>Ga0315290_10004188_pt1 | contig 10373 bp, 9 predicted proteins | sample YL17G12_0_MG_FD_203627 | JGI IMG/M metagenome (GOLD analysis project Ga0315290, IMG submission 203627) | Sediment microbial communities from Yellowstone Lake, YNP, Wyoming, USA - YL17G12_0 | ecosystem: Environmental > Aquatic > Freshwater > Lake > Sediment | place: USA: Wyoming | collected...
GGCCCGCTCGCAAAGCCTCTCGAACTGGGCCTTGAGCGAGACGACCGCGTCCTTGACGCCGAAGTATTTCCGGTTGGGGCTGAACAGGTCGAGGAAGTCCCGCCCAATGTAGATCTTGTCTTCGTAGCGGGAGAGGAGTTCCTTGGGCGAGTGGGTGTAGAACTTGATCTCGAAGCGCCGGCCCTCAGAATCCCGCTCCCGGAGGCGGGCCAGGACGAGGCCGTTGTTCTGCTCGATGAAATAGCTGCTGATGTCGATGAGCACCGAGTAGATGGCCAAGTTCTGGACGATGGCCTCCTTGAGGTAGTCGAGGACGGCCTCCTTCCGGGTGATGAAATCGGTGATACCCTCGTCGGCCGTCGGGTTGAGGACGGAAAAGCTCGGCGAGAGGAGGTACAGAACGGGGCCGCGGCCGAGCTCGAGATGCAGGTTCTTGGAGACGCTCTGGTAGAGATCGTCGAGCATCATGGGCTTGAGGCGCGGAAGACCGGCCGGGTCCAGCTTGGAGAGTTCTTCCACTTCATTCATGGCGTCGACCTCTTTTCTGACCCGAGTTTAACACCCGGTTCGAAGAAAAGTCAACGGGCGGCGGTTCCCCTTCGGTAAGTCCAGTCGTCGCAGGCGTATTTCGAGGCCTGGAGGGCGCGGACGGCCTCCTTGTCGGCGGGGGCCAGGGCGAAACGCTCGAAAGAAACCCCGAAGAAATCGGCGAACCCCTGGACGAGGGGCCCGACGGCCCCGTCGAAATCAACGGGCCGGCCAAGCGCCTCGGAGAGAGAGGTCAGGCCCGCACCCTCCTCCGATTCGCCGGGCTTGGACACGGCAGCCAGGAGGGCCTCGTCTTTCTCCAGGGGGATAGAGCCGTGCTGGAGGAAGAGCGCTCCGGTCCTCTTCTGGGCGCTGCCGACGATCTTCTTCCCGCCGATCTCGATCTCGTCGCGGGCCGGGAAGGCGAAGCAGGGCATGGTCCCCTTGATATAGGACGGCGGGGGGGCCTCGGCCAGGCGGGCTGGGAGGCCCATGATCGCAAGTCCTTTCAGGAGGGCCCGGGAGATGAGCCGATACGAGTCGCGGAGGGTCTCGGTGAAGGCCTCCGTGTCGGACGAGGCCACGGCATAGGTCACTTCCCGGTCGTGGAGGACGAGCTTGCCGCCGGTCATGCGCCGGACGATATCGATGCCGTGGGCTGCACAGAAGCCCGCGTCGACGACCCTGTTCGCGTCCTGGGCATAGCCCAGGGACGCGGTCGGCCTTTCCCACTGGTAGAAACGGAGAAAGGTGCGTGGGGCCTTCTCAGCCCGGCAGAAAAGGAACTCGTCGACGGCCATGTTCCAAGAACCGGGAAGGGGGGCCGATTCAACGATTAATGACCAAGTTTTCATACAGAACCATCAAAAAGGGGTCAAACCTACTTTTTTTCGAAAAAAGTAGGTTTGACCCCTTCCGGGGGAAAAAATGGAGCGGGCAGTGGGACTCGAACCCACAACAACCGGCATGGGAAGCCGGTACTCTACCATTGAGCTATGCCCGCTCACCAGGCAGAATTCTAGCACAATCCGCCGACAAGTCAACGAGGAGTGGCGTTGACAGGCAGAGCCGCCGACAATATAATCCAAGGGAGAACGCCCGGGAGGGAGAACCCAAGATGTCCGATGAAGTGATGAACCGACCTCAGCCCCTAAACACCGAAAGGCCCCTGTCTCCCGGCGTCACCCGGCTGGGCTCCACGATCGTCCTCAACGGCGAGATCGAGGCCCACGAGGACATGCTCGTCGAGGGCCGGGTTCAGGGGAAGATCACGCTCCCGTCGGGCACCCTGATCGTGGCCAAGGGCGCCCGGGTCGAAGCCGACGTCCGCGTCCGGGCCCTCGTTCTCCACGGCGAGCTCAAGGGCACCGTCAGGGCCGCCGAAAAAGCGGTCATTTCCGAAACGGCCGAGATGACCGGCGACGTGATCACGCCCAAGATCACCATCGCCACCGGCGCCCGCTTCGCCGGCGGCATCCGTATGAAAGAATAAAGTAGAAGGGACCTGGTCTTCGCAATGCCAGTTATCGCCATCCCGGCCTCGATCCTACGATAGGAAACACTGGCGTTGCGAAGACCAGGTCCCTTCTTTCTGCAATCTGATTTCGTCCCCAAAGGCGACCAGGTCCAAGCCATCGCCCGTCTCACCGAAGGGCTGGAGTCCGACGCGCGCCACCAGGTCCTGAAGGGCGTGACCGGCTCCGGCAAGACCTTCACCATGGCCAACATCATCGAGCGGTCCAACCGCCCCGTTTTGGTCATCTCCCACAACAAGACGCTCGCCGCTCAACTCTACCAGGAGTTCCGCCGCTTCTTCCCCAGGAACGCCGTCGAGTACTTCGTCAGCTACTACGACTACTACCAGCCCGAGGCCTTCATCCCCTCGTCGAACACCTACATCGCCAAGGAGGCGACGATCAACGACGAGATCGACCGCCTCCGCCTCTGCGCCACGAACTCCCTATTCGCGCGCCGGGACGTCATCATCGTCGCCTCGGTCTCGTGCATCTACGGAATTGGCGCGCCCGAGACCTACTACTCCATGAGCTTCGCCGTGAGCGTCGGCGAAAGCCTGGGCCGGAAACAACTCCTCGAAAAGCTCGTCTCCGTCCAATACGCGCGCGAGGAGGGCGAATTCAAGAGAGGGACTTTCCGCGTCAGGGGCGACATCGTCGAGATCTTCCCGAGCTATGAGGACTCGGCCTACAGGATCGAGCTCGAGAACGGGAAGATCAAGACGATTTCGGCCGTCGACCCCCTCTTGGGCAAGGTGCGGGAGAGCCTCGAAACCGTCATGATCCATCCCCGGACATTTTTTTCGACGCCCGCCGACACCCTCAAATCGGCGGTCGCCGGCATCGAAGCGGAGCTCGTCGAGCAGGTCGCCCACTTCCAGCGGCGCGGCCAGGCCGTCGAGGCCGAGCGCATCGAGGAGAGGACGCTCTACGACCTGGAAATGCTGCGCGACTTCGGCTATTGCCCGGGCATCGAAAACTACTCCCGCCATCTCACCGGCCGCAAAGCCGGCGATCCGCCCTTCACCTTGCTTGACTACTTCCCCAAGGATTTCCTGACCATCATCGACGAGTCCCATGTCACCGTGCCCCAGATCGGCGGGATGTACGCGGGCGACCGCTCACGGAAGCTGACCCTCGTCGACCACGGCTTCCGCCTGCCCTCGGCCCTCGACAACCGGCCGTTTAACTTCGATGAGTTCGAGGGCCGTGTCGGTCAGACCCTCTACGTTTCGGCGACGCCGGGGATCTACGAGCTGAAGAGATCGCCCGGCCGGGTGGTCGAACAGGTCATCCGCCCGACGGGCCTGACCGACCCGGAACTCGAGATCCGGCCCATCCGCGGCCAGGTCGACGACCTCATGGCCGAGATCCGGGCCCGGGCCTCCCGGAACGAGCGCGTCCTCGTCACGACGCTGACAAAAAAGATGGCTGAGGACCTGGCTCGTCACTATCACGAGCTCGGTCTGCGCGTCCGCTACCTCCACTCGGAGATCGAGACGCTCGACCGGGTCAACGTCCTCCGTGACCTGCGCAAGGGTGTGTTCGACGCCCTCATCGGCATCAACCTCCTCCGCGAGGGCCTAGACCTGCCCGAGGTCTCGCTCGTGGCCATCCTCGACGCCGACAAGGAGGGCTTCCTGAGGTCCGCGACGGCGCTCATCCAGACCTTCGGCCGGGCCGCCCGCAACGTCGCCGGCAGGGCCATCCTCTACGCCGACGCCATGACCAACTCGATGAAGGTCGCGATCGAAGAGACCGGACGCCGCCGCAAGATCCAGCAGGACTACAACGCCGCGAACGGCATCACCCCGCAGACGATCATCAAGGGCATCGACGAGGTCCTGACGAGCGTCTACGAACGCGATTACCTGGATTATACCAAAATCTCCGAGGACAAGGACATCTACCTCTCGCCTCACAAACGAAAAAAACGCATGGACGAGCTGGGGAAACTCATGAAGGAGGCCTCCGCCGCCCTCGAATTCGAAAAGGCGGCCGCCTACCGCGACGAGCTGGTCAAGCTCAAGAAGGGCGATCTCGAGCTCGGGTTCTAGGCGTCACATGGCGGACTACGATGAGCTCAAATCCCGGGCGGCAGAACTTCCGGCCAAGCCCGGCATCTATTTTTTCAAGAACGCAGCCGGCGAGGTCGTCTACATCGGCAAGGCCCGCTCGCTCCGGGACCGTGTCCGCTCCTACTTCCTGACCAACCCCGACTTCAAGGTCCGGAATATCCTCCGCGAGACGACCGACATCGACTTCATCCTGACCGGCTCCGAGAAGGAAGCCGCTTTCCTCGAGAACAACTACGTCCAGCAGCACCAGCCCCGCTTCAACCTCCGGCTCAAGGACGACAAGAGCTTTCCCTACGTCAAGGTGACGGCCGGCGAGGTGTACCCCGGGATCTATTTCAGCCGGCGCGTCGAGGATGATGGCTCTCGCTACTTCGGGCCCTTCAGTCCAGCCCACCGGGCCCGCTCATCCATCCACCTCGTCAACAAACACTTCCTCGTCCGTGGATGCGAAAACGCCATTTTCCGGAACCGCAAGCGCCCTTGCCTGGAATACGAGCTCAAGCTCTGCTCGGCCCCCTGCGTCAAGTACGTCTCCGAGGAGGACTACAGGGAGAACGTCGATAGCGCCTGCCTCTTCCTCGAAGGACGCATGCCCGAGCTGGCCAGGACGTTGAAAGCGAGAATGGAGCGCGCGGCGGGCGAGGAAAATTTCGAAGAAGCGGCCCGCATTCGCGACCTCCTGCGCACGATCGAGGACTACCGGGACCGGCCCGGGACGATCTCCGTGGCTCTCGAAGACCAGGACGTCATCGGCCTGGCTAGGGACGACAGCCGGGCGGCCATCTACGTTTTCTTCATGCGCAAAGGCAAGATCCGGAATTCGGCGGCGCGCCTTATCGAAGCTCCGGCCGGCATCCCCGACGCGGGCGTCCTGGGCGAGTTCCTGGCCGCCTTCTACAGGGACCACGAAGCACCGCCACGGCTCCTCCTCCCCGTCCGGCCGGCGCAAATGACGGGTCTTCAAACGCTGCTCGGCTGGGCCACTGTCCGCGTCCTCGTCCCGCGCGGCGGCAAGAGCCGCAAGCTCGTCGACCTGGCCGGACACAACGCCGAAGCGCACCTCCGCAAACAGGCGAGAGACGCCAACCCCCTTGAAGAGTTGAAGACCGCCCTGGGCCTGCCCGGAGTCCCGCGTTGGATCGAAGGTTTCGATATCTCCAACACCGGCGGCGAGGAGTCCGTCGGATCCCTCATTGTCTTCAGGAACGGCCGGCCGGATAAGAACAACTACCGGAAATTCCTCATCCGGACGGTCGAAGGGTCCAACGATGTGGCCAGTTTGGAGGAAGTCATCTCACGGAGATACAAGAGGGCGATCGAGGAAAAGGGTTCTCTCCCCGACCTGATCATGGTCGACGGCGGCAAGCCGCAGCTCGGCGCGGCCCAAAAGGCCCTGGCGGCTCTGGGGATTTCCGGCGTCCCGCTCGTATCCATCGCCAAAAAAGAAGAGATCCTGTTCACGCCCGACGCGCGCGACGGTATCCTCCTTGACCGAACGTCCGCGGCTTTGAAGCTCATCCAGGCCATTCGCGACGAAACCCACCGCTTCGCCATCACTTTCCACCGGGGACGTCGCGCTAAAAAGAGCTTCGCTTCGAAGCTTGACGGGATCCCGGGTGTCGGCCCAAAAAAGAAAACCGCGCTGCTTTCCCGTTACCCAAGCCTCGAAGCCATTAGGGACGCCCCCCGGGAGGAACTCGAGAAGCTCGTCGGCGCGGCCCCCGCCGCGGCCGTCATGAAGCGGCTCGAGGAAGAACTCAATAAATGATCATCCGACGCCCTACCCGGAACGTTATCAGAGCTACGAAAATCGTTTGTGATCATTTCGCCGGTCCGGATGCGGTTTGCGCGTGAGCGGAGGAAGCCCTACCCTAACCACGGCCAAAAGCCGATATTCCTGCCGCCAGTTATGACGGCTACGGCTTTAGAACCACTTGTTGATGGTAAAAGTGTGCTGATGAAGGTCGGCCACAGAAACTGTAACCACCACGAACCCACCCGAATTGACGGTCAAGAGCTCCGCCTGGGTCATCGTAAACGTATGGGTGTGTCCGGTTGAGGACGTCTGCCTCGAGATGCCGCCGGCCCCGGGGGTTTGTACTTCGGATTTATCGATCGTGATCGAATGGGTATGGGCGTTGACGCTCGTCGAATTGAAAGTTTTCGATGTCGACGGAGGTGGAGGGGGAGTTGTCGAGCCCGTACATCTTGACTGGGTCAACGCGGCTAAAGCGCCGATCGATCCCAGCAACCCGGTCACTAGAAATTCTTTTCTTGTCATTTTGACCTCCTTCAGAGCAGCGGAGAAATATTCGGTTTTACGCTGAGCGTATTATATATACTAGCGTTTTCATAGGATTTGTCAACTCCTCGACTCCCCGGCATTTGTCCGCTGATAAGAAGGGGCTTTCGGACCTAAGAAAACCTAGAGGACGAGCCGGACTGCCCCTCGAAGCTCGGGACTGCCGTAACGTCAAAGGACGAGACGGACTGTCCAGCTCAGGACGAGGGCGATCCCGATGCTCAGGCCCGCCGAGACGAAAGCCCACTTCTTCCCGATCTCCTTCCACAGGATGACGAAGGTGGACAGGCAGGGGATGAAGAAGCTGATGAAGACCGTGAAGACGATGATCTGCTCGCGGCTGATGACGGTCATGAGGTTCTGATAGTCAACCCCGAGCGCCTGGAGCATCATGATGAGCGACAGCTCCTTGCGCAGGAAGCCGAAGATGAGGGTCACGCCCAACTCGTGCGGCAGACCGAGGCCCTTGACGACGAGCGGGGCGAGGATGTCGTTGATCCAGCGGTCGGCCCGGAAGTAACTCAGGAGACTCAGAACGAGACTGCCGCCGATCAGGAGGGGCCAGGCGAACTTGATGAAGGAGTAAACCTGGAGCCAGGTCTTGCGAAGGACGGAGACCAGACGCGGCGCCTTGAGAGAAGGGATCTCCAGGATGAGGCCAGGCGACGGCTCTTTAATGAACCGGCTGATGACCCAGCCGAGGACGGCAATGACGAGGATGTTCGCTGCGTAGAACCCCATGGCCCAGAGCGGCCCAAGATAAAAAGCCACGAGGGCCAGGACGATAGTCGTCCGGGCCGAGCACGGGATGAAAGGGATGAGGATCGACGTCAGGATCCTGTCCCGCTGGGATTCGAGGATCCTCGTCGAGACGATAGCCGGCACGTTGCACCCGAAGCCCAAGATGAACGGCGAGATCGACTTGCCGTGGAGGCCGATGCGGTGCATGAAGGCGTCGAGCAGGAAGCCGGCCCGAGCGAGATAGCCTAGGTCCTCGAGGGCCGACATCAGGAAAAGAAGAGGCAGGAAGTACGGCAGGACGATGGCCACTCCCCCGCCGACCCCCTGGATGAGCCCCTCGGCGAGGAAGAAGAGGAGGCCGTCGCCGAGACGCGCAGCCAACACTTCTTTCAGCTTATTGAAGGGCCCGAGGAGGAGCGATTCGAGCGGGCTGCCAACCTTGAAGATGATAAAGAAGAAGGCCAGGAAAACGGCCGCTAGGATGACGTAGCCGAGCACGGGATGCATGAGCACGGCGTCGACCTTCTTGTCCCAGGTCATCTGCTTGCCGTGGAGGACGCGCCCGGTCTCTTCGAAGAGCTTCATCGCCTGGTGGTGGCGTTCCGCGGAGATCGCTTCGTAGGCGGGTACACCGCGGCGCTCCTCGATGACGCTTCGGACACGATCGATGGTCTCCTTCAGGGCCGGGGCGACCTCCCCAAGGAAATCGCCGCAGGCGTGGCCGGCCGTCTCGATCAGCTTGACCGCCGTGAAACGGGAGTTGGAGATGACGGGAAAGTCGGGCGGCAGAAGACGCTCGACTTCGGCGACCTTCTCTTCGACATCGCCCGCGAAGCGGAGCGTCCGGAGAGACTGACCTTTATCCAGGACCTCGAACGCCCTTTCAAGCAGCTCTTTGACGCCGCGGCCGTGGGCGGCGATGGTCGGCGTGACCGGGGCCCCGAGGAGTTTTTCGACCGCAGGCGCGTCCACCTGAATGCCCTTCCTCTCGGCCACGTCCACCATGTTCAGGGCGACGATCATCGGATAGCCGAGTTCGACGAGCTCGAGCGTGAGCTCCAGGCCGCGGCTGAGGGTCGAAGCGTCGACGACGTTGACGACGAGGTCGGGCCGTTCCGAGAACAGGTGCGTCAGGACGACCTGTTCGGCCGGGTCGGTCGTACAGAGCGAGTAGGTCCCGGGCAGGTCGACGATGTCGAGAAGCCGCCCCTCGATGTTGACCCGGCTGTGGGTGTGCTTGATGGAAGTGCCGGGGAAATTCGAGGTTTCCGCCTTGTGCCCGGCGATGGAATTGAAGAGCGTGCTCTTGCCGCTGTTCGGCTGGCCGATGAAGATGACCGTCGGGACCCTAGGGGCGCTCATGGACGAGTTCTACGACGACCTTTTGGGCGACGCTGCGGCCGAGGGCGATCGTGGTATCTGAACGACAGCTGCGGACAAGGAGCGGCCCCCGAAAGATGGCCTGGCCGTCGAGCTCGACGATGTCCCCCTTATGGAATCCCAGGGCCATGAGGCGGCGGCGGACGCCCTCGCCGCCGACGAGGTCGACGATCCGCAAGGGCGTGTTATGGGGCGCATTGACGAGGTTCATGGGTCTCCGTCTTCCAAGTTTATCCGATCCGGAGGGCGAATCAAGCGATTTTCCTCGCCCTGGCCGACTTTTCCTACTAGAATTATAGGGATTAAGGACGCCGCCGTCAACCCTAGATTTCCCGGTATGGAAGAAAGGGGACACGTACCGCTTCGAAAGAAGCGGGACATGTCCCCTAATCCTGTTGCCAGAACTGCCAAGGGCGGTGCTTAGCGGCGGCGAACGGGTCAAATCGCCGCCGTCAGATGTTCGTCCTTATTAGTAAAGGACCTTCGCCTCGCCGAGCTCAGCGATGCGCTTGTCGAGCCAGGCGATGATCAGGTCGCGGCGGGCCATCGTCGCCGCGATCTCCTCGTCGGTGAGATACTCGCCAACGACCTGGCGGATGCCCTCGGAAGTCAGGGCCTTCATCGCGTCCACGATGGCCCGCGGCAGCTCGGCCATGATGAAGTTTGGGCCTTCCTTGAATTTTTCGTCGTAGATCAGTTTGGTGGTGAATTTTTTCGTCGTCCGGAACGACCGGGAATGGTCGATGAGGATCATCCGCCAGTCGTCCATGATGAGGTAGTTGCGCTGGTGGCGGTCTTCGTTGGAGATGAGGTTGTCGAACGCCCTCTGAATGAAGAGGGCTCGGAAGAAGGCGTTGACCTTGGGGCCCGGCGGGTTGAGCTTCTTGCTGCGGATGGTCTCCAAGGTGTTCCAGGCGTCGACCCAGATCTGGCACGATCCCCGGTCACCCTGGAATTCACGCTCGGTCGTAACCGGGACCATATTGAGCCCCAAGTGGCGGCTCAGCCGGTAAGCGGCGATCTCGCCTTTCCACGTCTCCTTGAAACCGCCGACTCTTTCCCCCAGAACGTTCTTCCAAAGGGCGCGGTGTTGAACGCCGTCTTTCTCCAGTGTCAGGATCCAAGGCTGGGTCACCGCCAGGGCTCCTTTGATCTGCTCCTGGGCGACGACCTTGGCCGTTTTCAGGAAATCCTCCCACTTGTCGTATTCGCCCTGTTCGGCCGCGGTGAGCTGTCCGAAAACGCGGACGCCGCCCCCTAGGCAGACAACGGCCAAAAACACGATAACGGCTTTTCTCATGGTGTTCTCTCCCCGTTTTCCCGGATACCCGATGGTCCGAAGCATATTCCCGGAGGGAACGAAAGTCAATATCTCGAATCTAAAAAATACTATTGTTATTATAGGGTATATGTAATAGAATAGCAGAGGCTTTCGGGCCCATATTTAAAACGCGAGAGACAAAAGGCCATGTTCATTTGGGTTTTCCACCGCGTCAGCGGCCTGCTCTTGATCGTGCTTCTGGCGGTCAAGTTCCTGACCTCTTTCTTCCTCATGACCAAGGGGCAGAAGCCCGATTGGGCGCTCCTCCTCCATACCAGTCCCTTGACCGATACGTTCCTCATCGTCGCCGGCGTCTACCACGCCTTTTACGGCCTGCGGACGGTCATCATCGACCTCGGCGTGCGCAAGGAGAAGGCCCTCTTCTGGATCTTCACGACACTCGGCACGCTGGTCACGGCGGCCCTCCTCGTCCTTTATTACACCCGGGATTATTAGGATGCTCAGTCACTACCTGCTCATCGTCGGCGGAGGGTTGGCCGGGCTCTCAG
>Ga0315290_10004189_pt1 | contig 10373 bp, 10 predicted proteins | sample YL17G12_0_MG_FD_203627 | JGI IMG/M metagenome (GOLD analysis project Ga0315290, IMG submission 203627) | Sediment microbial communities from Yellowstone Lake, YNP, Wyoming, USA - YL17G12_0 | ecosystem: Environmental > Aquatic > Freshwater > Lake > Sediment | place: USA: Wyoming | collected...
TTCTTGCCGGCCCGGTAAAACGCAAAGCCGGGCGTGAGCGGGACCTTGAGGACGTCTCGGAAGAGGACTTTGGTCGTCTCGTTGGCGTTGCCGAAGAAATGGGCAAAGACGACGCCGGGCGTGGCGGCCGCCAGGGCCGCCACCGCGGGCCGGAACTTCTTGCAGGGGCGGCAGAAAGTCAGCGACGCTTGGACGCACACCAGGGCGTCGCCGGCGGAACCGAGCAGCGCCTCGAAATCAGACAGCGAGCGCAGCGTGAGGACCTCGCCCGGTGCGACCCTGGCCAGCAGGGCGGGTGGTGGTGATGGTGCAGTACAGGGGACGGCTAGCACGCCTCCCGTTGCTTCCGCCCCCGCCTCCTCCTCCTCCTCCTCCAGCAAGCGTTCCAGGGAGGAGAGCGAGCCGACCGCGACCGCCAGGTTGCGGGGCGGCGCCGGCGGCGGACCCGCCCCCGCCGCCCCCGCCCCCGCTGCTTTCCCTGCCCCTGCCGACGGCGTGCTCCCCCCCCCTCCCAGCGCAGCGTACCGGATGAGGGCGCGCAGGTCGACGACCTCATCCCGCAACAGCTCCAGGAAGGACCGGAAGGTGAGGGTCAGCTCTGTCGCCGTCGCCCCGTCGCCGCCCGCCACGGGTGAGGGCGCGCCGTACCGGGCCAGAGCGTCCGAGACCAGGCCCTCGCCCACGGGCGGCAGGGCCCCGTCCTCGCCCGCCGCCGCGGCCGCGGCCGCCTGGAACAGGGCCCTCAGCCCGCGCCGGTCCAGGCGGGCGGTGACCGGGTCAGCCGCGGTCATGAAGGTGTCGCCCACCAGCTGGGCCAGCTCCGTGGCGGACACGTCGCCCGATTGGTCCACGCCGTACTTGCTCAACAGGCGGCGGGCGGCCGCGGCGGCGGCGTCCGTGGGGGCGGCGGAGGAAGGGGCGGGAGTGGGACCACTCCCACCACCGCCGCCCAACGCCCGGCCGAGCAGCCCCAGCATCACGGGGAAGCCCTGGCGGTTGGACGACCCGCCCGCGCCGAGCAGGGCCGCCAGGTCGGACTCGGACAGGCCGCTGGGGCGGGCGGGGGAGGAGGCGGCGGGCGGGTCGTCAAAACCTTCCTCACCATCCAGGCTCAGCAGGGCAGACACAGTCGCGACCGCGTCACCTTCCGCGGAAGCGAGAGGATCGGCGGCGGCGGCAGCAAGGAGGCGATTGAGGCCACGGTCGCTGCCAGGGGTGGTGGTCAGGACCGCGGGCGAGGGGGTGGCAGCAGGGCGTGGGCGGCGAGGCAGCCCCAAGGCGGTTCGTGGCAAAAATGCGGAAGGGGTGCGCGTCGCCGCCGCGAGGGCGACGGTTGTGCGCATGCCTTCCTCTTTTTCTGGCTGTGAGCGGGCAGGCGGGGGAGGCAAATCCAGCCTTTTGCGCTGGTAGCTAGGCCAGGGGGCGCAGCGGTACAGGGGTGATGATCAAAGTGGGGTGATCAAGGCCCTGCCCGGGCGGCAGCGCGGGAGTCAAAGACGGGGAGCGCAGCGCGGGCCAGCACAAATATGTCGCTCTGTTGAGGGCTCCGTGTTGTCTCTCCGTGTCTCCGTCGTCACTGCTACACGTCGCCTTTCACTGCGCCCCACGCCCACGCTCACACACACTCGTTCACTCAGCCTGTTTCGAGCAGGACCACGGGCACGGAGTCGTGGACGCCCTGCAACAGGAGCTCGCCCTGAAAGAGAAAAGAGCGCGCTCGGGTTGAGAGGGCGAGCGGGCAAGCGAACGAGCGGAGCGAGCTGAGCGCGCGCTCCATTCGGGGCCTCCTCTTTTCTTACTCACCTCAAAGCCCACGACCTTCCTCTTTTTAGCGGCGCGCAGCGTGCCGACCAGGGCTTCGACTGTGTTGGCATATGCGAGGTATGAGTGTACGCGAACAAAGGCGCGAGTGGCAACACTCACTCGACCAACACACCTGCTCTCTCCCGCTCTCCAAAAGCTCACAAATGTCCGACGTCTCCGTGAACAGGACGCCAAATGGGACGCTGATGGAGCCATCAGGGCTGGGGGTGCCCAGTCGGGTGATGGCAGCGACGAGGAGCGCGATTTCGGCGTCGACGTCCAGCATTATTATTTTGGAGAAAGAAGGTTTCGAAGAAAAGGGGGAGCGCACGCGCGCTTTTTTCTTCTCAAACCTGCCCTCGTAACCGTCTGTCCCGACGCGCTCCAACGCAAGCCATGCCCACCCGCCGCCCACTCACCGCCCTGGATCCCGACCAGAAGACCGCCAATGGCGCCACCGCCACCACCCTGGCGCTGCAAGGCGCTCCAACAAAGCTCAACCACCCCCTTCCTCCCAAGCCCTGGGGCGCGCCCCCCACCAAACCCCTGCCCCCTCCCCCTGCCCGGTCCGCCGAAGCGGCTGCCCTGTCCGCTGCCTTGACCTCATTCAAAGTCGACCGGGCTACCTGGATGGCGGAGCGGGGCGACCTGCGGCGGGCCGCGGACGAGGCGCGCCGGGAGGCGGGGAGCGCGGGGCGCAAGGCTGGGCGCCTGGGCGTGGGGCTCGCCCACGCCAACGCCGAGCTGGCGTCGGCCAAGGCCGCGCTGGCCCGGCGGGACGCGGAGATCGAGGCCCTGGATGCCCGCCTGTGCGCGGCGGAGGCCGGCCTGGTCGCGGACGCGGACGCGCGGGTGGGGTGCGCCGACGCTCGGGCGGCGGCTGCAGCGGGGAGGGCGGCCAGGGCAGAAGCCGCGGCGCTGGAGGCGAAGGAAGGGGTGGCCGCCGCGGTGGCGGCAAGTGAGGCGGCCCGCGCGTCGGCGGCTGCCCTGGTGGAGGCCGCCACGGTGCAGGGCGAACACCTGGCGGCGCGCCTGGCGGCGGAGGCGGCGCGCGTGGCGGCGGTGGAGGAGCGGTTGGGGGTGGTGTTGGGGAAGGCGGCGGCGTTGGGGGGTGCGGGCGGGGGTGGTCCGGCGTCGCCGCGGGCCAAGAAGGGCGGTGGCTTCCTGGCCCGCCTGCGGAAGGGTGGGCGGGGGTGGTGAAGGGTGGAGAGACACGTGGGGGTTGCAAAAGGGCGAGGAGACCCCAAAACCCACCCACCCTTTCCTCTCCCTCTCTTTTTGTCACGCATCCTCCTGCAGAGGGACGCCTGCGATGCGCTCTCGATCACTCAGTTCACTTCACAGGCCCTCGATGAACTCCAGCCCCAGGGCGATCGAGTCTTTGGGCGTGACGGGCGTGTGGAGGTCGATCACTTTGCCGCCCTTGGCAATAACGGCGTGCGACCGTTTGACGGACGCGCCCCCATCCTTCACCCAGCCCAACATCTTCAGGGCGGTGAAGGACGGGTCGCACAGCAGGCGGAAGTTCAGGCCCTGCTTGGCCACCCAGTTGGCCTGCGTGGTCTTGGAGTCCGCGGAGATGCCGTAGACGACAAAGCCTTTCTTCTGGTACGCGGCCGCCTGCTCATTGTGGCCGAGGGCCTGGGTGGTGCAGCCCGAGGTGTTGGCTTTGGGGTAAGAGAAGAGGAGCACGCCGGTGGTGGCGAGGATGTCCTGTGTGGCGGGAAAGAATGGATGGAGGGGTGAGGGGAGAGGGGTGATGGGGTGTGCGGGGCGGAGAGAAGGAGATGGGGGGTGGAGCACGGAGAGAAAGGATTGATGGGTGGTTTTCTCGCGCCACGCGCGTCTCGTCTCAACGCTCGACCCCTCCCACGCCGTCGTCGCCTCTCAGTGATCCAGTCTCGCCAATGTCATCATCTCACACCTTCAAGTCTACCATCTTGCCCTCGTCCGTCTCCAAAGGGCCGATGTCCGGGAACTGGGCGCCGACGGCAAGGCCCTTGGGCTCAGCCTTGACCTTCTTCGGCGCATCAGTTGCTTCGGCTTTGGCCGCGACCTTGCGTTTGGGGGGCATGGCGGAGGTGAGGGCGGCGCGACGGGAGGGGAATAAGCGGGCGGTCTGCGTCGACGTCGACGTCGTCAGGGCGTGGCGTAGGAGGGTGGGCGGCGAGGAAAGAAGCATGTTTTGCAGTGGAGGGAGCGAAGAGAAATGGAAAACTATCACAACGAATTAGTGGCCCCGCCCGAAAGAGTGCCCGCGATGTGGAGGCCTACCCCATCAACCGGCACCCGGCCAGCCTCCAGCATCAGCCTGGCCTCACCCCGCATGCCTCACCCGCGCACTGGCCTCGTCTGCCGCCTGCCATCACCCTCCTTTGCATCGGCAGCGCCAGCGTCGAGCGCCGCCGCCCCGCCGCCGCCCTCCGTCGGTATCGACCTGGGGACAACCAACTCCTGCATCGCGGTGAGGAGGGATTGAGTGGAAATAGTGTGCATGTGTGAGGAACAGGGTTCGGAATCGCCTTCCTCGCCCCGCGGCCCGTTTCCGCGTGCGACGCGACTACCTAGCCAAATGCCTCTCACCTCTTCATAAAAAAACTAGGTCGTCGGCCCGGACGGCACGCCCGCCCTCATCCCCGTCCCGGACACAGTGTACTTGGAGCCGGATGGCACCGCATCGACTGAGGCCAGGGAGGGCGCGCCGCCATCCACCCCTCGCACCAGCCTGCCCTCAGTCGTCGCCTACCTGCCCGGCGGCGGGCGGGCGGTGGGTGGGGCTGCCCGGCGGCGGGCCGCCGCCGACCCGGCCAACACGGTCCAGTCCGCCAAACGCCTCATGGGCCGGTCCCTGGCTGAGGTGACGGCGTCCCCCTCCGCGTCCGGGGACACCCGCCGTAGCCGCAAGGCCGCGGGCTTGGCAGCCTTCTCAAGCCTGGCCTCGGCTGTGCCGGGTGACCCATCCTCGGCGGCCGCCCTGGCGCTTGCCCTACCTGGTGGCGATGGGGAGCCGCTCCTGCCTGAAGCAGTGGCAGCGGATGTTCTGCGGGCCCTCCTGGCCGCGGCCGCCGCCGCCGACGCCCCCCACCACCGCACCCCGACCCGGGCCGTCGTCTCCGTTCCAGCCCATTTTTCGGCGCCCGCCCGCGCGGCCACCCTGGCCGCCGCCCGGTCCGCCGGCCTCACCACCGTCCGCCTGGTCCGGGAGCCCGTGGCGGCGGCCATCGGGTATGGTGTGTCCGCCAAGACGGACCAGACCGTGCTGGTCCTGGATTTAGGGGGCGGCACGTTCGATGTGGCGCTGCTGGAGGTGGGCGGGTCGTCCCGCACGGTGGAAGTGCTGGCCGCGGGCGGCGACCCGGCCCTGGGCGGCGACGACTGGGACGCCGCCATTGTGGGGTGGCTGGGCTCGGAGCATGTAGCCCCCGCCGGCACTCCTGGCTGGGCGTCCCAGCCGCCCCTGCTCGCGTCCTTGCGCTCCCTGGCCGAGGCGGCAAAAGTCGCGCTCTCCTACGAGGACGCGGTGAAGCTGACGATTCCTGTCGGTGCCCCGCCCCACCCCGTTGCCGTGCTGACCCGGTCCAAGCTGGACGAGCTGGCAGGGCCCCTGTACTCCCGGGCCGCGGCCGCGGTGGATGCGGCGTGCTTCCAGGTACAAACATGAGAGAGAGAGTGAGTTTTGTTTTTCTCTCTCTTTCCCGTGAATGATGAGACCCTCAGCTGTGGTGCGGAAGGCAAGGAGCTCCATTGCCTCCCTTGCCTTCTCACGACGCCCATTAAAAGGGCGTTCGGATGGGGCATCATTGGTTTTGCCCGATGGCGAATGCACCGCACCCCACATGTCATCCTTGCTCTGACACGCGAAAAGAAAGCGAAAAGAAGAAGAAGAAGAGGTAGAGGAGAGCAGGTGGGCGCGTGGAGAGAAGGAAGGGAAAACTTACTCCACTCCATTCCATCACGCAGGCCGGCGTCGAATTGGGCGCCACCGTGGACGCCTTCCGCGCCCGCCAAGCCACGTCAGACGCCAAGGCCGTGGGCGCCGGCCGCCCCGTCCGGTCCTCCCCCGCCCTGCGCCCCAAACAGCGGCCGCCTGTCTCGCGCGTCCTCCTGGTCGGTGCGCCCACAAAGGCGCCCGGGTTTCGGGCATTCGTCCGGAACCTGACGGGCCTGGACCCGGAGAACGGGGCCAGCGTTGACCCGGACGCGGCGGTGGCGCTGGGCGCGGCCGTCCAGGCGGCGGCCTTGGACGCGGGCAGCAGCAGGGAGGCCGCTGGAAGCTCGACCTCGCCCTCCAAAAAACAAGCGACCCGCTCCGACCTGGTCGTCCTGGACGTGTTCCAAGGCGCCCTGGCCCGGGCGCTGGCCGTGAAGGCTCTGGAGAGTGACAATGCGCTGGCGGACCGGGTGTTGGGTGGTGAGGGTGGCGGGAGCGGGGCGGGGCGCCGCAAGCGGCCACCGCCGACAGTGGAGTGAGTTGTTAGAGGACGTGTTAGTTTTTTTGTGGCACACGCTCCGCCCACGCCCCCACGCCCACGCCCACCCACATGCACACACACACACACATACGATCCCCATTTGTTTGTTGGTAAAGCACACACACAACCCCACACACCCATTTTTGTGATAAATCTCTCCATCTCAATCTCCATCCCCCCCTTCCTTTCATTTCACCGCACCCGGTGCACCAGGCGCCGCTCCCGGACCGCCTCCAGCTCGCCCTGGCGCTCCATGAAGGCCAGCGCCCGGCGGGCCAGCGCCTCAGACACGCCGCACCGGGTCAGCTCGTCCACCAGGCGGCGCTCGCTCACGTATCCCCCGATCGGCAGGCGGCGCTTGACCTGGGCCTCGACCGCGTGCAGCTCCGCACGGGCCTCCTCGGAGAAGACGACGTCCGCCACGCCCGCCCGGACTGCGTGCATGGTGGACGCCGTGAACAGGGCGACCGCCCGGCGGACGTGTTCGGGCGAGGCTTCCGGCAGGAGCTGTAGGCGGGCCAGGGCCTCGGAGACACGGATGATGGCCTCCAGCTGGCGAACCGTCACCGGCACAGCCGGCGCGTCGCCGCCCGCGCCCGCCGCTACCGCCCGGACCTGCTCCCGCAGCTCCACGTACTGGCCCGCCAGGGAGCGGGCCGCGGGCGCAGACAGCCGGGGGGAGACGCGGGACCGGCAGAAGGCCAGGTAGCGGCGCAGGAAGCGCTCGTCCGCGGCTGCGGCGGCCGTGTCCTCCGCCGACTGCGCGCCCGCGGCAGTGTGGACAGCCAGGATGTGGCGGGCGATGCGGGTGTCCTTCTCCACGGACCGCTCGTCCCGGACGATGAAGACCAGGTCGAACCGGGACAGGATGGTGGACTGGAGGTCGATGTTTTCGGCCGCCGTCTTCAGGTCGTCGTACCGGCCGGACGGCGGGTTGGCGGCCGCCAGGACGGCCGCCCGGGCTTTGAGGACGGTCGTGATCCCGGCCTTGGCCACCGAAATGGTCTGCTGCTCCATGGCCTCGTGGATGGCGACCCGGTCTTCCGGGCGCATCTTGTCGAACTCGTCGATGCAGACGACGCCACCGTCGGCCAGCACCATCGCCCCGCCCTCAAGGTAAAACTCGCCCGCCGCGTCGCGCACGACCGAGGCGGTCAGCCCCGCCGCGGACGAGCCCTTGCCCGACGTGTACACCGCGATGGGCGCTACCTTCGACGCAAACTTGAGGAACTGGGACTTGGCCGTGGACGGGTCGCCCAGCAGCAGGACGTTGATGTCGCCCCGCCGCCAGGTCCCGTCCGGCAGCCGCTTGCGCGCGCCGCCCGCCAGCAGGCAGGCGACAGCCGCCTTGACGTCGCCGTGGCCGAAAATGTCGGGCGCGATGCGGCCGAACAGGTCGTCCACCGCGTCCGGGCGGGCGGCAAAGGCCTTGAAGGCCAGCTCCTCCTCCGCTGAAAAGGAGGGCGCCCCGCCGGAGGAGGCTTCCAAGTCTTCCACCACCCCGACCACGCGCAGGTAGGGCACCTGCACGCCCACCGCCCGCAGGTCGCCCTCCCGGCCGCCGCCCCGCCGCCCGCCAGCACCGCCGCCCGCCGCCTGGAAGGTGGAGTAAATGGCGACGGCCGTGATGCGGGTGCCGGGCGCGATGGCGCCCACCAGGGCCCGGTCCACGACCGCCAGGACTGAGCGGGGCAGGTCGCCGGTCGGCACGTCCTCCGGCCGTTCCTGCAGTTTCAGGGTCTGCTGGTCGACGAATGCCGACTTGGATTGGAGGACCATGAACGAGTCGACGCCGCACTGGGCGGATGGCCCGCCCTCGGCCGCCCCCGGGCCGCCCCCGCCATCACAGTAGCGTGGGATGTGCGCCCCGCCCAGCCCGGGGGACACGGCCACGTGCTTGGTCGCCCGGCACACCTTGCACTGGAGCGTGATGGCGGTCGCCTTGTGCTTGGGGCGGGACGCCGCCGTCACGATGCCCGGCACCATGACCAGCTTGTTGACATGCTCCGCCGTCATGAGCGACCGGATCGTGTCGGGCCCGAACTGGCGGGACGAGTACAGCAATGCCTGCACGTCCGGGGTGGTGGTCGTGGCGCCCGGTTCGCCGCCCTCGCCGCCGCCGCCGTCGGCGCCGCCCTCCCGGACAACGGTGTGCTGGACGTACGCGGCGGCCGCGTCCTCGAGCTGTGTGTGTTTTGAAAGAAGAGGAGAGAGGGAGTGGGTGAGGGTTGGGCGAGAGGAGGTAGAGAGTGCGCGTGTGTTTTTTCTGTCCTCGGGCTCTCTCCCCTATGGCTCCGCACCAGAGGCAGGAATTCGGCCGGAGACGCCTCCAGGGCCGACCCCAGATCGGCATCAAAGTCGACGACGTCCTGGAGGTCGATGCGCAGCTGGTTGGAGTGCTCCCAGAGGGCGTCACTGTGTGGGGGGGGAGAAAGACGGGAGAGAGAGAGCGTGATGAGAGAGAGCGGGAAGGGCGCGCCGAAACATCTTGCCTGCCTTGCGGGTGAGGGCGCCGCCCCCTGAGATGGGCTCAACCGGCCCGATGCCACGCCCAGAGCGTAACCAGGCTACCACCAGCCCCATCGGGGCGAGAAACGGATCCCCGCCCCCTCTTCCCTCGCCTCAGAGCCAGTCGCATGGCGCCCAGTGCGCGCGAGGCGAAATCAAAACGCACCCGATGACCCTGCCGCCGCCGGCGGACCGGGCCCCGCCCCGCCGCTGCTTCTGGAGTAGCTGGAAAAAGCGGCCCCGGGCGGCCTGCTTGGAGAAGCCGGCCCCCCGGGCGGAGGGGCCCGTGCCGTCCTCGCCCCAGGCGACGTCCTGCTCGTAGGTCACTTGGCCGACTGTTTGACGCGGGAGGGGAGGAAATTGAGAGAGCGGGGGGGGGGGGGGTGAGTTTTGATGGGAGCACAGCGGGCTGGGGCAGGCATCACACACACACACACACGCGCGCGCGGGGACGGTCTGCCCTGGGTACGTACCATCGTAGCCCGCCATGGCGAGTAGAGGGGAGCGTTCTCGAGTCGGCGCAGCGCGAAGAGAAAAAAGAAGAAAAGAGTGTTGAGCGAAGGTGAGAGCGCGCGACCGTTCGAGTTGGAGAGAGACCACTCTCTCTGCTCTCTCTGCGCCTGTTTGACTCTTTCTGCTCTCTCTCCCGCCCGCCCACGCGTCGCGGTCATGGAGAATACACAAGTTCAAAAACACGTAACGTTACAGTTTACTCAGACTTCGTTTCATAGCAATGAAAAGGGACGGCAAGTGAGGAGGTGGGGGCAGGGGGCAAGGTTGAGAGGGCACACACACAAAAAAAAGAAACAGTACACAAGCGGAGGGGGGCGCTTCGCCGTCGTCCTTCTGGCTCCTCACGAGGGAACACGCGCCGGGGAGTGGAATGGGCGTGCTTCAGCAAAATGAGAGTGGGGTGCTGGTCGAGAGGCGCGGGGGGGAGCTCTAGCTCTTTCTAACGCTCTCACTTCAACACACGCCCGCCGGTTCGGCCGCCATGACAGCATCAATGCTCTCCGCCACGGACGTGGCATCAAAGGACGGGGAGGCTGTGTGTGTGCGTGTGAAAAAATGAGAGGTGAGGCGACGTGAGTGTCTCTCCAGGCACGCCCCCCTCCCCCCCCCCCCCTCCATCCCACTCTCTTTCCACTCACCTCTCAGCGTGCCCAGCAGGGCCTTCAGCCCGCCCACGTCCGGGCTGCACTCCACCACCTCCGCCGCCACCCGGGCCGTGGCGGCGGAGTCCCGCATGCCCCGGGCCGCGTCGGCCAGGGCGTCCGCGGCGGAGGCGGGGCAGGGAGCAGCCCCCGCGCACCGGGCGGCCGTGGCAGGGGTGGGGGCGGCGGTGGCGGCCAGGTGCGCGCCATCCACGGCCAGGCGGCCGGCGGCTTCCGATGCGGCGTCCATGCCGGTGCTGTGGTGTAAGATGAACGGGTGCAGTGTGAGAGGGGGTGTGCGTGCGTGTGTTTCAAAGCCGGGCGCGCCACAACCACCCCCCCTATCTCCATCCCCCCAAAATAATAATAATAATAATAATAATAATAATACTCACAGCGCTTCCTGCAGGGCCCGCACCAGGGCGTCCACAGATTC
>Ga0315290_10004190_pt1 | contig 10372 bp, 7 predicted proteins | sample YL17G12_0_MG_FD_203627 | JGI IMG/M metagenome (GOLD analysis project Ga0315290, IMG submission 203627) | Sediment microbial communities from Yellowstone Lake, YNP, Wyoming, USA - YL17G12_0 | ecosystem: Environmental > Aquatic > Freshwater > Lake > Sediment | place: USA: Wyoming | collected...
CGAGGCCCGCGTGCGCCTCTACGCCGAGAACGCGCTCGCCCACTACCACTGGCTCGAGCAGCAGGGCGTCCGGTACCGGAAGACCTACCTGCCCGGCAAGCGGCAGGCCCCGGGCACCGGCGACTGTCTGATCTGGTCCGGGAACGAGGACGCCTGGCCCTACAACCAGGCGGCCAGGCCCTGCCCGCGCGGGCACCTGCCCGAGGTAGTAGGCGAGATGGGCGGGCGCTTCCTGGTCACCACGCTGGCGAATCGCGCCGAGGCGCTCGGCGCCGAGGTGCACTACGACGCCCGCGTCGTGGCGCTGGTCGCCGACGATGCGCGCCGCGTGCACGGCGCGGTGGTGCGCGTCGACGGCGCGGAGCGCTTCGCGCGCGCTCGCCGGGGCGTGATCCTGTGCGCCGGCGGCTTCGCGCTCAACCAGGAGATGCTGCGCCGCTACGCGCCCCAGGTCACGCGGCTCGCGGCCGACGGCCTGAGCGCCGGGCACGACGACGGCTCCGGGATCCGCATGGGCCAGAGCGTCGGCGCGGCTGCGATCCACATGGACGAGCTCTTCACGACACTGCCGATCTACCCGCCGGAGTCGCACGTGAAGGGCATCCTGGTGAACGAGCAGGGGCAGCGTTTCATCAACGAGGACGCCTACCCCGGGCGCATCGCGGTCCACTGCCTGCGCCAGGTCGGCGACCGCATCTTCCTGCTGGTCGACCACGCCCTCTTCCAGCAGCCGACCGAGCTGTCGCGCATCGAGGTCGCGGCCGTGGGCGAGAGCTGGGAGGAGGTCGAGCGCGAGCTCGGCATGGTCGAGGGCACGCTCGTGCATACGGTGCGCGTCCACGACCGCCACGCGGCCAAGGGAGAAGATCCCTTGTTCCACAAGGGCGCGAAGTGGCTGAAGCCGCTCGACGAGCCGCCCTTCGCCGCGCTCGCCTGCCACCTCGGCCAGGCCTTCTACCCCTACTTCACGCTGGGCGGCCTGCTCACGCGGCCGACGGGCGAGGTGCTGACGCCCGACGGCGAGGCCGTGCCGGGGCTCTACGCGGCCGGGCGCACCTGCTGCGGGCTCCCGCGTTCCGCCGAGGGCTACAGCTCCGGCATGTCGCTCGCCGACTGCACCTTCTTCGGGCGCCTCGCGGGGCGCACCGCCGCCGGGTCGCCGGCGCTGCCGGAGGGCTGAAGCCCTCAGCCGACCGCGAACCCCTCGTAGCCCTTGGCTGCTACCTCGTTGCACTTGCGCACGTAGGGCGGGAAGCCGAGGTAGGGCATGAAGACGCGCGGCTTGCCGGGGACGTTCGCGCCGAGGTACCACGAGTTGCACGAGGGATAGAGCGTCGTGTTCGCGACCTCGTTGACGTGCGCGACCCACGCCGCCTCCGCCTCCTCGGTCGCCTCGATACGCGCGACGCCGTGCTCGCGCAGGTACCCGATGCAGCCTGCGATCCAGTCGACGTGCTGCTCGATCGAAGGGACCATGTTCGACAGCACGGAAGGGCTCCCGGGGCCGGTGATGAGGAAGAGGTTCGGGAAGCCCGCGGTGCCGAGGCCGAGGTAGGTGCGCGGGCCCTCGGACCACTTCTCGCGCAGCGTCCGGCCGCCGCGGCCGCGGAGGTCGATGGCGAGCAGCGCGCCCGTCATGGCGTCGAAGCCGGTCGCGAAGACCAGGCAGTCGAGCGCGTACTCGGCGCTCTTCGTCCGCAGGCCGTGCGGCGTGATCGCCTCGATCGGCGAGGCGCCGACGTCGACGAGCGTCACGTTCGGCCGGTTGAAGGTCTCGTAGTAGCCGCTGTCGGCGCACAGCCGCTTGCAGCCGACGACCTGCGTCGGGGACAGCGCCTCGGCGACCGCCGGATCGCGGACCGTTTCGCGGATCCTGGTGCGGACGAAGTCGGCGGCGGTCGCGTTCGCCGCCCGGTCGTAGAGCAGGTCGCTGAACGCCGCGATGTAGCCGAGGCCGCCGCGCCGCCAGCGCTCCGCGTACTCGCGCTCGCGCTCCTCCGGCGTCACCTCGAGAGCCGAGCGCTCGCCCGGCCGGAAGTCCGCGCCGAAGGGCGGGGTATTGGTAGAGGACAGGCAGCCGGTGGCCATCACGCAGAAGCGTGCCGAGACGGCGCCGCGGTCGGTCTCGATCGCCCAGCGGTCCGTCGCCTCGTCGAAGATCGCGGCCCGCACGCGCGTCGAAAGCTGGATGTCGCGGCGCAGGTCGAAGCGGTCGACGACGTGGTTCACGTAGCGCAGGATCTCCGGCTGCGCGGCGAAGCGCTCCGTCCAGTTCCATTCCTGCTGGAGCTCGTCCGAGAACTGGTACGAGTACTCCATGCTCTCGATGTCGCAGCGCGCGCCCGGGTAGCGGTTCCAGAACCAGGTGCCGCCGACGCCGCTGCCTGCCTCGAAGACGCGCGCCGAGAGCCCGAGCTGCCTCGAGCGGTGGAGCATGTAGACGCCGGCGAAGCCCGCGCCGACGATCACCACGTCAAGATCGTTCTGGGTGTTCTGGGGGGGCAGGGCGGATACCTCGGGTGCCGGGTCCGCCGGGTATTCTCCGCCTTTCGGTGTCGCAATCCAAGGGGCTTGCTCGCGGAGCCGTGGCCGCGCGTGCGCGCTGCCGGCTCACCCGCTGCGCAGGGCCGCGTGCCCGGTGGCGCGGGCCGCCCGCTCCGAGCGGCGGCGCTGGCGGACGCGGAAGAGCGTTCCCGCTCCGAGGGCGACGTACGCGGCCAGCGTGGCGAAGAGCAGCGGAAGCGTCTCGGCGGTCATCGGGAGAGTCCCTCCGTGGGTCGAGTGACGCCCACGCGGGAGGGTTCCGCGGCCTCCGCGCGGGATCGTCCCCAGCATCTGCCAGATCGAGGCGACCCGCCGTGACGGGAATCACACCGCGCGGTGACGAGAGGAAGAAGCCTTCGAGGAGCGGGCGGGTCGGCCGCGCGTGACCCGCCACAGCGACGCCTCCGCGCGGTCGCCGTCGAGGGTCTCGACGCGCTCGGCGATCGCGCCGAGCGCTGCGGCGATCGCGTCGCGCTCGGACTCGCTGCGCCAGTGCGGGTGGTGGAGGGTGACGAGCCAGAAGCGCTGCCCGGGCTCGAGGTCCCGCAGCTGCGCGGCGAGGCGGAAGATCTGCTCCGGGCTCTCGAGCGCGAGCTCCCCGGCGAGTGCGCCCAGCCCGAAGCGGCGCGCGTAGTAGGCGACCACGCCCGTCGCGTACTGCTGCGCGAAGATCCGGTCGCCGGGAGCCCAGAGCTCGACCAGGCGCGGCATCAGCGGGCGCAGCTCGTGGATCTGCGGGGGGTCGACGAGGTTCCAGGCGGCCTGGCGCGCGGGCGCCGCGCAGAGCAGGGCCAGGGCGGCCACGCCGGCGAGCCGGCGGAAGCGGCTTCGCGAGTCGAGGAGGATCGCGGCGCCGGCCGCGATGCAGGGCAAGGCGAGGGGGACGGTGAAGAGCAGGAGCCGCCCGGTGAAGGGGTAGTACCGGTCCGCCAGGCGGTAGCTGGAGCTCGTCGGGAAGGGGTGCAGACCCACCAGCGAGGCGGCGAGCACGAGGCCGATCGGAGCGAGCAGAAGCAGCGTCTCCCATCCCGCGCGCCGAGCCAGCCGGACGCCGCCCGCGGCGAAGAGGATCGCGGCGAGCGCGGCGTCGGGGAGACCGAGCGGGTCGTTGAAGAAGCCGAGGAAGCGCTGCCCCCACCAGCCGAGCGCCTCGGCCGAGATGGGCAGCGGCGCGAAGTAGCCCTGCCAGCTCTCGCGCAGGAGCTGGTTGGTGTGGAGCGGACGTAGGAGGAGCGCGTACTCGATCGCGAATCCCGCGAGCCAGAGCGCGCAGATCGCCGCCGTGCCGAGGGCCGCGCTCGCGTCGCCGCGCCGGACGCAGGCGAGGCCGACGGCAAGCCCCGCCCCCGCGCAAACGAAGACTGCGGGGAGCGAGAGCCAGGGGCCCACCAGCCCCGCGGCGGCGAGCGCGGCGAGGCGGGCCGGCGAGGGCCCGCGTCGCAGCGCGCGCAGCGCCAGCCCGGTGATTGCGAGGCACACCAGCACGTCGCTCGCGTAGGGCTTCACCTCCGAGGCGTAGAAGACGAGCGGCTCCGAGATCGCGAAGAGCGCGAGGGCGACGAGCGCGTCGCGCGGGCCCAGGATCTCGCGCGCCAGCCGGAGGAAGAGGGGCAGGGAGGCGAGGCTCGCGAGCAGCGGGACGAGTCGCAGTGCGGGCTCGCTCTCGCCGAAGGCGAGGGTCGCGGCCTTTTCGAGCCAGAGGAAGCCGATCGGCGCGGCCTGGCCGTGGGCGAGGGGGCCGGCGAGGCCGGCAAAGGAGCGCTCGACGACGTTGATGGCGAGGGACCCCTCGTCCCCCCAGAGCGAGCGGTTCGCGAACCAGCGGGCGATCCGCAGCAGCGCGCCCAGGGCGACGAGCCCTCGGCCGATCGCGATCGGGTGCGCGGGCTCCGGCCCGCGCTCCTCACCGCGGCGCGTCACCGCAGCGGCGTGCGGGGCCATGCGGCGGGCGTCCGGGCTCATGCGGGCGCGGCCAGCATACCGAACGGCTTCGCGGGGCCCGCGGACTCCGCGCCGGGCCTCAAGCCCCCACGCCGATCCGGCCGATACGCCGGGGGATGGCCGACCCCGTCAAGCCCTACGACCGTTCCCGCGTGGAGGAGATCCTGCGCCTCGGCCTCCAGCGAGGCGCCTCGGACGTCCACTTCAAGGTGGGCGAGCGCGTGATGATGCGCATCAACGGGCGTCTGCACCGGCTGAACCTGCCCGCGCTGCTTCCCGACGATGCCCACAAGGTCTACGACGCGCTGCGTCCGTCGCACATCGACATTCCCGCGAAGAGCCTGCGCGAGGTCGACTTCTCGCTCTCCGTCCCGGGAGCGGGCCGCTTCCGCGTGAATGCCTTCCAGCAGCGCGGCTCCCTCGCCCTCGTGATCCGCGTGATCCCGATCAAGATCCCGGAGCTCGCAGAGCTCAGCCTGCCCCCGATCCTGGGTGCGCTCGCGAACGAGCGCCGCGGGCTGATCCTCGTCACGGGCACCACCGGGAGCGGCAAGAGCACGACGCTCGCGGCGATGCTCGACCAGATCAACAAGACGCGCACCGCGCACATCGTGACGATCGAAGACCCGATCGAGTTCCTTTTCACGAACCACAAGTCGTCGATCGTGCAGCGCGAGATCGGCGTCGACACCGCCAACTTCTCGGGGGCGCTGCGCGCCGCGATGCGCCAGGACCCCGACGTCATCATGGTCGGCGAGATGCGCGACATCGAGACGATCGACATCGCGCTCAAGGCCGCCGAGACCGGGCACCTCGTGCTCAGCACCGCGCACACGACGGACGCCGCGAAGACGATCCAGCGCATCCTCTCCGTCTTCCCCTCCGCCGAGCAGAACATGGTGCGGATCCGGCTCGCCGAGTGTCTGCGCGCGGTGATCTCGCAGCGGCTGCTGCCGCGCCTCGACGGAAAGGGCCAGATCCCCGCGGTGGAGACGATGGTCGTGACGCGGGTGATCCAGGACTGCATCCGCGACGCGGATCGGAACTATGAGATCAACGAATTCATCTCGAAGGGCCGCAACTACGGCATGCAGACCTTCGACCAGTCGCTGCTGCGCCAGCTGCGCGAGGGCCTGATCAGCCGCGAGGTCGCGATCTCGGCCGCGACGAGCCCCGGCGATCTCGACCTCCAGCTGCGCATGGGCCTCGACGACGACGAGATGGCCATCGAAGGGCACCGCGGCGAGGCCTACCACGAGCTGCCGCTGCAGTTCGGCGGCGTTTCCGCCGAGCCGGCGCCGGATCCCGACAAGGACCTCGAGATGGCGCAGCCCAGGCCGCCGCCGCCCGTGAGCGCGCGCCCGCCGGGCCCTCCGCGCACCTGAGCTACCTCCCCTCCGCCTCCACCCGGTAGTCGCGCAGCGCGGGCACGCGCCACGCCACGGCGGCGAGCACGCCGAGGCAGGCGAAGCCGCCGAAGACCACCGAGAAGGTCGCGCTCGTGAGCGCCGCGAGGTAGCCCGACTCCGCGCTGCCGAGGTCGTTCGACGCGCCGATGAAGATCATGTTGACGGAGCTCACGCGGCCTCGCAGCGCATCCGGCGTCGAGAGCTGGATGATCGTGGAGCGCGCCACCATGCTGACCTCGTCGGCCATGCCCGCCACGACGAGCGCGAGCAGCGAGAGCGGGAAGGCGCGCGAGAGCCCGAAGACGATCGTCGCGACGCCGAAGACCGCGACGGCGAGGCAGAGCGCGCGCCCGGAACGCTCGGGGGGCCGACGCGCCAGCAGGATCGCCGTCATCAGCGAGGTGCCGATCGAGAGCCCCGCCGCGAGCAGCCCGTAGCCCTGCGGGCCCACCCGCAGGATCTCGCGGGCGTAGACGGGGAGCAGCGCCGTCGCGCCCGCGAAGATCACGGCGAACATGTCGAGCGTCATCGAGCCGAGGATCACCGGCCGGGAGCGCACGTAGGCGATGCCCTCGCGGATCGCCGCGACGGAGACGCGCCCGCGCACCAGTGCGCCGCCCTCGCCCGGGCGCAGCCGCAGCAGCAGCAGCACCGAGACGGCGAAGCAGCCGCCGGCCACCGCGTAGGCGGCGGCGATTCCCGCGCGCGCGACGACGAGCCCCATCACCATGGGCCCGGAGACGAAGCCCAGGTTGCGCGCCGTGGCGTTCACGACCACCGCGGCGGGGTAGATCTCGCGCGGCACCAGCGACGGTAGCAGCGCCATGTTCGCCGGGCTCTCGAAGCTGCGCCCCACGGAGAGCGCGATCGCGAGCGCGAGCAGCAGCGCGAGTGCGACCGTACCCGATGCGGTGAGGAGGTGGAGCCCCACGGCCGCGAGGCAGGCGGCGCCCTGCGCGACGGCCACGATCCGGCGCCGGTCTCGGCTGTCCGCGAGCGCGCCGCCGAGGAGCGTGATCGGGATCGTCGGGACGAACTGGACCAGGCCGAGCGTGCCGAGCGCCGTCTTCGAGAGCGTCAGGTCGTAGACGTGCCAGGCGAGGGTCGCGCTGAGCAGCGAGTTCGCGAAGGTCGAGAAGACCCGCGCGCCGCAGTAGTCGCGGAGCTGGGGATTGCCAAGCGCCCGCAGCGTCGGGTGGCGTGCGGCCTCGGAGCGCTCGTCAGGCAGCGGACGCCGGTCGCCGCCGGGCGAGCGCGTCGGCATTGTCGCGCATCACGAGCCGGATCTCCTGATCGGAGAAATCCTTCAGCTCGTGGACGTAGCTCGCGGGGTCCGCGAGCCCCTCGGCGTGCGGGAAGTCGGAGCCGAGCAGCAGCCGCTCGGCGCCAAGCAGATCGCGCAGCAGCGCCACGTCGTCCTCGTGGAAGGGAGCTACCCAGATGTGACGCCGGAAGGTGTCGATCGGGTTCTCGGCGAAGGCCCTGGGCGTCTGGCCGTAGGCGCGCCGGAAGCTCTGGAGCAGCCACGGCACCCAGTTCGAGCCCATCTCGATGCTGGCGACGCGCAGGTTCGGGAAGCGCCGGAAGAGGCCGTGGCAGACGAGCGCCGCCATCTGGTCGTAGGGCGCGCGGTTGCCGAGCATCACGGCCTTGAGCGGCGTGGCCTTGAAGGACTCGAACTCGTCGGCCTCGCCCCAGGCCGCCAGGTGCTCGTGGTAGCCATGGTCGCCGCCGTGGTAGGCGACGGCGACGCCGGCCTCGTTCACGCGGGCCCAGAAGGGGTCGAAGACCGGGTCCGCCGGGGAGCGCCGCCCGAGCGCCGTGCAGACCGGCCCCGCGACCATGCAGAGCACGCGCGCGTCGCGCGCCAGCGCCCACTCGAGCTCGCGGACGGCCTCGTCCGGATCCGAGAGCGTGAAGTAGGGAGCTGCAAAGAGGCGCTCGCGCCAGGCGAAGCCCCACTCCTCCTCCAGCCAGCGGTTGAAGGCGCGGAAGGCGGCCCGCTGCGCGGGGAGGTCGTTGCGGAGCGCCTGCTCCATGCCGACGCCGAGCGTCGGGAAGAGCAGGCACTTCTCGATCCGCTGCGGGTCCATCAGCCGCAGGCGCGCCTCGCGGTCGCGGTAGGCGGGGTGGATCGGCTCGAGGTCGCCGAAGAGCGTCCGCAGGTCCGCGCCCTGCGGGTTGCGCCCGCGGTAGAACTCGTCGAGGCAGCCGGGCTTCGCCACCGGGTCGAAGGTCGGGTTCGGGATGAAGCGGTTGACCCGGCCCGCAACGAGCAGGCGCGTCTTGCCTTCGATCTGCGCCCACTGCATGCAGCGCTTTCCGAAGCCGGGCTCGAGGTGGCGCGTGAAGGCGTCGACCGCCTCGTAGTAGTGATTGTCGGCGTCGAAGAGCAGGAAGGGGAGCGGTGCCACGCGGGGCCTCCGAGTGGGAGGCAGCGAATTTATCAGAGCGCCGTCGGCGGCGCCCGGTCGCTCGCCTCGGGCGTCTCGCGCTCGCGCCACGCGGCGCGCTGCCCTGGCCCGCGCCTGCGCGAGCCCGTAGACTCCCGGTCCCGCCCGACGTCTCCCCCCTGGAGGCCGCGCAGCGTGTCCGTCGCCGAGCCCACGCGCCCCCCCGGGTCCGACTTCATCCGCCAGCTCGTCGACTCCGACGTCGCCGCGGGCAAGCACGGCGGCCGCGTGGTCACGCGCTTCCCGCCGGAGCCGAATGGCTACCTGCACATCGGCCACGCGAAGTCGATCTGCCTGAACTTCGGTGTTGCCGCCGAGCGAGGCGGGCGCTGCCACCTGCGCTTCGACGACACGAACCCGAACACCGAAGACGTCGAGTACGTCGACGCGATCCAGGCCGACCTGCGCTGGCTCGGCTTCGACTGGGGCGAGCAGCGCTACTTCGCCTCCGACTACTTCGACCGGCTGCACGGCTACGCCGTCGAGCTGGTGCGCCGCGGCCGGGCCTACGTCTGCGACCTCTCCTCGCTGGAGATCGCGGCGCTTCGCGGCACCCTGACCGAGCCCGGGAGGCCGAGCCCCTGCCGCGACCGCCCGGTCGAGGAGAACCTCGACCTCTTCGCGCGCATGCGCGCGGGCGAGTTCGAGAACGGCGAGCGCGTGCTGCGCGCGAAGATCGACATGGCCTCCCCGAACCTGGTCCTGCGCGACCCGATCCTCTACCGGGTGCACCGGGTCCCCCACCACCGCACGGGGAACGCCTGGTGCATCTACCCGATGTACGACTTCGCGCACTGCCTCTCGGATGCGATCGAGGGCATCACCCACTCGCTCTGCACGCTCGAGTTCGCGGACCACCGCGCGCTCTACGACTGGATCCTCGACGAGCTTGGCTTCGATCGCGCGTGCCGCCCGCAGCAGACGGAGTTCGCGCGCCTGAACCTCAGCTACACCGTGATGAGCAAGCGCCTGCTGCGCCGGCTCGTCGAAGGCGGGCACGTCTCCGGCTGGGACGACCCGCGCATGTCGACGCTCTCCGGCATGCGGCGCCGCGGCTACCCGCCGGGCTCGATCCGTGCCTTCTGCGAGGCGATCGGCGTGGCGAAGCGGGACAACTGGATCCAGATCGAGGCGCTCGAGCACGCCGTGCGCGAGGACCTGAACCGGGGCGCGCCGCGGGCGATGGGGGTGCTCGACCCGGTGCGACTCGTGATCGAGAACTACCCCGAGGGCGCGGTCGAAGAGTTCCCCGTGATGAACCACCCGGAGGACCCGGCCGCGGGCACGCGGCCGCTGCCGTTCTGCCGCGAGCTCTTCGTCGAGCGCGACGATTTCGCGGCGGACCCGCCGCCGAAGTGGCACCGGCTCGCGCCCGGGCGCGAGGTGCGGCTGCGCTCGGCGTATCTCGTGCGCTGCGAGCGCGCGGTCTGCGACGCCGCCGGGAGCCTCGTCGAGCTGCGCTGCAGCTACGACCCGGCGACGCGCGGCGGCAGCGCCCCGGACGGGCGCAAGGTGCGCGGCACGATCCACTGGGTGTCCGCGCGCCACGCCGTCCCGGCCGAGGTGCGCCTCTACGACAGGCTCTTCAGCCGCGAGGATCCCGCCGACGTGCCCGAGGGCCAGGACTTCACGGCGAGCCTCCACCCGGACTCGCTGCGTGTGCTCCCAGGCGCCCGCGTCGAGCCCGGCCTCGCCGCCGCGCCCGCGGGCGCGAGCTTCCAGCTCGAGCGCCAGGGCTACTTCTGCGTCGACCCGGACTCGCGCCCCGGCGCGCTGGTGCTGAACCGCACCGTCACGCTGCGCGACGGCTGGGCGAAGATCGTGCGCAAGGACGCGGGCTGAGCGATCGCACCGGCAGCGCGGCCGCGAGAGCGAGCAGGGCGAGCGAGCCGAGCCACGCGCGTCGGCACTGCGGCGCGGCGAGCCGGGCGGCGAGCGCCGGGACCAGCCAGCGGGCGTCGCGGCGGACGGGTTCGATCGCGAGGTCGAGGTCGAGCCCCGGGTGGTCCGAGAACGGATGGTCCG
>Ga0315290_10004192_pt1 | contig 10370 bp, 9 predicted proteins | sample YL17G12_0_MG_FD_203627 | JGI IMG/M metagenome (GOLD analysis project Ga0315290, IMG submission 203627) | Sediment microbial communities from Yellowstone Lake, YNP, Wyoming, USA - YL17G12_0 | ecosystem: Environmental > Aquatic > Freshwater > Lake > Sediment | place: USA: Wyoming | collected...
GCCAAATAGATATACCGAAGCCGATAACAAAAAGGATCAATACAATTTCTGTCAATTGTATTGACATCATGTAAGGGAGATAATATCTTGGAATCTCCTGCGCTGAAAGCAACTTGCCCTGGAAAAGGCTGAAACCTTCCCAAGGATAATCGGACATGGTGATCAGGCTCTCAACAAAATGATGAAAGGCATTTCCCCAGAGGTAGGGCCATGTCAGATAGGTGGCAAATCCCGCTATCAGAACATAAGGGGGAATAAAGAGGATGCTCTTCCTCCAACTTCTGTAGAGCCCATACAGAATTACCATTCCACCTGCAAGAGGACCCATCACACGAATCGAAATAGTCATGCCTAAAATTAAACCCGCCATAAGGACAATCGGATTCAGCAATACTCCCTTGAGGTAAGGAATTATATAAGTATTAGCGATTTCCTTGTACACTAAAGGAAAAACCCGATTGAATATCCATATCCCTAGTGAAATACATATGAAGATAAATACAACTTCAATAGAAGTAAAAATAGCCTGAGCCTTATGAATGTAATTGCCCACTGCCAAGTGGCCAGCATTGGGTGCCATCTTCGCGAACCATGCGTCGAGAACGCTCTGCCTATCCATCTGATAGATATAGGTGACCACAGCAGCGACAAATCTCATCGCAAGACCAGTGACGATACATGTCGCTGAAAATGCTAAAACAGCAAGAAAAGCTATGACCCCTTTTTTAGCTTTCAGAACAGAGCTATCCCATTCCTCCCTGAAAGTAAGGACAAGGGTGCTTCGAGTCTCTTCATTGCCAAAATATAAAGGCAAAACTGAATCAACCATCTATAAGCCTAGCGAGACGCTTGCAAGAAAGAAAGCCATAAACGGTATATCTTTCGGGTTAATGAAGGCGTGCCCCCAAAATAACGGCTGGGTCGAGAATAATAGAGCTCCGCCAAATGCTGCCCACTTTCCCATCCAGCGATGCGCAAGAAAATATAGAGAGATGATTCCCATCTGGAACGCCAGAAAGCTGGCAAGATGCCAGACATTAATGTCGGACCAGACAGGCAGCAATGCGGTGATGAGACACGAGAAGAGGCCTGCCGCAATGAAAAAGGCGGGACCGTATAGATCTAAGTGTCCTTCTTTGAAATCAGTGATCGGGTATCCGAGGAAAAGGTTATAGTAATTATCCAATGAATGGTTGGCATATCTATAAATGCGCGGCTCATCCGTGCTTTGACCATAATTGTGAACGACGACCAGACCGATCACAATATTGATGATGATCAATAAAAAGATCGGCCAATGCTGTCCGAAGGTTTTTCTGGCAGCTTGCATCATGCTTCCTCTTTGCCTAACAGGCATCCGGTCTGCAACCGGCGCCTGATATAAATTATTTCATCAACTGTTCGACGCGACTCTCGCCGATACTGTAGTATTTAGCCTGCGGATGATGGACGATGATCGCTGCGGTGGATTGTTCGGGGATGAGTTGATAAGCGGGACTCAACTGCATGCCAAGTTCCTTCTCCGCCGGCAGCAGATTGAACACTTTGCGGTGGTCCTCCAACTCAGGGATGGCGGGGTAACCCCACGAGTAGCGTTTGCCCTGCCCTTCGGCAAGTCCCAATTCGCGGCGGATATGAAGGTGTAGGTATTCCGCCGTCGCCTCGGCGGTCTGCACGGCGAGTCCGTGAGTAAAGTAGCCCTCGGAATAGTTGCCATCCGCCTGGAATTTATCGAAGCGCTCGGTGGCCTCGTGCCCGACAGTGACCACCTGGAAGGCGACCACGTCCATTTGACCTGATTCGACCGGGGCGAAATAATCCGACAAGGCCAGATGCTCGTCGTAGGGTTGGCGAGGAAAATGGAATCTGGTTAATTCTGATTTACCACCAACAGCATAAACGATGAGGTCATCGCCATTCGCCTGGCAGGGGAAGAAACCATAGACGGCCTGCGGTTTGAGCCAGCCTTTTTTAAGGGCATCGTGCTTCATTTTTTCCAGGCGGGCATCAAACTCGGCTTTTAATTTATCCCATTCGGGGCCGTGAGTATTTTTCGCGCCCCAAGAGAGACGATACAGTTCATTAATGTTGAGATGCTGGAAGACCATCTCGAGCGGCATCGAGCGGACAACTTTCCAGCCAAAGGTCGCGCCGGAGGGCAGCGAGACAGGCTGAGGCACGATCGCGCTGCGCTGCCCAGGGATGGGAGCCTCACGTTCGGGCTTTGTGCGCCCCATTTCCATATCCGCTTCCTTGCGGATTTGTTCCATCAACGCAGGCTTTCGCTGCGGATCGATGAGCTGGTCCATCGTTTCGAGACCTTCGAAGGCGTCCTTGCAGTAGAACACGCCAGGGTCGTAGGGATTACCGTCCTCCGTGAACAGGATGCGGCGACCGAAGCGGCGGTTGATGGCGGCGCCGCCCACCAGCACGGGAAATTTCAGCCCGCGGCGCTGGAGTTCGTTGATGATGAGCGGCATCTGTTTGGACGTGCTGACCAGCAATGCCGAAAGACCGATGGCAGTGGCATTGACCTCGACGGCTTTGCTGATGATCGTCTCGGCGGGAGTTTGCTTACCGAGGTCGATAACGGTGTAGCCGTTGTTGGCGAGAATCGTCTTCACCAGGTTCTTGCCTATGTCATGTACATCGCCGTAGACGGTGGCGATGACCACCGTGCCCTTGGTGACGCCTTCGACTTTATCGAGGTAGGTCTCAAGATGCGCGACGGCTTTCTTCATCACCTCTGCGGACTGAAGCACGAAGGGCAGGATGAGCTCACCCGCGCCGAATTTATCGCCGACTTCCTTCATGGCGGGGAGCAGGGTGTTGTTGAGGGTGTGGACGGCGCACTCATGCCGCGAGAGGAAATCGCCGCGGTTAATGATCTCGTCAATATCCGCTTCGACATTTTCCTTGTGGCGGTGGACGATTCGCCAGTGCAGACGTTGTTCGGGGGTCATACCCTCAGTCGGGTCAACAGCACTGGTCTCAGCGGATTGGGGCGTGACATTTTCGTAGTGCTCGATGTAGCGCTGCAACGCGTCGGGGCGGCGGTTGAAGAGCAGATCCTCGGCAAGTTCTTTTTCGTCGGCGGGGATGTCGGCATAAGCTGTGACGTGGGCGGGGTTGATGATCGCCATGTCGAGGCCGGCTTGAACGCAGTGATGGAGCATGATCGAATTCAGGACGGGGCGGGCATGCGGGCTAAAGCCAAAGGAGAGGTTGCTCACACCGAGCGATGTCAGCACGCCGGGCAGGTCCTTCTTAATGAGCCGGATGCCTTCGATAGTCTCGATGGCGGATTCAGCGAACTCGGGATCGCCGGTGGCGAGGGTGAAGGTCAGGGCGTCGAAAACGAGCGCATCGGGGCGCAGGCCGTGGTCGTTGACAGCGATGTCGTAAATACGTTTGGCGACCTCCAATTTGCGGTCACGCGGCTTGGCCATGCCATTTTCGTCGATGGTCAGGACGATGACAGCGGCGTTGTGGGTCTTTGCCAGCGCGAAAATCTTGTCGGCTTTGGCGCGACCGGATTCGAGGTGAGTCGAGTTAATGAGGCAGCGCCCGGGAGCCGTCTTGAGCGCGATCTCGAGCACGTCCAGCTCGGTGGTGTCGATCACGAGCGGCGCATCCACGCCCATCTCGAGTTTCTTGACCACCTTGCGCATCAGTTCGGCTTCGTCGGGGCGCTCGGTGACGGCGCAGGAGATGTCGAGGGCGTGCGCGCCATACTCCACCTGTTCGCGGGCAATTTCAAGGATGGAGTCATAATCCTCCTCGAGCAGGAGGCGCTTGAACTTCTTGCTGCCCTGCGCGTTGCAGCGTTCGCCGAGCAGGGTGGGCGGCGGGTCCTGCCGCATTGAGATAGCAGACATGGCGGACGACAGGCGCGAGGTCGGCCCGGTCGGGCGCTCGGGGTGCGGATACTGATTCAGTTTATCCACCAGCAGCTTCAGGTGAGCCGGAGTCGTGCCGCAACATCCGCCGACGACTGAGATGTGGTTCTTCTCCACAAATTCAAAGAGTGCTTCGGCAAATGGCTCGGGCTCAAGCGGATAGACAGCCTGCCCATCTACATTGAGCGGCAAACCGGCGTTGGGGATGCATGAGACTGGCAGCGTGGACTGCTCGCCGAGGATGCGGATGGGTTCACGCATGTGCTCGGGACCGGTGGAGCAGTTGAGGCCGATGACGTCAATGGGCATGCCTTCGAGGATGGTCAGAGCGGCTTCCATGTTCGTGCCGAGCAACATGCGCCCGGTGGTGTCAAGTGTGACCTGGGCTTGAATCGGGAGATAAATGCCAGTCTCGTCGAAGGCTTTCTGGATGCCGGTGATGGCGGCTTTGACTTCGAGAATATCCTGTGAGGTTTCGATAAGCAGCAGGTCCACCCCTCCCTGGATCAACCCGACGGTTTGTTCGCGGAAGGTCTCGACAAGGTCATCGAAGGTGACATTGGAAAGCTCGGGGTCGTCCGCGGAGGGGAGTTTGCCGCTCGGCCCGATAGAGCCGGCGACAAAGCGCGGTTGACCTGTTTTGGTGGCGTATCCGTCTGCAAGCCTGCGCGCCAGGGATGCAGCGGTCTGGTTGATCTCGACGACCCTTTCCTGCAGGCCATATTCCTTCATCGTGATACGGTTGGTACGGAAGGTGTCCGTCTCGAGCACGTCCACGCCGACCTCGAGGAACGAGCGGTGGACCTTTTCCACGGCTTCGGGGTAAGAGATGACCAGGTAGTCGTTGCAGCCGTTGTAATGCTCTCCACCGAAGTGCTCGGCGGTCAGATGCTGGTTTTGCAGGCTGGTGCCCATCGCGCCGTCAAAGACAAGTACTTTCTTTTCGAGGGCGTTGAGGTAGCTGCGGTTGGTGTATTTACGGATCATGCTTTCTCCTAAACCAGGCTCACAGAGTACATTAAATTGTCTTACTTCAAGTCTAACAAATAGAACAACAAATCCTGTTCCATGGTCTGGACGCCAAAGTGCTGGTTGAGCATCGCCAGGATCTGGGCGCGGTGGTCGGTGGCGTGATGGCAACGTGCAACAGGATTTCCCAACGCGTGTTCTCGGTGTCCATGCCGCGGTCCGGTAGCTGCCAGCGGACGATTCCATCCAGGTCGGCTTCGCTCAGAGCGTTGACATAGTCCAGTGCCTCGGCGCGCAGTTCATCCCATTTGTCTTTGGTCGCAGCAAGGGTGGAGAAATCCTCAAGAGCAAAGTGCGGAACCATTTCGCCACCGTTCAGGCGGATGATCCAACGCCGCGTGGCGCTCATCATATGGACCACCAGATTTCGTGTGGAGCCGCGCGAATAGTCGAGCTCCTCCGTAAATTGTGCATCATTTAACTTCATTACACAATCCCAGACTTTTTCGAAAGCCAGTAATTGAATTCAAATACGGTGCGGATTTCATTCGGTCGCATATGCCGCTCCTCTCATAATAAAATCGCCTCTCGATGAGAGGCGACAAACGCAAAAGCGAGTCGGCTCTCATCTCCCAGACACCTGTCTGCCGGAATTGGCACCAGCATTTCGCGGTTGCCGAGGTTTCGCAGGGCCGGTCCCTCCGCCTCTCTGGATGAGCAAAATAAGTGATGATTCTTATATCATAGCGGAGTGATCTTGTCAATTTTAGTTGATTTTAAGTTTATTTATGCTAAAATTACTTGCATTAAGTTTTTTCTTAACAGGATGGTCTTATGAACAAAGTCGAACCGTTGAATTCCTTCGATCAGATCAAACTGCTCGCCGACTCGCGGCGCATGACCATCCTGCGCCGGCTGATGAACTCACCCGCCACGCTCACCCAGCTTGGAAAAGAAATCGGCAAACATCCTGCCTGGATACAACACCATGTCAAGGTGCTGCTCTCCACCGGGTTGGTTGAAGTTGATGAAGTGCGGGTCACGTCTGGCGTGGCAGAGAAGTTTTACCGCGCCCGGGCCGGGGCATTTCTCATCCATGACATTATCCTGCCTCAAAGCGACAAACCGGCCATCATCTTTTCGGGCAGCCACGACCTCGCGCTCGAATCCCTGTCGGTCCGCCTCGCCCCCCACCTGCACATGCTCACCCTGCCCGTCGGCAGCCTGGACGGCCTGGTCAACCTTCGCCAGGGGCTGTGTCACCTGGCCGGCGCCCACCTGTTGGACGAAACCGGCAGCTACAACACCTCCTATGTCCACCACATTTTCCCTGACCGGCTAGTGAGGATGGTCACGCTCGCCTATCGCACCCAGGGGCTGCTGCTCGCGCAGGGGAATCCCAAAGGCATTCATTCCATAACGGATCTGGCCCGGTCAGATGTCAAGTTTATTAACCGGAATCCAGGTTCAGGAACACGCGTCTGGCTCGACCGGGAAATCCAGCGGCTTGGGCTCACCTCGAACCTTATTCGTGGTTACGGGGATTCAGTCCACACCCATAGCGAATCGGCGCTCGCCATACAGACGGACACAGCAGACGCCGCACTCGGCATCCAGGCGGCCGCGCACCAGCACGGACTTGATTTCATCCCGCTTTTCGAGGAGCGCTACGACCTGGTCATCCCCGAAGAACAGGTCCGACTCGTCCACCCGTTGCTGGACACGCTTCAAACCGCAGCCTTCCGCAAACAGCTTTCATCCCTGACCGGCTATAACACCTCTCACAGCGGTGAACAAATTCCATTATAGGAGAAAAAATATGAAACTCAGTGCACGCAATATCCTCAAAGGCGAAGTGGTCAGCGTTGTCAAAGGAGCGGTCAATTCAGAGGTGATCATCCAGCTTCCCGGCGGCGACCAGATCGTCTCCGTTATCACCAATAATTCGGTGGAAAACCTGGGGCTCAAGAAAGGCAAACCGGCCTATGCAGTGATCAAGGCTTCCAACGTCATGATTGCAGTGGATTAATCCATCACAGGAAATACATTTTACAAACATCAAGGAATAACAAATATGAAACGCTTCATCGCTACCCTTTTCGTCCTCACCCTCCTTCTCTCAGCCTGCGCACCTGCCACACCGATGGCGACCCCCGTTCCGCCCACGGCAGCCCCCACCGAAGTGCCGCCGACCCAGGCGCCCACCAATACGCCCGAACCTACAGTACCCGCCAATCCCAATTTGATCCTCGCCACTACCACCTCCACCCAGGACTCGGGCCTGCTCGATGTGCTCGTCCCGCTCTTCCAGCACCAGACCGGTTTCACCGTTCAGACGGTGGCCGTGGGCTCCGGCCAGGCCATGCAGATGGGAACAGATTGCAACGCCGATGTATTGCTGGTGCACTCACCCTCAGCCGAAAAAACTTTCATGGATGCCGGCTCCGGAAAAGACCGCAATCTGGTGATGCACAACGACTTTATCATCGTTGGTCCTGCCGCCGATCCAGCCGCCATCAAGGGGATGAGCGCAACGGATGCCTTCAAAGCCATTGCCGCAGCTGGCGATGCCGGCAAGGCGGTTTTCGTTGCCCGCGGCGATAAATCAGGCACCAGCACCAAAGAACTGGGCATCTGGAAAACCGCCGCGATCGACCCTGCTACAGCAAAACCAGCCTGGTATCTGGAAACCGGTCAGGGCATGGGAGCTTCATTAACCATTGCCTCCGAAAAAGGCGCCTACACCCTCACCGACCGCGCCACTTACCTTGCGAACAAAGATAAACTTCAATTGGACAACCTGGTGGAAGGCGAAAAATCGCTGCTCAATATCTACCACGTCATCTCGGTCAATCCCGACAAGTGTCCCAAGGTCAACTATGATGGCGCAACGGCTTTCAAGGACTTCATGCTCGCGCCCGAAACACAGGCCGTCATCGGTCAGTTCGGCGTGGAAAAATATGGACAGCAACTGTTCACCCCCGATGCCGGCAAGGACGAAACCAAGCTTCCATAAACGTATCTTTTTTATCCCATCCTCCAGGCGCGGCACATCCTTCATGGCGCTGTGTCGCGCCTATTATTGTCTCGAGATATAATCAGCTTCTATGGATTTCTATCTAAAAAAGGCTTCTGTCGTTTTACTGGTTCCTTTGTTCTTTCTTGCTTCATGCAGCACACTCAATTCATCGACTCAAAATACCGAGTTACTATTGGTCTCCACCACATCTACACAAGACTCGGGTTTGTTGGATGTTCTACTGCCTGCCTTTACCTCTCAGACGGGCCACAACGTCCAGTTGGTTGCGGTCGGGTCCGGACAGGCCCTGCAGATGGGAGAACAGGGAAACGCAGACGTGATCCTGCTCCACTCACCCGCCGCGGAAAAAGACTTCGTCGCGAAAGGCAATGGCATCGACCGAAGGCTGGTTATGCATAATGATTTCATAATCGTGGGTCCTGCCGCTGACCCCGCCGGGATTCGCGGACTAAGCCCGGTGGATGCATTGAAGATGATCTTTGGTTCCCATGCGACCTTCGTTTCGCGCGGCGACGAGTCCGGAACACATGTCAAAGAACAGGCACTTTGGAAGATGGCGGGGCTTGACCCCAAAAACAAGGATTGGTATCTCGAAACGGGGCAGGGCCAGGGAGCGACTCTTCAAATCACATCTGAAAAAGGCGCTTATTCGCTGACCGATCGCGGGACATTCCTCGCTTATCGCAACAACGTGGACCTGGATATCCTTGTGGAAGGCGGCCCTACCCTCCTGAATGTTTACCATGTGATCACGGTTAATCCCGCCAAATGGAAGAAGGTGAATCTCAAAGCCGCAAAAGCTTTTGCAGATTTCATTACGTCGCCCGAGGGGCAGAAGATCATCGGCGAGTTCGGGGTAAAAAAATACGGCCAGCAGTTGTTCATCCCCGATGCGGGCAAAACTGATGCTGAACTGGGGCTTCCCTGATCGCGTCGTGAAGGATTTTCATCGTGACTCGGTCTGTTATATTGGCTGAAGGAAATTATGCTTTTTGGTTCTGAAATCTGGCAGATCACCCTGCTCTCCCTGGAAGTGGCCTTATTGTCCACGCTCATCAGCTTGGTCATCGGGCTGCCGTTGGGAACATGGCTGGCGCTCGGTAAAGTCCACGGGCGTTCCTTCCTCATGAGTATCGTCAATACCGGCATGGGTCTGCCTCCCGTAGTGGTGGGACTTTTCGTGGCGCTCATGTTGTGGCGTTCCGGTCCGCTTGGCGATCTGAATCTCATCTACACACCGGCAGCGATTGTTATCGCCCAGGTGGTCATTTCCTTTCCAGTCGTCACCGGGTTGACCGCGGCCGCCCTGCAAGCCCTCGACCCTCGTCTGCGATTGCAGCTGCTCGGGCTGGGCGCATCCACCTTCCAGATGGTATTGATGCTGTGGCGCGAGGCGCGACTGCCGCTGCTGGCTGCGCTGATGGCCGCGTTCGGCGCGGTCATCTCCGAGGTCGGCGCAAGCATGATGGTCGGTGGAAACATCCGCGGCCAGACCCGGGTGCTGACTACTGCCATCGTGCTCGAAACCGGCAAGGGGAACTTCAATACCGCCATTGCACTTGGCCTTTTACTGCTCGCCATCACCTTTCTGGTCAACTGGGCGCTGACGGTCATCCAGCAGCGCGGGGCGAAACGATGATCGAGATCCATGAACTGCAGGTTATGCGTGGCGGACGGATCGTCCTCGATGTTGGCCATCTCCAAATTGAAAAGAACGAAGTGCTGGCCATTGTGGGTCCCAACGGCGCAGGCAAGAGCACGTTGCTGTTGGCGTTAGCCCGCCTGATCAAGCCCGAACGTGGAGATATTGTCTTTAACAGCATGCCAGTCGCTGGTGAATCTGATCACGCTTACCGGCGCCGGATCGCGCTCGTGCTGCAGGATCCACTCCTGTTCGACACCTCCGTCTTTGATAATGTCGCCTCCGGCCTGCGTTTTCGCGGCTTGCATAAAAACGACATCACTCCACGCGTGGAAACCTGGTTGGAACGGTTGGGCATTACACACCTGAAGAACCGCCGGGCCAATGAGCTATCCGGAGGAGAGGGACAACGCGTGAGTCTGGCGCGCGCGTTGGTGCTCGCGCCGGAACTGCTCCTGCTGGACGAGCCCTTCGGCGCGCTGGACCCGCCCACCCGCAACCGGCTGCTCGACGACCTGCGGCGTATCCTGCCCGAAAGCGGCACCACCACCATCTTTATTACACACAACCTGCCCGAAGCGCGCCAGCTTGCCGGACGCATGGCCATCATTGTCTCCGGGCGTGTGCGCCAGATCGGGTCGGTGAACGATATCCTGAGTTCACCTGCAGATGAGGATGTGCGTTCCTTTTTGGTAGCGGAAAACGGGAAATACTAAAAGAAATATTTCATGTTTAGATGGAATTATTTCAGGCTTTTCTTCGCTGGGAAAGAATAGACAAGTTGCGCCTGCTGGATCAGCGGGCGCAACTTTTACCAACT
>Ga0315290_10004194_pt1 | contig 10366 bp, 21 predicted proteins | sample YL17G12_0_MG_FD_203627 | JGI IMG/M metagenome (GOLD analysis project Ga0315290, IMG submission 203627) | Sediment microbial communities from Yellowstone Lake, YNP, Wyoming, USA - YL17G12_0 | ecosystem: Environmental > Aquatic > Freshwater > Lake > Sediment | place: USA: Wyoming | collected...
TATGTATAGACAGCCCCGGAGTCCCATCCCTGCCTTGGGGGGGTGGGGTACGGGTGGGTATGCCACCCCTGCTTTCTGACCTCTCCCCTTACGAATCAATCACTTAGCGTTGCTGTCGCTTGCTGAGCCGTCCGGCTCTGTCTCTGTCCCTGTCTCTGTCTCTGGTGATGATAGCTCAGCCATGAGGGATGCGGCATCCTCATCGATGCGCTCGCCCTCTACAGTCTTGCCTTGCATCAAAGCCTGAACCTGAGCGAAAATGTCCGCTCGAAGCTTGTCACTCGTGTGATGCACCACCGATTCCTTCCGCTCGGTGAAGGCTGCGACCTCGGTAACTTGGCCCAATATCTTCGTAGCCTGCACGCGAATCGCTGGCGGAGTGTCCGGATCTATGACATGCTGAACGAGTGACTGGATCACTAAGTCCCTGATTTGTTGGGGAGTTCTATGTTTCGCTGCCTCTGAGGCGAGGCGATAAGCCTCGATCTCTGCCTTTATCCTGTCGTCGACTGCCAGATGGTAGGGCTTGCTGCTTAGGGTGTGCTTGCTAGCGTCTCGCTTGTAGGCTGATCTGTATGCCTCCGCCTTTGTGTGCCCCATCGCCACGTTATAGGCAAACGCTCGTTGCTTGTGCGTGAGACCGGACTTGCTAGCTCCGATCATGCCTATCATTTGTGCGGGTGATACTGTCTCTAGCGTCTTGCGTGCCTGTGTTATCTCTGAGCGTGTGAGCCGTTTCGCTTCGCTGCTCTTGCCCTTTTCCGCGCCCTCTGTCTCACCTGCCAGCTTGGTCTTGCCTCTACCCGCTGGCTTGATCTCATCCCACTTATCGCCGCTCATGCCTGCCCCTCTGCTAGCTCTCTTGCCCGAGTCTAGCATAGGTACACATTAGGAACGTACGGTGCCGCCCTGATGCCATCATGCACGTATAATCATACCTGACAGATTGCCTTGACTGCTACCTGATGGCTAGCTAGTATGCAATCCATGCGCTGCGCCCTGTGGCGCTCAACGGGAGATACGACGATGCACACATATTACAACGGCCAGCCTGTTGCTCTCACTTGGGCAATTGATGCACTGACCCGCGCTTGGGAGCTGCAAGGCCACGACCCCGAGGAACTCTCCGCTCTGCTCTCCCGTGCCATCCGCGGCGGTGTTGATTGCACCGACTCAGCCGACGCCCGCGAGTCCCTGTGCGAAATTATCCCCGGGCTGGAAGTCCTGCCCGCTTAAAAGCGCGCGCAGCGCCCCCTAATGACGGCCCGGATTATGAGGCGGCGATCTTGGCGAGACAGGAACGTTTTATCAATTATTGAATTCAACCGGAGAAAACAAAATGAAAACAGTAAACGAAATCGGAATGGCCGAGATAAAAGAATTCTTGGCCGCGCAACACAAAAACGGGGCCAATTTTGGCGACGCAGAAATTCACGCTTGGGCCACTGAGGCCGAATTCCAAACCGGCGAGGGGAATCCGCCGAGCATTGAGGTTCTGAGCTGGGATGCCGTTGACGGCCGCACAATCGAGTACACAATCAGCGAGGGGGGCATTGACGAGACAAACGATTAACCAGTGCCCCCCTTGTGCCTGTGCTGCAGGCACCGGGGGCGACATTGCCCACAACAACCGGAGAAAATAAAAATGGAAAAAGTCACAAGCAAGACCAGCGGCAAGGTGTTTTATTTCCCAACAATCGAGGAAATCCAAGAGGCTGACGCGGATTGCGTTGGCTTTTGTCTGGCCTGTGGTGCTGAGGCCGATGGCGTAGAGCCGGACGCAAATAAATATGAATGCGAATGCTGTGGGGAACCTCGTGTATACGGCGCGGCTGAGTTTGCCCTGCGCGGCTGGGTGGCGTCATGAAGATCACCGTCACGCTGAAAAGCGTTTTTGGCAACGAAGCAATTTACCCGGCCGACGAACACGCCCGGACATTTTGCAGGATTGCAGGGACTAAAACCCTGACGCCGGATGCCCTGCGGCTTATCCGATCGCTGGGCTATGAAATCGTTTTCAACAATCCGCGAGCCGATGAACTGGCCGAAAAATTGAATGGGGCAAGCCATGTATAAACTTATTTCAGACCCCGGTCACGGCTGGCTGGAGGTCACGCGGGCCGAGCTGGAAGCCTTGAATCTACTAGACAAAATCAGCCGATACAGTTATCAGCGCGATGCGCTTGTGTACCTTGAGGAGGACTGTGACGCCCCGGTTTTCGTGGAAGCGAAAAAATTGCGAGGCGAGCCGCTGGAAGTGCGCGAAGAACATCAAGAAAACACGTTTATCCGCAGTCTCGCGCCATTCGAAAGGGGCTGAGATGATCTACTTAATCGGCGTGATTTATCTGGTTTCGCTGGCTGGCTTCGCGCTGGCGGTAGGTGCCGGCGGTCTCGGGCTGATTGGCCTTGATGTTTGCATCCTGGCCGGTGTTGGTCAATTTGTCGTTGGCTACTTGGCCGCTGGATACATTGACGCGAAAGAAAGGGCGGAAAAATGATTCATTTGGACATTCTCGATTTGTGCGAGCTGCACGGATACGCACACGTGTACGGGGCGGCCTGTGCTGCGACTCGGGGCGACTTGTCGCAACTGGCCAGCCTTGGCCTATTCGGATACACGGAAGAGGGCGCGCACGGCCTGTGCCAGATGATCGAACGGGTTTGGTTTGGCGGTGCGGATGCAATCGCGCAGAGGGCTATACAAAAAGCCGGGAGGGTGAGCGCATGAGAGCTGAAGAGCTGCGCGAGATACGGGAAACCTATCTAGAAGAAATCGAAGATTTGCAAAGCACCGTCGACGATACCGGCGCCGAGATTGACGAACAACGGAAAGCCTTCGCTGACCTACAGGGCGCGCTTGCAGATCTGGCCGCCTGGGATGCCAGCAACCAAGGGCGCGAGCTGAGAATAATTGATTTACTTTTCGACGCCCTGCCATTTGTTGAGGAATGCGAGGAATTTAATAAACCAACTCATCGCAATTTGTCCCGATCTATTCGGGCGCTGTTGCGGGAGATTGACCCAGAAAGCGGGGTTTGACATGAAAACAAGCGAACTTAAGGGCGACGCTTTGGATTTTGCCGTTGCCGTTGCCGAAGGCTGGGAAGACTTCGACGAAGACGACAGCGGGTTCACTTGGCACCGTGAAAAGGGATCGGCCTGGCTCACGCTGGCGACTTTCCGACCGTCCGAATTGTGGGAACAAGGCGGGCCGATCATCGAGCGGGAAAGGATTAGCGTTGACGCCATGTATGACACCGCGGATTGGGTGGCGAGCCTAGAACACACAAAAGGATTTTCAGAATTAACCCCGCTAATCGCTGCAATGCGCTGCCACGTCGCCAGCAAACTTGGCGAAGAGGTGGACATTCCCCGCGGCGTTGCGTGAACCCTTCAAGCCCGGCGTGCTGGGCTTTCGGGGCATCATGCCCACAACCGGAGAAAACAAAAATGAGAGATTACGCACCCGCTTTGTATGTTGGCACTTATTCTAAATACAGCTCGGGCAGCATTAAAGGCGCCTGGGTCGACCTCGAAGACTTCGCCGGCGACCGTGACGGGTTTTATCAGCGTTGCCGTGAGATCCACGCCGACGAGGTCGACCCGGAATTTATGTTTCAAGATTACCAATGCTTTCCCCGCGCCTTTTATTGCGAGAGTGACGCACCGGAGAAGCTCTTTGACTGGCTGGAGCTGGACGAACACGACCGGGAGCTGTTGGAGAAATACGCCGACGCCACCGGCTACGATATCGACAATATCGACATTGACGCTGCCCGCGAGCAGTTTGTAGGCCGATACGATTCCGGGGCCGATGCCGCCGAACAGATGATGAACGAACAGGTCTTGGGGAATATCCCGGACTGGGTGGTTGTAGACTGGGCCGCAACCTGGCACTGCAATTTGCGGCACGACTACACCACGACCGGAAAGCATGGCGATTTTTGGGTTTTTAGAAACAGATGACAGACCAAGAAGCGTGGTTTTTTATTGCGCTTTTTCTGGTGTTTTTGCTATACGTTTTCCGATAACCTTAACGCCCCGCCTGATCGCGGGGCTTTTTCTTGTCTGGTGTCATATGCAAAAAAATATCTTCTCGATCTACCTGATTGAATCCGACGGAATCATAACAGCGCAAGCCGACTACGACGGGGCCGGCGGCGCTGTCCTGGAGATTGGCCTAGAGCTTATGAACCGCCTTTCTTTCCTCGATGCTGCTGGCCAAAGTGTCCGGATGCGTCCTATTCTTCGCGGTTCCTGGGTACATTGACCGCCACAGACTTTGCGCCGCTGCAAACAGCCCCTTTTCTTGGTGGTAATCGTTGAAATCCTGGCCGGTTTGCGGACTCATCCAGTACCGCCAGCCGGTTTTTTTGGCGACCGCTTCACCTGTCCCGCTGGCGTCATTATCGGCAACCACTAAACCCGGCTTCAGACGGCTAGCAACATTCAGAAGGTTATTGGCACTAAAACAAATATGAATCCGCCAAATATGTTTTAGGGACTGCATCGCGGAACGGATCGATAGGCCGGTGGCGTATCCTTCACAGAGAATATCCGGCCCTTGCCTGCCGATCAGGTATTCGGCGCCTTTGGTTCGCTGCCCGTACAGGAACTTTTTATTGCCATCCGCATCGATTGTTTGCATTCCGATCAGACGGTTAAGCTCATCGTACATAGGGATCACCAAGTGCTCGGTCTGGTCGTGGCACCAGACTAGCCCCTTCTCGTCAGGAAAACCTTTCTTCCGAAGGTAATCATGGCGACCATAGACGCACCGATTTAGGATCATTGACGCCCGCATTGCTGCGTTTTCCTGCAAGCGTTTGCGCTCTTCTGCTGCCTGAGTCAGTGCCTGCATGGTCACGCGAGGGTCGATCTTGATCGGCGTATTTTCACGCCAGAATATAACCTCTGTGTGGACGGCATGATCTTGCAGAAAGCCGTGATCGCCCATCCATTTGACTGCACCGTTACGCTTCTTTGGGTGGCTCTCTGTCGGGTATCGCTCCCACATCCCGAGCCGGGGTGGGTGAGTAATCATAATGCCCTGGGCCATGCAGAATTCGATGAAGGTCATTTTCTTTTGACCTTCCGCAAGAAAGCATTTAATAGCTTTTGGCAGAACTTCTCAAAAGCCTCATCAGGACACAGGATTTTCTCGTCATCCAGCTTTCTTGGCCATACGTTGTACTTTTCACGATACGTATGCGCCGCTCTCCCTGGCGACCAGCCATCAATCATTACTTTGTAACGGCACATTGACCAAAATATCTGCTTGTCGTCTCTCGTTCCGACGGCTAACTCTTCCATCTCGCCGGGAATTGACTCGACCATACTGGGCTTTTCTCGTACAAACCCGCAGTGGCCACAGGATCTCCAGCCACGAACCCACAATATCTTGCAGCCTGGACACTTGCTGTCCTCTTTCTCGCGTGGTGTGGGCTCTTTCTTTACGCGCTCGGCCCCATCATCGAGAGAGTTGACGCCGTTTTCGTAGATGCCCTCCCAGTCCTCACGGAATCGCAGGTAATTCCCCGAGAAATCCAGCCATAGGCCGAATTCCTTACCCGGCGAACCGCGCATGACACGCCCCATCTGTTGTATATGCGAGGATAATGATCGGGCGAATGGCCTTGCCGATACTCCAATTAAAACGTCTGGGCAGTCGAACCCCTTGGTGAGAATATCTGTTGCAATAAGGCCATGTATTTCCGTATCCGGCTTTTGAAAGTCAGCAATCAAGTCTCTCTTAAATTCCGAGTCATCTTTGTATGATACGCAAACAAAGTTATATCCTTGCTCCTGAAACTTTCTTGATAGCTCAGTGCCATGAGCAACGCCGCTACTGAAGACGATAGTTTTGGCTGGCCTTCCGAAGACTCGGTGGGTCATTGCTGCCCACTCCGCTACTACGTCACCGACGATCTTGATGCCGCGCTCTCCTGCTTCGGCGCCCGACCATTCACCGGCGACCTTCTTGGCCCCGGTCATATCGACTTCTTTTGAGATGAACACCTTCAAGGGCACGAGCACGCCCTGATCGACCAGTTGTTTGGTAGTGCAGGTGCTTACGATGCCGTCATAGGTCTTGCCTAGGCCCTTGGTGAATGGGGTGGCTGATAGCCCTATCACCCTGATCTGAGGGTTCTGCTTAATGAATTCGAGCGTTTGGGCACGAGTGCAGTGGGCCTCATCAATCACGAGTAGTGTCAGCCCTTCGATGTGGCCGCGCTTCTCTACGGTCTGGGCGCTGCACACCTGGATGTGCTCGTAGGGCCGGAATCGCCAGTGCCCGGACTGCAGAACCCCGTGACGTATCTCGTACTTGTCCAGTCGCTCGGACATTTGATTGACCAGTACAACCCTGTCCAAGATCATGGCTGATCTGTTGCCCCTCTCGCGGGCTTTATCGAGCATGTAGGCGGCGACCTCACTCTTACCGCCTCCGGTAGCCAAGTAAAGCATTTGCGCCTTCTTACCGGCTGCAAAGCCCTCCCTGAGCTTGCGGATGCTCTCCTCCTGGTAATCGCGCAGTGTCAGCATTTCCCCTCCAAAGTCGCAATCCTACGCTTCAATCGGCGGTTCTCGGCCTGGAATTGGTCGCGTGACTTGGCAAGGGATGCTACCTCAACCTTTAAAACGGCTATAAGGTCGCGCTGCTCATTGAATAACTGTTCTGCTAGTTTCTTATCCTCGTCTGCGGCATCCATGAAGTGCAATGCCAGTTTTGTTTTAAGTGTCGTATTTTCTTCGGTTAGAACTTCAATCAAGATTTCGTTGTCCATTTGCTCAGTTTTTATTTGTTTGTAGGTACTGAACTGCTATGACGCTTGATCTGCGGATATGTTATTTAATGGCCTCCAATATGAAATAGAATGTTTCTTTTTCTACCGCGTAATGCACAATCTCGAAGTCTGCTTTGTAGCAGTATCTAAAATCACTGATGGCTGTCTTGCCCACCTGCTCTTCGTAGGTCTTTTGTCTCAGAAACGTCAGCCAATTCGGGTGGAATATCCGCGTGTGGCTTGGGTCGCCCCATGCCCACTCTGAATTTGGCGATGGCACAGAGGCAAAGAACCGACCGCCAGGCTTGAGGATACGGTGAAGCTCCTCGAACTGCCTGAACAAAAACTTGTAGTCTCCTTGCGTTCCGACGTGCTCAAGCACTTCATAGGCATGAATTTCATCAAATGTGTTTGGGTCAAACGGAAGAGGCATCACATTCAAATCCCATACCTTATTTGGATTGTGATCTGGGTTAATATCCAACGTAATCAGATCGCTCCACTCCGAGTGACCCGGAATGTATAACTTCTTTTTTCTGTCGGCACCGCAACCAATAAGTAGTTCTGTCATTTTGCGTCTTGTTTGTTTAGTGTGTTTGAAGCCACTTCATAGTCTTTGAATACAACACCCTTGCACGGAATTTCTTCCAGCCCAAGCTCGCGCGCTTCTTCTGGATAAATGGCTGGCTTCTGCTCCATCTCCTGTTGCACGTCCGTCAGCCGCTGCATAGCACCCTCCGCAAGCGCAGCGCGGAGACGATGCATCTCGGCCATGTGCTCTCGCAAGGACTCGCGCAGGGCTTCCACTTCAGACCAGTCTTGCGTATCAGCTATGGCTGCGCGGAGGGCGGTGATCTCCTTGCTCAGATCAAGAAGGTCGGTTTCATTGCATATCGGCAAACCATCGTTATCTTCCAACGCTTTTAAGGCCATCTTCATCGCTTCAATGCTCATTCTTTATCTCCCAATTCATTCCGCGATCTCCACTTCAGTCCATGCTGCCAAGTGCACCACGTTGCCATCGTCGTCGGTGCAGTAGCTATACATCCCATCGATATGGTCAAAGTTCAGACGCAATACGTTGTCGTCTCCGAGCTTGACTACGATGCGCGTGTTTCTGGGGACGTCGTAGAGTTTCATGCAACTTTGCTCCCGAGCCAGATCATGCCTGCTGCCAATGCTGCGGCACCGGCAGCGGCGCCAAGTCCGATAGGCCCAAGCGCGACCATCGAGATAAACCCGGCAACCACGCCAACGCTGGCCAGCAGCACACCTCCCGCCATCAGGAATTTCTTGAACCCGCTCGGAGGGATTACCGGCTCGCTTGAGCTACGCGACAGGTTTGGGGCTTGGGCTGGTGCAGTAGCAGCAGTTTTCATGGCGCGGGCCATTTGTGCGGCTTTAACGGTGGGTTCGAGGGGGTTGTCGGTATTGCGTAGCGTAGTGCGGTCCGTGCGTGGTGCGGATATAGGTCGCACGGGGCTGGTCACTGAGGCTTCGGTTGCTGCTAGCGAAATGCGTTCGATCTTCATGGTAGTTTCTTTGGTTAATAATTCTGTTGTGTTGAATGAAATAGATTGCTGAAACAAATGCACAGATACCGGTGATAACGAGTGCGCCGGGGCCGAATGCCGGGATCAGCGCCAAGCTGCCTATTGCACACCACGCCATCGCTCTTCCCGCTGCTTTCGCTGGGGTTTCCGGTGTCTGGTAGATCGGTCTTGGGGGAGGCTTTTCCGGCTTCTTTTCCACGAGCGCCTTCTTTGCTTGCGACGTTTTCAGCACTGACTCCAGCCGGCTGGCGTGTATCGTTGGGCGAGTGGCGCTGATAGGATCGGAGTTACGAAACGTCTTTGTCTGCACCACAGGGTCAAAGTGCACCCGGCGCTGGGCTGTGGGCTGATATGGCCGAGGCGACACGCGGTCGATGTTCATGATATCAGCCTGACCATAAGACCTATTACGACTACAGCCAGCGCACCGAGGATGCCGCCCATAATCACGCCACTGCCGTAGCCCTCGGTGTAGCCTTCGTCAAACACGGTACTAAATTCGTCGTCTGTCATTGCTGCTTCCTTAAGTTGCACGTCCTGGTTAGTCATATACGTCCATTCCTTCCAAACTGCTATGTTGCATACCATCCTAACAGGTACATTATAAGGCAAGATAGTGCCATAGGACACCAATTCAGCTACTTTTACGACCGTTCTATCAACTTCTACTACTTTGCCTGTAGAACTTGCTACCTCTCGCCAACAATTGACCGAATGTGCATCAACTGCTCACGCTCAATCTCAAAACGAGCCAGCAAAACGTGCTGACACTCTTCCCAAGGTGGGCAAGAGCAAGCGGCATCGGGCAGGGAGAAGTCAGTTCGTGGAGTCGTTGGGCCGACAATAAAATCCGTGTTCTTTTCCGCCAGTCGCTTCATTGCCTTTTCATGGGCTTTCTTCGACTTCACTTTCCGCGATTTCTTTGCGGACGATAGATTGGCCTTAACTGCCTCAGTCTTTACCTCCACAGGCTGTCTGTAGGGCTTGGCAGGCCGTCTCAAATGCTCAGGCATCCACTTTAGAAGCGGCTCCAGTCTGTCTATGTTCTCAACGTACCATGTCTTTCTGCACGCATCCCACATGGCTCCGTATCGCTTGGCCTGGTCTTTTTCTGCATACGGTACGTTCAGTGTGATTCTCATAAGTGCCTCCTCGCCACAGCAGGATAGGAAATCGGAGGGAGCTTTAGGCAAAACCTCTCCTAAAGTGGCCTATAGAGGCAACCCTAGGTGAGTTTCGACAGCTGGATGAGGTATCTCATCGGTCGCAATGTCGCCCAACCTCGGTCTATCCCGTGTTGAGTAGCAGCCTTTACCCTGATAGGGGGCAACATCGAGCGCTGCTCCATAGACCGTTTGTACCGTGCTTTCCACTGGATTCGGTCTATGCCCTCCACTCTTGCTGGTCTGATGCGATTGTCCCAGCTTTAGGTGATGCCCCAACCGTGCCCTTGGCCGCGTTCGCGGGGACTCCACTTTTACGCAACCATGCTGCCGTCGCGTATCGGCTACCTACCCGACAATTCAAAACTGGCTCAAGTAACTCTTAAAGCACCACCGAGTTGGTCGCCAGAAAAGCAAAAACCCCAGAACGCTTAAGTGGGGCATGGCCCTGGCATGGGCAACCAACAATCGCCGGAAAATCAACGCGACACTGGTTACACATGCCCCACTTGAACATTCTGGGGTAAGTTGTTGATTTTCCGATGATTGCTGGGATGCCGCCCAACAAGGGAAATCATGCCAATCCTGCTGCACCGCGTCAAGGGGTTTTGACGCCCCCTGACAAAATAATTTTAGTAGCAGCTTGTGTTGCAGCTATTACCGTAGCAGCAAGTGGTGCAAGTTGTGTACTTCCCGTTGATCCAGTAGGTCTGATAGGTGCAGTTTGCCCAAGCAGCCAAAGGGATGCCGATCAGCGCGAGGCCGACGATGATTTTGCGTTTCATGATGTACCTTTCTCGGTTTTGCTGACGGATGCCAGCAAGGGTGAGCACTGCGCCTTGAGAGTACAACTAACCCG
>Ga0315290_10004195_pt1 | contig 10364 bp, 9 predicted proteins | sample YL17G12_0_MG_FD_203627 | JGI IMG/M metagenome (GOLD analysis project Ga0315290, IMG submission 203627) | Sediment microbial communities from Yellowstone Lake, YNP, Wyoming, USA - YL17G12_0 | ecosystem: Environmental > Aquatic > Freshwater > Lake > Sediment | place: USA: Wyoming | collected...
GTAGTAGGTGTACGTGCGCCACGAAGCGGCGCAAGAGATGAGGGCGGACCCCTCGGAGTCGGCTTGCAGGAGCAGGCTTCAAACCACCTCAAGCTGCTCTGGTTAAGAGCCAGGGTGGTGAGCGTTGAGGAAAAGGCACGACAAAGATCGTTTCAGGTGAGGTTCAGGGAGACGAGCGCAAGCGAACCACTGATGAGGTGTCGAAAACTATTAGGCGACGTCAAAACTGGGGGCCGTACACTACCCCAGGAAAAGTCCAGGAGCAACCTGCTTACTGCCTGGGTGGCGTCCGGCATTAAGGTGGCTTGAACCTGAATTGGGCTCTTGTGTGGAACGTGGGAACCTGTCGTCCCGATGCTAAGGGAGAAATTCAAGTGGAGGAAACCACAAGAATGAGAGTACCGATGCGGGGCACAGGGGCGGACCAACTCGTAGTAGTGTGGAAGTTCCTGTAATGGGGAATGGAGCGAAGGGGTTGGATCATCTGACCTAATGGTCTGGTCAACCAGTGATGGGAGGAGCCGGGCAATAAGGCAAAACCGCTCAGTCAAACGGGTGGTGAGATGATAAGAGCCGGATGACGGGAGACTGTCACGTCCGGATCCGTGGGAGCGTGGGGGTGAAATTCCCCCGCGCCACCCGACTTGGAAAAGTCCGGGCAACGAGGCGATGTTTCTTTAAATTCAAGTAGCTGAAGTCTTCAAATTGTTTTTTTGAAAAAATCGAGAGAGTCCAAACCTCATATACCCGCCCAGCGGGAACAATTGGTCCTATAGGTTCTATAATAATGCCTCACGGTGACTTGGTCAATTAGATTTCATACTGGTAAGCGGAGACTAAAACTTAATCTCCTTTTTACACCACCCACAATAAATCTCATTATTAACTTCGCCACAAAAACAACAAGGCAAAGTGATGAGTGTTTTTTCTTTATGGATATTACCGCATTTTGGACATAACCATTTTACTGACATATTTATCCTTTGTTCGCAGTTTGGACATTCGCCATAAACATCTTTATCCGACCTTCTATCAATTAATAAATAGCAAAAACCGCATATCATGGGGATGAAGTATAATTTCCATCCACCATCAAAATGATAATAAACTAAATCTAAAAGCATAAATCCGGTGAACCCGATTGCAAGAAAAATTAAAATCTGTTGAATATATTTTCTAAAATTAGCCTCTAATTTAATTGACATTATAATTTAATCTCCGGCCTATTGAAAGAGCCCCGTTTTTTCGAATTGCCTGATATCCTCTTCCGTATATCCCAATTCCTTCAAAACCGCAACCGTATGGGCCCCGGCCAAAACTCCAATGTGGCGGTATTCGGGAGGGGTTTCCGAATATTTGATCGGGTGGGCCAACTGTTTGACCGAGCCGCCTCCCGGCAGCGGCAGCTCGACCACTATTTCCCTTTCCCGGGCCTGGGGATCGGAGAAGGCTTCACCCAGAGACAGGACCGGTTCCAAACAGGCATCGAATCCTTTAAAAATCTCCAGCCATTGATCCCGGGTCCTGGATCGAATCATCTCCCGGACTTCCTGTTTTATTTTCGGCAGATCGGTGGTCATCACTTGCCCGGGGATCAGGTCCGGACGGTTGATGGCCCGGCAGAAGGCGGCAAAAAATTGGGGCTCCAGTCCGCCGAAACTGAGACATTGATCGTCCTTCGTTTGGTAGAAATCATAAAGCGATCCGCCGTTCAATAAGTGCCCCTCCCGATCAAGCTCTTGCCCGTCGGCCAAAAAGGCCGCTCCCACCATGGCGTTGAAAGCCATCACCCCGTCGGTCATGGCCACATCGATGTATTGGCCTTGGCCGGTTTGCTGCCGGTGAATCACCGCGGCCAGGATGCCGATTACGGAATTATTGGATCCGGCGGCGATGTCGGCGATCTGCATGCCCGTCAGCGCCGGACCCGTTTCCTTCCTGCCGGAATAGGCCATCAGCCCGGATCGGGCCAGGTAGTTGATGTCATGGCCGGCGCGGTCGGCCATAGGCCCGTTCTGCCCGTACCCGGTCAGGGAGCAATAGATGAGGCCGGGGTGCCGCTCCTTTAAGACCGGGTAATCCAGACCGAATTTGGCCATCACTCCGGGGCGGAATTGTTCGATCAGCACGTCATAATTATCCAGAAGTTGGTGAACGATGGTAATGGCCCGGGGATCCTTGAGGTTCAAGGTCAGGGATTTTTTTCCCCGGCCCAGGTAGGCCAGGATGGCGGAGATGTTCTCCTTCCCGATAAAAGGAGGCAGCAGGGTGGTCAGATCCAGACGGGTGCCCGAAACCACCCGCAGCACCTCGGCCCCCATATCGGCCAGCATCAGGGTAGCGTAAGGGCCTGGCAGCAAGGTGGTAAAATCCAATATTTTTATTCCATGTAAAGGTCCGGCCATGAAGACACTCCTTTCAAATCCTTAACTTGACCTTATTTATAATCATTTCGAAGCAATAAAAGCAACCTTCTTGATCCCCGGCGCCGCGATATCCGGCCCCCGTTCCTGCCCCAGGCGCAGGACTTGGTCGCGGAAGTTCAGGGTTAGTATGAAAAAAGAAACGAATATCGAACTCCGAATCTCGAAGGACGAAGTGGTTTTTCGTAGGGGCGGCAACCCCGCCGCCCAAACCGGGGCCGGATTTGGTCACCGTCGCCGTAGCCTTACCTTGGATATGCAGGGGACCGTATCCCTCACCCAGCCGGCCGGCGGGGTCGCCGGCCCTACGAAAAACTTAATAAGGGCGGCCACGGGGGGCCGCCCCTACGATGGGTGCTCGCCCCGGGCATGGGGGTTTAGTGTGAAAAAGGGGTCTGGCGGGGGGGTAGAAAATATGACCCTTATCCTTGAAAATAGGGTAATATAATCAGTTTAGGATATTCCAGTTAGCAGTTAACGGAGGAAGACCATGATGTTTGACAATGGCGCGGGAGAAGAGGCCTTAGCCTACCGTAAGAAGTACCGGGGTGTCATTGGAATCACTTCCAAAATACCCATTAAGGATGCCAGGATCTTGAGTCTGGTTTATACCCCGGGGGTGGCCGAGCCCTGCCTGGAGATCGCCCGGGACCCAGTACAGTCCTATTCCCTTTCCTGCCGGGGAAATACGGTCGGCATCCTGACCGACGGTTCGGGGCTCTTCCGCCTGGGGCATGCCGGGCCGGAGGCGGCCCTGCCGGTCATGGAGGGAAAGGCCGTCATCCTGAAGACTTTCGCCGGGGTGGATGCCATTCCGATTTGTTTCCGCAGTGAAACCCCCTACGAATTTATCGAAACGGCTTTAAATCTGACCCCTACGTTTGGGGCCTTCTGCCTGGAAGATATCGCCAGCCCTCAGATTTTCACCATTGCCGATCACCTGGAAAGAGGCGCGAATATCCCCGTTTTTAATAACCACGGATTGGGGGTGGCGATTCCCACCCTTTCGGCCTTAATTAATTCCATGAAGCTCGTCGGGAAGGATTTGCTGGAGGCCCGAGTGGTGATCAACGGGGCCGGGATGGCCGGCCTGGCCAGCGCCGACCTGTTGGTTAAGGCCGGCATCCGGCAGGTTATCGTCTGCGACCGCGACGGGGCACTCTATAAATATCGTCCCAAGGGAATGAACTGGTCGAAATGGGAAGTGGTCAAGAAGACCAACCCGGACAACTTTAAAGGGACTTTGGGAGAGGCCTTAAAAGGGGCCGATGTCTTTGTCGGCCTTTCCTCAGGCAAGGTTTTGAATGCGGAGATGGTTCGGTCTATGGCCAAGGACCCGGTGATTTTCGCTTTAGCTACGCCCATCCCGGAAATCATGCCGGAAGAGGCCCGCCAGGGTGGGGCCCGGGTCATGGTCTTTAACCGGGCCGATTTCCCCAACCAGTCCGACGTGGCCATGGTCTTCCCCGGTTTTTTCCGCGGGATCCTTGACAGCCGGGCCAGCAATATCAATGACCCCATGGCCTTAGCGGCCGCCCAGGCCCTGGCGGATTGTGTCAGCCCCGAAGAGCTGTCTCCGGATTACGTCATGCCCAAGATATTCGATTTTAGAACGGCCCCGCGCATTGCCCAGGCTGTGGCCCAGGCGGCCATCGAGACCGGTGAGGCCAAAGGCGATATTTACCCGGCCCAGATTGCCGAAAATACTCGCCGTTACGTCTATGAAGGCCGTTGGCCCGTCCCGGCCCCGTCGGGGCGGGTGCAGTCCCTCAGAGAAGAATCCCTGGAATTGCATCGGCGTTACCGGGGGGTCCTGCAGATCAAAAATAAAATTGCCATTCGAGACAATTATATCTTAGGTCAGTTCTACCTGGCCCCCCTGGCAGAAAAACCGGCCCGCTTGATCCGGGAAAACCCCGAACTAATATATGATCTCACTTGCAAGGGGAACCTGGTGGCCATCGTTACCGACGGCAGTGCGGTCCTGGGCCTGGGAAATATAGGGGCCCAAGCGGCCATGCCGGTCATGGAGGGGAAGGCCATCCTCTTTCAAACCTTTGCCGGTGTGGAGGCCTTTCCCATCTGTCTGGCCACCCAGGAGGCCGACGCGATCGTGGAAATGGTCAAGCGCATGGAGCCGACCTTCGGGGGGATCAACCTGGAAGACATCTCCGCGCCGCGCTGTTTCTATATCGAGAAGCGGCTAAAGGAAGAGATGAACATCCCTGTTTTTCATGATGATCAGCACGGGACAGCCATCGTGGTGGCCGCCGCCCTGCTCAATGCCCTCAAAATTTCCAACCGCCGCCTGGAAGATATCCAGGTGGTAGTCAATGGGGCCGGGGCGGCGGCTATTGCCGTCAGTAAACTTCTGATAGAAATGGGGGTCCGGCAGATTATCCTTTGTGACACCCGGGGGGCCATTTATCAGGAGCGGACGGAGGGGATGAACTGGATCAAGAAGGAAATGGCCGAAATTACCAATGGGGAAAAGAAAAAGGGAGACCTGGCCCAGGTTATTCGAGGGGCCGAGGTGTTCATTGGTCTCTCCGTTGCCGGGGCCTTAACCCAGGAGATGGTTCGCTCCCTGGCCAAGGATCCGATAATCTTTGCCCTGGCCAACCCCACACCGGAGATCCATCCTGATCAGGCCAAAGAGGCGGGGGCCTTGATCGTGGCCACCGGCCGATCGGATTTCCCCAACCAAGTGAATAATTCCCTGGTTTTCCCGGGTGTCTTCCGGGGGGCCCTGGATGTCCGGGCCAGGGCCATCAATGAACCCATGAAAGTGGCCGCCGCCCGGGCCATTGCCGAAATGATTTCGGAAAAAGAATTAAGGCTGGATTATGTGGTCCCCCACGGCATGGACTTTCGGGTTCCGCCGGCCGTGGCGGCCGCCGTGGCCCGAAGCGCTCTGGAAACCAAGGTGGCCCGAATAGAAGTAGATCCCGAAATCATTGCTCAAAGAACCCGGGCCTTCATCTACGAAGGGGGAATCGGAGTTTTTCGGGATGAGGAGTTCAAGCTGGAAAGTGGAAGATAGGCGGGGCGAATAATGAAAGCCGCGTTTTCCTTATCTGGTACTGACCAAGATCATCACCATAAATAATACCGTGGCCGGCTGGATCGGGGTACTTCTTCTGACAGCGGTTTTTGGTTTCATTAAGGATGGGCTTCATCTTTTCTGGCCCGAAGTGTTGGAGGAAGAGGATATCGGCCGTCCGATCGCCGGCCCCCTGGGGGCCTGGGTGGTTTGTTTAGCCACGCTATTTGGGCTTTTTGGGGTATATTTCACCACCTTCGGTCCGGGCGCCATCGGCGGGCTATCTTCACTGGCTATTATCCTGGGATGCCTGATCCTCTAAATCGGTAAACCGGAGAACCCCTGTGCCCGCGGCCATTACCATTGAAGACCTATCCTTCACCTACCCGGTGGCCTTCGCGCTTTCGACCGCCCTGCGTTTAGTGCCCACCTTTGTCGGGGCCGGTGCCACTATCATCCAGGCGCAGCGTTCCCGGGGGTTGGACCTGGATAAGGGGAATATTTTCCGTCTGGGACTGTCTTTGGGGGCCGTCATCCCCCACCGTCTCTAGCGCCCCCTCGAATAAAGGCTTAAAAACCTCGCAGTTCCGGCAAATCATTATTTTATCCTTCCAGCTTTTTTGGGCTACTCCCTGGCAGAAGGTCCCGCTGATAAACCAGCAAAGGTGCCCGCACCGAAACTCCCAGGCGGGGCAGTGAAGTTTTTGATCCGGTGGACAATTTTTGACCGACCAGCAGACTATGGGCCGGCGGTGGGTATCTCGATGCCTGGAATAAAGAAAGAAGACCTGCCGTTCAACACTGCCCGGGATTTTTCGCCAGCCCTGCTCGTAGCTGTGTACGGCTTTGATGGACAGGCCGAGCAGTCGGGCCATATCCCGCTGCGACTTCCCGATTTTCTTTCGAAGACCTGCGAATTCCCTGGAGGTCATGATTCTTGGTTTGTCGCCCCTTTTGAGGAGGATTCAAATTTTTTCCAGGTGCGTGAACAATGCTCGGTTGGGTGCGGGAGGGGATTAACCCCTCCCCTACACTCGCCTTTTTTCCTACACAGCAATGTTCAACAAAAAAGTCTCAAAAGCTTCAAAAAAATGCTTGCCATCTATGCTACACCGTAGTATATACTACAAAGTAGTAGCAGGGCAACATAAAAATTTTAGGGTGGGGTGAAAGGTTTAACCTTTATTGGGAAGGCGGGTCTGAAGGATGGTGTTCGAAAAAGGGCGCGCTAAAAAAGCGATCGATCCCAATCGTCCCACGACCAAGGCTAAAGCGGCGGCCACCACACCGATCAGCGCCCAGTAATGGATGCCCAGGGTCAGGACGATGACCATGAGCAGGATGTCCAGTCCGGTGGCCCAGGTAATGATTGCGGTGCGGCGGGCCTTGACCAGCACCGACCGCTGGAAGGTCAGCGCCATCCAGAGGGCCGGCAGCGGAGCCAGAATTTGAAGGGGTTTTTGAACAAAAGCGGCCATTTCCGGGGTTAAACCAGATACCCGTTGAAACCATAACAGGGAAAGGGAGGAAAAACCAAAAACCACAAAAAGGCTGACCGTCAGGAACAGCAGGCCCAGGGCGAACCGACACAGTTTTTGATAATTCTCCAGGCGGTCTCCCAGAAGAGCGATGGTAACTTCCTGGAAGGACAAGCCGAAGCTCATGAAAATAAGCAGCAGGGCTTGAAGCACCGGCCAGACGGCTAAGGATTCGATAGCCATCCGTCCCTGGGCCAGGAAATAGGAGATTACCGGATTAATTCCCAGGGCCAGCATGGAGGTCAAGGCCAAGGGGAAATAGAAGGCGCTGATGGCCCGGTAGGTCAAGACTCGGGGGGTAGAGAAGGAAGCTTTATTCCCTGAACGCAGCATGCGGATGATTTTCTTGGCCATCAGACGGCTGGCCAGGGCTTCAATCACCACCCCGGTGGTTAAGGCCCAGGCGCCCACGCAGGCGCCCGGCCAGGGGGAGAAAAAGAATAGCCAGGTCCCGGTCAGAGCCATGGCGGTCAGCCTGATCCCGGTCCCGGCGGCTACCAGCCAGGTGCTGCCGTGCTGGATCAGGATGCCGTGGTAAAAACGGCGATAACCGATGGCCCAGGGGACGGCAATCAGAATAAGGGAGGCTTGGTGGGTCAATTCGGCGACCCGCTCCGGGAGGCCCATAAGTTCCCGGGTGATGAAATAAAAAAGGGGCGGCCAAAGGCCCAGACCCATAACCACAGTCACTACGGTGATCAGGCCTAGAGAAAAGTGGCGCATTTTAATATAAGCCTGCCAATCCCGGACCAGGGAGTTGGAGGCGCTGACCAGCATGAGTACCGGGGCCTCAATGAACAGGGTGATCGCAAAGGCGACTCCGAAAGCAGCCAGATTGAACTTAGCTTCGGCTAATCGGGCGATGACGGCGCTTAAGAAGGAGCCTTCAAAGGCCATCATCAACCAGGTTACTTCCAAGGGTAACCAAAATAGAAAGATATCCTTATAGCGCTGATGCTCCTGCCGGTTTTTCATCTTGGGATGTTGGTTAGCATTTCGGGCCATCGGAATCAAGTAAATTGAAATGGCGGGGGCGGGAAGAGGGGATCAAAGCGCAGTCCTAATAAATACTGCTAAGTTTTTTATTAAATACAGGATTCACCCCATTTTTTTTTGGAAAATAGGATTTATAGTTTACTAAAATTTAGAAGAGAACTTTGAGGTGGAAATAGTCATGTTTTGTAAGAGATTGCAGGCGACCATGACGGTTAATGCCTGCCAAAAAAGGCAAAGAAAAGCCCTGACTTATTTGGAGCTGGAAGCCTGTCGGGAATGCCCCCAGAAGGGCGTGGTGAACGCGGGCCTGGAATCAGACCAGGATATTCTAAATATGATCAAGGCCATAGGACTGCAGTGTCCCCTTGGATTGCAGCAGCCCGGTGGAATCCAGGCCGTATTGCCGGCCGCTGAGAATAGAAATTCAATGAACCCGGCTAAGATGGAAAAAACCGAACAGAAAGGCTTTTACCGGCGAAGAATGAGAACGCCCCTTCCGATGGACCATTCTTTATAGCTTTCCCTCCTCTCCCCAACGGGCGGATGACCGAGATCGTAACTGATCCCGGTCATCTGCCCTCCTCCTAAGAGCTACCATCCTCGCACTCTACGGTAAACCGCCACCGGCAGTAGCAGTCTGCGGGATGGGGGTCCGGTGGGGCGAAGAGACATTCCACCCGGATGGCCGGGTCGACGGCCTCGGCAAAGCTCTGAAACTCGCCCTGGTGCATGAACTTGCAGACGAATTCGTTGAGACCCCGGCGTAAGCGAGCTTCCTGGGTAGGACAGTTGGGGACCGTTATGAATACCTCGTTTTCTTTTTCTTCAATTTGATAGCCTACCAGGAGGGTCCAGGGAAAGAATCGCAAGGCCTGGACGAAACCTTTTAACCCCTTTTCTTCAATATGGAAACGCCGGATCAAATCCTTCGCCGCCATGGGGGGGACGCGGGACCAGACCCGTTCATTAATACCTTCGGCGGTGGGTTGGTCAAACGCCTCGGCTACATACAGGAACCAGAAGGCATCCACCACCCGGTAATGCCAAAGCAAAAATTCCAGATAGCGGCGCAATTGCGGCGCCTCCATGGTTTCGAAGATGCTCAAATTCATTTCTTTTCCTCCTTTCCTGCAATCTTAACGCGACTTATTAAAATATCAACCTGATTTAATTGCATTAAAGGTTTCCAGCAAAATAACCGATTGAAGAGGCATATTTAAATTTTTTTGGGGGACCTATGCTCAATCGTAATCCGAACCGCCTGTGCGCCGAATTTCCGGAGATTTTTCAAAACTATTTAGACCAGGTCAGCCGAATCGTTATCTTGGTGCTGGATCAGGAAAAGACCATTTTGGACTGTAATAAGGGTTTTTTGCGTGAATTCGGGTTGGAAGAGAAGCCCTTAGGTAAAAATATAAAAGAATTTATGGCTTCCGGGGATTTAAAGAAATTAGGATTTCCCGACTTTATCCCTTTAAAACCACCGCTCAGGGGGGCCGCGCACGGTTTGGTTAATTATCAGGAATCAAGTCTTGATTTCCTTGATCGGATGTCGGAGAAGCACTTCTTCCATTGTTGCGTTTTCAATCTCGGGAGTCATTACCTCCTTTTTGGGGAAAAAAACTAAATCCGGCCGCTTATCCTCCATGGGGAAGGCGGCCGGCTGGGATCGGTCTGCCGATGAACACCTTTTGGGTTATTTTGATTCTGGGTTCCGGAATGCTGGGAAGTCTGGTCTGGTGGCTGATCAAGCGTCGGACCTGGCAGCGGGTAGATTTGCTGGCCCAAAAGATCAGGGGGATCGGTCCGGCCGGTTCGGCCAAGCGCCGGATTACCCTTCCCGCTAAAGCGGATCAGGTCACCCAAATGGCCGAATCCTTCAACCAATTGTTAGAAAATCTGGAAGCTGCACAGCAAAAAAAAGGTGAAATAGAAGCAGACTATCAGCGGTTGTTTAATCAGGGGTATACTGGAAATTACTGGTCCACTCCGGAGGGGGAGATCCTGCGCTGTAACCCGGCTTTTGCCCAGCTCCTGGGATTTGATTCGGTCAAGGCGCTGGTCGGCGTGAACCTGAGATCTCTGCTGAAAGAGGCGACCCAATGGGTACAGTGGAGTCAGGAACTGGGAAAAAAGAAAAAGCTTGCATTTGAAGGGCAGCCGTGGATAAGACGGGACCAGAAAACCCTGATCGCCTCCGGAAAATTGCTGGCTATAACGGACGATCGGGGGGAGATGGTTCAGGTCCAGGGATTTCTGCAAGATATTACCCGAAACCGGTCGTTAGAGGAAGAGCTGAAAAATTTAAAGGAACGCGATCCCCTGACTGGATTATTGAACCGCCGGGCTTTTGAGCGGGAGATG
>Ga0315290_10004197_pt1 | contig 10363 bp, 9 predicted proteins | sample YL17G12_0_MG_FD_203627 | JGI IMG/M metagenome (GOLD analysis project Ga0315290, IMG submission 203627) | Sediment microbial communities from Yellowstone Lake, YNP, Wyoming, USA - YL17G12_0 | ecosystem: Environmental > Aquatic > Freshwater > Lake > Sediment | place: USA: Wyoming | collected...
GAGCCGGCCAGCACGACGAAGACCACCGCGGCCAGAAGGATCCAGCCGTAGTAGAGGGAGTTCCGAGCCTCAGACACAGGCCCTTCCTTGGCGGTACGCATTATTTGTTCAGATGCGGGGAGGCTACGGTTGGATTCGTCAGCCCGGACCCATCTGACCCGAGACCAGTGCCTGCAGCCCTTGGCCGATCGGGCCGCGCACATCGTAGAGGCCGGTGCGGGTGAGTCCAATGCCATGGTTCTCGATGGTGGTCACGGCGTCCAGACCCATCCACTCGCCGCCCCTCGCGCACCTGCTCCACCCGAACGGTGAGCGGCTCGATCGGCACGGGCCGGAGGAAATCAATGGTAAAGCGCGCGAGCTGCAACGCCTCGACCTCGCCCACCGCGTGCTCGATGGCTCGCGCCATGAGGGCGGCGGGCGGGCCGCCGTGCTGATGCTCCGGGCGCCACGGCCCGCGTGTCAGCACCGTGGGCGCGAAGCGCTCGCCGTCCTGCTCGAAGAACGAAGCGGGCTCAGTCATCCGTGACGGCGGGTCTCCAGCATCGGAGACCCATACTGCCACAGGCGTGCCCGGTCAGGCCGGCCGGGCGTCCACCTGCTTGCGGAAGACGATCTCGCCGTTTTCCGCGTCCGTCACAACCGTATCGCCGTCCGTGAACGCGCCTTCCAAAAGCTTGAGCGCCAGCGGGTCCTGGATCAGCCGCTGGATGGTGCGCTTGAGCGGCCGGGCACCGTACACGGGGTCGTAGCCCTCCCGCGCCAGCAGCTCCTCCGCCTTGGGCGACAGCACGAGCGTGATGCGCTTGTCAGCCAGCCGCTTCATCAGATAGGCGGCCTGGATCTTCACGATCCGCCCGATCTCATCGCGGCCGAGCGCCTTGAACACCACGATCTCGTCGATGCGGTTCAGGAACTCGGGCCGGAGCGACTGCCTCAGCACGTCCATCATCTCCGTGCGCAGGCGCTTCGGATCCTGCTCCTCGCCGAAGAGGTGGCTGCCGAGATTCGAGGTCATGATGACGACCGTGTTCCGGAAGTCCACCGTGCGGCCGTGACCGTCGGTGAGGCGGCCGTCGTCCAGGAGCTGCAGCAGCACGTTGAAGACGTCGCCGTGCGCTTTCTCGATCTCGTCGAAGAGGACCACGGAGTACGGGCGCCGCCGCACGGCCTCGGTCAGCTGGCCGCCCTCGTCGTAGCCGACATAGCCCGGCGGGGCGCCGATGAGCCGCGACACCGTGTGCTTTTCCATGTACTCGGACATGTCGATGCGGAGCATGGCGCGCTCGTCGTCGAAGAGAAACTCCGCCAGCGCCCGGGCCAGCTCGGTCTTGCCCACTCCGGTCGGGCCGAGGAAGAGGAATGAGCCGATGGGGCGGTTGGGGTCCGAGAGCCCCGAGCGCGCGCGGCGCACGGCATTGGCGACCGCGACGAGGGCCTCGGACTGGCCTACCACGCGGTGGCTCAGCCGCGCCTCCATCTGGACGAGCTTCTGGACTTCTGCCTCGAGGAGGCGCGTCACGGGGATGCCCGTCCACTTGGCGACGGTCTCGGCGACGTCCTCTTCGTCCACCTCTTCCTTCAGCATGCGCTGGCTCTTCTGGATCTCCGCGAGCTTCGCGTTCTCGGTCTCGAGCTGTCGGTCGAGATCGATCAGCGTGCCGTACTGAAGCTTCGAGGCCTTCTCGAGGTCGCCGCGGCGCTTGGCGTCCTCGATGGCCGCCCGCGCGGCCTCGGCCTCTTCCTTGATCTTGCCGATGGCCATGATGGCGGCCTTCTCCGACTGCCAGTGCTTCTTGAGCGCCTCGGACTTGACCTTGAGCTCGGCAAGCTCGGCGTCGAGCCGGGCCAGGCGCTCCTTGGAGACGGCGTCGGACTCGCGCGCCACCGAAACGCGCTCGATGCCGAGCTGCATGATGCGCCGCTCGATCTCGTCGATCTCGGCGGGCAGCGAGTCGATCTCGATGCGGAGGCGCGAGGCGGCCTCGTCGATCAGGTCGATGGCCTTGTCCGGCAGGAAGCGGTCGGCGATATAGCGGTGGGACAGCACGGCCGCCGCCACGAGCGCGGAGTCCTTGATCTTGACCTTGTGGTGGACCTCGTACTTCTCCTTGAGGCCACGGAGGATGGCGATCGTGTCCTCGACCGACGGCTCCTTGACCATGACGGGCTGGAAGCGGCGCTCGAGCGCCGGGTCCTTCTCGATGTGCTTACGGTACTCGTCGAGCGTCGTCGCGCCGACACAGCGGAGCTCGCCGCGCGCGAGCGCGGGCTTGAGCATGTTCGCCGCGTCCACGGCGCCCTCGGCCGCGCCCGCGCCGACCAGGGTGTGAAGCTCGTCGATGAAGCAGATGATCTCGCCTTCGCTCTCCGTGATCTCGCGCAGCACGGCCTTGAGCCGATCTTCGAACTCGCCGCGGTACTTCGAGCCGGCGACCATGGCGCCGATGTCGATGCCGAGCAGGCGCTTGCCCTTGAGCCCTTCGGGAATATCGCCGCTGACGATGCGCTGGGCGAGCCCCTCGACGATCGCGGTCTTGCCGACGCCGGGCTCGCCGATCAGGACCGGGTTGTTCTTGGTGCGCCGCGAGAGGACCTGCACGACGCGGCGGATCTCCTCGTCGCGCCCGATGACGGGGTCGAGCTTGCCCCTGCGCGCCAGGTCGGTCAGGTCCTTCGCGTAGCGCTGGAGCGCCTGGTACTTCTCCTCCGGGTTGGCGTCGGTGACGCGCTGGGACCCGCGCACGTCCACGAGGGCCTTGTAGATCGCCTCCGGCGTGACGCCCGCCTTGGCGAGGATGCGCCCCGCCTCGCCCGACTTGTCCTGGGCGATGCCGATGAGCAGGTGCTCGGTCGAGCAGTACTCGTCCTTGAGCCGCTGCGTTTCTTCCCACGCGCGGTTGAGCGCGGTCTCGAGCCGCTCCGAGGTGTATTGCCGCCCGCCGCCCTTGACGGTGGGCAGCTTGCCGAGCGCGGTCTCGAGCTCGCGGCCGATAGCCTCCGGCCGCGCGCCGAGCTTTCCGAGCAGCGGGCCCACAACGCCTTCCTGTTGCCGGAGCAATGCCTGCAGCAGATGCTCGGGCTCGAGGGCCTGGTGGCTGCCCTCGACGGCGAGCGACTGAGCGGCCTGGACGGCCTCTTGCGCCTTCACGGTGAACTTGTCGAACTTCATGTCGTCCTCTCTGTCCGGAGTTTCTCGAGCTCCCGGTAGAGCTCCTTCTCCCTCGGGCTCAGGTCGGAGGGGATGGTCACCTGCACGCGCACGTACTCGTCGCCTGAGCCTCCGCCTTTGAGGTGCGGCATGCCGTAGCCGGGCAGCCGGAATGTCCGGCCGCCCGAGGTTTCGGGCGGAATCTTCATCGAGACCTGGCCCTTGAGCGTCGGCACCGAGATTTCGGCGCCGAGCGCCGCGTCATGGGCAGCGACCGGGAGCGTTACGTACAGATCGTCGCCTTGGCGCTCGAAGCGCGGGTCGGGCCGCACCGTGACTTTGAGATAGAGGTCACCCCGGCCGCCGCGACCCGTGCCGCCCGCGCCCTCGCCGGCTACACGGACACGTGAGCCCGCGTCGACGCCGGCCGGGATCTTGACCTCGAGATTGCGCCGACCCTTGGCCCAGCCACCGCCGCGGCACTGCGGGCACGGCTTGCGATTCACGTGGCCGGCGCCGCCGCACGCCGCGCAGGGCTCGTCCAGCTCGAGCGATATGGTCCGGCTCACACCGGTGAAAGCTTCCTCGAGCGAGAGCTCGATGGCCGCCTCGACGTCGCCACCCTTGTCGGGAGCGAGGCCAGAGCCGAGATCGCCGAAATCCGCGAAGTCCACGCCGCGAGAGCCGCCGCGACGCCTGCCGCCGAGATCTCCGAAGATCGTCCGAAAGAAATCCGAGAAGCCTTCGCCCCCACGCTCGAACCGGACCTCGGCCCCTTCGAAGGGGCTCCGCGCGCCGGCGCCCGTCTCGGCATAGCGCTGCCAGTCGGGTCCCAGGGTGTCGTAGCGCTTGCGCTTGTCCGCATCGCCCAGGACTTCGTAGGCTTCGGCGATCTCCTGGAAGCGCGCGGCCGACTCCTTGCCCTTGGCGACGTCGGGGTGGTGTTTTCGCGCGAGCCGACGGTAGGCGGTCTTGATCGCCTTTTCGTCGGCGTCCTTGGGCACGCCGAGAATCTTGTAATAGTCCTTGTATTCCATGTCGTTGGGTGGTGAGGGGGAACTTGTCTCCGGCTTCCCGCTCAACGTAAGTGTAGCAGACGGATCGCGGCCAGGCGGGGGCGGGACTCTCTCTCGAGCTACTTCTGTGCGGGGCGGCGGATGGCTCCGACGGAAGAGGAGCGGGCATACTCGGTGCCCGAGGGATCGCGGAGCGCGGCCTCGAGGAAAACCGTCGAGCGTCCCTTGCGGGTGACCGAGCCCTCTCCGAGCACGGGGCCCTCCGACAATGGGGCCAGGAAATTGACCGTGATCGACGACGTCGAGAGGAACTCGCCGTGGTCGAAGAGCGTGTGGGCCGCCAGCGCCATGCATACGTCGGCGTAGGCGGTCACGATGCCTCCCTGGACGACCCGGCCGGGATGCATGAACTCCGGCTTCACCGCGAACTCGACGAGGACGCGCCCTGCCTCCACGGAGAGTACCCGGGCGCCCAGCAATTGGGCGATCGGAGCGACCTTGCCATGGTCCGTGAGAAGGGTTCGGATGCGATCCAGGCCCGGGGCTTCCGACCTCATCCCTTCGCGACCGTGAAGGCCACGTAGAGCGGCTGAGGGCCACGCTGCAGCAGCATGGTCACCCGGTCGCCCGGCTTCATCCCCTGGGTGGCGCGCTCGAAGTCCTGCACGCTACGGATCCGCTGCCGGTTGACCTCGCGGATGACGTCGCCGCGCTGAATCCCCGCCACGGCCGCCGCGCTGTCCTCTTCCACCCGCGCCACGATCACGCCGTCCGTCGTGCGCAAATTGAGCTGCTTCTGGATATCCGGCGTGATCGGCCGCGCGTCGAGACCGAGGAGGCCCTTGCCCTTGCCGCTGGGCTCGACCTGGGCGGTTTCCTCCGGAGTCTCTCCCAGCTTGATCTCGAGCGTCTTCTCGCCCTTCTCGCGCCAGACCTTGACCGGCACGCCCTTGCCGGGCGCCGTCGCGGCCACGACCTTCTGGAGGTCCTGCGGGGTGTCCACCTTCTTGCTGTCGAACTCCACCAGGACGTCGCCCGAGGTCAGGCCAGCCTTGTCGGCCGGGCTGTCCTTGACGACGTCGGCGATGAGCACACCCTTGGGTTCCTTCAGGCCGAAGCCCTTCGCGAGCTCGGGCGTCAGCTCCTGGATCGACACGCCCAGCCAGCCGCGCGTGACCTTGCCCTTGGCGGCGAGCTCGGTGTAGATGCGCTTGGCCATATTGGACGGGATCGAGAAGCCGATGCCGACATTGCCCCCGGAACGGGAGAGGATGGCGCTATTGATGCCGATGACCTCGCCCGACATATTGACGAGCGGACCGCCGGAGTTGCCCGGGTTGATGGCGGCGTCGGTCTGGAGGAAGTCGTCGAAGGGTCCCTGGCCGATCGAGCGCCCCTTGGCGCTGATGATGCCGGCCGTCACGGTTTGCTGGAGGCCGAAGGGCGATCCGATCGCCAGCACCCAGTCGCCGACCTTGACCTTGTCGGAATCCCCGAGCGCGGCCGCGGGGTAGGGGCCGCCCCCCTGAAGTCTCAGGACGGCCAGATCGGTGCGCTTGTCGAGCCCGATGATCTTGGCCTTGTGTTTCTTGCCCTCTGCCGTCACCACCTCGATATCCGTGGCGCGCTCGACGACGTGCGCATTGGTGAGCGCGATTCCGGATGGGTCCACGATGACGCCGGAGCCCAGGCTGCGCTGCTGCTGCTGGCGCTCCGGCTCCCCTCCGAAGAAGCGGCGGAGGAACTCGTCACCGAAGAACTCCTCGATGGGCGTCCGCCCCCCGCCTCCGCGCACGAAGGTATTGATGTTGACGACGGCGGGACCGACGGCCTCCGCCACCTTTGCGAAGCTGCCTGAGGCCACGGGCATCGCGGCCGGCACGACAGGTGCCTGGACAACCGGCGGTAGCGGTGTTGCCTGCACCGTGGGCACCTGCTGCTGGGGCGCGGGGCCCTGGGGCTTGACGAGATCCACCGCGCTCGCGCCCCATGAGCCCAAGCCCACGCCGAGGGCCGCCGCGATCACGAGCATGACCACCAGGGTTCCACGCTTGACCAGAATCATCGCGTCTCCTCCGCCGGATCACCGGCCAGCAATCGGCGCAGGCGGTCGCCTTCGAGGGTTTCCTTCGCCTTGAGTTCGGTGGCCGCGGTCAGCAACACGGGCTTCCGGTCCGTGATCAGGCTGCGTACGCGGTCGTAGATCTTGTCGATAATGGCACGGGTCTCGCCGTCGATGACCTGCGCCGTTTGATCGCTATACTCGCGCTCCTGAGAAATCCCCGCGCCCTTGAGGAAGAGGGCCTGCTGGCCGCCGCCGAAGGTCATGGGGCCGAGCGCCTCCGACATTCCGTACTGGGTAACCATGAGCCGCGCCATCTCGGTCGCCCGCTCGAGATCGTTGTGGGCGCCCGTGGAGATCTCGCCGTAGACGACCTCCTCGGCCGCCCGTCCTCCCAGGAGCACCGCGATCCTGTCCTCGAGCTCGCTCCGCGTCAGGAGATAGCGGTCCGCGAGCGGCAGCTGGTAGGTGGCGCCGAGGGCACCCACGCCGCGCGGGATAATCGTGACCTTGTGGACGGGGTCCGCTTGGGGCAGGGAGGAGGCGACCAGCGCGTGCCCGATCTCGTGATGGGCCACGATGTCGCGCTCTTTCTCGGAGAGGACCCGGCTCTTGCGCTCGAGTCCGCCGATGACGCGGTCGATGGCCTCATCGAGATCGGCCATGTCCACGGCGTCCTTGCCTTTGCGGGCGGCCAGGAGCGCCGCTTCATTGATGATATTGGCAAGGTCGGCGCCCGCCATACCCGGCGTGCGCGCGGCCAGTACGTGGAGATCTACACTGGGCGCCAATATGACGTTGCGCGCATGCACCTGCAGGATGGCCTCGCGTCCTCTGACGTCGGGCTTGTCCACGACCACCTGGCGGTCGAAGCGCCCCGCGCGCTGCAGCGCCGGATCGAGCACCTCGGGGCGATTGGTGGCGGCCATGATGATGACGCCCTTGGAAGAGTCGAAGCCGTCCATCTCGGCGAGAAGCTGGTTGAGCGTCTGCTCACGCTCGTCGTGGCCGCCGGCGAAGCCCGTGGCGCCGGCCCGCGTCTTGCCGATGGCGTCGAGCTCGTCGATGAAGACGATGCACGGGGCCTTCTCCTTGGCCTGCTCGAAGAGGTCGCGCACGCGGGAGGCGCCCACGCCCACGAACATCTCGACGAACTCCGAGCCCGAGAGGAAGAAGAAAGGCACGTCGGCCTCTCCGGCCACGGCGCGCGCGAGGAGGGTCTTGCCGGTGCCGGGGGGGCCGACCAGGAGCACGCCCTTGGGGATGCGGCCGCCCAGGCGCTGGTACTTCTTGGGATTCTTGAGGAAGTCCACGACCTCCACCAGCTCGGCCTTGGCCTCGTCCACGCCCGCCACGTCCGCGAAGGTCGTCTTGAGCTCCTTGCGGTCGTAGATCTTGGCCTTGGAGCGGCCGAAGGAAAGCGCCTGGGTCGGCCCGCCGCCCATGCGCCGCATCACGAACATCCAGAGGCCGATCATCAGCGCCAGCGGGACGATCCAGCCGAAGAGGAAGTCGCGCCAGAACGTGCTCTCCACCCGCCCCGAGAACTCGACCTTGTGCTGCTCGAACTCCTTGACGAGGGTGCCGTCGTCTATGCCGGGGATGCGGGTCGTCGTGAAGGTCGTGACGGGCTGCTCGGCGCCGACCAGGCTGCGCACCTTGTCGCCGGGGCTGGGCTGCTGCGCGGGCAGGGCCCCCGGCTTGAGCGTGCCCCGGATCTCGCGGTCCGTGATGGACAGGCGCTCGACCTTGTCTTCGCGCACGAGCGCGAGGAACTTGCTCATCGGGATCTCGATCGTCCGGGGCGCCAGGAGCCAGCTCTGCACCAGGGAGAGCACGAGCACAGCGATGAGCAGGTAGACGAGCGAGAACTGAGTCTTCTGTTTCCCGGGGAATTTCACTTAGACGCGGGCCTCGAAGTAATGCTATCGGAGGCTTCGGGGCCTGTCAAACAAGTGCGGGGGCAGCCGGAGTATGATGGTGGCCGGATCCTACGAGCAGACCTTGCCCTTCTCTATCTCGTAACCCGGCACCTTGTAGCTGCCCAGGAAGTTGTCGTCCCAGACCTCGATGGGCAGGCGACCGACCTCCTTGTCGCCGTCGAAGAAGGTCAGCTTCATACTCTTTACGTACTCCACCGCCGGGAGCGTCTTGGAAAGGAAGGCCCGAGTGCTCGCCTTGTCGGCGAACATCGCCAGGATCTCCATTGTGGGCCGGTTGGGATCGCTGCCGGGCTTGACCCACTCGACCGCCACGGAGAAGCCGTGGACATCGGGGTCCGACTGGATACCGGGCAATGCCGCGAGCCGGCTGAGCATCGGGACGCCATACCGGGAGAACATCGCCGAGGCCTGGCGCTCCAACGGGAGCGCGGCGAAGGCGGTGTCCGGCGCCTGCTCCGCCCTGATCCAGACGGCCGCGTAGCGATCGTCTGCCGGCTCCTTGGGCACGCGCTTGAAGCCCAAGCCGTTGCGAATCTCGACATAGGGCAGGCAGTGGTAGACGTAGTCAGAGAACTCCAGGAGCTGAGGTCGGTACTTCGTGGCGAGCGCGCGACCCTTCGGGGTCGTGTGCTTCTCGACCGGCATGACATAGTCGGCCGGTCCCGCATGAGCGAGCGCCACGACCCCCGCTACCACCACCAGGGCGAGGGTCGTGGCGACGCTTCGACGGGACATGAAAATCAGGGGCAGGCTAATTCTGGATGACCTGGCCAGGCTCCACCGTGATGTTCTTGCCCCACCAGTTCTGCGTGCGGGTGTTCTCGACGTCGAGGCGCGTGACCTTGGGGTTCTTGCCTTCCATATTGTTGGAGAGCGAGAATGAGCCGTGCTCGCCGGAGGCAAAGTGCGTCGTGTGGGCGCGCCACTCCGCCCACTGCTCGGACGTGGCGCAAGCGCCGGACACGAAAGCAACCCCGAGGAGCGCCGCAACCGTCGCAATCTTGGAACGCATAACCCTAACCTCCTGTGATGACGTGGGATATATGGACTCTTCAGCGCGAACCATGATACGGAACCTCGGCGCGCTGAGTCAACCTCTAGTTTTGGCCGCGATGTTTTTGCTCTTGCGGGGATGGGTCCCCTCAGGCATCCTGCCGACAGGACGTTTTATGCCCTCGAACGATCCATTGATCCTTTTCGAGGAGCCAAGCGGGCTCCGCCGACCCATTCTGATCCTTGCCTTTTCGGGCTGGAACGACGCAGCCGAGTCCGCGACGACGGCAGCCCGTTACCTGGGCCAGATCTGGCCGTCCGAACCCCTGGCCAGCATCGATCCCGAAGAGTTCTACCACTTCGGGCTTTCTCGGCCGCATGTCCGCTTCAAAGCGGGCTCCCGCGATGAGCGCGAGATCATCTGGCCCTCCACCGACTTCTCCCTCTCCCGGGATCCGGCTCTCGACCGCGACCTCATCGTCGGCGTGGCCATGGAACCGCACCTCAGGTGGCGCACGTACTGCGGTGCCGTCCTCGACCTGGCCCGGCGCTCGAGTGTTTCACTGGTGCTGACGCTCGGCGCTCTTCTGGCGGAGGTTCCGCACACCCGGCCCGTGAGGCTGGTGGGCGGAGCCCAAGACCCTGGGCTGGCGGCCAAGCTGGGGATTCGCCCGACGCGTTATGAGGGTCCGACCGGTATCGTCGGCGTCCTCAACACCATCTGTCGGGAGGCCGGTGTGCCGACGGCGAGCCTCTGGGCCAATGTCCCGCACTACGTCTCAGGAGTCGAGAACCCAAAAGCGGCGCTGGCCCTGGTCCGCCGGGTCCTCACGCTTCTGGGTGCAGAGGCCGACCTCTCGGATCTCATCGAGGCGACGCAGCAGTTCGAGCGCAACCTGGAAGAGGTCGTGGGGCAAAATCCGAGGATCGCCGAGTACGTCCGAAAGCTCGAGAGCCGGCCCACCGATGAGGGCGAGGCTGTCGATTCCTCCTCGGCAACCGGCGACGAGCTGCCGCCTTCGGCGGATCTCGTGGCGGAGATCGAGCAGTTCCTTCGCCAGCAGCGCCCCGAACCCTCGTAGCGCGATCTACGATTCACCCGGGCCGGACGGGGCAGGGGGTGCCCTCCCGGGACCACGCTGACTCGCAATCCGCTGTCCGCTCTCGATCGCGCCACGAGATTGAGGTCTCCGGCTTC
>Ga0315290_10004198_pt1 | contig 10363 bp, 10 predicted proteins | sample YL17G12_0_MG_FD_203627 | JGI IMG/M metagenome (GOLD analysis project Ga0315290, IMG submission 203627) | Sediment microbial communities from Yellowstone Lake, YNP, Wyoming, USA - YL17G12_0 | ecosystem: Environmental > Aquatic > Freshwater > Lake > Sediment | place: USA: Wyoming | collected...
TTTGTATCCCAAAATTGAAATCACAATCTATAACAGGTGGGGCCAGTCTGTCTGGATATCAGAACAAGGTTATCCTCATCCATGGAACGGAAGAAGTAATGGTGGCGACTTACCTATAGACTCATATCATTATGCTATTGATCTGCATAATGGAACAAAACCAATTGTCGGAGATATAACAATTGTGAGATGAAAAAAAATATATTAATAATTATGAAGAGGCTGGCTTACATTTTATGTTTTGCTGCTTTGGAGCAGATATCTTTTGCCCAGCAGCTGCCTTTATATAACCAGTATCTTTATAACAAATTTCTGATCAACCCTGCACATGCAGGTAGTGACGGGTATACCAGTTTTAATCTGACCGCCCGGGAACAATGGATAGGCTATTCCGGGGCACCAAGGACCTATTCCATAAGCTTTCAAACCAGAATTCTTAAAAGAGGCTATAAACTGAAGGAGAATGTTTTTAAACGAGCGACTTACAGGCCAAAAACCGATGGTAAAGTAGGCTATGGTGGCTATATTTTCAGTGACAGGAACGGGCTTATTCAAAGAACAGGCTTCCAGGCAACCTACTCCTACCATATGTGGCTTCAGGAATACACCCAACTATCTTTGGGTCTTGCTTTTACCGGATACCACTTTATTGTTAATGCAAATGAGACAAGTTTTGAAGATCCAAATGAACCATGGTTAAGTAATAATTTACGCAAGGGAGTATTTGTTCCTGATGCTGATTTTGGAATTTATCTTTTAAATCCCAGATACGACATTGGTTTTTCCGCCCAGCAATTGTTTGGTGCAGCTGCCAAAATAGGTAATTATGCTTACAAAAATTTCAGGATGGACAGGCACTATTATCTGTTTGGATCTTATAATTTTGAATTAAGAGGTAAGACTGAACTCGAACCTACGGTACTTGTGAAGATGTCTGAACAGCTCAGACCACAAGCTGATATTGGTCTGACCTATATCTATGATCAGAACGTCTGGACAGGCTTAGCCTACAGAACCGGCGGAGGTTTAATAGCTAACATAAGGTTTAAGTATATTCCTAACCATTCTAAACCAGCTACTATGTTTATTGGGTATGCTTTAGATTTTACCCTCAATGAGATTCAGAGAGTGACTTATGGAACTCATGAGCTGACAATTGCTGTGAAATTTGGTGATAGCTCGAGAAAATTCAGGTGGTTGGATAGATATTAATCAGGCAGGCATATTCTTTATGCTCGCCCCTTGCTGTCGGTATTCTGAGCAATGTGTCATGTGTCTATTATTTTTTTGCCAAGGCTTTCCCTTATAATTTCGGAATCCCATGAGTGGTCACTTTCACCAGAATCATAACTGAGATCTTTTGAAAGCAACTCCTCCTGGAGCTTAAAGGTCTCCCGTACTTTCATTACATATTGCTTCACATCGTGGCGGTGCTCAGCCATCTGTATAACCATCTCTTCATCATACTGCAGGAATTTCTGTCCCTGGCGTGTTGCCGTGTAGCTGCGTTGTCCCAGTTTGCCGAGAACGTCAACTGCAAGCTTTACAGAGGTATGCAGGCTCTCCCTGTAAATATCCTTCAGCCCCATATCAATCAGCTCATAGGCATCCAACCGGCTCTTTGCCCTGGCCATGATTTGCAACCGTGGGAAATATTTCTGAGCGGTGGCAATAAGCTCCTGATTTGTTTCAGGAGAATCGATGGCAGCAATCAGAATTTTGGCATCATCAGCACCTGCCGATCTAAGTAGGTCAAGTCTTGTAGCATCACCGTAATAGACCTTGAATCCCATCTTCCTGAGAAGATGAACATGGTCGGAATCATGATCGAGAATTGTTGCTTCAACACCGTTTGCTCTGAGGAAGCGCCCAACGGTACTACCAAAATGTCCGAATCCGGCAATGATCACCGGATGCTTTTCTTCTATTTCATCGGCATCACGTTTGTCGGGCGTCTCCTTTAACCCAAACCGCGGATCAATAAACCGCTCATTAACAAGAAGCAGCAAAGGTGTTATAGTCATTGTTATTGCTGTAACAGCCATCATTATTTCCATCCATTCACGGTCAATAATAGTCAGCTGATTCGAAAATGAGAGGAGGACAAAAGAAAACTCACCCACCTGCGAAAGAGCAAATGCAAAAAGCAGGTTCTGATCAGTAGCTACTTTGAAAAATCTTCCTGTGAAGAACAAAACCGCAAACTTAATAGTCATTACACCTAAAACCAATCCGAAAATTATTAATGGTTTTGAGCCGATAAGCTCAAAGTTTATCGAAGCTCCTACCCCAATGAAAAAGAGTCCCAGCAGAAGTCCTTTGAAAGGTTCAAGATCGCTCTCGAGCTCATGACGGTATTCGCTGTTTGCGAGAACCACCCCGGCAAGAAAGGTTCCAAGGGCAGGACTGAGTCCTATTATCTGCATCAGCATCGCTACGGCTACTACCAGGAGGAGGGAAGAGGCAGTAAATAGTTCCCTTAGCCCGGTTTTGGCAACTATCCTCATAAGAGGAACGAAAAGATACCTTCCCCCGAGATAAATACCTGCCACTGCTGCGAAAAATGATAATCCCTGAAGCCATCCCGGCAAATTACCGATGAGTGACGAGTTGATATGACTGCTTTCAGATAAACCATTTAAAGCAAGCAGCGGAAGTATTGCAAGAATAGGGATGACCATGATATCCTGGAAAAGCAGGACTGAAAAGGAGGCCTGACCTGATATAGTCCGCGAAAGCCCCTTCTCTTTAATTGTCTGAAGTACTATCGCTGTTGAAGACATTGCAAATGCAAGGGCAACAGCGAGCGATACCTGCCATGTCAGATCCAGAATGATCAGAAGAAAGAAGATGAACAATGATGTTAATATCAGCTGTATAGATCCCATCCCCACAATTGATTTTCTCATCTTCCAGAAATGAGATGGTTCCAGCTCGAGTCCTATCAAGAATAACATCATCACAACTCCGAATTCGGCAAAGTGCATAATATCCTCACCCTCCTTACCAATAAACCCCAGCACAAAGGGACCGATAAGCATTCCTGCCAGCAGGTAGCCAAGTACAGAGCCCATCCCGAGTCTTTTGGCAACAGGCACACAGATCACTGCAGCTGCCAGGTATATAAGTGCTTGTGTCAGAAAGTTCATAATGCAGATATTAAGTTGGTTACATTTGTTATCCAGTCATTCAGATAGGAAAACTTCTTAATCTCGTGAATAGAAAAGTCACCCTTGACAAGTCTGTCGAGTATATTACGGTATTGCAGAACCATCTGTGTTTTCTCCTCTGTTGAAATACGGTGCGTACCATGGACTGCAAAAGGCGGGAGATAGATCATTTTGCAAAGGACGGCTGTCTGGTCAAACGGAGCAAGAAGATCTCTTACCGTGAACCTGTTATGACCGTCCTTGCTGTAGGCTGAACGCTGCCCTCCTGAGGTGAGGGAATTAAATACGATTTTGCCCTGGAGAGCCTCACCTCCAGGTCCGTATGCCCAACCGAACTCCAGTACCAGGTCGATCCATTGCTTTAAAAGAGGCGGGGCGCTGTACCAGTAAAACGGATGCTGCCATATTATTATCTGATGATCTGAAAGAAGCTTCTTCTCATATTCAATGTCAATGTTGAAATCAGGATACTTTTCATACAGATCATGAAATGTTATTTCCGGGATATCCGGTATCTGCTGCACCAGCATGGAATTATTCACAGACAGTTCAAACCGGGGATGTGCAAACAGGATTAATATTTTATTTCTCATTATTATATTGTATATAAGATTAACAACAAATGCGTACTAAGAGTTCGTTTTACGGAAAGAAGATGAAAGTATTAGGTTATTGGTTAATTCAGGACAGCAAAACAATCAGACAATCAGACAATATTAAAAAATAGCTCCAATATCTCTTAGCCTGCTTAATTCATAATCTTGGTGAGCCTTTGTGAAACCCTTTGTGCGACTTCGTGGTTAAACTTTATTAACACAAAGAAATAGAGCATTTTAATAAGATCTGTGAATTATTCAGGTTAGAAAAATAACTTATATATTTACATTTTAAAAGCAATTCTGCTATAATGAATCCATAAACATTATTATAGCAATGCAAAGTACTTACTTCTGATAACATGACTAACCAAATTTTGCTTGTTCTGGGGTTAACTTTCCTGATCAACCTGATAACTACCCTATCCTATTCCGTACGGATAGTAGGTATACGCACAGGAAGGATAGCTGTCTCATTTGCACTTTTTAATATTCTGGTCTTAGTTTCAAGGACAGCAAATGGATTTCAGGCACCATTACTGGCCAGTACGATTGAGAAAAACATCAATTCAGGATCTGGTGCAAATTTATTCGATTTCAGACTTATTATTCTCTCATGTACTATTTCAACAATTTTTGGCGGACTCCTGATACCCACCTTTCAAAGAATATTATCAATAGCTGTAGATAAATTCAGTATTTATAAATCCGTTCCGAAAGTCATTCTTTATGGATTTACCAAATCGGGGATCTCCTCGATTAAAGAAAACATTGTGATACCAAGTTCAAGAAACTTTACAAACATAGATCTGAAAAATGAGTTTCCCTGGAAAGTCTTTATTATGAATGTGATAGCAGTTGCGATTATTACTGTTGGAGTTTTATCATCTCTTTATGCAGGATACTTTAACCCTGAATTCAGGACTACAGCAAGTAGTTTATCAGCAATCATTAATGGGGTAGCAACCATTTTAATGTTCGTCTTCATTGACCCCTTCCTGTCTGTAATGACAGATGATGTAGTTTTAGGGAAAACCAGTGAAGGTCTTTTCAGGAAATATATAGTCTATATGGTTTTTGCCAGGGTGATTGGAACAATTATAGCTCAGATAATTCTTATCCCCGCTGCCAGGTTAATTGCTATGACGGCAGGAATTATTTAAACCGGGGACGGGTGAGAGGCGATGTAGTAACAGGAAGAGACCTGGAGAAATTACAAAACTTTAAAATCCAAAAAGGCTGAAGGCAATCAAACAAAATATTGTATTTTTAAGGTAATTCCCCAATAAATTTAAATCATTTAAGAATTGAATAAAAAAAAGTAAGAACTATGAAAAACCTGATTATGCTTTCTGCTTTTCTTCTTGTAACAGTGTTCTCTGCTACTATTGCGCAGGATCGTGATAAGTCATCATTGGCAAAGGGAATGAATTTTATTGAAACCAGAACTTATTCCGCAGAGGATGATGCAAAAATTCTTGATCTCTATAAAAACCTTCGGGTTGCTGACGTTTCCGACGGTCTGGATATGGTAGGACTACCCGGTACAGGTCTGGTTGATCCGGCAATTCATTCTGACTGGATTGATTTAAAGGATTTCACCCACATTTTCAGAGGAATAGCCATTACGGTCCGGTATGTTCCAACCCAAAGACCGGCTCTTCCTGCTCCGGGAGAAGAATTTTCAAAATGGGAAGGGAATTTCTACAGCACCTTTTCAACCGAAGCTTTCACAGAGTTGATCAGGCCCGGTTCAGCTATAGTTATTGACGATGTTGAGGATAAGGATATCGGGTCGATTGGTTCAAATAATATTCTGAACTGGTTCAAACTTGGCGCTGTGGGAATTGTAACAGATGCAGGGGCAAGAGATACAGATGAAGTCGGACTCGAAAGAGTGCCACTTTATCTTAGAAAAAAAGGCCGTGGGATCCGTCCGGGAAGAAATGAAATTGAATCTGTCAACCGGCCTGTTTCAATCGGAGGAGTTCTGGTTTGTCCTGGTGATATTGTCGTTGGTGATGGTGACGGAGTAGTTGTTGTTCCGCGGGCAGTTGCTGAGCAGGTATCAAAATATGCTAACGAAATTCTCAAAAATGATAAATCTGGCCGAAAGGGTCTGTATGAAAGTTTAGGGCGCCCGTTAGATAAAACTGTGGAATAAGATCTACGCACGATTTAAGTAGTGTAAATGAAGGCTGTCACTGTAATAGAACTCAAACAAGAATTAGATAATCTTACACCTAAAGAACTGCGGGAACTCTGTCTTCGTTTGTCAAAGTTCAAAAAGGAAAATAAGGAATTATTAACTTATCTTTTGTTTGAATCATCTGATGAAGTATCATATATTGAAAGTGTAAAAAGAGAGATTGATCAACAATTTGAGCAGATAAATAAAAAAAGTTATTACTTTATTAAAAAAAGCCTGCGCAAAATTTTACGCAATATCAAAAAGCATATCAGATATTCACAGAAGAAAAAAACGGAGATAGATTTGCTGATATATTTTTGCGCAAAACTAAAAAAATTCACCCCCTCCATTCAAAAGAATACGAGGCTCCAGAATCTTTACAATGGACAAATTGAGGCAATCAGAAAAAAAGTTACTTTTTTGCATGAAGATTTGCAGTTTGACTACGGAATAGAACTGAATTCATTGAAAAGCGAACCGGCTGGTCGCTCATAGGTCGTGGCTCGTAGCTGTACAGAACGTTAAACACTGAATCGTTCAATTTCAAGACCACAAGACAGCGAACGAAGTTAAAAAATCCCGAGAATCGGGAGATGAAGACAGCGCGAAACTCAAAGAAATGATGCTCCCCGGGAGCGGGTGCCATGAGCGCCGCAGTTTCACCTATTTACATTACCTTTGCATCGTTTCTGAAAACCTTACTCAGTATCAGCTGTATCAACTATGAAAAATCTATTGTTTGTTTTCCTTGCATCCATTCTCCTTACCAGCTGCGCCTCCATCAGATATCACGATTTCGGAGAAACCCCTGAAAAACCGGGCCGATACCCTCGGTTCATCCAAAAAGATTATTTAGCAGGACGTCTTGATGAAAATCGAGCCGGATATGATGTTACTTTTTACGACCTTGACCTTTATCTTGATCCCGATAAAAAAAAGCTCGGAGGAAAAGTGACTATTTATTTCAGAGCTCTTGAGAAACTGAAAAATATCCGTTTTGACCTGTATAGGAATCTTGATATTTATAGTCTTAAATTTTTGGAAGAAGAGATACCTTTTACACGTTTAAACAGGGCTGTATTTGCTGCTTTTCCCGACTCACTTGATATTGGCAAAGATTATTCAATTGTTGTCGTCTATGAGGGCAGACCCCGGAAAGCAAAAAATCCTCCGTGGGTCGGAGGCCTGGTATGGAAAAAAGACAAGGATGGCAATCCATGGGTCGGTGTAACCTGCGAAACAGAAGGAGCAAGTATCTGGTTCCCCTGTAAAGACCATCTCTCCGATGAACCCGATAGTGTACGACTCAGCATGACTGTACCTGAAGGATTGCAGATTGTTTCAAATGGCATTATGGAGAGCCATACCTCAAAATCTGGCAAGGAGGTTTATACCTGGAGCACTCATTACCCGATAAATATTTACAACATTACTTTCTATGCCGGCAGGTATGCGCATTTCAGCGATACAATGAACACAAACCAGGGAATCCTTAATCTTGATTATTATGTTCTCCCTGAAAATCTGGAAAAAGCAAAAGTTCACTTTAAGCAGGTAAAAGATGTTATCAATATTTACTCCAGATCTTTCGGACCCTATCCATGGATAAAAGAAGGTTTCAAACTAGTTGAGGGACCGTTTGCAGGAATGGAACATCAGACTGCAATTGCATATGGAAGTGGTTATTCAAACCTTCGCTGGCTGGGTGGTGATTATATAATTGTACATGAGACTGCCCATGAATGGTGGGGTAATGCCGTAACAGTCAGTGATTTCAGCGATATCTGGTTACAGGAGGGCTTTGCAACCTATGCTGAAATGGTCTTTGCAGAAAACAAAAAGGGATATGACAGTTCCCTTATTTATGCAGAAGGCTGGTTAGCCGGTATGATAAACAATAAGTTGCCCGTCGTAGGCCCCTCTGATGTAAGCTATTGGGACTATAATGATGGCGATGTTTATAATAAAGGAGCACTGATCCTTCATACTATACGTAACGTAGTTAATGACAGTACTCTCTTCTTTGATATCCTGCAGACTTTTTACCGTGAACATGCTGCTTTATCGCATGTGACCACTGCCGATTTTAAAGAGGTTGTTGAGAGAAAAACCGGGAAAGAGTGGGATAAGTTCTTTGAGGCATACCTTTATAGCCGGGAAGTGCCGGTACTTCATTGGTATTTTGGTTATTACGAACAGGATCCTGTAAGTGGAATTAAGAGGGTGGTGCCCTTTATCGTGGCAAAGTGGCTAAACGTTCCGGAAGGTTTCAGTATGCCTGTAACTTTGGATGACAAGGATTGCAATGGCTCAGTAACGATTGAGGTCACAACAAAACCAACTCTTTTTTACCTCAAAGATATGGCATCATGTACTCAATTGACCTGTAACAGGAGGCGTTCATATTTTGATTTAGTAACAGATGGTGCCGTTTTAGGGGAATATGAAGCGCTTGAAGGGCGTTGAAGGCATAACGGCACAACTGTGTGTAATGGCTGCCCACCTTACCGCTGCTTTCGGATTTGGGTTTAACAATGGTTTCGCCGCCTATACTCCCAAACCTGGTCCGGCTTATTTTTTAGATTCTAAGCAAATGCTACCTTTGCCAAAATTTACAACCTGTTTTCTGACATGCTAAGCTGAAAAAATAAAAGACCCTGATAATTTTTATTAATTAAAATGATAACCAGGATTCTTATACACAAATTTATTGATCTTCAAGCGATTCAGAATATTTTGTTCATAACAGCTGTTAGTCATATTAATTAATAAATCAATTCGATGAATCAAATTTTTTGGTCTTTAATGTTCAGAGCGTGGTATTGGTATATTAGTAAAAAAGATGCTGATAATGAGATTCTTTTTATGAATTATGGATATGAGGATTCATCTCAAAAAATAATTTTGGACAAAATTGACGAATCAAATCGTTATTCGATTCAATTGTATCACCGGTTGGTAAGCGCAGTTGATTTAAAAAACAAAAATATCGTTGAAATAGGCTGTGGAAGAGGTGGAGGTTTAGCTTACATCGCTAAAACATTTTCTCCATCAGGCGCTCTTGGAATCGAGCTTGAAAACCGTGCAGTAAACTTCGCAAACAAATTCTATAATATTGACGGATTGAGTTTTAAACAAGGCAATGCACTAAACATGCCGATAGAAAGCAATGCTTATGATGTGGTGCTTAATGTTGAATCATCACACAGGTATCTGGATATGGATCAATTTCTTTCAGAGGTCTCCCGTGTTTTAAAGAATGATGGATATTTTTTATTTACCGACTTTAGATCTCCTGAAAGGATGCCTGCTTTAAGGGAATCGTTAAATTCACTTGGCCTGAAGCTTATTGAGGAACAAGAGATTAATTCGCAGGTAGTTGCTGCACTGAATCATGATAATGCACGGAGAAAGAATTTAGTTGAAAAACTTGCACCAGGATTTTTACATAAAACGGCTCTAAAATTTGCGGGGGTAGTTGACTCAGAAACCTATAACAAGATTTTATCGGGGGAATTAGTTTATTTCCTTTACATTTTTCAAAAGAATGGACAGAAAAATCGGAACTGAGAATGACGTCTGGTTGTTGACTACAACTTAATTTATTTGCCTTGGATGGCTCGATGAATGTAACGGCACTATGGCAGAACGGCACAAGAGCGACCGCAGGGGGCAATATTATTGACATTGACATATAAAAATATTTTAAAGCTGTACCTATATTTGTATTCTGGTTTTCTCAGCATTAAATAAAGATATGTCTCTTAAAACTATAGTAGCGTTATTTTTATTCTCTTCCTGCGGATTACTTGTTGCCCAGGAGATTGACTCAATTCCGGCCCGGGATTCGCTGCCTTCCCAAACGCTGGGAGAGGAGGTGATTACGGCTAACAGGAACCTGATTACGACTTTAATAAGTTTCCGAACTAATGGCTCCTGAAAAATTTAACATTCCGTTCTGCATATACTTTCGAACCAGCTTTTTTATCAGGGCTCTGTTTTGCACCTGTTTTACGCACTTTTAATAAATAGGTTCTGAAACGCTTAGTTAATGTGGTTTGATTTTTGAATTTGGGTGTTGCATAAGTATTTTTCAGAACACTTACTCAACCATTTCCAGTAGATTTCTAAAAATCTCTGCTTTATTGACACCATGAACTCACCCCCCATGCCCCCCGCTATAGCGGGGCAGGCTCTCTCTGCTGCACCTCATGAACTCACCCCCCAGCCCCCTCTCTGCTACGCAAAGAGGGGCGTAATGCAATGTAATTCAGGATATTCCCCCTCTTTACAGGGCGGAGCGTATAGAACTAGCCCGGGGGGCTAGTTTAGCGATGAGCCAGACTGCAGGGGTGGCCGAGCGGGAACAAAAGGGGGTGAGTTCATGGGAAATAGAGAGATGTAAA
>Ga0315290_10004200_pt1 | contig 10362 bp, 8 predicted proteins | sample YL17G12_0_MG_FD_203627 | JGI IMG/M metagenome (GOLD analysis project Ga0315290, IMG submission 203627) | Sediment microbial communities from Yellowstone Lake, YNP, Wyoming, USA - YL17G12_0 | ecosystem: Environmental > Aquatic > Freshwater > Lake > Sediment | place: USA: Wyoming | collected...
AAGAAAATCCGCCGTCACGACGGGCCTGAATTTTTGGAAACACCTCTAAATTGTCGGTCTGTCGCCCGCCTCCGCTGATCGCCAAAATCTCAAAGGGGCCCGCGCGCTCCGGAGACAAATCGAGTCGATGGAGATATTCGGCGTAATCCTCACGTTTCGTACTAATGAGCCGATTCTGAAACAGCGGGAACAGTTCTGCTGATTCGTATAAGGCATCGAACTTTGGAAAGGCGTCGAGGGGCTGGAAACCTGCCTTGTCCCTGGCCTGCAACACGCCACGGGTGTAGACAAACCGGTAATGGGAATCTTCAGGCTCAGCATCCAAACGGCCGATTGGAAACCAGGCACGGGTGCCATCCACGCGATCACCGCGAAGCCGTTTGTCTTGCCAGGCTAAGAATAAGGTTTTCATGACAGAATGTCTTTGACCCGCCGGTAGGTCACTCGAAGCAATGCCTTCGCAAAATCACGCTGGGCCTGCACCATCGTCTCAGACGGTACCCGGTCAACTGTAGCACAAAGGGCCTCTTCATTGACATTTCCCACGTTCGGCAACCAGGGCACAAAATACTCGCGCCATTTGCGCGCGACCAGCTCCAGCAGTCTGAGAGGATTGGCCCCGTGGGCGTCGTCGGATCGAAGATAAATGCCTCCTCGACACTGGCTTCTGGCTGCGTACCACTCTGACCGCTCTGGGTCAGACAGCCAGGCCGCCAATTTCTTCGGTGGTTCATTCCGCCCCAGGGAAGACGCGTGATCGAATGTTGGCGCCATGTCATGAGAGATTCGTCCATCTTGATGCATGAGCCGAACGATGGCCCAGTTCTCATGGTGCCGATCCGTATTCAGAATGATGGCATCGAGCACAAGATAGCCGGCCATCTGTCGAAAGGCCGCCGTCTGCTCCTTCGGATCGGAAAGCACATGCGAGATCGCAGCCAGAATATTTTCGACCGTGTGATCACTCTGGCGAAATTGCTTGGTACGGTCGTACCCGAACACGGCACCAGCCAACAAGTCATTCCCGTGGATCAGTTCTGCGCCAGGCCTGGCGAGTTCGGGGAACCGTCGGCTGATACAGCCGGGAGATCCCTCAAGAGTGGCAAGTTCCACCCGAGCATGGGGAATATGGAGCAAGCCGGCGACTTCGGCCGCGACCTTTTCGGCCCAGTGTTCACCAGTCACCTGGCCATTACTGAGCCTGGCATACTTGAAGAGCCAGCGTTCGGAATCACCAGCGACTTGCACCCATCCCTTGCGCTTACTGCCCATCTCTTCCGGGGCCAACACATCCCCTTTCCGAAGAGAGATGATTGGATAGGGTTCGACTGGTGACATAGGGTTTAGTCAGCGAGCAGATCTTGTTCAAATAACAGTGGCGGTAACAGCTCGCGCGAGCGTTCATTCATCGGCGCAGAGATTGTCTTTGATGGGAAAGTGGGATTCAGCCACTCCAGTGCGGCACGAAGGCGAGAAACCAAGACCGCCTCGCCTTTGGTCTTACGCCCAAGTGTGCCTCCAACACCAAAGACCTCCTCCAGAGCTGATATTGTCTGCCAGCCCATCTCAGCGAAAAGCTGGATGGCAGGCTGTTCGACGAGTTGGTCTTTGGAGTAAGAGTGAGACATGGCTAGATCGCCATACCGAGCCGTTCTGCGAGCCTCTGGCAGTGATGATTGTCTCTGTCGAGGGCGAGCCCAGATGTCACATACTCGCGTGCTGCCCCATCCTGATCAAGATGAATGCTTAGCCATGCCATCCGGGAATAGTCGTCTGCATCCGCTTCACTACGCCTTTTTTCGAGGGCAGCCGAAATTCTTTGAGCCAAATGACGTTTCTGATCACGCTCCAGTCCAGACAAAGACTCGCGAAGCAATTGATTGAGCCGGTTTGCGGTATTGGAAAGATCGAAAAAAGGAACGGAACTTATTTGAGAGCGCTCGATAAAAGCGTGGATCTCTCCTATCGCATCACCAGTCTTATAGCAGGCGTGCGCCAACAGCAGCCACGCATCCGCAGCACCTGCGCTAGCAGGCTCTACCTCAAGAAAACGTCTCAAGCATTCCTTCGCCTTTTCAAATCCGATCGCTGTCCCTGTTTCAACATGCCACCTAGCAAGTAACTGCCAACCCGGATTGTACGCACGACAAATCATTTCCAGGATGGATGAATAATCGTCAAAACTCTCCCCCCTTTCGATCCGACGTGAGATATTCGCGATGAAGCTTTCAACTCGTTTTGCCAATCCGAGATGTATGTCACTTTGTCTAGCAGGGCCAAGCATCTGCAGTATCTCGACATCAGAGTGAATAGCTGTTTTAAAAGGACTCACATTTAACTTCTTTCTGCCGAATACCGTCGCCACGAGTGGAAGGCTAATGAATTCTTGCCCATCCGCTGGAGCAGTTCTGCTCTCTGCCATTGAGAACTGCAGAATGGATTCGATACCTTTTTCCACCTCGACCCTTTCCAAAGTGGAACGGAGAAGAACCGCTTCCAAAGCCACGCGCGGAACCGAGGAATTCCAGGCAGAAAGAGTCAGGAACGCTCGTTGTGCACACGGAGTCAGCGCTGCATAAGTACGCTCAAACAGCGTTGTAAGGAGCTCTTCACTTCCGGCTACCATCCGCGGGATGTTCCCGAATCGACCTGCCTTGGCGACTTCACCGAGTAAGATCTTAATCACATAGGGATGACCTGCTGATTCGGAAATTAGTTCGTCAACGTCTCTTTGGTTAATAAGATTTGAGACCCCTAGATGAGAAGCTGTTTGATCAACGAGAGTCTGAGATTCCTGCTCGGTCATGCCCTGAATTTCGATTGGATAGTCGCCTTTGAAGTCTCGTAGACGTGTCGTAATCAAGACTTTGTTCGGCGATCTAATAAAGGTGTCTATCCAATTGAACATCTCAATTGGATTTTGGGTGGTCTCGAAATTGTCGAATACGAACAGGAACGCCCCCGAATCAGTTTTCTGCATCTGCTGTTCAAAGAATGATCGAGCGTTAAATCCCTTCTCATTAGTAACCTCTATTGGAAGAACAAGTGTTGCGTAGAGGCTACTGATGTCTTCTGGTGAAACAACGAAGGGTCGGACTGGTTTAGGCCCTGAGAGCTGTAAATCCACATCCCTAGAACTGAACCACACTACCGCTGTATAGCGGGTCTCTCTATACAGACGCTCTATTACTTTTAGCGCTAGGGATGTCTTGCCTATACCACCTCTCCCCACCAAAGTAATTATTGGATGCTTGTCGTCTATCAACAGCTTGAGCAAATCCTTCTCGAGTTGGGGTCTTGATACATAGTCAGGGATCACCTCTGGGACATTAGAGAATGAATTCCCTTTCGCTAGTAATTCGCCCTTTCCCTCCGTTTCACTAGGTGGCAGCGTACCAGGTGGAACCTGGTACGCATTGGCATCCTGATACATTTTGTTGTCTGTACAATATGAAAGCAGCTCGAACCGTTTAACAGTCATCCCTCCGTTGGCGAAGAAAAAATCCTTCAACTCAGGATCACTCTGGATAAGGGGGACAAAGCGAGGAGAGCCAATAAATATGTAGACGCCGTTGTGTAACGTATGAACATTTTCTTTCTTCAGGAAGGCAAAGGCAGCCACGTCGCTGGTTATCGCCGAAACCCGATACTTTCCAGAATAGTTTCGATACAAATACGCCCAGGGCCGATTGAACAAAAGATGATTTGAAGCAAATAGCGTTAGACTTCGGAATAAATCGCGAGCTGCTGCGCTAGCCGGAACAGGCAAAGTCGCTCCATGCCCTCGGGTGGCATTCCGAAGAGTCGTAAACAGTCGGAACCACCGTTTCATATCTGTTTTGGTTGGAAGCTCCTCGCTGGCAATCTTTAGTTGATCCAGAGCACCTTTTAGAGAAGCGACGGACTCATATTGCCAATCGCCCGCTCGGCACAACTTGGTTAGCTCGGTCTGTTCGGTGCGAGCGTCAAGCAGCAAATACTGAGACGACGGCCCTGTCAGAACATCCTCCAGAGCTTTTGTCCACCCGCCTAACCCATCCGCTTTGGCTAAACTGTGCTCTATGCGGTAACGATTTCTCTCTCTGTCATCTTGAATAGCTGCGATGAAGCCCAGGACCGTTGTCTTGGCAAGTGCTTCTCCTGCTAGGAGAAGCGAGAAAAAGTATGTGAAATCTGATTCGGATTTAGCACTCTCAGCCCTCTGCAAGACTTGGTCGATAGCAGCGTGAGACATAAATCAGGGTATCCTTTCTAGTGGCCCAGAAATCAGCCTCGGGAGCAGCATGTCTCGGGTGCGGCGGAGGTTTGCAGTTTGACATTGGAGTGTACGAACAGTGTGCCGCACCTTTGGCCCCTCACCTTTGAGATCTGGAACGGAAACAGAAATCCCGTCTTTCAGAAAACCATACACGTCTCGATTAGTTGCCGCGAGGCTCATCACCGAACGGTCGCAGATCAGTTGATCAATGGCTCCCGAAATGGCTTCTGGTGGGAGGGAAGGGTTCAGACGCTCAAGAGCGGTGCGAAGACGAGGAACCAAGACCGCCTCGCCTTTCGTCTCCCGCCCAAGTGTGCCTCCAACACCAAAGACTTCCTCCAAAGACGACACTGACTGCCAGCCCATCCCAGAGAAAAGCTGGATCGCAGGCTGTTCGACGAGTTGGTCTTCGGAATAGGCGTGGGACATGTTTGATCAGTTGAGTGTCCAGAGCTTTCCTGCGATATCCATGAGTCGCTTTTGTCGTGCCTCGACTTGCTCAACCGCCCACTCGGCCTGGCCGCATATCTCTTTTGTAAGATCAAACGATACTTTTTCGTTTCGCTTTAGATAAATCTCTATCTTTCTCGGAAATGAGTAGTATTGCGCCTTGAAATTCTTTGATCCACCGAGCAGTGTAATATTCCCAAGCTTGTGGAGCCATTGCTGATGCTGCTCAGCCGTAAACCTCTGCGTCCAGTAGTCGTCTTTTAGAGCTTGAGGTAACACGTGTTCGATCGTCAGGCTACCACCATATGTTTTTGTGACAGAATCATCCTGCACACCTTCTTCAAGACGTAAAAGAATAGCGCGAGCGCTCGGCAGCCCGTAGACATCGCCCTGCAAAAGAGAGAAGAATTCGGCGTTATTCGCACTTTCGCTAAAGACCCTTTTGATTTGGTCCGCACTTTCGCCTTTGTTGATCGCCGTAACCAGACGGTAGTAGATCGTGTTCCGCTTCGTTCGCCCAAGTCGTCGCACCCAGTTCTGCATGGTGATCTTCTCAAGTAAACTAAGGAAATCTCCTTGACTAAGCCCGGCAATTGGCTTGTTAAGATACGCGAGTAGTGCTGGCACCCATTCATCGTAAGTAACGCGTTTGAGCGCTGCCAAACAGCGGAGCCCAATTGGATCTGTGATCTCCCCAGCATTAACCTTGTCGTAGTTCTTTGCAGAATCGATTAGCCTCTTCAGGAAATCGATGGCAGAACCCGTGTCCTTTAGAATAATAACCTCGTATTCTTCAGCGAGTGACTTGTGTGCCTTGTCAGCGGCCAACGCAGTGCGATGGTAGCCAAGGAACGTGTCGAGGTTCTCAATACTCGCGGTCTCCTCCAATTCCTCCCACAGTTCTTCGAGCTCATCTCTACGACGATCGCCCTCTGGCACTTTATTAAAAAGATGATTCTTAATCAGATCGGCGTTGGATAGGTCCAACCCTCGGGCATTCAGCACGTTGAATAAACGGTAGGCTGACTGAAAGCTTTCAGTCTTCACCGCCACAACGTAGACATTCTGAAGGATGTAGTTCGCAAAAGACTTTAGCCAGTCTTGGTCTCGATTCTTCAGAAACGCATCGATCGTTGCCGCATTGAGATATAGATGCAGCTTTGGTGAATCCAATTCGTTTAGCTTTGTAACATCAAAAGGCTTAGCCTCAAGAATGTGGTCGCGGAAGAACGCCTGGTCACGTTTACGCAGCGATAGTCTCGGCGTTTCTGTTTGTCGTGTTAGTGGGTTGCGCGGAAGAATGCGTTTGCCGACCTCCTGCTTCGCATCCGAGTCTTGAATCATTTCGCGAAGGCGGGCGAAGATTAAATTCAGAGTTGCAAGACGCTGCTGACCATCCACCACCTCATAGAGTTCGTTTTCTTTACGCTCAATCGTAATGAGTGAGCCGATGAAATATTCTTTATCTTTGTTGTCGTAAGCCTCCTCGATGTCATTTAGTAGGTCCTGTGTATGCTCCTGTTCCCATGAATAAGGGCGTTGGTATGCAGGTATTTCGTAACGCAGTTGTTCCGTCAGGACCTGCCCGATGTTTCTTTCTTCAGCTTTCATATCTAAACTCCATTATTAGATCGGCTGGTACGCTACTCGACAAGTTGTTCCTTGGTGTAGGCATGAGACATGCGATTTGTCGTTTCTACTTTGTCCAGCCGGTTTTTACCGAATGCCGTGACTTCTCCAAATCTCGATGACGCTATGTTTTGAAAGCCCCTCTTGAATCGCAGTAATTGCCTTTGGCGAGTAGCGGTCAAATTTCGTCTTGCCAACCGCAAATCTCTTGAAACACTCTGGGTCATTCTTTAAATCTAAGAACCGAATGAATGCTGTGGCCTTCGGGCCACTTAGGTTAACCTTCGCAGCTAACTGATCTCGTCCAAGGCTATAGAAGCTCAGTTCGTCCACGCGCTTCACCGCAACCACTGTCGCGCCAGGCGTTCCCTCTAGAACTAGTTGAACCGGTGATCCAATTTTTGAGATTCGAAGATCGAGAGACGGGCCGTAGCCCTTGGTGGTAAGGATCACCGAAGCGACACCAGGGAATATCTCATTCCACGCCTTCTTTCTGCTAACGATCTCCCCTGCCAAACGCCGAAGCTCTCCAACACTTGGCTGCACTTTCTCGCCGTTCAACGACTTCTCGACGATTGCCAGGGACCGGAGTTTCGCTTCCGCCTCCGTACGTCGACGGCTCCCCGGCACGAGGAGCTTTTGTATCTCTCGTGTTTCGCTGTCGAACAGCGTCGCCAAGTCAGTGGGCGGTGTAGTTGATAGTGGCAAGACCCGACCAGGCAAATGGGCCTTTAAGTCCTCTCCGAAGACTTTCTTGAAGAGCTCCCGGAAAAGACTGAGTCCTGCCTGGGACTGGATGTAGAGGTGTGGTTCTGAAATATCGAGAAGGTGATGCTGCGCAGCGTCACGGAGGCTATTGATCATTTGCAGTGTGAGCGCTTGGGTATCGATTAAGAATGTGATCCTCGCGTCCGAGAGACCTCTTCTCACGCATGAATCAAAGCCGATGGTCTGCTCCGCTCTTGGTTCACGAATGCGACCGCCACGATGCAGGATGGCGGCCTTGAGGAGCATTTCAAAGGCATGATCCAGCAGAATGAGGACGCCGTGGGTTCGAGCCTCATCGGAAGGGCGATTGAATAGCTCGATACTTAATACGAGCGATTCGACAGCCTTCCTCCTTAATAGTCTGACCTCTTTCTTCATGCGCTCCCCTTGGAAATATCGACCTGCCCCGAAAGCAGCCGCGGGAGCAGTAGGTCGCGGGTGCGGCGGAGGTTTTGAATTTGGCGTGAATACTTGAGTACAGCGGCACTCATCGGCTTAACAAACCCATCGAACCGCGCAAGCACCTCGGGTGGCGGAGACAGCAAAGGATGGGATTTTAGTTGTGGGCCAGTCCAGCTTGGGAACGTTGAGCCACTAGTCTGGCCGAGAAGTGTTGGCAGTTCATTCTCGAAGAGCAGATCGATGAAGCATTGGTACTTGCTGCTGATTCCGCAGACACCTCGACCAAGACAATACACGCCGTCACTCTTCACGTATTTGCCGGTCGTCGAACCTCTGACGCAGACAACGAGGTCCCCTTCTTTGCAGAACTTGGTGGGTTCGGTTGTCCATTTCGCCCGCTTCGTGAACCGATCACCAAATTCAACCGGTCCATTCACCAGCGGCGTGCCGTCTTCTTCGTCATTGTAGGTGTCACCTTTTGGCGAAAGCCCCATCGTGACCGTCGCAAGTTCTCCCAGCTTCTTCACCTCCCAGCCTTGGGGAATGGGGCCGAGGGGGGAGGGAACCATATTGACTTTGTCGTGGCCGGGGAAACGGAAGTGGGCGAACCACTCGCGGTAGAGGGAGCGGGCCATCTCTTCCAAAATCTTGATGCGACGCTGGTTGTTTTCGATCAGCTCGTCATAGGCCGACAGGATGCTTGCGATTCGGCGTTGGGTCGGGAGCGGAGGAACCTCAACCTCTACCTGCTTTAGCACCGTTTGGGTGACAAGTGGCTGAGCTGCCCCTCCAGCATATCTGCTCAGCTTTGTGTTGTGCAGAAGATAAAACAGAAACTTCGTGTCGAACTCATCACTCGCAGGAAACGCAACGAGTGTATTATCCGAAGGCCAGAACCGATCCGGACAATAAGCAACCGAGCCACAATATGCACCCACTCGCCCAATGATGATACCGTTCTCGTAACGGAACTCATCACAATGACCGATGATTCCGTTTGAGCCATAAACTGGATAGCATCCTTCGCCGCCCGGCTTGATGGACTTGCCGTTTGCAAAACGGATTACTTCGCCAAGCTGCATTGCTCTTACGGTCGCCACCATCGTCACGCTTCAAGAATCTCCGCTACATTGCAAGCAATCGTTCGCTCAAGATCGCGGGCTTGAGCGTTCAGCGTTTCGAGTTCCTCGCTCAGGGTTTCAAGCTGTTCCTTGAAGTCTTCGTCGCTCACATCCTCACCAGGAGCCATGCCAACGTAACGACCAGGATTGAGCGACCAGCCCTGCGCTTCAATCTCCTTGATCGTGGCGGCCTTGCACAGCCCCGGCACATCGGCGAACTTCTGCTTCTTGCCGAAGACTTCCTTGAGCTTGGCTTCCGCCTCCGCTCCACCTAGCGTGAAATCCGGTTCCTCGCCTCGATAGAGGCGTACGACGTTGGCTAAGAAACCGATCTGTCCTTCGGTCCAATCGCGGTGAGCCCGGTCCATCTGGCGATAGATATGTCGCGCATCCAGGAAGAGAACTTTGTCGGCGCGAGGCGTCTTCTGCTTCCCCTTGTCCAGGAACCAGAGCGTGCAGGGCAGCGTGACGGTATAGAACATGTTAGGTCCGACGGCAACGATGGCATCGACTGCGCGGGCTTCGATGAGCTGCTTGCGGATCTCCTGCTCGGAGGAGCGGGCATCTGATGCGGAATTGGCCATGACGAATCCGGCCCGGCCAGTTCCGTTCAGGGTCGAGTAGAAGAGCTGAATCCAGAGATAGTTGGCGTTGTCTGTGCGCGGCAGGCCAAAGGGATACCGGAGGCCTTTCCCCACCTCGGCTTCCAGCCGTTCTTTATCGACCGCGTTTACGTTGAACGGAGGATTGGCGAGGACAAAGTCGAACCGTCCGGTGCTGTTATGCAAATCCTCGTAGTAGGTGATGGCTTCTTTGATATCCCCTTCGAGGCCGTGCATCGCCAAGTTCATGCGGCAGAGCTTGACGGTATCAGCAACCTTCTCCTGCCCATGGATCGCCAATTCCGAGGAGGGGTTCTTCTTGTGTTCAGCCACGAAGCGAGCACTTTGGACAAACATGCCGCCGGAGCCGCAGGCTTGGTCCAGGATGCGGCCGTGGTAGGGCTCCAAGACTTCGACCAGAAAGCGCACGATGCTGGACGGAGTGTAGAACTCGCCGCCCTTTGATCCTTCCGTCTTGGCGAATTCGCCGAGAAAGTATTCGTAGATGCGGCCGAAGGCGTCGTAGTCGATGGTGGCGGGGATTTCGGAGACGCGCTTGAGAAGTTCTTTCAGCAGCGTGCCGGTGAAAATTTCGTAGGTCTTGGGCAGCACTCCGGCAAGCTGAGGATTGTGCTTCTCGATATCACGCATCGCCTCGTTGATCGCCTTGCCGGCATTGCTTCCCTCTGGCAGATGCAGGAGCTTGTCGAAGCGGGCGTTGGGCGTGAGATAGAGCACCCCTTCGGCATTGTAGGCGGCAGGATCGTCCATACGGGAGCCACGGCGAGAGGAGGCTGCTGTCTGTTCCAGCGTCGCTCGCCGTTTGGCGAATCGAGTGTCGGCGAAGCGCAGGAAAATGAGGCCGAGGACCGGGGTAGAGTATTGCGCAGAAGTCAGGCCGCTATTGGCTCGAAGCTGGTCCGCGGCGGCCCACAGACGATTTTCCAGTGTGTCGGTGGAGATGTCTTTTTCGGAAGGGGCGATCCACTGCATGCGGTCACCTCAGTATCCAAGCCTTCAAGCCCAGGCAGTCTACTCCAACAGGCTGCGGAAAAACCATTTCGACACAGCAGAACTTCGATGGCCTGCATGTCTGCCTGCGACGAGCTCAGTCGAGCGGGACAAGCCCGGT
>Ga0315290_10004204_pt1 | contig 10359 bp, 8 predicted proteins | sample YL17G12_0_MG_FD_203627 | JGI IMG/M metagenome (GOLD analysis project Ga0315290, IMG submission 203627) | Sediment microbial communities from Yellowstone Lake, YNP, Wyoming, USA - YL17G12_0 | ecosystem: Environmental > Aquatic > Freshwater > Lake > Sediment | place: USA: Wyoming | collected...
CTGAGACCAGCTAGTATGGCGAATCCACCATCGGTCCAAGAGCAGATCCTGAATGACTACCCGCGGATGTCGCTGGATGATCAGTTCACCTTCCGGTGCGACCAGGGTCTGGAGTGCTTCACCCGCTGCTGTCGGGACGTCTCCATCGTCCTGACGCCGTACGACGTGCTGCGGTTGAAAAACGCTCTGGGCATCGACTCGTCGGCATTCCTGCAGACGTACACGATTTCGCCGTTCACCGCCGACCAGAAATTCCCGGCGGTGCTGTTGAAAATGGATCCAGAGACCAAGACGTGCGGCTTTGTGGGCACCGAAGGATGCACCGTCTATCGCAACCGGCCGTGGGCGTGCCGCATGTACCCGCTTGGCGTCGCGGAACCCCGCAACGCCACCCCGACCGATCACGCCTTCCATTTCCTGCTGCGGGAGGACCTGTGCCAGGGCCACGATCAGGGACGGACGCTGACCGTGCGGCAGTGGCTCGACGACCAGGGGATCGCCGAATACGACATGATGGGCGCCTCCTTCAAGAACCTGATGCTCCACGAGTTCTGGGACCAGACCGACGGCCTCACCCCTCAGCAGATGGAGATGTACTACATGGCGTCGTTCGATCTGGATCGCTTCCGCCGGTTCGTGTTCGACAGCCGGCTCCTCCAGATGTTCGAGGTCGACGAAGTCCGCGCCGAGGTCATGCGCACAAGCGATGAGGATTTGCTCGACTTCGCTATGCAGTGGCTGCAGTTCAGCCTGTTCAATGAGAAGACCATGAAGATCAAACCGGCGGTCCTGGAGGCCAAGCGCCAGGCCATGGCGGCCGACGCTCGTTAGCAGGAAGGCCATTCCGGAAGACCCATGACGGACACCGACGTAGGAAGCCATGGCAGCAAGCCCATCCTGGTGATCGGGGGCGGCATCGCCGGAATGACCACTGCGATCGAGGCGGCCGAGGCCGGCTGCCACGTGATCCTGGTCGAGCGGCTTCCGTACCTGGGCGGGCGCGTGGCACGCAGCTTCAAGTACTTCCCCAAGCTGTGTCCTCCCGGCTGCGGGTTGGAGATCAACCTCAAACGAATCAAGAGCAACCCCAGAATCCAGGTGCTGACCCAGGCCACCGTGGATCAGATCAGTGGAACCCCCGGCGACTTCACGGCCAGCATTGCGCTCTCCCCCCGCCATGTCACCGACGCCTGCACGCTTTGCGACAAATGCGCCGAGGTCTGCCCGGCCGAACGCGGCGATGAGTACAACCTGGGACTGTGCCGGACCAAGGCGGCCTACCTGCCGCACCGGTTGGCGTTCCCAGCGGCCTACGTCATCGACAGGCATGCGTGCCCCGATGGATGCACGGCGTGCCGTGATGCCTGTGCCTATGGCGCGATCGACCTGACCCAGCAACCCGTTCACCAGACCGTGAAGGTGGCTGCTGTGGTCGCCGCAACCGGATGGGCGCCCTACGATGCCGCGAAGATCGACAACCTGGGCTTCGGCAGGTACCCCAACGTCGTCACCAACGTGATCATGGAGCGACTGGCCGCACCCGATGGTCCGACACGCGGCAGAATTCTGCGGCCGTCGGATGGGCAGGCCCCGTCATCGGTGGCCTTCGTGCAGTGCGCGGGATCCCGCGACGAGAACCACCTGCCGTACTGCTCCGCCGTCTGCTGCGCAGCCTCGCTCAAACAGGTGACCTATCTGCGCGAACAGTACCCGGACGCCGCCATCACGGTGTTCTACATCGATATTCGCACACCCGGCCGTCTGGAGGACTTCTTCACGACGGTGGCAGCCGACGACCGTCTCACGCTGGTCAAGGGGAAGGTGGCACAGGTCGAACAGGATCCGGAGACCCGCGACCTGGTGGTGACCGCCGAGGACGTGCAGCATGGCAGGAAGATCACCGCGCGGGTGAATTTGCTGGTGCTGGCCACGGGGATCGTGCCCGAGACCGGCTCGTTGCCACCGGGTTTTGCACTCGATGAGTTCAGATTCCTGGCGCGCTCGACCGGACGGCCGGGGTTCTTTGGCGCGGGATGCGCCGCGCGGCCCGAAGAGGTGTCCGCCACGGTACAGGACGCGACAGGTGCGGCGCTCAAAGCCCTCCAGGCCGTCGTGAGGAGTGCTCACCATGGCTAACGCTCCAGGCGTCTACATCTGCAGCGGCTGCTCGATCGGCGAAGCGCTCGACACCGGGAAGCTGGCGAAGGTGGCGATCTCCGAGTTCAAGGTGCCGCGCTGCGAGGTCCACCCGTTTCTCTGCAGCCCGGAGGGCGTGGGCCTGATCCGCAAGGACCTTGCCGAGGGCACCATCGACGGTGTGGTCATTGCCGCCTGTTCTCCGCGCGTGAAGACCGATGCCTTCGCCTTCGACCCCAGGGGCGTCGTTGACCGGGTGAATATCCGGGAGCATGTGATCTGGTGTCAGAAGCCGCAGGATGAAGATACCCAGATGATGGCGGAGGACTACCTCCGCATGGGCATCACCAAGGTCAAGAAGTCGGAGCCGCTGGAGCCGGTCCACGACGAGATCTCGAAGAAGCTTCTGGTGGTGGGCGGAGGCGTCACCGGGATGACCGCCGCGCTCGAAGCCGCCGACGCCGCCTACGACGTGTTGCTGGTTGAACAGAGCCCGCATCTGGGCGGTTTCGTGGCCTCGCTCAAGAAACGATTCCCGACCGCACCGCCGTACACCGAGTTGACGACCGACCTCACACCGGCGCTCGTCCAGGCCGTCACCTACCACCCCAGGATCCAGGTGATCACCTCCGCCCGGATCCTCAAGACCAGCGGACAGCCGGGCATGTTCGATGTGACGGTGGCAGGTGAGTCGGGCGAGATCACGACCAGGGTCGGAGCCATCGTGCTGGCCACCGGCTGGAAGCCGTACGACGCGACCAGACTCGGGCACCTGGGTCACGGTCTGAGCCCGGATGTCGTCACCAACGTCGAATTCGAGCAGATGGCAGCCCGGGGGCCGATCGCCCGTCCGTCGGACGGCAAGGCTGTCGCCAGTGTGCTGTTTGTCCAGTGTGCCGGATCGCGCGACAAGAACCATCTGGCCTACTGCTCGTCGGTGTGCTGCATGGCCTCGCTGAAGCACGCCGTCTACATGCACGACCAGAATCCCGACGCCGCTGTCTACATCGTCTACAAAGACATGCGCACGCCGGGCCAGTACGAGCGCTTCTATCGGGCGGCGCAGGACCACCCGCTGAACTTCCTGACCAAAGGTGAAGTGGCGGGCGTCGAGAAGGCGGCCGACGGCAGGCTGGCGGTGAGGGTCAACGATACGTTGCTCAATGAGCCGATACTGATCACGGTGGACCTGGTGGTGCTGGCCACCGGGATGGTGCCCAATGGAGCGGACGGCACGGCCATCCGGGCGGTGAAAGACGCCAGAGCCACGCTGGCCGGAGCCGAAGCGACCGAGCCGCAGAAAGTCGACGCGCGCAAGAAGATCGAGGATCTGGCGCAGCACGAAGGTACCGAGATCCTGAATCTGACCTACCGCCAGGGGCCGGATTTGCCGGCATTCCGTTACGGTTTTCCGGACTCTCATTTCGTCTGTTTCCCCTACGAGACACGGCGCACCGCGATCTATGCGGCCGGCCCGGTGCGGGCCCCGATGGACGTGGCGCACGCCCGGGAAGACGCCGCTGGTGCCGCGCTCAAGGCGATCCAGAGCATGGAGCTGGCGGCTCGGGGAGCCGCCGTTCACCCTCGAGCCGGCGACCTGTCGTTCCCGACGTTCTTCCTGCAGCGGTGCACCCAGTGCAAGCGCTGCACCGAAGAGTGTCCGTTCGGCACGCTCGACGAGGACGCGAAAGGCACTCCGCAGCTCAACGCCTACCGCTGCCGCCGGTGTGGGATCTGCATGGGGTCGTGCCCGGAGCGCATCATCTCGTTCAACAACTACTCGGTCGAGATCATTGCCTCGATGATCAAGTCCATCGAGGTGCCCGAGGAAGACGAGGACAAGCCACGCGTGCTCGTGCTCATGTGCGAGAACGACGCCTACCCGGCGCTCGACGTGGCGGGGTTGAACCGCGTGCGCTACGACCCCGGCGTCCGGGTGATCCCGCTGCGCTGCCTCGGCTCGCTGAACATCGTGTGGATCGCCGACGCCTTGTCGGGCGGGATCGACGGGGTGCTGCTCGTCGGCTGCAAGTACGGCGATGACTACCAGTGCCACTTCATGCAAGGCAGCGAACTGGCCAATCGACGCTTGGACAACGTCAAGGAGACCTTGCAGCGTCTTCAGCTCGAATCCGATCGCATCCAGTTGACCCAGTTGGCCATCAACGAGTACGACAAACTGCCCGCGCTCATCGATGGGTTCATGGCGCGGATCCGGGAACTGGGGCCAAACCCCTACAAGGGTCTCTGACCGGAGGAGCAGCCGTCATGCCCGAAGCCCTGATCATCGAACCCGACGTCGCGTTTATCAAGACCGTCATGCAGGCGGGCGGCGGGGATCTGAAGAAGTGCTATCAGTGCGCGACCTGTTCTGTCGTCTGCACCTTGTCACCGGTGGACGCGCCGTTTCCTCGCAAGCAGATGCTCCGCGCGCAGTGGGGACTCAAGAACTCGCTGATGGGCGATCCGGCCATCTGGCTCTGCCATAACTGTGGTGATTGCACCTCGCACTGTCCTCGCGGCGCCAAGCCGGGGGAGGTCTTCGGGGCCTTGCGCAACGAAGCCATCCAGTCGTTCGCCTTCCCGGGTTTTCTGGGGCCGCTGCTGTCGCGGCCAGCCGGTCTGTTCGCACTGTTGATGACGGGTGCGCTGATCTTCGGCCTGCTGGCGCTGGCGGGACCGATGGGGGCTTCACGCGAGGCGGTGAGCGGACGCCAGTTCGAATTTGCGAATCTGTACCCGCTGTGGCTCGTCGAGACCTTCTTCTTTTCGCTCTCGGGGCTGATCCTGATGGCGTTTCTGGTCAGCCTGACGCGATTCGTCAGGGCGCTGCGCGCGTCGGGCGCCGACGGGCCCATTCTGGCCGGCCTGGTCCCTGCCGCGATCGCCGTCATGACCCACGCCCGTTTTGGCAAATGCGGGCAGGAACGCGGGCGGTACATTGGCCACCTGGCCACGTTCTGGGGGTTCGTGGGGCTGGCCGGGGTCAGCACCGTGGTGGGATTCGCCACGATGTTCGGGGTGATGGAGACCCCGCTCGCGCAAACCAACATCCTGAAGATCCTGGGCAACCTGAGCGGGGTCGCGGCGATTGTCGGAATTGTGCTGCTGCTGGCCGACCGCCTGAGAGACCCGGTCAAACGTGCGGCCAGCACCTATTTCGACTGGTTCTTCATCGGGACGCTGACCGGGGTGATTGCGACGGGCGCCCTCATCCAGTTCCTGCGCCTCGTCGAGTCTGCGCCCTGGATGTATGTGTGGTACTTCGTGCACCTCGTGCTGATTTTTGCGCTCTTTGTGAGCTCGCCCTACACGAAATTCGCCCACGTAGCCTACCGGACGGCGGCCATGGCAGCGTCGGGCGGGAAGTGATTCTTCACGGTCCCGAGGCGTCCGGGAGGATCAGAACGCGGTCCGCGTGGCGTACCGCGCGGCTTATTGGGTCGATTGGAGGACATGATGGCGGACGAGAAGACCAAGACCCCGCTGCTTGACGAACTCGAAAGCGGTCCGTGGCCGAGTTTCGTCAAGGAGATTAAACAAGCGGGCGAGCACAGCCCCGTCTGTGGCGACCTGTTGGGGCAGCTCGAGCAGTCCTACGAAGAGAAGATGGGGCACTGGAAGCACGGCGGCATTGTGGGCGTGCTGGGCTACGGCGGGGGGGTGATCGGACGCTACAGCGACCTGCCCGAGAAGTACCCCCACGTGGCGCACTTCCACACGCTGCGCGTGAATCAGCCGGCCGGCTGGTTCTATAACAGCGACGCGATTCGGACGCTCTGCGACATCTGGGAGCGGCACGGGTCGGGCCTGACCAACATGCACGGGTCGACCGGCGACATCGTCTTTCTGGGCACGAGGACCGAGGAGTTGGAACCGATCTTCAAGGAGCTCACCGAGGCCGGCTTCGACCTCGGCGGGTCGGGTTCCTGCATGCGGACGCCGTCCTGTTGTGTCGGTCAGGCGCGCTGCGAGTGGGCGTGCTACGACACGATGGCCATCTGCGACGACCTGACGCGCACCTACCAGGACGAGATGCATCGCCCGCCGTTCCCGTACAAGTTCAAGATCAAGTGTTCCGGCTGCCCGAACGACTGCGTCGCGTCGATTGCGCGATCGGACCTGTCGATCATCGGCACGTGGAAAGACGACATCCGGCAGGACGCCGCGGCGGTTGCCGAGTACGCGGCCGCGGGCCTCAACATCCAGAAGGACGTGTGCGACCGCTGCCCGACACGGTGCATGGAGTGGGACGGCGCCACGCTGACGATCGCGAATCGCGAATGTGTCCGGTGCATGCACTGCATCAACGTCATGCCCAAGGCGCTGCGCCCCGGCCAGGAGCGGGGCGCCACGATCCTGATTGGCGCGAAGGCGCCCATCGTTCAAGGCGCATTGCTGTCGTCGGTGCTCGTGCCCTTCGTGCCGGCTGACGAACTGGCGGACACGCTGAAGGAACTGATCAAGCGCGTCTGGGAGTTCTGGGACGAAAACGGCAAGAACCGCGAGCGGGTCGGCGAGTTGATGCAGCGTGTCGGGCTGGCCAGCTTCCTCGACGCGATTGGGCTCGACCCTGTGCCGGAGATGGTGACTGCGCCGCGCGACAACCCGTACATCTTCTTCCAGAAAGACGAGGCCGGGCACTGATCGCCTGACACCTTCGAGGAGTAATGACAATGACTACAGCACCTGTGAAGCGGATTACGGATATTGGCCCCCCGCACTACGAGAAGTTCCTCCCGCCGGTCGTCAAGAAGAACTACGGCCAGTGGAAGTTCCACGAGTCGATCGCGCCGGGCGTGCTCTGCCACGTGGCCGAGTCGGGCGACCGGATCTACACGGTACGGGCCGGCTCGCCGCGGCTTCTGAGCGTGCAGACCTTGCGCCGGTTCGCGGATCTCGCGGATCGGTTCAGCGACGGGCACTTGCGTTTCACGAGCCGCAACAACGTGGAGTTCCTGCTTGTGGACCGATCCAGGATCGAGCCGCTCAAGCAGGCCTTGTTCGAGCTCGGCTTCCCGGTAGGCGGCACCAACAACGCCATCAGCAACATCGTGCACACCCAGGGCTGGGTGCACTGCCATTCGGCGGCCACCGATGCGTCGGGCATTGTCAAGGCCGTGATGGACGTGCTCTACGATCGGTTTACGCACGAGAACCTCCCCGGAAAGCTGCGCGTCGCGCTCGCCTGCTGCCTCAACATGTGCGGCGCCGTGCACTGCTCCGATATCGCGATCCTCGGCATCCATCGGCGGCCGCCGAAGATCAACCATCAGACGCTGCCGAAAACGTGCGAAGTGCCGACCCTCATCGCGTCCTGCCCGACCGGCGCCATTCGGCCGGCGACCGTCAACGAGAAGCCGTCCGTGGAGGTCGTGGAAGATCAGTGCATGTACTGCGGCAACTGCTACACGGTCTGCCCGTCGATGCCGATGAACGACCCCGAGAACGACGGGATCTCCATATGGGTGGGTGGCAAGGTGAGCAACGCGCGCAGCGTCCCCAAGTTCTCAAAACTGGCGATCCCATTCCTTCCGAACAACCCGCCTCGCTGGCCAGAGGTGGTGGACGCGGTCGTCAATATCGTCGACGTGTACGCCGCCAACGCCCGCAAGTACGAGCGGATGGGGGAGTGGATCGAGCGGATTGGCTGGCCGCGGTTCTTCGACCTGACCGGCATTCCGTTTACCCGTTACCATCTTGACGACTTCAAGCACGCGGGCCTGTCCTATGCACGGTCGACCCACATCCGCTTCTAGGAGGAAACCATGTCAGTGACGGTCGAAGTCCTGGCAGAGGACATGTATCAGATGGTCGCCGAGACGCAGGGCAAGAAGAACCTGAAGGCCGGCGATCTGATCAAGGCAATGATTGCCAAGCACGGCGAGGGCAACTGCACCAAGGACGACTGCAAGCTCGCCATCCGGCTGCTGATGGAGTCGAGCCGGTGCGTGTACAGCTACTTCGGTGGCAGTTATGTCACCCTGCCGCACAAAGAGGGTGCCGCGCCCGATTAGGCGCGGCGGCAGTCGAGCGCGTGTCCGGCGGGTGCAGCAGGGCGGTTGACCGTCCCGGTGCGTTCGGAGGAGAGGAAGAGGATCATGAGCTTCAAACAGCAGACAGCCGACAACACCGACGATCTCATCGCCGTTCTCAAGCAGTGGCAGAAGATTGAGGACGGGGCCGTCGCCCAGACGACCAAGATCATGGCGAAGACGACCAACCCGTTCATCCGGCTGGTGATGGAAATCATTCAGCAGGATTCGGTCATGCACAAGCGAGTGCAGCAGGTGATGCTCGACGGCCTCGAGAAAGAGGCGTTCTCGCTGACCCCCGAGGAACTCGGCGATATCTGGGACCTGGTGGAACAGCACGCGGCACTCGAGAAGGAGACGCTGGCGTTGGCCGAGAAGGCGCGGAAGAACTGCCGTCTCTTCATCCACCGTCATCTGCTCACCTACCTGCTGGAGGACGAGCAGAAACACGATCGACTGCTCGGTCAGCTCGAGGACTTCAAACGGGGGCTGTACCCGTACGCCTAGTCCGGACCCCGGCGGGAGAGAGCGGAAGCATGGGCTTGTTCAAGGACGTCAAGAAACCGGTCATCAAGTCGGGCGGGCAGGCCGGGGGCGACATCAGCCCGCTCCGCCCCCGCTACGCGCCGAAGACGCCACCGTGCGGTGGGTCGTGTCCTGGCGGTACCGACGTCCGCGGCTGGCTCACCACCATCGCGCAGGCCGAGGCGTATGGCCGCACGCCTGAGCAGGCGTATGCCCTCGCCTGGGAGATCATTACCGACCGAAATCCGTTCCCGGCGGTCTGCGGGCGGGTGTGTCCGCACCCGTGCGAGGACGGGTGCAACCGGACGGCGAAGGAGGGGGGCGTCGCCATCAACGCCCTCGAACGCTTCGTCGGCGACTTCGGGATCGCCCAGGGCTTGAAGATCCGGATGCTCTCCGACGTGCGGCACGACGAGCCGATTGCCGTGGTGGGCGCCGGCCCAGCCGGCCTGTCCTGCGCCTATCAACTCGCGCGTCGAGGCTACATGGTGACGGTGTTCGAGGGGTTCGCGCGTCCCGGCGGCATGCTCCGGTACGGCATTCCCCGGTATCGCCTGCCCGCGGCTGTGCTCGATGCCGAGATTCAGCGCGTCGTCGATCTGGGCGTCGACCTGCGCTGCGACACTGTCGTCGGCAAGGACATCACGCTGGATCAGTTGCACGCCGACTACAAGGCGATCTTCGTGGGCATAGGCGCCCACAAGGGGCTGAGGCTGGGCGTGCCAGGTGAAGATGCCTCCGGCGTGTTCACCGGGACCGAGTTCTTGAATCACGTCAACAGCGGCGAGACCGTGACCGTGGGCGACCGCGTCATCGTGATCGGCGGTGGCGACACGGCCATCGATGCTGCCCGTGTCAGCCGGCGGCTCGGGGCGCAGGTCACGCTGCTCTATCGTCGGACCCGCGCCGAGATGCCGGCGATCAAGCCCGAAATTGAGGGCGCCCTCGAAGAGGGTGTCCAGATCGAGTTCCTCGCGGCGCCGGTCGAGATCCTCAGGAACAACAGCCACGCCGTTGGCATGCGGTGTATCCGCATGGATCTCGGCGAACCAGACCGGTCGGGCCGGCCGCGGCCGGTTCCCCGGGCCGGGTCGGAATTCGATGTGCCCGCCACGACAATCATTGCCGCGATCAGCCAGGAACCCGACTTCGGGCCCCTGCCCGGTCTGCGCGAGGGCAAGGACTGGATCAAGGCGGATGAGTGGGGCGCCACGCCGCTGCCGGACGTGTTCTCAGGCGGGGACGACATCGGTCTGGGATTGGTCTCGATCGCGATTGGGCAGGGCCGGTTTGCCGCCGAGGCCATCGACGCTCGGCTGCGAGGGACGCCGCTCGAGAAGCCGCCGGCGCTCCCGCCAGTGACGCCGGAGAAGATGAAGATCGGCTGGTACAAACCCATCGACCGCCACGAGCGAACGCACGTGCCGGTCGGCGATCGCGGTCCCGACACCGAGATCGAGCTGGGCCTGTCCGAAGCCGAAGCGCTCGACGAGGCCAGGCGCTGCATGTCGTGCGGCGTGTGCATGGATTGCGAAACCTGCTGGATGTACTGCACCAACAGCGGGTTCGTGAAGCTGCCGAAGGGCCAGCACTACAAGATCAAGCTCGAAGTGTGCAACGGGTGCAAGAAGTGCGCAGAGGAGTGCCCCTGCGGCTACATCGA
>Ga0315290_10004207_pt1 | contig 10358 bp, 8 predicted proteins | sample YL17G12_0_MG_FD_203627 | JGI IMG/M metagenome (GOLD analysis project Ga0315290, IMG submission 203627) | Sediment microbial communities from Yellowstone Lake, YNP, Wyoming, USA - YL17G12_0 | ecosystem: Environmental > Aquatic > Freshwater > Lake > Sediment | place: USA: Wyoming | collected...
GATGCTCCTTGTCGACCCCGGAGCGGAGGCCGTAGGATGCCCGGGCCATGATCGCCTTCGCCCTCGGCGTGCTCTTCGCGGTCCCGCTGACGCTCGCCATCGTGGCGCTGCGCGGCTTCCGCCTCCGCGGCGCCGAGACGGAAGGGTTGGCCGACCAGGTGCGCGGCATCGCCGCCCGGATGGAGTCGGTGGAGACCGAGGTCTCCCGGACCGCGCTCCGCGCCGACGTGGCCGAGACCGTGCTGATCGAGAAGGGCGTCGCCGACGAGGAGGACATCGAGGAGACGCTCCGGTACTTCGAGCAGAACACCCCGTCGCGCTACGACCGGCAGCGGGACGGCAGCCTGCATTAGGAGCGCCCGGACCTTCCCTTCGGTGTGCACGAGTTGTTGATATTCGTTTGCGTATATTAGCGATAATCGCTATTATACGCGAACGAATGAAAGCTAGAGCCTACGCCGAAGGACTTCTGGCCTCTGGCCGGCGCACGTTCACGCGCGCGGAGGCGGAGGCCGCTCTCGAGTCCTCTCCCGTGGCCACCTATCACTCGCTCCATCGGCTCCAGAAGCAAGGCTGGCTGGCCATGCCCAGGCGCGGCTTCTACCTCGTCGTCGACCCAGAGCACCGCCAGCTCGGCGCCCAACCTCCGACGGCGTGGATTGACGACCTCATGCGCTTCCACGGCGTGCCCTACTACGTCGGCCTGCTCTCGGCGGCCGCCATGCACGGCGCCGCGCACCAGCAGCCGCAAGAGTTCCAGGTCGTCGCGGGAAACGTGCTGCGCCCCCTCACCGTCGGGCGCGTGCGGATCCGGTTCTTCTACCGGCGCCGGATGGACATCGTCGTCACCGAGCAGGTGAAGACGTCGAGCGGGTACATCCCGGTCTCGACGCCGGAGATGACGGCCTTCGACCTGGTGCGCTACCGCAAGGGGGCCGGCTCCATCGACCACATCGCCACGGTGGTGTCCGAGCTCGCCGAGCGCCTCGACGCGAAGAAGCTTCTCACCATCGCCGAGAGGACCGAGGAGTTGCCGGTCATCCAGCGGCTCGGCTACCTCCTGGAGCGGACCGGGCACGGCGAGCTCGCCGGAGAGCTGGCCGACGTCGTCCGCGCGGGCAAGCCCAAGATGATTCCGCTCGAGCCCAGGAGCTCCGAGGAGGTCTCGGCGCGCGACGCGAAGTGGCACCTCCTCGTCAACACCACCATCGAGGTCGAAGCGTGATTCCTGCCGACTTCATCGCCGAATGGCGAGCGCACACGCGCTGGGCGACGGACGAGCAAGTGGAGCAGGACCTCGTCCTCTCTCGCGCGCTCGTCGCCATCTTCGAGGACCCCGAGCTTGCCGGCACGCTCGCGCTTCGCGGCGGCACCGCGCTCCACAAGCTGCACTTCTCTCCTCCACGTCGCTACTCGAACGACATCGACCTCGTGCAGCTCCGGCCAGGCCCCTTCGGCGCGACCATGGACCGGATTCGCGCGCGGCTCGACGGGTGGCTCGGCGAGCCCAGGCGGGAGCAAGGCCAGGGTGTTCGCCTGGTCTATCGATTCGAGTCCGAAGTTCCACCCGTGGTGCGGCTCAAGCTCAAGATCGAGACCAACACGCGCGAACACTTCACTGTGCGCGGTACGATCAAGATGCCGTTCACGGTGGCCTCCCGCTGGTGGAACGGCACCGCCAACATCACGACGTACCGGCCCGAGGAGCTCCTCGGCACCAAGTTCCGGGCCCTGTTCCAGCGCAGAAAGGGGCGCGACCTCTTCGACCTCGTGCTCGCGCTCGAGGCGGGAATCGACCCTGCCGCGGTCGTCGGCATGTTCCTGGCCTACACGAAGGCAGAGGGACGCGAAATCACCCGCGCCATCTTCGAAGAGAACCTCGACGGGAAGTTCCGCCTGCCAGCCTTCACGGACGACATCGCGGTCCTGCTTCCGCCGGGCACGACGTTCGACTTCGCCGCCGGCGCCGCCCGAGTGGCCAACGAGCTTGTCGCTCTGCTTCCCGGCGACCCATGGAAAGGCTGCTCCAGGTGAGGACGTCTACCGTCGGGGCGGCCGGTCCGGTCGAGTCCTCCGCGTCGTCCGATCGGTTCGCGTCGGTCGCGTCGGTCGCGTCGTCCGGCTGGTCCGTTCGGTCCGAGGCTTCCGGTCGGGCCGGTCCGTTCGCGTCGGTCGCGTGGTCCGATTCCCTGGCGTCGATCGCGTGGTCCGCTCCACCCGCGTCGTCCGCCTCGGACGTTCCGCCCGCCGGGTCCGCGCTTCCTGGGCCGCCCGGGCCTGCCGGTCGGCTCGGGTGGGGGGTGCCGCACGGACCACCGGAAGCGGCTCGTATCGCGGCTTCTCGGGGTGGCGCCGGTAGACGAGCAGGGTCCGGCCCAGGATCTGGGCCAGCTGGGCCCCCGCGGCGCCGGCCAGCAGCGCGTTGGCCGACTCGAACCGGTCCTCGGGCGTCTCGGTGCCCATCTTCACCTTGACGAGCTCGTGGTCGAGGAGGGCGCGGTCGAGCTGCCGCAGCACCGCCTCCGTCATCCCCTCCTTCCCCACCTGCACCACCGGCGAGAGATGGTGACCGGCGGAGCGGAGCTGCCGACGCAGGGCCGACGAGGGCATGAGCGATCGCTTCTTCGGGCTGGTCGGTGCGGACACGTTCACCTCTTGAGGAAGCGGAGCTCGCGCTCCACCTCGGGGTCGTCGACCTGTTCGAGGCCGCGCTTCCAGAAGCGCTCGGCGGCGGGGAGGTCGGTCGTGATCTTGGCCATCCGGCCGAGGAAGAGCCAGCCCGCGACGCACCTGGGGCTCTTCTCGAGCGCCGCCTCGATGACCTTCTCTGAGGCGGCTCGCTGGGACCGGCGCTTCGCCTCCGGCGCCAGCAGGAACTCGAGCCATCCCTTCCAGACGTGGTACTCGGGCTCCTCGTCGTACAGGGCGATGGCCTCGTTCACCTTCTGCAGGGCCTCGGCGTAGGCGCGGCCCGCGGCCAGCGCGGCCACCTTCTCGAAGGCCTGCTCCGCCTGGTAGATGCGGCCGATGTCCACCTGGGCGCCGACGCCGGTACGCAGCTCCTCGGCGTAGGCGAACCGGGCGGCGTCGTTCTCCAGAGCAGCCCAGGCCGCGGCCACCCGCGCGAAGATGTCGGCCCGGAGCGTCCGCGCCTCGGGCTCCTCGCCGTCCCGGGCGGCGTCGGGGTGGAAGGTCCTGGCGAGCTGGAAGTAGGCCACCTTGATGCGCGAGCCATCCGCTTCGCGGGTGACGCCCAGGACCTGGAAGTGGTCGGCGCCACGGAGGCGATCGGCCTCGGCGCGAAGGGAGTCGAGCGTCGGCCCGGCGGCGGGTGCGGGCCTCGTGGCGGCGGGTGCGGGCCTCGTGGCGGCGGGTGCGGGCTTCGACGCCGGCGAGGGAGCCTTGGGCGCGGGGGCCTTCGCGGCCGGAGGCGGCGGCTTCTCCACCCCGATGCGCGGCGCTCCGAAGCTCACGAGCTCGGTCTCGGCGAGCAGGAGCACCACCCGGCGCAGCGCGTCGGCGTCGCCGGGGAAGGCCACGCAGAGCTCCTCCAGGCTGCGGACGCCGTCGATGTGTGCAGCTGCCCGGGCCTCCTGCGGATTCAGCATCAGATCGGGCAGGTCCACGCGTCCGTGGATCTTCGCCACCGCCAGCGCGCCGCGCACGCCCAGGCGAGCCTTGATCGCGGCCGGTTCGATCCGGCGCACGGCGTCGGCGAGGAGCCCCCACCGGTTTCCCAGCGGGAAGCCGAACGGCGGCGGCGGGACGCCGGGCTCCCAGCGCCAGGTGCCCCTCTCCGACAGGAGGGTCTTCCAGACCAGCCCCGCCCCGTGCTCCTTAAGCTCCTGGAAGCGCGCCGCGGGGTCGAGGAGGCGCAGCTCGACGAGCGCGCCCAGGACGTCGCCGTCGAAGGTGGGCGCGAGTTGCCGGGCGTCGGCGGCCTGCTCGGTCCCGAGGAGGCCGCGCCCGACCAGAAACTCGGCCAGGTCCTCCTTCTCGCGATTCGAGAAGGCGTGCTCGACGACGCCGCGCCGGTAGATGAGCGCCCAGATGGCCGCATCGACCTCGATCACGAGGCGCCCGGAGGCCTGCGTGGCGGCGGCGAGATAGTGGAGGTGGAGGGCGCCCTTGTCGTCCAGGGATCCCGCCGCCGGGAGCCCGGCGGCGATGGCCGCGGCCACCGTGACCTCGGGAGCCAGGAGGCCGTGGCTCGGGCCGGGGGACGGGGTGGCCGGAGTGGCCACAGGCGCGCCGGGCGGCGCCGCTGGCACCCGCTGCAGGACCGGCGGACCCGATCCGTTTGCGCTTTTCGGGTCGCCGCTCACCAGCCGCTACACTACCACCGTCTCCCGGTACTCGCCGAACACGTCCCGCATGGCGTCGGAGATCTCGCCCAGCGTGGCGCTGGCCTTCACCGCGGCCAGGATGAGCGGCATCAGGTTGTCGGTTCCCTTCGCACCCGCTCGCACCGCGTCGACCGCCTGCTTCGCGGCGGTGCTGTCCCGGCGGGCGCGGAACTCCTTCAGGCGCCGGACCTGTGCGGCCTCCAGCGCCGGGTCGACCCGCATCACCGTCACCGGCGGGTCGGCCGTGCGGTAAGCGTTCACGCCCACCACCACCTGCGCCTTGTCCTCGACCTGGCGCTGCCAGGCATAGGCGGCGTCCTGGATCTCGCGCTGCACGAAGCCCTTCGAGATGGCCTCGACCATGCCGCCCATGGCGTCGATCTTGGCGATGTACTCGACGGCCTTGCCCTCGATCTCGTCGGTCATGGCCTCGATGGCCCAGGAGCCGCCCAGCGGGTCGATGACGTCGGCGACCCCCGACTCGTTGGCGATGATCTGCTGGGTGCGGAGCGCGAGAAGCGCCGAGGACTCGGTGGGGAGCCCGAGCGCCTCGTCGCGCGAGTTGGTGTGGAGCGACTGGGTTCCGCCCAGCACCGCGGCGAGCGCCTGCAGGGTGACCCGGACCACGTTGTTCTCCGGCTGCTGCGCGGTGAGCATGGAGCCGGCGGTCTGGGTGTGGAAGCGGAGCATCCAGGAGCGCGGATCCTTGGCCTTGAACCGCTCCTTCATGATGCGCGCCCAGAGGCGCCGGGCGGCGCGGAACTTGGCCACCTCCTCGAGCAGGTTGTTGTGGGCGTTGAAGAAGAAGGAGAGGCGACCGGCGAACTCGTCGACGTCGAGACCGGCCTTCTCGGCCGCCTCGGCGTAGGCGATGCCGTCGGCCAGCGTGAAGGCCACCTCCTGCACCGCGGTCGAGCCGGCCTCGCGGATGTGGTAGCCGGAGATGGAGATGGGGTTCCACTTCGGCATCACCTTCGCGGTGTAGGCGAAGATGTCGGTGATGATGCGGATGGAGGGCCTGGGCGGGTAGACGTAGGTCCCGCGGGCCGCGTACTCCTTCAGGATGTCGTTCTGGATGGTGCCCTGCAGTTCGGAGGCGGCGACGCCCTGCTTCTCGGCCACCGCCTGGTAGAGCGCGAGCAGGATGCCGGCCGTCGAGTTGATGGTCATCGACGTGGAGACCTTGCCGAGCGGGATCTGGTCGAACAGCGTCGCCATGTCGTCGATCGAGTCGATGGCCACGCCCACCTTGCCGACCTCGCCGCGGGCGAGGGGGTGGTCGGAGTCGCGCCCCATCTGCGTGGGGAGATCGAAGGCCACCGAGAGGCCGGTCTGTCCCGACTGGAGCAGGTACCGGTAGCGCTTGTTCGACTCCTCGGCGGTGCCGAAGCCGGCGTACTGGCGCATGGTCCAGAAGCGGCCGCGGTACATGGTGGGCTGTACACCACGGGTGAACGGGTGGTCGCCCGGGAAGGAGAGGCGGGCGCCGAGGCCGGGGGCGACGTCGTCCGGACCGTAGACCGGCCGGAGAGTGCCTCCGCTGGTGGTGCGGAAGGTCTTCTTGCGCTCGGGGGATCTCGAGAGCGACTTCGCGTAGGGGCCGGAGAGCCAGGCGGAGCCCGCGGAGGGGGGGGAGGGTTTCGACCTGGGGGCGGTTTTCTGCGCGGCGGACTTCCGCTTCGGCGGGGTCTTCGCCTTTGAAGCCCTCTTCTTCCGCGCGGCCGACTTCGTCGGCCTTGCTGCTTTGGCCTTTGCCATGGTGTCCCTCTGCTGCGCGGCCGACTTCGTCGGCCTTGCTGTTATCACTCTACAGTCGCCAGCGGGGCGCCGCCCTCGACCGATTGCCCCACGCCGACCGCGATCTCGACGACCTTGCCGTCCTTGGGGCTCCGGACCTCGTTCTGCATGCCCATCGACTCGACCACCACCACGCCCTCCCCCTCCCGCACCGCGTCCCCGGGCCCCTTGAGCACGCCGACGACCTGGCCGGGCAACCGCGCCGAGAGGGTGAGCCTCCCGTCGGCGGTGAGCTTGCCCGGCGAGCGGCGCATGCGCAGCCGCCGCTCGTCGAGGATCTCGAGCGGGAAGACCGAGTCGCGAAGGTGCACGCGCATGCCGTTGCCGCGCTCGTCGAGCTGCACCGAGTAGCTCTCCGCGTCCACCAGGAGCGAGACGGTTCCGTGGTCGTGGTGGAAGGCGTCGACCCGATGGGTCACGCCCCGCAGGGTCACCTCGTAGACGCCAGGGGAGACCCGCTCCACGAGCACGGCCTCCTCGCGCCGCCCGCCGTCGAGCAGCGCCACGTAGGTGGTGGCGGTCACCGCTCGCCTCCCCGGAGCAGCCGCTGCCGCCCGAGCCGGGCCCATTCGGAGCCGGGCGCGTGCGCCCGGGTGGCGAACTCGTCGGCGCGGTCGTGGTCGCGCTTGTGGGCCGCGACCGCTGCGGCGATGAGCGCGACCGGCTCGAGCGCCGGATCGGGAGGTTGCACGAGCTCCTTCGCGAAGGCGGTGCAGAAGCCGGTGTCGTACTCGCCGGAGCGGAAGGCCGGGTGGTCGAGGACGGCGCGCAGGTAGTGGATGTTCGTGGCGATGCCGTGCACGTGGTAGTCGGCGAGGCCGCGCCGGAGCCTGTCGATTGCCTGCGCGCGCGTCGGCGCCCAGGCCAGCAGCTTCGAGATCATGGGGTCGTAGTAGGGCGGCACCACCCAGCCGCCGTAGACGCCGGAGTCGTCGCGCAGGCCGGGACCTCCGGGGGCGCGCAGGTAGGTGATCTTCCCGGGCGAGGGCAGGAAGTTCCGGGCGGGGTCCTCGGCGTAGACCCGGGCCTCGATGGCGTGGCCTCGGGGCGCGATCTCCTCCTGGCGCGGCACCCCGCCGCCCTGCGCCACCTCGATCTGGAGCCGGACGAGGTCGATGCCGGTCACCATCTCGGTGACCGGGTGCTCGACCTGGAGCCTCGTGTTCATCTCCAGGAAGTAGAAGTTCCGGGTGGCGTCGACGAGCAGCTCGACCGTGCCGGCGCCCACGTAGCCGACCGCCCGGGCGGCACCGGTGGCCACCTTCCCCATGGCGGCGCGCATGGCGTCGTCGACGATGGCGCTCGGGCTCTCCTCGACGATCTTCTGGTGGCGGCGCTGCACCGAGCACTCCCGCTCTCCCATGTGGACCACGTTCCCGTGCTCGTCGGCGAAGACCTGGACCTCGACGTGGCGCGGCTTCTCGAGGAACTTCTCGAGGTAGAGCCGGTCGTCCCCGAACGCCGAGAGCGACTCGCGCTTCGCGGTCTGCCAGAGCTTCGAGAAGTCCGCCGGCCGGTCGCAGCGCTTCATGCCCTTGCCGCCGCCGCCGGCCGCCGCCTTGATCATGACCGGGAAGCCGATCCGCGCCGCCTCGACCGATGCCCCGGCCTCGTCGGCGATGGGCCCCTCGCTGCCCGGCACGACCGGGACCCCGGCGGCCTGCATGCGCTTGCGGGCGCTGGTCTTCACGCCCATGGCCTCCTGGCTCTCGGGGCGTGGACCGATGAAGGTGAGGCCGGCGGCCCGGCAGGCCCGGTTGAAATCGGCCCGCTCGGAGAGGAACCCGTACCCGGGGTGGATGGCGTCGGCGCCGGTGCGGGTCGCGGCCTCGAGGATCCGCTCGGACACGAGGTAGCTGTCGCGGGCCGGCGCGGGCCCGACGTGGACCGCCTCGTCGGCCAGGCGCACGTGGAGCGACCCGCGGTCGGCCTCGGAGAAGACCGCCACCGTCCGGATCCCCATCTCGCGGCACGTGCGCAGGATCCGGACCGCGATCTCTCCGCGGTTGGCCACGAGAATCTTCTGGATCGGCCTGCGGTTGGTCATCGAGGACCGATCAAGATACCGAGAGGGTGCTCCGTGCGTCTACGTGGAAGGCGCGACGCCGCGCGTCATCGACTGGCCGCCGGGGCCGTGCTACCCGGGCCGCATGAAGATCCTCGTGGCCGACGCGTTCCCGAAGGAGCGGCTGGACGACTTCCGGGCCCTGGGGCTCACGGTGGACCACCAGCCGGGGGTGTCCGTGAAGGACCTCCCCGCGGCCGCTGGCGAGGCCCACATCCTGGTGGTGCGCGGCAAGCAGGTGACCGGCGAGGTGTTCCGGGCCGCGCAGTCGCTGTCGCTCGTGGTCCGGGCCGGGGCGGGCGTGAACACCATCGACGTCCTGGCCGCGTCCCACCGCGGCGTGTTCGTGGCCAACTGCCCGGGGCAGAACTCCATCGCGGTGGCCGAGCTGGCCATCGGGCTCCTCCTGGCTCTCGACCGGCGCATCCCCGACAACGTGGCCGCGCTTCGAGCCGGCAAGTGGGACAAGAAGGGCTTCTCGGAGGCGAACGGGCTCTTCGGGCGGACGCTCGGCGTGGCCGGCCTGGGCGCCATCGGACGCGAGGTGGCCCGGCGCGCCCGGTCGCTCGGCATGAAGGTCGTCGCCTGGTCGCGGTCGCTCGACGAGGCGCAGGCGAGTGAGCTCGGCGTGGAGCGGGCGCCGGATCTGGTCTCCCTGGCCCGGCGCTCCGATGCCCTCTCCATTCACCTTCCCCTCTCGCCGGAGACGCGCGGCGTCGTCTCGCGCGCCGTGCTGGAGGCGCTCCCACCGGGGGCGATCTTCCTCAACACGGCGCGGGCCGAGGTGGTGGACCAGGCGGCGCTCCTCGAGCTGGCGCGGGCCGGACGCATCCGGGTGGGCACCGACGTCTTCGCCGGCGAGCCGGAGAAGGGTCAGGCCGACTTCGACAGCGAGCTCGGCAAGCTCCCCAACGTCTACGGCACCCACCACATCGGCGCCTCGACCGCGCAGGCCCAGGACGCCATCGCCCGGGAGACGGTGCGCATCGTCGAGTCGTTCCTGCGCGCCGGCCGGGTGCCGAACTGCGTGAACGTGGCGCGGAAGACGCCCGCACGGGCCCGGCTCGTGGTGCGCCACTTCGACAAGGTGGGGGTGCTCGCGAACGTGCTCGGCCTCATCCGCGAGGCGGGCATCAACGTCGAGGAGGTGCAGAACACGGTGTTCGAGGAGGCGCGGGCGGCCTCCTGCGCCATCGATCTCGACGAGAGGCCGCCGGCCGAGTTGCTGGAAAGGATCCGGGCCCGCAAGGACGAGATCCTCTTCGTGGATCTGGTGGATCTCTAGACTGTCGGGGGTTCCGGATGATCGGCCTTACACTGGTGGTGACGACGCTCCTGCTGTCCGCCCCGGACCAGCGGCCGGGCTGCGAAGGGCTCGCCACCCTTCCTCTCGATGGCGGCACCGTCACCGGGAGCGAGGCGATCGGACCGGGCGAATGGAAGGCCCCCGACGGCAAGCTCCTCACGGACTTGCCGGCGACCTGCCGGGTGACGCTCCGCCTCCAGCCGGGCGCGGGCTCGAGCATCCAGGCCGAGGTGTGGCTCCCGCGGGAGCGCTGGAACGGACGCCTCCTGGGTACCGGGAACGGGGGCTACGGCGGGGTGATCTTTCACGACGACCTCGCGGATGGGGTGGCCAGTGGGTTCGCCACCGTGAACGACGACATGGGGACGGCTCCGGCCAAGGGGCTCGACGGAAGCCCGCTCGTCGGACAGCCCGTGAAGTGGCTCGACTTCGGATGGCGGGCCACCCACGCCACCGCCATCGCCGCAAGGCAAGTGGTCGAGGCGTTCTACGGAAAGCCGCCCCACCACGCCTACTTCGTCGGATGCTCCTCCGGCGGAAGGCAGGCGCTCATGGAGGCGCAGCGTTTCCCTGAAGATTACGACGGCATCGTCGCGGGCTGTGCCGCGCGGGAGTTCACCCGGAACATCTCCCAGGTCGTGTGGATGCACCGCGCGCTCCGCGCCTCGGCCGAGGCCTCGCCTTCTCCCGAAGGGCTCCAGGCTCTCAGGAAGGCCGTGCTCGCCTCCTGCGGCCCGACCGACTCCGGACCCGCGGGAGAGCCCTGGCTGGTCGATCCGGCAAGGTGCACCTTCGACCCGGACGCCATCCGCTGCGGCGCCACCAGCGGCGGGACCGACTGCCT
>Ga0315290_10004209_pt1 | contig 10356 bp, 12 predicted proteins | sample YL17G12_0_MG_FD_203627 | JGI IMG/M metagenome (GOLD analysis project Ga0315290, IMG submission 203627) | Sediment microbial communities from Yellowstone Lake, YNP, Wyoming, USA - YL17G12_0 | ecosystem: Environmental > Aquatic > Freshwater > Lake > Sediment | place: USA: Wyoming | collected...
GTGGTGGACGAGCTTCGACGGCGAGGGGCCACGGAGATCGTCGTCCCGAGGTCGAAGGACTACAACCTCGTCGAGATGGACGCCGTGAGGCGGCTCCTCCGCGACGCCCGCCCCACCGTCGTCCTGCACCTGGCCGCCCGCGTCGGCGGCATCGGCGCCAACCGGGACAATCCGGGCAAGTTCTTCTACGACAACCTCATGATGGGCGTTCAGCTCATCGAGGCGGCGCGCCACGCGGGCGTGAAGAAGCTGGTCGCGCTCGGCACCATCTGCGCCTACCCCAAGTTCTGCCCGGTCCCCTTTCGCGAAGAGGACATCTGGAACGGGTACCCGGAGGAGACGAACGCCCCGTACGGCCTCGCCAAGAAGATGCTGCTCGTGCAGTCGCAGGCCTACCGGGAGCAGTACGGTTTCGACTCCTGCGTCCTCTTCCCGGTGAACCTCTACGGACCGAAGGACAACTTCGACCTCCACACGAGCCACGTCATCCCGGCGCTGATCCGCAAGTGCATCGAGGCGCGGGAGCTGGGCGGCAAGAACGTCGTCGTGTGGGGAGACGGGTCGGCCTCGCGCGAGTTCCTGCACGCGCGCGACGCGGCCGAGGGGATCGTGGCGGCGTCCGAGCGCTACGACAAGAGCGACCCGGTGAACCTGGGCGCGGGGTTCGAGATTCGGATCCGCGACCTCGTTCCGCTTGTGGCGCGGCTGTGTCGCTTCCAGGGCGACATCGTCTGGGACACGACGAAGCCCAATGGCCAGCCCCGCCGCATGCTCGATACGTCGCGGGCGCTCCGCGAGTTCGGCTGGAAGGCCCGCATCCCCTTCGAGGAAGGGCTCGCCGAGACGGTGGCCTGGTACGAGAGGAACCGCACACCATGAAGAAGGCGCTCATCACCGGCATCACCGGGCAGGACGGCAGCTACCTGGCCGAATTGCTCCTCGAGAAGGGCTACGAGGTCCACGGCGTCATCCGCCGGGCCTCCACCTTCAACACCGGCCGGGTGGACCACATCTACCGGGACCCGCACCTGCCGGGGACGCGGCTGTTCCTGCACTACGGCGACCTCAACGACGCCTCGTCGATGAACGCCATCCTGCGCCACGTTCGACCCACCGAGATCTACAACCTGGGCGCGCAGAGCCACGTGCGGGTCTCCTTCGACGTGCCCGAGTACACGGGGGAGGTCACCGGCCTCGGCACCGTGCGGCTCCTCGAGGCGGTGCGCGACACCGGCCTCGACCAGACGCGCATCTACCAGGCCTCTTCCTCGGAGATGTTCGGCGCGTCGCCGCCGCCGCAGAGCGAGAAGACCCCGTTCTACCCGCGGAGTCCCTACGGGTGCGCGAAGGTCTACTCGTTCTGGATCTCGGTGAACTATCGCGAGTCCTACGGGATGCACGTGTCGAACGGCATACTTTTCAACCACGAAAGTCCACGTCGCGGAGAGACCTTCGTCACCCGGAAGGTCACGCGCGCGGCGTCCCGGATCAAGCTCGGGCTGCAGAAGAAGCTCTACCTCGGCAACCTGGAGGCGAAGCGCGACTGGGGCTACGCGAAGGACTACGTCGAGGCCATGTGGCTCATGGTGCAGCAGCCGGAGCCGGACGACTTCGTCATCGCGACGGGAGTGGCCCACTCGGTGCGGGAGCTGTGCGAGCGGGCCTTCGGCCAGGTGGGGCTGGAATACCAGGACTTCGTGGAGATCGACCCGCGGTACTACCGGCCCACCGAGGTGGACTACCTGCTGGGCGACCCGTCGAAGGCGACGAAGGCGCTGGGGTGGAAGGCGCGGACGAGCTTCGCCGAGCTGGTGAAGATCATGATGGAGGGCGACCTGGAGCTGGCGAGGCGGGAACAGCGGGCCGGCGGGCCGACCGCGGGCGTGAACGGGTCGGGGGGGTAGCCCGGGGTCAGCCGTGGGTCAGCTTCGCAGCGACGAGGCGGTTCAGGGAGACGTGCTCCTCCGCGGCCTCGAGGGCGAGCTGGCGGTGCACGCGGGGCGGGATGCGGACCTTGAACTGGCCGCTGAACTTGCGGGTGGCCAGGGGTTCGGGAGCCTGCTCGCGCGTCTTCGCCATGTCGCGGACCACGTCCTTCGCAGCCTCGACGATGCCCCGAAGTGCCGCGTCCTGCGACTTCTCGAGCCAGCTCAGGCTCGGCATCTCGGCGCAGAGGCCGACGTACTCTCCGTCTTCCTCCGACCAGACGACCCGGTAGGCGTACTTCTCAGCGATGTCGTGCACCTTCATGGCTTCGTCTCCTGCTGGAGCCTGTCGATTGCCTGGACCAGCTGCCGAACCTGGTACGGTTTCGCTTTCCCGCCGTCGCCCGGCTGAAGGTTGACGCGTGGGTCGCCGGGCCAGGGCATCTTCCAGACGTGATGGCTCGATCCCTTCGATCTGGGAGGTCCGAAGTGGTGGGTCGCCACCCGGCAGGCGTCGGCGAAGCGAGCCCCCGCGGGATTGCTTCGCATCTCGGCAAGGAGGTCCTGGATGCCCTTGCCCATCGCCCGGATGGTGTCATTAATGGCACCATTCGTCAAGCGCAGGTCCGCGTGGACCGGGCAGGGCCATGCGAAGCCAGGGCTGGCGCTGTCAGGAGCGACTGAACAGGTCCGGGGCATATGCGGTTGAGCATCTGGTGGACGACGACGGCGCAGCGGGCGAAGTGGATCCGGTCCGGAAAAGGCGCGGATCGGCGCCGAGGTGCGCCAGCAGGTCGAGAGCCAGGGGCAGCCGATCGGGATGGCCGACTGCACGATCGCGGCGATCTGCATCGCCAACGACGGGGCACTGCTCGCGCGGAATCTGAAGCAATTCGAGCGGGTGAAGCGTCTCCGGCTGGCGGTTCGCTAGAAGAAGATCGCCACGCGAGCCCCGGCGCCGCCGGCGGTCCAGCCCTTGCCGGCCTCGAGCCGGCCGTTCACGCCCACCTCGCCGATACCGACCCGCCAGGTGGCCTGCAGGTCGAATCCTCCGCTCGAGCCGGTGTACGGCGCGTAGAGGTTCCCGGAGAAGCGGTCGCGCACGAAGGCGTCTCCGCGGATCAGCAGCCTCGCATCGAGGAGGTCGGCCGCGGCGTAGAGGAAGAGCTCGCGGCCGTTGCCGCCCATGCGGTGTCCCAGCGGCGGGTCGCCCACGGTCCAGCTGTAGGGGTGCGTGTACCAGTCGAGCGGGAAGCCCGGAGAGCGGCAGAAGGCGCTCCCGCTCCTTTCCTTGCACGTCTCCCCGAAGAAGCTTGCCTCGAGCCCGACCGAGACCTCTGGGGCAAAGGGCAGCGAGGGGATGAAGATGCCGGCGTCGATCCCGGGCGCCTGCAGCCAGGCCCCGCCGTTGTCGTCGCCGCCCCAGTCGAGATAAACGGTGAGTGGAACCCAGTCCTCGCTGGGCAACCGCCACCGGCCGGATATCGAGAAGACGTTGTTCTCGCTGCCGTTTCCACTGTAGGTGATGGCGTGGAGGAAGTCGTTCACGGTGAACGGGCTGCCGGTGAGCTGCTCCCAGGTGGCCCCGCCCATCATGATCCCGCTCTGCAGCGCGAAGGTGAGGCGCGGCACCGGCTGGACCTGGAGCGACCACTCCCAGAGCAAGGTGTCGGCGGCGTGGTGGGGCGAACCGAGCCGCGAGAGCGACAGGTCGAAGGTGAGGAGACCGATGTAGATGTCCACCGGCCGGTAGATCTGGAAGGCCACGCGGTCGCGCAGCGCCTCGCCGCCGAGCACCACGCTGCCGCCGGGGGAGGCGAATCCGGTCTGGCCGGGGGCGCGCCCGGCGGAGAGCGACACCGGGCCGATGCCGGTCACGAGCTCGCCGCCCCACTTCACCTGCCAGGCCGTGCCCAGGGGCGCCACGAGCAGCGCCAGGTACTCGGACAGAGCCCCGGCGACCTCGGCGGCCAGGAACGGCGTCGAGTCCTTGGGCGGGGTGAGCGACCAGGCGGCGGGCGGAACGTCCGCGGGCGCGGGCGTGACCCCGTCGTACTGGTATCCGGCCGATGCCTGCCCGCCCAGGAAGCGAAGCAACCCCTTCTCGTCGATGCCGCCCCACTCCTGCTGGAACTTCTCCTTCCAGCCCCGGGCCAGCGCGGCCATGGCCGGACGCTCCTTCTCGGCGCGGCGGGCGCCCTCGTCGAGCGCGGCCCAGACCATGTACATGGGCGCGGCCTGGTTGGCGGGCAGGTATCCGGTGACGAGCCCCACACCGTCGAGGCGCGCGGCGGCGCGGACGGCCCAGTGCTCGGGCGGGAGCAGCGGGGAGACGCCGTAGGTCGGGAGGTCCTCGGCCGCGACCGGGGCGAAGAGCGGAGCGGCGAGCGCGAGGAGCAGGGGGAGGAGCCGCCGGAGGTTCATGCCCTGTTCGCGGCCCGCGAGAAGGCCGACGACGCGGCCGAGAGTGCGAAGAGCAACGCCGCGGTGAGCGACAGGGCGCCGCTCTGGCCGTTGAACCCGAGGAAGCTCACCAGGACCGCCCCCACGGCGATGGCGATGCCGTCGAGGAGGCCGGAGCGGCTCCGGCCGAAGAGGAGGAACCCCTGGAGCAGCAGGGCGCCGGCGGCCAGCACGAGGTGCACGCCCCGCCGGTGGAGCGCGGTCTGGACCAGGTCGAGGTTTCCCGCGGCCACCGCGAGGGCCACGAGCACTGCACCCAGCGCCAGCACGAGCACGCCCCCGGCCGCGGCGTCCTTCACGCGCCGTGCCTCCTCGCGGAACTCCTTCGTGTGCAGGTCGACGAGGGCCTCGAGCGCGCTGTTTCCCATCTCGGCGGCGACCACCAGCACCACGGCCAGCACGAGCGCCAGGCGAGCCGCCAGCGGCAGCAGGAGCTCGGCGCCGGCGAGACCGACCCCCGTGCCGGCCAGCACGTGGATCTTCATGTTCCGCTCGCGGGAGGTGACCTCGACGAGTCCGCGCAGCGCGTGGCCGAAGCTCGCGACGAGTCCGGTGGGCATGGGCGGGCTATCCTACCAGCCGGGGGCGCAGGCGGTACCGTGCGCCGCGTGTGGTGCCGGATCGAGCCAGGAACGTGGCCGTCGCGAGATCGCGGGTCGCCTGTCTTCGCGAAGCTCGCCCACGGAGCGCCTCCAGGTAGTCGCCCAGGGTGAAGTCGCCGGGGCGCTCGGCAAGCCGGCGCAACATGTTCATCCGCTGTTGCCGCGCCAGCGTGCCGTGGGCCGGGGAGCCCAGTTCCTTGGAGATGGGCTCCTCGCGGGACATGTACCCCCAGCGCAGGTACTCGGCGAGCGCCTCCTCGGCGTCACGGCGAGCGAGCGGGCCGGCGAAGGCCCGGGTGCCTAGGAAGAAGCGCTCGTTGCGGGCCGGCCTCACGTTGGCGAGGACGAAGCTCGCGACGTCGTCCAGCTCCGCGGAGCCGGCCACGAGCCGCGCGAACTCGAAGGCGACGCCCAGCGTGGCCGGCCAGCGAGCGCCGGCCAGGGCTCGTCGGAGCTTCAGCGGGTCGAACCGATCGTAGTGGCGGGCGAGCAGCTCCACGAGCACCCAGAGCAGGCGCGGATCCTGTCGCGATGCCTGTGCCGTGAGCACGACGAGTTCCTCTGGCCTGGGCTGTCCGAATCGCCACGGGACGCGCTTCCCCTCGACCCGAGCACCGATGGCCTCGAGCTCGGCGTAGAGCCGCGGCAGCTCATCTTCCCGTAGGGGGATCTCCCCGCGGGGGCTCATGCACCGCCTCCCAGGTCGTCGAAGAAGTCGCCGGCCTCCCTCGCCCCCTGGATGCCCTTCTCGATCAGTTGCTGGATGCGCCCGTCGACGAGGACGAGGTCGGGCCCCTTCCTGAGCAGGGCCCGGGCGTGGCCGATGTCCTTCTCGCGTCCGGCGAAGCACTTCATGATGAGCAGGTCTTCCACGCCCAGCGCCATCACCCGGAGCCGCTCGCCGGCGAACACCTCCTTGAGGCGGGAGCCGTAATCGGATGGGAGGACGTGGGTGTAGGTCTCGAAGTAGGGGTTCATCCAGGGCGCCAGATCGTCGAGATGACCCGTTGCCGTGTAAGCGTCGACGTCCCGGGTCCGGACGGGCAGGCCGTAGGCGAGCATCATCGCCGTCCCGCCTCCGACGATCAGGGTGACGGGCGCCTCGATCCGGGCGTCGAGCACCCGGAAGGCCTTCCGGAGGGAGGGGGGATCGAGGTAGGGATGGCCAACCATTTACGCCACGATTATACTCTAGCCTGTTCATGGCGCAATAGACCGGAGGCATCGACATGGAAGGTCGCCTGGATCTCGACACCATCGACGCACCCTCCCTGCGCGGCAATCCGCTCGGCGACCCGTCGCGCCGCCCGATCTACCTGTACCGGCCGCCGGGCCATCGCCCCGGCATGCCCGCCGTCTTCTTCCTGCACGGGTTCACCGGAAGTGCCCACTCCTGGACGGGCTTTCCGGGCTTCGGCCTCACCGTGCCCGAGCGGCTCGACGGGCTCATCGCCTCCGGCGCCGTGCCGCCGGCAGTGGGGGTCTTCGTCGACGGCTGGACCGCGCTGGGCGGCAGCCAGTGGATGAACAGCCCCGCCATCGGGAACTACCGCGACTACGTGGCGAGGGACGTCGTGGCCTTCGTCGAGGCCAAGCTCGGCACCCTCCCCCGCCCCGAGGCCAGGGCGGTGGTGGGCAAGTCGTCCGGGGGCTACGGGGCGCTGGTGATGGGGCGCCACCACCCGAACGTCTTCGGCCACGTCGCCAGCCACGCCGGCGACGCCGGCTTCGAGTACTGCTACCTGCCCGAGTTCCCCCGCGCGGCCAGCGCGCTGCTCGGCACCGACCCTGCCGCCTGGCTCGAGGACCTTCGCCGCCGCGCCCGCGAGACGAAGATGCGCGGCGACGACCACGCGCCGCTCAACATCCTCGCCATGGCCGCGGCCTATTCCCCACGATCCGGCGCCTGCGCCGGTCTCGATCTTCCCTTCGACCCGGACACGGCGCGACTGCGGCCCGACGTCTGGGAGCGCTGGCTCTCCCACGACCCGGTCCGCTTCGTCCCCCGGTCGATCGAGGCGTTCCGAAGACTCCGGAGCATCTTCCTCGACTGCGGCACGCGCGACGAGTTCAACCTTCGCTGGGGAACCCGCATGGTCGCCGAGTCGCTGCTGGCCGGCGGGGTGGAGGTCGTCCACGAGGAGTTCGACGACAACCACCGGGACACGAACTACCGCTACGACCGGTCGCTTGCCTTCCTGCTCCCGCGCCTGGCGCAGAGCTGACCCAGGGAGTCGCTTGCCAAGCCTCCGAGCATGCTTACGTTGTCTTCCATGCGTCCCGATCGCGAATCCACCCCTGCCGCCGCCGAGTTCCACGAGTTCGTGGTCGCGCGGGGCTGCGCCGTTTGCGAGGGGCCCATGTCGGTGCGGGCCACCCCGGGCACGATGCGGGGCTACTGCGCCCGCTGCGCTTGGATCTCGCGCCCGCTCGTCTGGCAGGGGAACGGACAGGTCACCGTCGCCTACCCCCCGCTCGCCAGCGCCTAGGGACTATATTGCCGCGCATATGTCCCTCACCGTGCAGTCCGGCGCCACCCTCCCCTTCGAACGCTTCTGGAAGTGGCTGAAGCACCACCCCAACTGCATCCTGCGGGCGGGCACGACCGACGTCTGGCTCTACGACCAGGACGACCTCCACTGGCACCTGGACGAGGACCCGGACCGCAACCCGTCGGTGCAGCTGGTCCGCGGCAAGCAGGTCCTGGCCGAGATCGTCCTCGAGGTCCGCGAGGTGGTCTTCGTGCAGTCCACCCTCGACTCGGAGGAGGACGGCGAACGCCGCTTCCTCTTCGAGGTGGTGGGCGGCGACCGGACCGAGCCTTACGCGGTCTACCACTTCCTCGTGGCCCACGGCTTCGAGGAGGAACCGCACCAGCAGAGCGGCCTCAAGCACTAGGTGCCGCGTCCGCGGCGAGGCCGCTGCACGCCTCGGGCTACTCGTCCGCCTTCTCCTTCAGCGCCAGGAGCCCCTTCTCGAAGTCGGGGCCGACCATCTTGTCCATGTCCATGAAGAGGCCGAAGAGCTTGCCGACGAAGTCGCGCTCGCCGGTCATGGACCAGGTCACCTTGGTGCCCGCGGCCGCCGGCTGGAAGGTGAACGAGGTCTGGCTGGTCTGCTCCCAGGGCTTGATGAACTGCAGCCGGATCTCGACGAGCTGGTCCTTGCGCGCGGCCGTCACGGTCATGCGCCCCTCGCCCACCTTGTCGTTGCCCTTCCAGTGGTAGACCGAGCCCACGCCGCCCTTGGGCCCCGAGTACTCGACCGCCATGCTGGGGTCGAGGTGGGCCCACGGGGACCAGGTGGTCCACTTCCTGAAGGCGACCACCCGCGGAAAGATGTCGGAGGCGGGGGCGTTGATGACGAGGCTCCGCTCGACCTTGTACTCGCTCGGGCGGGTGGCCACGAAGGCCGCGAAGATCGCCACCACGGCGGCGAGGACCAGGAAGATTCTCTTCATGATTTCGGCACCTCTCGGCACGGGTGGAACGGGTCAGACCCGGGTGCTATCTAAGCTCCCCCGGGGGGTTCCGCACCTTGTCCGACTTCGTCCATCTCCATCTCCACACGCTCTACTCCCTGCTCGACGGCGCCATCCGCATGGGCGACCTGTCGAAGACGGTGAAGGAACGCGGCATGAACGCCGTGGCCGTCACCGATCACGGCAACCTCTTCGGCGCCATCGACTTCTACAAGTCGGCCCGGGCGGCCGGCGTGAAGCCCATCCTCGGCATGGAGGCCTACGTGGCCGGGCCGAAGGGGCGCCAGGATCGCAGCGAGCGGATGAGCCGCCACCTCATCCTTCTGGCCAGGAACGCCGAGGGCTGGGCCAACCTCCGCTACCTCTCGTCCATGGCCTACACCGAGGGGTTCTACTACGACCCTCGCATCGACAAGGGGCTGCTGCGCGAGCACTCGAAGGGGCTGGTGGGGCTCACCGCCTGCCTGGGCGGCGAGATCCCACGACTGGCCCACAAGGGGGACATGGACGGCGCCCGCGCCGCCGCCCGCGAGTACCGCGACATCTTCGAGCCGGGCAGCTTCTTCCTGGAGGTGCAGTCGAACGGCATGCCCGAGCAGGTGGAGGTGAACGCGCGGCTGGCCGAGCTCTCCGAGGGCGAGGACATCCCGCTGGTCGCGACGGCTGATGCACATTACGTGAACCGATCCGACGCCAAGGCGCACGAGGTCCTCATGTGCATCGCGTCGAACAAGACGCTGGCCGACCCGAAGCGGCTTCGCCACGCGACCGACGGGCTCTTCATCGCCTCGGCGAGCGACATGGCCGGGGCGCTGCCCCAGTACCGGGAGGCCATCGCCAACACGGTGCGCATCGCCGAGATGTGCAACGTCGAGCTCCAGCTCGGGAAGAGCTTCCTTCCCCGCTTCCAGCTTCCCGACGGGGTCACCGAGGACGACTGGCTCGGGAAGCTCGCCAGGGACGGCCTGGACCGTCGCTTCAAGGAGATCGAGGGCAAGTACCCTCACGACCGCGACCTGTACAGACAGCGGCTCGAGACCGAGGTCGGGATCATCCAGAAGATGGGCTTCTCCGGCTACTTCCTCATCGTCCAGGACTTCATCAACTGGGCCAAGGGGCGGCAGGTTCCGGTGGGGCCGGGGCGCGGCTCGGGCGCGGGATCGATCGTCTCCTGGTCGCTGCGCATCACCGACCTCGATCCCATCCGCTGGAACCTGCTCTTCGAGCGCTTCCTGAATCCGGAGCGCGTGTCCATGCCCGACTTCGACGTCGACTTCTGCCAGGACCGGCGCGACGAGGTGATCCACTACGTGGCCGGCAAGTACGGCAAGCAGAACGTGGGGCAGATCATCACCTTCGGCTCGCTGAAGGCCCGCTCGGTGATCCGCGACGTGGTCCGGGTCATGGGGCTCCCCTTCGCCGAGGGGGACCGCATCGCCAAGCTCGTGCCCGAGCCGATCCAGGGCAAGGTGAAGGCGCTGCGCGATTGCATCGACATCGAGCCGCGCCTCGCCGAGCTGTACGAGAAGCCCACCGTGGTCCGCGAGTGGACGGACCCCGACGGCACGCAGCGCAAGGTCACGACGAAGGACATCCTCGACATCTCCATGTCGCTCGAGGGGCTGAACCGGCAGGCCGGCCTGCACGCCGCCGGCGTGGTCATCGCCGACAAGCCGCTCTGGGAGTACGTGCCGGTCTACAAGGACGACAAGTCGGATCTGCTGGTCTCGCAGTTCTCCAAGGACGACGCGGAGACGGCCGGCCTCGTCAAGTTCGACTTCCTGGGGCTGAAGACCCTCACCGTCGTGGACGAGGCCCTCAAGCGGGTGCGCCTGAACCACCCCGAGCGCGCCACGCTCACCGCCGAAGAGATCCCCATCGACGA
>Ga0315290_10004212_pt1 | contig 10352 bp, 8 predicted proteins | sample YL17G12_0_MG_FD_203627 | JGI IMG/M metagenome (GOLD analysis project Ga0315290, IMG submission 203627) | Sediment microbial communities from Yellowstone Lake, YNP, Wyoming, USA - YL17G12_0 | ecosystem: Environmental > Aquatic > Freshwater > Lake > Sediment | place: USA: Wyoming | collected...
ACGGATTGAGCGATCCAGGTCGAGAATCGTTTCAGCACCAGTAGTGATAGCAATTTGTCTGGATGAGACAGAATTGGATGTCTACCCTGACGAGAGTAGTCAAAAAGCCGAAACTCTCATGGGTGTCCAGTCCGTTGCAATGGCTGGACTGCAACTTCTACTTGCTGCTCACGCCGAAGGACTTGGCGCAGTCTGGACCTGTGGACCTATTTTCGCACCCGCAGCGGTCAAAGCCGCCTTCCATTTACCTGATCCTTGGGAACCTCAAGGATTGATACTAATTGGCTATTCGGATGAAATTCCACAAGAAAAGAAATTAAAGGCATTCAACGATCTGGTCATGTACCTAGATTAAATGCAACTGCCTGGAGTATTTCATGAAAATTACAGCTTTGGCTGGCGGAGTCGGCGGCGCGAAATTATTAGATGGACTGGCACAAATACTTCCACCGGAGGACTTGACTGCCATAGTAAATACAGGGGACGATTTCGATCACTGGGGGTTAAGAATCTGCCCAGACCTGGATACAGTTTGTTACACACTTGCGGGGCTGGCGAATCAAGATACGGGTTGGGGACGGCGTGACGAAACTTGGAACGTTTTAATCGAGCTTTCCCACCTGAATGGAAATGATTGGTTCAGGATCGGTGATCGAGACCTCGCCACTCATATCGAAAGAACTGAAAGACTTGCTGCTGGGCAAACACTGACCCAGATCGTAAGAGCCTTTTGCAATGCCTGGGGGATAAAGTCATCAATTTTGCCGATGACCGATGATGCTGTTGCAACTATTGTGCATACCAAAGATCAAGGCGAACTCGCATTTCAGGAATACTTTGTGCATCAGCACTGTGAGCCTAAAGTCACCAGTTTCACCTTTGCTGGAATTGAATATTGCCGCCCTGCCAATGGCGTCCTGGAAGCTATTAATGCGGCAGACGCAGTAATTTTTTGTCCATCCAACCCGTGGGTGAGCTTGGATCCAATTCTGGCTGTGCCAGGCATCCTACCTGCTATCAAAAAAAAGGCTGTTGCCCTATCTATATCTCCCATTATTGGTGGAATTGCACTAAAGGGACCGGCTGCAAAAATGTTTCAGGAATTAGCAATAACTCCATCCGCCCTTGCTGTGGCAGAACATTACAAAGGCTTAATCACACATTTTATTATGGACATTAGCGATCGGTCGCTCGAGCAGGGGATTTCCGAACTTGGAGTAAAGACCAAAGCATCAGATATCGTTATGAAAACCGAGGAAGATCGGCGACGACTCGCTTCAGATGTGTTAAACTTTATTAGAGAAAAAGAATGACCCTCTGGGCAATAGTTCCTGTCAAACCCCTTTTAATGGGAAAGTCCCGTTTGGGCAGTGTCCTTTCAGGAGAAGAACGAGCCAGATTAAATCGCATGCTTCTTGAACGGACGCTTGGGGTAATCAGGGATACTTCAGGAATTGCCAGTACGCTTGTTATAAGCCGTGATCCTGAGGTCCTTGCTATCGCCAGGGAATTTGAAGCCAGAACCGTGCTGGAACATGGGCAAACTCAAAATGACCTCAACCTCGCACTTGCGCGAGCAACTGCCATCGCCAAAGCCTTTGAAGTTAATGGGATAATAGTTCTGCCCGCGGATTTACCCTTGCTTACCCCACAGGACATTGGTGAGCTTTTAGGAGAAGCATCAAATACACCCGTCGTCGCAATTTCCCCTGATCGGCACAATGACGGCACAAATGCTCTGTTAATGTGTCCGGCAGGGTTGATCAAGTTCGATTATGGACCCGATTCGTTTACTCGCCATTGTAAACATGCTATAGAATCAGGTGCACACCTTGAAATTATCCGTCGCGTAAATCTTGGACTTGACTTGGATTATCCCGACGATCTGGATTATTATGAACAGATTCAAGCAACACGACAGGAGTAGCCATGAATAAAAGAGTAGCCCTATACCTGCAGGATTCTCACGAGCTCCGAACTGGGTTGGATTATGTTCAGTACGCTGAAAAGAAAGGGTTTGAAGCAGTCTGGCAGGCAGAATCCAGGCTTGTCCGTGATGCAATTGTCCCAATGGCCGCTTATGCTGCTGTTACAAACAATATAAAGGTCGGCTCCGGGGTCATAAACAACTGGACTCGCAACATTGGCTTACTCGCAGCCACCTACCTGACCCTCGACGACCTGGCTCCCAACCGAATCATCTGCGGCATTGGCGCCTGGTGGGATCCGCTCGCCAAGAATGTTGGTATCGATCGCAAGAAACCACTGACTGCCATGAAGGAGACAGTCCAAATCCTAAAGCGGCTTTTGAATATGGAACGAGTTACTTTTCACGGTGAGTTTATTCATGTTGACGAGATCGAGCTGGACGTGGTGCACGGGAGGAGAGAACCCAGAAATGTACCCATTATGATCGGTGCGACTGGCGATCAAATGATGGAGATGACCGGGGAGATAGCTGACGGTGTTGTGTTAAACTACTGCGTCCCGCCTGAATATAATCATAAAGCTTTGGAATTGCTCGAAAAAGGCACAACTAAAGCGGGCCGAAAATTTGACGAGATCGACCGGCCGCAATTAATTGTTTGCTCAGTGGATAAAGATCATGAGCATGCCATTGAAACCACAAAAATGCTTCTTTGCCAATACCTAGCACAACAGCCACATATTGCCAAAGCCAGCGGTGTTAATATGGAAGTTGTTTCTGCAATCCAGTCGATCCTGGGCTGGCCTGCAACCAAGGAACAGATCAATAAGGCAAAGCACCTTGTGCCAGATGAGCTTGTCCTGCGAATCACTGCATCCGGCACACCTGTAGAAGCCAGGGAAAAAGTCAACGAGTATATTAAGAACGGGTGCACGTGCCCTATCCTTTATCCGGCCGGCGGCGATGTTAATTTGTTGATCGATACCTTTAGTCCAAATCAGGTTGATTAATCCAGCAAACGTGTAAGTCTTATTATTTCAAAGGAAAAACTCATGAATTCAGACATTCCTCCATCGTCATCGCACTTACGCGAAGAATATGAACGAATGCAGTCCTTGTTTGGCGCCCAGCCGGGTATTGTACAACGATTTCTGGAGGCTCAGTCGCGGCAGATCGCTGACGCGCTCATCGAGCATATGCCGCAGGTCAGATTTTCCCTCCCCGATCGTGTGGTTGGAAATGTGGCCAAGCTTGGAGAAAATGCACCAATGGCCGTTCCACAAAAAGCCAGGAATCAGGTCGTGGGTGGCATCCGGCATCGGTTACTAAACCATGATATTCGTCAGGAATTGCGACACCGCCTTAATGAGCTTGAACAATCCCCTGACCAGTCCATATCGACCAGCACAAGTCTTATTAGGTTTGCGACAGTGCTTCATATGGTTCACAATATGCTTCCGTCAGGCAGAAGCGTGACCTACCTGGCCGATGAGGGCGATGAGATTCCAACCATACCTCAAACAAATGAGCTGGAACCAGCATCGGCGATCACGGCCACGACCGATGCTATCGCTGAAGATGGAAAAGCGGATGAAGGTCGAGGCGAACTGCTCGTGCCGTTTGTTCCCGCAGCCCGAAAATTTTTCCTGCCGCAGTGGGTCGCTTTTGATGAAAAGTACAATCTTCTTGTGGGGTCTGTCGAAGAAGCCCAAGCGCATATCGCCTCCATGCAGCGCTTTGTATCAGTGCTCCATTCAGCGATTGCCCTGGCGTCATACATCGTTGCGGACGATGAGTATCAAAAGAAAAGATATGGCATCCTCGGGCAGTTGATCAATCAGGGTCGCGCGCTCACACATTACCAGACGCGAAAAATCATTGATAGAATAAAATCCCGTGCTTCCGCTCATGACCTGAATCGAGGCCTCAGCCTCAGTTTGCCATATTTCGATGACCAGGAATTGAAGGTCGGTTACTCCAATTTTGAAATTATTCCTGCCGGACGGATCATGTTCGTGCCCGCTTTTGTCGTCCGGGCATCGCTCGAAGAACAGGCAAAAATTGCACAGGATACAAGACTAAACCCTTCCACAAGAAGACACGTTATGCAGGAATTAAAAATGCTTGAAGATGCTTTCTTGCCTGACGATGAATTCAATCAAGGCTAAAAATTATGTCCATTTTATTTGCAGTCGGTCTTTTAATTTTGTTCCTGGTTATTTCAATTCGGATCTCGCCCCGCGAAAAAGCTGAAGATGCTCATATCCACGGCGCCGGACAGATCGGGCTCCTAGCAGCCTTAGCGCTTTTTGGTGTTGATTATTTCACCTCTTATTTTTATGCCACGGGTGAAATGATGAGCGCGCTCCATCCATACAATTTGCAAAGTTATGCCTGGATCGCCGTTGCCGTTATCGCATTCGCGAATATCGTATTTGGCGGCCTCTATATGTATTCACTCGGGATCTTCAACGAGGGAGGCGGATCTTACACAGCGTCGATGAGGTATTTATCTCCTGGACTCAGCCTGGTAGTCGCGGTTGTTTTAATTCAAGATTACATTTTTACGATCGTCGTGTCCACATTATCCGGCGTGGATCAACTTCTTTCTATCACTAATTCTTACGGTATATACTGGTTCTACCGGTTTCTAATCGGTGCGGGATTGGCTGCAATCACTTGGTTCTTGACAATTCGAGGAAGAGGCGAATCTGCACGCGTGGTCTTTTCGGGATTGTCCTTATTCGTTCTCCTTACAATTACTCTGGTAATCGGTTTAATCTATGCGAAAATAATAGGAATTCCAGCTGTAGTTGCAACTACTCCAACACTAGCGCCTCCCACTCTCTGGGAGGCAGCCTATCACATGCTCACAGCATCCATGAAAGGACTGGTCGCCTTAAGCGGTCTCGAAGCCATGTCCAATGGCATCCAATTCGTAAAGAATGAGGATGCCGGCATTGTGCGCTGGGGTAAGCAGAAATATAAGAAATTAAATTGGCTCTGGACTTTTTATAGCGGAAAATCAGGAATTGGCAGGTTTGTCCAAACATCCTTCCTGTTCTACGGCGGGTTGACGACTGCCTTCCTGGCTTATTTTTCCTACCATTTCAATGTATTCGATAGCACTTTGGGCCGATCGCTTATAGGAAATCTTGCATTCATCGGGTTCAGCGTCATTCCAGGCGGGACTATTTTGTACTGGACATATCAAATTCTAGCCGTTGCCCTGCTGGCGGCAGCCTCCATGACAGCTTTTCAGGACTTACAAGCTACAGCCTGGCGTGACGTTGCCATTGGTGAAATTCCGGAAATCGTTGTTTACAGGAATCCTCAGGGCACATTTACACGCTCTGTTACAGCCGGGTTCTTGGTAGCCGTTTTCATCCAATTCTTAGTTAAGGGAGATACTAGCGCCGCCGTACCTTATTACGGCATTGGCGTTTTCATGCCAATTATGGTTATGGGATTCGCAGTAAGAAAACATATCCTGGCGACTTATACGGGAGCCAAGCGAACTTATGGCGCTCTTGCCGCTGGCTTTGCAGGCATATTATCTGCTTTTGTTTTTATTGGCCAAATTGCAGGTAAATGGAGCGAAGGTGGCTGGGTCGTTTTGATCACCTTTAGCATCCTTATCCTTGCGGCAAATCTATTACTTATCTCGCCAATCGGGTATAGAGACCCAACCACCATTCATCGCATCGTTCGCGATAAAGCGCGCGTTCAAGGATCAATGGCTTCTATTGTCGAATGGCAGTCATTAAAAATGCAAGAATATCGCCATTCGGTTCGGGGGCGCGTGGTATTATGGGTCACTCAGATTTTTGAAATCTTCGGCGTCAGACGCCCTGTTCGTTACGAGCCCGATCCTATTGAAGCGGGTGATTACGACCATGCACTCCACTCGGATAACCCCGAAGCTCCATCATTGCTTGAGCCGTATTTAAACCCTCCTCAGGAGCCGAGAGTAGGTGGGGCGCCCAAGGAAACCGGTCCGGGTGAGGACAAATTGGAATGAAGACTAAAAATTAGTATTCTAAACTGATCCTTCGTACCTTTTATGCCTACTGCAAAAATAAATACAATGGAAATCTCGGAGGTCTATCAGGCGATGGAAACATCGCCTGATGGTCTTTCCGCGGCAGAAGCAGAATCGCGTAAATCCCTTTATGGTAACAACCACTTATCGGAGCAACCTAAAATCCCCCTCTGGGTCAGAATTCTAGATCATTTCCGCCACCCCATCATCTGGGTGATGGTCGGGGCGAGCCTGATCGCCGCCATCGCAGGCGAATGGGTACTGGCGCTGATTATCTTAGTCCTTTCCTTTGCAAACACAACTTTCCTTTTTTGGAGGGAATACCGCGCCGAGCAGGCAATTCAAAAACTGCAATTAGTGCTTCCTATTTATGCGCACGTCATTCGCGATAACCAGGACGCTCATATCTCAGCGCTGGATGTTGTTCCAGGAGATATTCTGATTTTAGCTGAAGGCGATAATATTCCTGCTGATGCCCGCGTCGTTGAAGAATACGGTCTTCGCACTAACAATTCCACTCTGACCGGCGAAGCAGTACCGTCGCGAAAAACTGCCGACCCGTCTTTTTATGAAGGTCGAAGCGAACTTGAGCAATCCAATCTCATCTTTGCAGGGACATCGGTGGCATCCGGTACCGGTAAAGCAGTTGTTTTTGCAACAGGTATGCTCACCCAATTTGGGCGAATTGCGCACCTGACCCAAACCATCAAAGACCCTCCATCTCGGTTGAAATTGGAATTAGAGCGAATAATCGGAATTATCACCTGGGTCGCAATTGGGATAGCTGGACTCATTCTCCTGGCAGGATATCTTGACCCGGCTACTCGAACCAGAATTTTCGACCCCAGAATGCTGGCTTTAGGTGTTTTGGTGGCAGCCATCCCGGAAGGTCTTCCGGTAACCCTCACCCTTTCGCTGGCGATCGCAGTACAACGACTCGCCCAAAAAGGAGTGCTTTCAAAAAAACTTAATACCGTTGAAACACTCGGAAATGTCTCGGTAATTTGTACGGATAAAAGCGGAACGCTTACCCAAAACCAGATGACCGTCCGAGAAACGTGGGTAGCCGGCCAACAAATCAAAGTTACCGGGGTTGGGTACGAACCGAAAGGCCAATTTATCCCTTCCCCGATCGGCGAACTATATGAAATCGATTTTATAGCATTATTAGAAGCAGCCACTTGCTGCAATAATGCAAGGGTCATTTCCCCATCACCTGAACACCCTCTATGGACAAATCTCGGCGACCAAACCGAAGCCGCTTTAAAAGTTACCGCCCTCAAATCTGATATAAAAGAAGATGCGTTGGAACTTATTTATCCGCGGATTCATGAGATTCCCTTCGATGCACGTCGTAAACGTATGACTACCATTCACCGGGATGCCAGCAAAGAAGTGGCGTTTGTCAAAGGCGCGCCGCGTGAAATTCTACAACTCTGCACGCATATCCAGATGAACGGATCCGCTGAAGCATTAACTGATGATGTTCGGAAAGAAATTCTTACAGCGAACGATGATTACGCACGAAACGCTTTACGAGTCCTTGCCCTGGCAAAAAGAATCCTTCCTCTTAGGCAAGGCTCCTATACCGTAGAAACGGTCGAGCGTGATCTCGTTTTTCTAGGCTTGATGGCCATGATGGATCCACCGAGACCCGAAGTGGAGCTCGCCATTAGCACTTTTCGGGAGGCAGGCATCCGAATCGTCATGATCACAGGTGACTATGGCCTGACCGCCGAATCGCTCGCCAGACGCATAGGCATGCTCGCAACGTCCAACCCTCGCATTATCACCGGTCAGGAATTGGATGCCATGTCCGATTCCGAATTGACCAAATCGCTCGAACAGGAAACGCTTTTTGCCCGAATGGCTCCGGAACACAAAATGAGATTAGTCTCTGCATTCCAAGCAAAAGGTGACGTAGTTGCGGTAACCGGAGATGGCGTCAACGATGCGCCTGCATTGCGCAAGGCAGATGTAGGCATCGCCATGGGCATCGTTGGAACAGATGTCGCGAAGGAAGCGGCGGATATAATTTTAACCGATGACAATTTCGGGGCTATCGTCACAGCGATCGAGGAGGGCAGGACGGTATACAACAATATCCGCAAGTTTATGACTTATATATTCTCTAGTAATGTTCCAGAACTCCTCCCCTTTATTATCACTGCAGTCTTCCCTATTCCTCTCGCGTTGACCGTGAGACAGATCCTGGCAGTCGATCTGGGAACAGATTTATTACCGGCACTAGGGCTTGGAGTTGAGCGTCCGGAGCCGGATATTATGCACTATCCTCCTAGGCCTAAAAACAAGCCTGTCATAGACGGGGGGTTACTCTGGCGGGCATTTGGATGGCTTGGAATGATCGAATTGGTTTTATGTTATTCAGGTTTCTTTTCTGTATTATTCTTATCAGGAAATCTGGGCACATTCATCCCGGCACTATCAGCAATTCACATCCCATCCGCCTTATTTATCCCGATGAGTGTCTACGCCTCTTATGCTATTGCCAATACTGTTTATCATGCCGGAGTTGTCGCATCTCAAATCGGCAATGCCTTTGCCTGTAGGACCGAAACTGCCCATAATTCGACCATGGGGTGGTTCACCAATAAATATTTATGGACTGGGATCGGTGTGGAGTTATTTATTATATTTATGCTGATTTACGTGCCTTTTCTTGCAGGAGCATTTAACCATGTAAGAATACCGCTCTATTATTGGCCCGGATTATTTTCGTATGCCGTAATACTTTACGGTTTGGAATGGATCAGAAAACATTTACTTCGCCGAAATGATCAGAAAAGAACCGTTCACTAGAAAGGAGGATGCAACATGAAGGTCATCGTTATGGGCTGCGGACGTGTAGGATCTCAGGTAAGCCTTGTCCTTACCGCACATGGACACGAGGTTACCGTCATTGATCATGACAATAATGCAGAAAACCGGCTTGGTGCAAAATTCAAAGGCAGGCTGCTCCGAGGGGTAGGCTATGACAAAAATGTGCTATTGGAGGCAGGCATCGAACATTGTGATGCCTTTGCCGCCGTCAGTTCTTCTGATAATGCAAATATCATCGCGGCTCGCACCGCAAGGAGCGTCTTCAAAGTACCCCGGGTGGTGGCAAGATTATATGATCCAAGGCGTGCTCAAATTTATCAACGACTGGGGCTGATGACCATATCGACCACAACCTGGGGCGCAGAACGTGTTTTTGAATTAATTACACACACAGACCTCGATGTACTTTATACATTTGGCCACGGTGAAGTTTCGATTGTTACCCACGAAATCACCCCTTTACTGGTTGGGCGCTCACCAAAGGATATTTCAATTGCCGGCGAAATAAACCTCATCTCCATCACCCGCAACGATTCGGCCTTTATCCCAACCAGTGGAACAACATTCAAAGAAGGTGATATTGTTAACCTGGCCGTGCTTTCTACCGCTATGCAGCGCCTGGAGGAATTGTTTGGCCTTGAAAGGAGGATATAACCATGTTTGTCATCATCGTAGGTGGAGGCAATACGGGTTCGTATCTTTCCAAGCTTCTTCTGGACGCCGGTCATAAAGTCCGAGTGATCGAAGAACGCCCGGCTCTGCTCGAAAAGCTAAAGGCGGAACTTCCAGCAGACGTCATTGTAGCAGGCGATGGGAGTTCACCTGTCATTCTGGAGCAAGCCGGGATTCAGAAAGCAAATGTTCTTGCTGCCGTAACCGGTTCTGATGATACAAACCTGGTCATCACATCCCTTGCCCGCTTTGAATTTAATGTTCCAAGGATAATTGGACGTGTAAATAACCCTAAAAACGCCTGGCTTTTTACTCCAGATATGGGTGTGGATGTCTCTCTTAATCAGGCTGATATCCTGGCTCACCTCGTCGCCGAAGAGATGTCACTGGGAGATATGATGACCCTGCTCAAGCTAAGGCGCGGGGAGTTTTCACTGATCGAAGAAAAAGTCCATCCCGATTCGATTGCTGCGAACAAGCCTATTCGCGAACTTACCTTACCACCCGAGTCGACCATTGTCGCGATCATCAGAAAGAATCAATTAATCATCCCTCGCGGAGAAATTGAACTGTTGCCCGCTGACGAGGTTCTGGCGCTCGTGCATGCTTCGCATCTCACAGAACTTGGTGCCTTATTGGGACCGCAGAAACCAGTAGTCAGGTAGCCCACAAGGGGCAGGAATTTCTCCTGTCCCTTTAGAATGGTTGGGATTTGTCTGCGTTGGAGCGGCTCCCTGGGTGTACCCAGTAAAAATAACCTCCGGTGAGAAACGGCTCTGAACACATATATTTTTAAATGATTGAAGGCGACGAATAAACATGACATCAAATAAAATAAAACAACCAAATTCGAGAATGTGCTTTATCTGC
>Ga0315290_10004215_pt1 | contig 10348 bp, 12 predicted proteins | sample YL17G12_0_MG_FD_203627 | JGI IMG/M metagenome (GOLD analysis project Ga0315290, IMG submission 203627) | Sediment microbial communities from Yellowstone Lake, YNP, Wyoming, USA - YL17G12_0 | ecosystem: Environmental > Aquatic > Freshwater > Lake > Sediment | place: USA: Wyoming | collected...
GGGTGATGAGCGTCAGCAGGTAGCAGCAGCTCGCGCAGCCGGGCTTGCACGAGATTTTCATCCCGTCAGCGCTCTTCACGAACTCCGCGTCCAGCTCGACGTAGGCGGTCTTCATCTTGCGACCAAGACGGCGCAGACGCTTCAGCTCGTCAATCGAAAGGGGTTTCGTCGTCATGGGTAGCCCTGCTCCTTCACCTGCTTCGCCAAGTCCTCAAGCGCGTACGCGACCGCGCTCGCGCGCGAGCGACTCGTGCCACGTCCCTCGCGCTTCGTGTCGAACGAGACCACCGCCGTGACGTACTCGCCGGGCGCACCGAAGTTCGTCACCGGCTCGAAGTCCACGACCAGCCCGTTCAGCTTCGGTCGGAGAGGCAGGTAGCAGGAGAAGGTCTGCCACAGCAGACGAGCGGCAGGCTCGACGCTGTACTTCTCGCCGAACTCAACCGAGCCGTCGTTCCTGACGCCGACCAGCATCTTCCCGTCAGCTCCCGCCAGCACGATGGTGTACTCGGGAGGAGGCATGTCGCTTCTCAGCACCACCGGCTCACTCAGCTCACTCATAGACGCTCCACCTTCGAGGTTGAATTCAGCACCCGGATGAGACCGTGCGGTCTCGCGCGAGGCTCGTTCCAGACGAACCACCCGTACTCGATGCTGTCCGTCTTGCCGTCGCCTCGAAAGGGAGGCCGGTTCGGCAGCGTGTAGATGTCAGGGGTGTTGGTCCGCATGAAGTCGGCGCGCTTCTCAGAGCCGATGAAGTTGAGCCGGAGCAGCATCACGACCTGCTCGGCGTGTTCGAACGCGGTCTCGATGAACGGCATCGCGAGCGAGAAAGGCGGGTTGGTGATGCACACCGGGCGCTTCGCGCCTTCGTAGAGGAAGCCGTCCGGGTACGTCGCAGGCTTGAGGAAGTTGCCGACAGCGAACTTCCCACCAGACTTCTTGATGAAGGCGGTCTTCCGGATGTCGAGACCAGCCCACGTCACGTCGGAGCGCACCTTCGCGACCGCACGGACGATGGCCCCATCTCCCACGGCAGGCTCCAGCCACTCGCCTCCGGGGAGCTTCAGGGCCTCCAACAGCCGGTACACGCAGTACGGCGGGGTACCGTACCAATCCGCCTCCGACCTTTTTCCTCCGCGTTTCGTCGATGACAAATCCCGCTCCCGGTCCGTGGTCGAACTGCGGACTAGGTAGCAAAAGGGACCTGAATCGTCAACGACAGGTTCAGTCGTCCTTCACGGAGTCGAGCAAGGCGTTCAGCTCGCCGACCAGCGACTCCTGCTTCCCTTTGCCCTTGCCCTTGCCCTTCTTGTGGACCATCGGCAAGGTGGCAAGGAACTTCGAGACCGGCGTCTTGGCGGTCCGCTTGTTCTCTTCGTCCCAGAACTTCTCAGGGTCCTTCAGGGCCGCTTCCAAGCCTTGCTTGAAGAGCTTCTCGATTTCCTTCTTCTCCGCTGGATCCGCCTTCGCAGCCTTCGCTTCGGTCTTCATCATGACGGCTCTCCCCAGATGCGACGGCCAGCGGTTCCACCCGCGTAGATGTGGGGCGGCAAGTCCTTCTTCTGCTCTTCCATGTAGGCCGAGGCGTGCTTGTACAGCTCATCGGCGTCGATTTCGAGAGCCGCAGGATCCATCTCGGGAGTGATGGTCGCCTTCCCGTCGGCAGAAGACGCGAAGACGAAGTCAGCCTTGCCCTTGTTCTTGTCGTGAAACGCCTTGAAGTTCTTGCCACCGTGCCCGTAGCTGTCCGCGAACACCTTCGCGTCCACCATGCGTCCGATGCCCTTCGCACGCTTGACCGCGCCCGGCCACGTCGCCTTTGGATCAGCAGCCACGAAGAGGAAGGTCGCCCTGATTCCGCGCTTCTCGCACTCCTCAAGCACCCACGGGTTCTCGGTGGCGTTCGCCTCTCCGGCGGCGTCCCACGTCGCGGAGACACTCGACTTCAGCTCGGGCTTTGCCTTCAGGGCAGAGCCCTTGCCACCAGCCACGCCACCGCTGGTGACCAGAATCTTCCTCTTCTCTTCCGGCATGTCCTTGATTTCGTCGAGACGCTTCAGGAACGCCTTCTTCGCGATGGCGTTGGCAGTCCCGTGCATCGCGGTGTTGAGAGAGGCACGCGCCTCCGCCCGCTCAGGGTGGAGGATGGTGAACCCGGTCTTGGGGTCCTTGCCGTCCTCCGGCAGGTCGGGACGGGTCCACTCCGGCATCAGCGCCTTGGCCGCGTCAGTCTCGAACACGTAGTTGTCCTTCGCGGCAACCTTGAGGAACTCGTCCGCCATGCCGTCCGCGTTGTGCTCGTAGGCGTCGGCAAACTTTGATTCGATGGCGCGCTCGCGCTCGTTCAGATTGGGCAGACGAGGAACTCCACCGGGCGGCGGGGCCTCCATGCCCGGAACACCCACGCGAGCAGAGTCAGCAACCCCGTCTCCGTTCTCATCAACAGTCGGGTCAGGCTCGAAGAACTTGGACTTCTCCTTGGCCTTCTTCTCGGGCGGCTTCTCGGCAGGAGCCGCCGCAGCCGCAGGAGGTGGTGCTGGAGGAGCGGCGGGCGGCGCGGCGGGCGCTGCACCGGCATCAGCCTTGGGCTCTTTCGGAGCGGGCGGGAACATGGCCGCCACATCCTTCTGGGCCTTGGCCACCATCTTCCCAATCTCACCGCCAGCCGCCTTGGCAGGCCCGGCGGCAGGCTTCGTGTCCTTCGCGGCGGACTTCTTTCCGCCCGCAACAGGTACCCACTGCCCCTCTTTGTTCTTGGTGAAGTCGCCGGTCTTCCAGTGGTGGACTTCGCCCGCCTTGGCGACCTTCCTGTCCGAAGCGGCGTCCTCGAAGAAGATTCTCCGGAGGTCGTTGAGAACCTCGGCGCGAGTCAGAAGGGTCACGGCTTACCTCCACAAACAGGTCCAAGATACATCTCGACAAACTGAAGAAGAATCCCTTTCGGACACGGCTTCTCCAGCACAGCGTTCGCCCCCGCTTCTAGCGCAGCTTTGCGCATGGACATAGGAGACGCGCTGAAGATGACGATGGGAATCGTCTTCACGTAGGCGTCCGCATGAGCGCGGATCGCCTTCACGACAGCGGTTCCGTCCATGACGGGCATGGTCAGGTCGAGCAAGATGAGCTGAGGCTTCATCAGCTCCGCGATGGCCAAGCCCTCCTGACCGTTTCGCGCGTCGATGACCTTCACGTTGCAGGCGCGAAGCATCAACATCAGCATCGCGCGAACCGTCGTGTCGTCATCGACGACGAGGATTTTCTTTCGACCGGGGTCGGTTTTCGGTTCGAGCTGGTCAGTCACGAGGTGCCTTCCTCCCTCGTATCATAGAGGAAGGATCTGACACCCGCTTGAACGCTACGGCCCGAGCTTCCAACCGTTGGTGGCGGAGACGAGCCCAGAGAGCCTTCGGAAATCCGTGACCTCAAGCTGCTTTCCCTCATCACGGGCCTCCCCCGCCGCCTTGCGCATCTTCGACGCGACTGTGCTGATTTGCTTGGAGAGACTCTTCATGTGCTTGCAGACCCGTTCCGCTGGAGGCAGCTTCATGTTCCTCCACGCCGGGCAACTGCAATAGACGTTGCCGTCGTGCCCCATTCGGATCTCGTACTTCTTGGCCGGATTCGACGATGAGGGGACGGTGGCGATCACCGGTCCAAGCTCCTCAGCGACGACAGGCGCGAGAAAACGCTGGACGCGCTGGGCCAGCTCGCCGCCTTCCTGCCTCGCCAGAGACTCCAGCGCTTCAACGACATCATCCGGGTCCGTCGCATCACCTTCCAGCGCGTAGCCCGCTCGCTCAACGATGGAGAGCCCTTCCGCGCAGAACGCGAGTTCTTCCGAACGTCCAGCAGCCGCCATCTTCTGGAACTTCTCCTTGCCGTACTTCTTCCGACCGATGGCCGCAGCCAGCGCGTCCGGGTCTTTCACCCCCGGCTTCTGAGAGAGCTTCTTGGACAACGCAGCGAACTTCTCGCCACCCTCCATCGTCGGGCTCGCGAGCATTTCCCACGCAGCGACGGTCGCAGCTTCGAGGTTCACGCCGGTCGTCTTGGTGAAGTCGGCCAGCGCCTCCATCGAAGCCACCAGCTTCAAGCTCTTGCGCTTCTTCTGCCCTCGCGACGCCGCGCGCGCGTGCCCGTAGCGAGCCTTGTACTCCTTGTCGCTCATCGCCCCGCGCGCCTTTTTGGCAGGCGCTGCGGCGGGAGCGGCGGCGGCTTTCGCTGCCTTCACTCGACGAAGTTTTCCCCCGATGACCTTCTTGTCCGGCTCCGCCGCCTTCGCAGGCTCCTTCGCAGGTTCCTTCTCCGGCTCCGGCTTGCGTCCGCTGGTCTTGTCGAAGCCCTTCTTGTGCCCTCCGGCGAAAGCGCCCTTCACCGAAGCCTTGAAGTCCGCCCAGCGAGCCTTCACCCCTGCGTGCGCGCCTTTCACAGCCCCGGCTGCGTGCGCGACCTTCCGAACCACGTCCCCGATGCCTTCCAACTCCTGCGTCTGCGCTTCGGTGAGCTGACCTTCGCGGAGGAACGTGCGGAGCGCGTTGGCGTAGTCCTCGTAGCCCTCAGCCTCGATGACGAACCCAGCTTCAGCCAGAACCGCATCTGCCCGCAGAATGAGCTGTTCTGCCGCCTCGATTTCCTCGGTCGGCACGAACAGCACCGGCTTGCCGTCCTTCTGCGCGAGGTGAACGTGAACCATGTGCGCCTTGCTCTTCGGCGGCTTGAACGTCTTCACCGCGAGCAGTTGCGCGTCGAGCGCGGAGTCCGCCCAGACCTCCAGCTCCTTGCCGTTGTAGAAGGCGATGTAGCCGAGCTTGCCGTCTCCGACGCTGGCCTCTTGAAGCAGGTCTTCGACACGCACGTCGCCCATTGGTGACTCCTTGACCGGCAGAAGAAAGGTGAAGCTCAGCTCTCGAAATACTTGGAGAGCAGCGCTTCCATCTGGGAGGCTTCAGCCTCGCTCAGCTCGTCGAGAACGGCGACCAGCGCGTCGCGCACCTCGTCGGCGGAAGCGCCCTCGAAGCCTTCCAGCTCCAAGTCGAGCTTGGTCGCGAGCGCGGTGGCCTCGCTGATGAACTGCTGCTGGGCCTCGGTCAGGTTCGCGTCCTGAACGTTCGAGCCTTCCAGCTCGGTCTGGAGGGTCTTGCGGATGTTGCTGAGCACATCGTTGGCGTGGGCGTTCATGGGGTCCTTTTCGGGGAAAGCAGGCAGCGGGCTTGCATTATCTACGACAAGATCCTTCTCGTCATCTTCAACCGTTCCACGGCTCGAATTCATCCGTTCCAAGGCTCGAACATTCCCGCTTCCGGAACCCCACAGATTTGCTCTTGCTCCAGCCACCCGACATACCGCTCGCCGGGCAGCTTGGCGATGTGACCGAATTGCAGCCGGGCAAAGCAGACGCGGTCGGAGGGCTTCACGTACTTCGCCATCGGACCGCAGGAGAGCACCGTGGCCGTCACGATTCGTTGGTGACCCAAGCCTCCGAAGAACGAAGCCGCGCGGGGCGGCAACCAGAGAAGGCCGATCTTCTGCGCAGGCGCGTCGGTGACCACGAAGACCTTGGCGAAGACAGGCCGGACCTTGTAGCCCAGCTCCTTCCAAGTCCGCTCCACCTGCGCTTCGCGCGTCTCCCCCACCGGCTCAACGTGCTCGTACTCCGCCTGCGTCACCGGGGGCATCGTCGTTGCTGCATCCATGTTCACGCTCATGTTCATTGGGTTGAAGCTCCTGCGAGCACCATCGCGCGCGTGGGCGGTCTACTACAGGTAGAACTCGGTGTGCGGCACCTTCAGGGGGAACTTCTCATGGTCGTCAAACCACGAGACGCCGTGACCCATCGCCTGCATCGCGAGGTAGTGCCCGAACTCACGCGCGTAGTCGGAGTCGATCTCCTCGTCATCCGCCTCGGCAGCCTTCGCCAGCAGCTCGTCGAGCGACATCCCATTCTTCTGCTCAAACTGCTTGGCCAGCTTCTCAGCGTGTCGCTTCGCTTCCGCCGAGGTCTTCGGGGCCACGTCCATCAGCTCCTCGCCGGGGTACGTGTTCCCAGCCTCCTCCTCAGCGTCCGCCCATGCGGTGACGAAGAGAGCGCGCGCCATCGCCTCCACCACACCGTCACGGTGCTTCTCGGTGGCCTCAGGAATCTCGGTCAGGGCTTCATCAGTCGGCACCGCGTGCCAACTGTTCGTGTGCCGGTTCGCCTCGCTGTAGCTCGTGAGTTTTCCAGCAACCGCGTTGAGCGTCTTCGCCAAGTCCTTGTCGCCTGAGCCCTTGGCCAACATCTCGGCGAACGAGGAGAGCAAGGTGCCCGCAACGCTGTAGAACTCCATCGGAGTCCCACCCTTCTGGCTCAGCTCCTTCGAGACCGCCATCAGGGTGTCCGCGTAGCCCTTCAGCTTCGTGGTCACCATCTGGACCTTGTCGGCCTCCAACAGCTCCGCTGGAGACGGCTCCCTGAGGTTCCACTCGGAGCGCTCAGTGAGGCTCACGAGCCCAGACAACTTCCGAAACTCCGCTGACAACACGCTCTTGGTCACAGTCACTCCTACCCGAGCACCGATGCTCGGAGATCCGCCATGAATGCTTCGTGCTTCGAGAAGACTGAAAGAACCTTCGCGATGAGGCTCTTCTTCTTGGTCGTCAGACCCTTCTTGACCAAGGCTCGCAGGATGTCTTCGTCGGCGAGGTCCATCTTGCCCATCTCGTCGAGCATCGCGTCCACGAGCTGCTCGATGAGCTTGTGCTCGTCGCCCTCTTTGTACGCTTCGAGGAGCGTCGCAGTCACCGCAACCCCTTCCTCGTAGAACGAAGAAGGCAGAATCCCGTGGGCGTGACCGAAGATCTTCTTCGTGATTTTTCGCATCGGACCGTCCACCGCGATGCCGACCAACTCATCAGCGGGAGACGCCATCGTCGCGAGGAACTTCGCGATGCCCCCACCAGCCATGTGCGTCGCCATGCCGCCAATCGCCGCCACCTTCACGAGGTCGGCGAGCTGGTTCATCGCAGCCACCTTGTCTTCGCGGCTCACCTTCTCACCCTGAAGAACGCGCTTGAAAGTGCCCGCCATCGCCTTGGTCTGCGAGCCCTCCTTCTTCACCGCCTTGACGACGAAGTCCTTCACCTCGGTGCGATACTTCTTGTCGGTCGCAAGCTTCCACGCCTTCTTGAAGGGGTCCGAAATCGCGTGCCACACGCCGTGGAGAGCCTTGTGAAGCCGTCCGTGCTCCTTCTTCTCTTCGGGCGTGTCCTTCGGCTCGCTCTTCGGAGCCGTCTTGGGAAGGTCCACCTGCTTCACGGTGGCAGCGGGTTCGGAAGCAGGACCGACCGGCACCTGCTTGACTGTCGCCGCAGGTTCGAAGCGATGAACCGCGACCGCTCCCGTGGCGGGCTTGATTTGGTCGATGGGCGTGCAGCGCCCAGTCTCGGGGTGCGAATTGAAGCCGACAGGACACCGACCCCACTTCTGCTTGAACGCGTCAGGCGACAGGTGCTGCGCCGCTGGTGTGTGGTGCTTGAACGCCACGCGGCTCGATGAGCTGCGATGAGTCATCGCACCGCCGAAGCTTTCGGTCAGCATCACCCGCAACTCGTCTGCCAACGACTCCAGCTTCATGACTACCCCTTCTTCGGAGACGCGAGGTCGATGTCGGAGCCGCCGCACTTCGGGCAGCCGTTCTCCTGCGCCTTCTCGGCGGCCTTCACCGTCTTGAACTTCTTCCCGCACTCCATGCACTCGAACCCGGAGTCCTTCTCCTCTTCGGTCGGGAGCGTCCAGTTCGCGTGCGCGCCCGCGAGGCCCGCGCGCTCGCGGAAAGAGGTCTGCACCGCAGTGCTCTGCCACGCCTTGAACTTCTTCAGACCCTCTCCCTCGAACGAGAGCGAGCCGTCTCGCATACGAACCGCCGTCCCCTTCGCGAGGTCCTTCATGTCCGCTTCATCGGCGCTTCCGAGCAGCCCGCCATCGGTCGAGATGCTCCACCGCACGCCGGGAATGCCGTGCTTGTTCGCCTCGCGCTTGAAGGTGACACGCACCGACTCATCGCCGATGTGCTTCCGTCGCCAGATGCCTGCGAACGTTTCGACGCCCTCAGACAGCGTCCAGTTCGCGTGCGCTCCTGCGAGGCCCGCGCGCTCGCGGAACTCCGTGGACACCTCGACCGACTCAGCCTTCGTCCAGCGCGCCAAGTCCGCCTTGAACTTCTCGTAGGTCCCACCCCGGATGTCGTTGAGGTGGAGCGAGCGAGCACTGCCCAAGTCCGCCTGCGCACCCTGCCCGAGGTAGATGGCCTGCGCCTTGAAGAACAGCTTCCACGAGGCGTCCGGGGAGACGGCCTGCGGAATCTTCAGGCCGAGCTTGACCGTCCAGCCCTCCTTCGCGAGCCCAGCGAGGATGTCCTGCTGAGCCTGCGCGTACGTCGGCAGCTTTGCCTCGGTCGATTGCCGATGACCGGGAGAAGGCGCGTCGTCGAAGTCCAGAGCCTCCTGCGCCGTGTGACCTCCGGAGTGCCCCTGAATCTTCACGCACCCGTCCGCGAGACACACGCCCATCATCTTCTTGAACTTGTCCACCTGCTTGCCGAGCAGACGCGGCGTGACAGCGTGCGGAGGCGTGGACGTGCCGACAGTGACTTCGCGTCCGTCCCAGTCATCGTTCGACTTCTTCCCCCGCTTCGCCTCGTCCACGGACTCCTTCTTCGGGAGTAGCGCGTAGCAAGCCTTGAGGTCCTTGTCGTTCAGGTCGGAGAACGGCATCGTGGTGAAGTTCAGCACCCCAGCAGCCTTCGCCATCGTGCCGGTGAACATCACCTTCTTCGTTCCGCCGGTCGTGCTCTTGGAGTCGGGCGGCCACCACTTCCAGAGCGCCTTCTCCATGTCGGCGCGGCTGGTGTCTTCGCACTCGCAGCCCGCCTGACCTTCACACTCGCAGCCTGCCTTGACGATGCCGCCCACCGCTTCGCCCTGCGTCGGCCTCTTCAGGCGCGGCCCGGACATCGACAGGTACCAGCCAGTCTGCTGCTCGAAAGTGCTCACCAACGCGTCCGCGTAGATGCCTTCGAACTTCTTCACCGACTTCGCGCCGTTCAGGAACTCCATGTCGTAGGTGTCGTCGCCTCGAAGCGTGATGACGCAGACGTTGCCCAGCGAGCGCTCCTTGTTCGGCCACTTGAACCGCAGACCGTTCGGCAGCAGCACGACCTCTTTCGCGCCAAGCATTATGCGCAGTCGTCCCGGACCGCCCATCTGCTGCGCGATGGTCTTGCCGATTTCGTCATCGCCCTCGAACAGGCTCGGACGAGCGGAAACGACACCTGACAGTTCTCGGATGCGGTTGAAGTCCACGGTCGCTCCTCAGTTCTTCCGGAACTGCTTGATGGCTGCGGCGAGACCGGCCTCGATGTCTCCGTCCTTCTCGTAGGAAGCCTGACCCATCTTGAACACTTTGCTGATGTCCATGATGTCGATCTGAACGCCGTGACCGAGCTTGTAGTAGGACTTCTCGATTTCCTTGTCGAGCGCCTTGCCCTTGAGCTTCTTAGGGGCCTTGTCAGGCTTCGCCATCGGAAGACCCAGTGGCGTCATGCCGTGGAGGGCCGGGACCTGCGGCGTCTTCACTTCAGACAGCTCTGTGGTCCCGCTCAACCCCGGTCGAACAGAGTCCACACCGGCCAGCTCGCGCATTCGCTTCATGTCCATGTCGGTGTCCTCTTTCTTGGAGGTCTGGGAGACCTCGGGCTCTTTGGCGGTCTCTTTGGTCAGATCCGCCACAGCAGGCTTGAACCGGAACTCGACCTCGGGAGGAAGGTCCTTCTCGGTGACGACTTCCCAGCCCGAGGCCCAGATGCCCCTGAAATCGACGTTCTTCTTCACGGCCTGCTTCGGCTTCTTCGCGCTCGTCTTCCCGAGGGGCCACGTCACCTCAAGGCACTTGAAGCTGCCCGCCTTGTTCTGGGCGTACGCGTACACCCACGCCTCGTCCACCGAGCTGCCGGGCTTGTGTGCGAAGTGCGCGTAGAACGGAACCGAAGGAGCGCTGAAGCTCTCGCCGAGGGTTGGTCGAACAGAGTCAATCCCGGCCAGCTCTCGCATCCGTTTCATGTCCACGATGTCACTCCAAGTCTGAGGGGCTGAGGATCTTCTACCGCACTACAGCAGCATCCGTCTTCTTTCGCTTTCAGAATCCGAAGCCGCCAAACGTGGTCGAAGTCGTCGAAGCCGTGGTCGAGTAGCCGTGGCGCACGAACGAGACTCGAATCGTCACATGCTGCGGCATCGGACGCGGGGGCGGAGCACGGCCCACCTGCATCTTGTCGAACTCGTCCACCGCCGCCGACACCAGCTTGAAGTC
>Ga0315290_10004216_pt1 | contig 10346 bp, 8 predicted proteins | sample YL17G12_0_MG_FD_203627 | JGI IMG/M metagenome (GOLD analysis project Ga0315290, IMG submission 203627) | Sediment microbial communities from Yellowstone Lake, YNP, Wyoming, USA - YL17G12_0 | ecosystem: Environmental > Aquatic > Freshwater > Lake > Sediment | place: USA: Wyoming | collected...
AGCTTAGCTCCATACACTTTGTTCAGCTGGGCTAACACAACACTTATCACGAACTGGCAGGCAAAAGAATCGGAATTGTATTGCGGTCGGAGGCCGCTATTTCAGAGGGGCTGACCAAAAAGTCCCAGTTCTTCTTTAAAGATTTGCCCTTTTCTTTTGATGGAAAAGGGCAAATGGTTATATTTGTGTAGCGAACAAAAAATATAACTATGGGTAAAATTACGACAAAACAAGTATTCAAACAGTATTCACAAGAGCAAATATTTTTATTGCCGCCCAACTTGGAAGAATTGATTCCAGAGGCGCATCTGGTTCGTGTCGTCAACCAGATTGTTGAAAAGATGGACCTGGCGGCTATTTACAACAGTTATAAAGGAGGAGGAACAAGCGCGTACCATCCTAAGATGTTGGTAAAAGTATTGCTATATGCGTATGCAATGAAGATTTACACAGGTCGGAAGATAGCCAAAGCATTGCGCGAAGATATAAACTTCATGTGGCTTGCTACGCAGAGCCGTCCTGACTTCCGGACAATAAACGGCTTTAGGAGTGGTGTATTAAAAGGCACGATAGAAGATCTATTTAAAAGCATGTTGTCATTTTTGGTAGCGCATGAATACATCAATTTTGAAAACTACTTTTGCGATGGCAGCACTTTTGGAGCCAATGCCAACCGCTACAAAATGGTTTGGAAGAAAAACGCCGAACGCTACCAGACTGCAGCCGTAGAAAAATGCAAACAACTTTTTGAACAGATAGATTTACTCAATCAAAGTGAAGACAAACAATACGGCGACAAAGATCTGGCTGAAACAGGACGACAGGGAATAAACGTGGATGATAAAAGCATCCAACAACAAGTAGAAAAACTAAATCACATTATTAAAAACACATCCATTAAAAAGGATAAGCAAAAAGCCGAAAGCCTTAAAAAGAAATTGGCAGAACATACAGCGAAAATAGCCAGGTATGCACATCAAAAACAAACCAGCAGAAACAGGAGCGGTTACTCCGTTACCGATACCGATGCTACTGCAATGATGATGAAAAACCAGGAGATTCTACCTGCTTACAATATCATGATTGGCAGTGAAAATCAATATATATTGAATTATACAGTCCATCAAAACGCTAACGATGGCGTATGCTTCAAAGAGCACATCAACCAACTGGAAAAACACACAGACCTTTCTCCCGATTACATTATCGCAGATAGTATTTTTGGCACGCAAGAAAATTATCAGTTACTGGAAGAAAAGAAAATCGGCAACCTGATGAAATTCCATCTATATCAAAAGGAACAAAGCAATAAATACAAAAACAACCCATACAACAGGGATAACTTTCCATACGATCAAAATACTGACACCTACCTCTGTCCGAATCAAAAACGATTATACTTTTCCCATATCAAGAAAGATAAGAACAAGAATGGCTTTCAAATGCAAAGCCGTGTTTATGAATGTGAAGATTGTGCTGGTTGCCCCTTTGCAACAGCGTGTAAAAAATCAGTGGAGCAAAACAGGACAATTACAATAAATATTGAATTTGAATATTATAAGCAACAAGCACGCCAGAACCTCAGAACAGAAAAAGGTGCTGCACTAAAACGACGACGAGGATGTGAAGTAGAAACCTGTTTTGGTGATATAAAAATGAACCAAAACTTCAAAAGGTTCCATCTGAGAGGCAAGCAAAAAATAGCTGTTGAATTTGGCATTATAGCAATGGCTCATAACTTGCGGAAAATACACTTGCAACTGCTCAGAAAATATCAAAATGCAGCTTAAAAACAGCTGCTTTTTGACATAGATGATTTTTGAATGATCTTTTACCTTCACAAAAATGGACGGGTTCAATAAACCGGAATGTTTTAGATAAATTCAATGAAAAATATGTCAAAAGAAAGGCTAGCCAATAATTAACTTTTTGGTCAGCCCCTCAGGGATAGTGGTCTCCTGACCGCTTATATTTAATATTCTTCTGCATAAATTTCTAATATTCTTATCAACCTGAGTTAGGGATTGAAGTGGATGCTACGACAAGCTCAGCACTCCTTCGGCTGCACCCAGGAAAATCGGGGACTTGCAGCGGAAAGCCCAACCCGCAGCAGAGGGGAACTCCAAAATATTTCTTATTCCTTCTCCTTACTCCATAATCCCTTCTTTTCTCTCCGGGCACTCCCGGATTAACTGAAATTATCCAGAATCCTTTGCCTGTCTTCCGATTATTTATCGTTTTTATGATACAGTTCGATAAAGGTTATTTTGTCTTCTTCCGGAAAGTGGGCATAAGCCAGACGCAAACCCGAATTAACACCACGGCCTTTTAATGCTTTACAGGCGATCTTCTTTTCTTTGATGATACACGTTTTCAGTCCCAGGTTGTCGATGCGGTAACTGAAGGGTGGCCTTTCGCCGGGGGCGATTTCCAAAACCTTTTTCACCACCTCCAAATCATTGTTCAGCGTTCTGTATTTTTTTAAAAGGTTTTTCAAATCCTTATTAAATCCGGCAAGTTCATTAAAGGTCATTGCGTTTCAATTTCGTCGCCGTAATTTCTAGCTGAGAAAGGAGCATCCCGGTAAAAAGCCAGTTCGTAATTTATTTCTTCTCCTTCTTTTGAAGCCAGCCAGGGCATATCCTTATGAGAATAATTGCTAATGGCAGAAGCCGACCAATCGGACAATTGTTCAATCACTTTGTCTATTACTTCTTTCTCACTTGCTTTCAATTCCGTTAAATCTGCTTTCACAAGCGGAATGTAACGCGTTTGCATTTTGTCAGAATATTGTGTTTTAATTCTTTGTATCTGACCGTTTTCAATCATCTGACTAATGATTGTATCTAACTTTTGTGGAACTGGACCATAAGGTAATTTGCGATATTTAGCACCTGTTAAATGCTCCTCATACAATTCATAGTAATTGAAATCCGAAAAATACAACAGTTTGAAAAGAACCGTTTCACCAACATTCGGTTTGCCTGCACATCTTTCCAGGATATACAACAACACGTTTTTAAACTTATTCACTTGCAGAGTTGGCACAGAAATACGTTCCGCTGATTTTTCCGGTTTTGCTTCGGCTTTGCCTTCCACATCCTGGCTTACGGAAAAATCCTTCGACATAAAATCATCTAAAGAAAAACCTAAGATCATAGACAACCTTTGTAGTTCAAGAACATTGACACTTCTGTTTCCTAATTCTATCTGGGCTAAGGACGGTCTGGATATTTTGACACTCTTTGCCAGGTTTTCCTGAGATAACCCCTTTACCTTACGAAGTTCAGTTATCCTTTGACCAATTTGCTTTTGTGAAAGTTTTGTGTTCATACAAGTTCTTCATTACTGTTTAAGAAACAAAAATAAGCAATGATTCAATATAAAACAATAGAATGTATGAAAACGAAACAATATTTATTTAACTCAGCAAACCGGGCACTATGCACTGAGCACTCAAACAGGATCCACATCCACCGCCACAATCACCTGCCTGTGCTCCTTTTGCTTACGGAATTCATGCAGTATAGCAGATAATTCGAATTTTAAACGCGGCAGCGAAGCGCCTTTTTCGATCTTGATGAGGAAGTCCTTGAGGTAGAAGTTGCGGATGCGGCTCACGGGCGGGAACTCGGGGCCCAGCACGCGTGTGCCATAGGTTTCGCGCAGCATGGCGGCGAGCCGGGAGGCCGATTCGTTGAGGTGGCTGGCATCGCGGTGCTTGAGCGTGATGCGGATAAGGCGGAAATACGGGGGATAGTTGTAGGCATGCCGCTCGGCCATCTGGCTGTTGTACATGGCGAGATAGTCGTTGGCGGTAACCTGCCTGATAACGGCATGCGTGGGGTTGTAAGTCTGGATAATGACCTTGCCCTGTTTCTTCTTGCGGCCGGCGCGCCCGCTTACCTGGGCCATAAGCTGGTAGCTGCGCTCGAAGGAGCGGAAATCGGGGAAGCTGAGCATATTGTCGGCGTTTAATATGCCTACGAGGCTCACGTTTTCGAAGTCGAGGCCCTTGGTCACCATTTGTGTACCCACGAGTATGTCGATACGGCGGTCCTCGAAATCGGCCAGCAACTGCTGCAAGGCATAGCGAGATCGGGTGGTGTCGAGGTCCATACGTTCGATGCGGGCGACAGGGAACAGGAGGGCCAGGTCCTCTTCCACGCGTTCGGTTCCGAAACCTTTCATGATGAGGCCGGTATTGCCGCAATCGGGGCAGGTGTCTGGCACACGCATGGCATAGCCGCAGTAATGGCAGCGGAGCATGCCGTCGCGTTTATGGTATGTAAGCGTAACATCGCAGTTTTTACATCCGGGCATCCAGTGGCAGGTGTTGCATTCCAGCCTGAGCGAGAAGCCGCGGCGATTCTGGAAAAGGATCACCTGTTCGCCGGTATCCAGGGCTTGTTGTATCTCCTTTACGAGCGTGGCGGAAAATACCGATTGTGTTTTCCCCGCTTTGGTTTCTTCCTTCAGGTTGACCACCGTAACGGCCGGAAGCAGCAGACCACCATAGCGTTCGCCCAGTTCGGCAAATCCGTACTTGCCGCTTTTGGTATTGGCAAATGTTTCGATGGCTGGTGTGGCTGAGCCGAGCAGCGTTTTGGCATGGTGAAGGCTTGCGAGGTAGACAGCCGCGTCGCGGGCATTGTAGCGCGGAGCCGGGTCATATTGCTTGAAGGAGGTGTCGTGTTCCTCGTCCACGATGATGAGGCCCAGATTGCTGAAAGGGAGGAACACGGCAGAGCGCGCACCGAGGATCACCCTGTGCGGGCTGCCTTCGGATGGAGGCGCTATCACGCTGTTCCAGATCTCGGTGCGTTCGTTTTCGTTGAAACGGGAATGATAAACACCCACGCTGCTGCCAAAAAATTTGCGCAGGCGATTGATGATCTGTGTGGTGAGGGCAATTTCGGGAAGGAGGTAAAGCACCTGCCTGCCGGCAGCCAATGTTGCAGCGATAAGCCTTATGTAGATCTCTGTTTTGCCGGAGGAAGTTATACCATGCAGCAGGAAAACTTCCTTTCCGGTAAAGCCGGAAGTAATGGTCTGGAACGCTGTTTCCTGTATCGGATTGAATTCGATGCTGTCCGAATCTTTTTCGGCATCGAAATATTCCAGCCGCGAAACGGTCTTTTCGAACGTGAGCAAAATGCCTTTCTTCTCCAGCGGTCTGAGTGTGGCGGGTAGTACACCCGCAGCTTTGATAAGGTCCGCGCGTTTGACTTCTTTGGGCGTGCCGCTGAGGCATTGCGACATGCTGATATAAGCGATGAGCACCTGAAGTTGCTTGCCGGCTTTGCGTTCGAGTGTATCGTACACTTCGCGCAAACGGTCCTCGTCGAGGTACGTGTCGGCAATGCTGACAAAGGTTTCGGTGCGGGGTTTGAAGCGCTGTTCGAGGGTTTCTTCGGTAAGGAGCAGTCCCTTTTCGAGCATCGTTTTGATGAGCGGGATCACCTTGAGCTGCCCGACCAGTTCGGCCACTTCGGTCAGCGTTAGGATTTCGCGTGCCAGGAGCGCCTTGATGACCATTTGTTCCTTTTCGCTGAGGGTATAAGAATACTCCGTGTTGGCGGGGTTGAGGATCACGCGGGTTTCGCTGGCCAGTTTAAACCCCGGCGGCAGCGCAGCATTCATCACTTCGCCGGGCATGCACATATAATAACCGGCTATCCATTCCCAGAAACGGAACTGGATGTCGTTCACGATGGGTTCTTCGTCCAGCACTGCCAGGATATACTTTGGCACCACCATGGGCGGCTTTTCGTGGATGCGGCGCACCAGTGCGGTATAAAGTTTTTTCTGGCCGAACTGCACAGCAACGCGGGCGCCTGTTTTCACGCTGTCATTTAACTCGAACGGCACGCGGTAGGTAAAATAGCCATCCACCGGCAGGGGAAGAAGCACATCTACAAACAGGGTTTTGCGCATGGTGCCGGGCTTTATTCTGCGGTTGTTTCGCTGGTGTTGGTACGTGCACGTTTGCTTCCCTGGTAAATGCTGAAATGCACGAAACGGCATTCGAGCTGCCCGTTGAAGACGGGAAGTTTGGCGGTGGGTTTCAGCCCGATGTATTTGAGTGCTTGAAGGTCGGCGCTGATGATCCATACATCGAAACCGGAATACCTGTTCTTTAGCCTGTCGCCGATGGATTGGTAAAGGCTGATGATATCATCCACCTGTATCCGTTCGCCGTAAGGCGGGTTCATGATGAGAATTCCGGGGCCGTCGGGTGGTTCAAAGGTTTCGAATGGTGATACCACCAGGTCGATGTCCTTATGCAGGCGGGCCGAACGAATATTCGTTTTCGCAGCGGCAAGATTGCGCTCCGAAATATCGGAACCTACGATGAGGTGTTCGAATTCCACACCTTTATCCAGTGAGGCTTTCACCATTTTGTTCCATAAATCGTTGTCGTAATCGTTCCAGCGCATGAAGCCAAAGGTGTCGCGGTATTGTCCAGGGGGCATATTGTTGGCGATGAGAGCAGCTTCGATGAGGAGTGTGCCTGAGCCGCACATGGCATCGATGAAATTCGATTTTTTATCCCATCCTGAGAGCAGGATAAGTCCGGCGGCCAGCACTTCGCTGAGCGGGGCCTCGGCTATAGTCTGGCGATATCCGCGCTTGTGCAGCGACATGCCCGAACTGTCGAGCGAAACGTCGCATTTGTTGCGGTAGATGTGCAGGTTGATGCGGATATCAGGGTTGTCTAAATCCACCGATGGTCTTACGCCGAACTTGTCACGGAAGCGGTCGACGATGGCGTCCTTGGATTTGAGCGAAGCATAATGGGAGTGGGTGATGGGTGAATCGGTGACCACGGCATCCAAAGCAATGGTCTGATCCACGTCGAAAATGGCTTCCCATGGGAAGGCGTTTATTTTGGTGTAGAGGTTGTTTTCGTCAGTAATTTCAAATGAGGTGAGCGGCACCAGAATGCGCAGGGCGGTGCGGAGCCAGTAGTTAACTTTGTACAGAAGGGCTTTGTCGCCCTTAAAACTGACGGCACGGCGCAACACAGTTACTTCGGAGGCGCCGAGTTGGCGGAGCTCGGTGGCGAGGACTTCTTCGAGACCGGAGATGGTTTTGGCGATGAAGATGGATGATGAATAGTGCTGGTCTTTCAAAGGGGAAATGTGTTTAGTATTAGATCTGTCTTATTAAGTTCATTTAGGTATCAGTGCCTAAACTCTTTATTTTTCATAAAAATGCATTTGAACATAACTCCTGGCACTCCAGGAACTCCAGTCACTCATTTATCAGTCACTTATTTTATCCCAGTTTTTCGAGAAATCTTTTCTTCTCCACAATAAACCGGGTATGCGTGCCAGTGCCAATTTCGCCTTTAGTATCAGAGGCTGTTACCTCGAAGATCAGCTTCCTGTTCTCCACATTTATCAGTCTTACATGGCAGGTAACCTTCATACCGATCGGTGTTGCCTGCAGATGTTTCACATTGACTTCTGTACCGACGGTGATAAAGCCTTTTGGTAACAAATGCTCAACGCTTTCCATGGCAGTCTTTTACATAAAAGAAATCATAGCTGGTGTAGAAAATACTTCAACTGTTCCTGATCCATAAGCCGTAGCCAAATCGGCGGGTCCGACAATTTTCTCCTTGATATTAGAGATGCCGGGTTCTATTGTAAAATCCATATTGCAGCGAACTAGAAATTGAAAAGGATTGTTTGTTTCACATCAGGATGCAAACTCAGTGACACAGGGCAGGTAATAGCTGTGTGGCGAATGATTTCTTTTTCTTTTTCACTGTAGCCATTGGCAGGGAAACCCAGTTCCACCACCAATTCGCCGATGCGCCTGGGATTGGAAGCCATAATCTTGGTAATTTTCAGCTTGGTGCCGTCGATGGAGAAGCCATGCGTGCCGGCAGCGATGCCAACGACGGTAAGCATGCAGCTGCCATAGGAAGTGGCCAGCAGGTCGGTGGGTGAAAAAGCTTCGCCTTTGCCGTGGTTATCCAAAGGGGCATCTGTTATGAGCGTATTTCCTGAAGCAACATGCATGGCGTGCGTGCGAAGGCCTCCGGTATATTCGGTGCGGATCGTTTCCATCGTAAATCGGATTGATAGGTTTACAGCAAAGGTAGGCATTCCGGTGCTATAAAAGGAGAAAGACAATAAATGGCTTTTGCATTGAAATAGTAAAATATGTAACCAAAGACACGGAGAGCATGGAGGTTCACGGAGATTTAGCTGATTTGTAAACTCTTGTGAAACAACCTGTACCAGCTACCAGGTATATTACTTTTACGCCATCTTTTTAATTACTTACTCTGTGATTCTCCTTGCTCTCTATGTCTCGTGGTTATTTTAATTATAGCAGAATATGGTGTTAAAGATTTGTTAAACAACAGTATAATTCATCCGAACTGATTACTTTTGAGCCATGAAGCGCAAAACGTTCCTGCTCATTGTTATCATTACAGCACTTTCGCTGGTTGGCATTATCTTTATCCAGGTTTTCTGGATTAGAAATGCGGTGCAACTACAGGAAAAAATATTCGATAACCGGGTGCGTGTGGCACTCAAAAGCGTTGTTAACGGGTTGTTAGAAACCAAACTCGATACGGCCGCTGTGATTACATTTTGCGCGAAAGGCTGTGGAATGGGAGATGCGAAATTCCCTTCCAGGATCAATAGTACATTGCTCGATTCCCTCATCAGAAGCGAAATTGCAGGTATGCAGATCGATATGGATTACGAATACGGCATTTTTAGTCCGGGTGAAAAGACTTTTTATGCCGGCCATTCAGTGCAGTACCGTAAACAACTCATGGACACGCGTCACCATATATCGCTCTCCTGCCTCTACCGTTCGGATTCTTATGTGCTGGGCGCTTATTTCCCTGACGAACGCAGCATGCTTTATCGCCGGATCCTGAAATGGCTCGTAATGAGTATTATCTTTTTAGGCATATTGATTTTCGGGTTTACCTATACTATCCTCTCTTTTCTTAAACAGAAAAAGCTCTCGGAAATGAAAACCGATTTCGTGAATAACATGACGCACGAATTCAAGACGCCGATCGCCACAATATCACTGGCCAGTGAAATGCTGATGAAACCGCAGGTGTCGGGAGCAGAGGACAGGATTCGCAAATATGCCGGCATAATCTACGAAGAGAACTTACGCCTGAAGAACCAGGTGGAACAAGTGTTGCGTATTGCGGTGCTCGATAAAGGAGAAATTTCGCTTAAACTGCACAAGGTCGATCTTCACGAAATTATCACGCAAAGCCTTCGTAATTTCAGCCTTGCCCTTCGCGAGCGGAATGGCGTTATCAAATCAAATCTGCTTGCCGGCAATAGCTTTGTGTTTGCCGATCGTATGCATATCGAAAATATGCTGACGAATCTGCTTGATAATGCAAATAAATATTCGCCCCGTTCACCTGAAATTACAGTAAGCACCAGCAATAATGAAACCGGAGTTTTTATCGTAGTCCAGGATAAAGGCATCGGTATCAGCTCCGAAAACCATAAACATGTCTTTAAAAAAATGTTCCGCGTCCATACAGGTAATGTCCATGATATTAAAGGATTCGGGCTAGGCCTTTTTTATGTAAAAACAATGGCTGAAGCTCATGGTGGTTATATCCGGCTAAGCAGTGAAACAGGTAAGGGTAGTAGGTTTGAATTGTTTCTCCCCTTCATTCAACCCAATCAGCAAATATCGCCTGGCAATGAATCTTAAAACGACCATATTGCTGGTAGAGGATGATCCTAACCTTAGCGATGTGCTGAAGGATTACCTGGAGATCCTCGGTTACAAGGTGATGGTGGCTGCCGACGGTGAAATCGGGCTCGAAATCTTTAAACACCAAATCTTTAAAAGAGTTGGCATCGATCTGTGCATCCTTGATGTAATGCTTCCGCGTATGGATGGATTCACGTTAGCTCTTGCCATCAGGGAATTAAATTCTGAAGTACCCATCATATTCCTCACTGCCCGCGGACAAATGGAGGACCGCATCACGGGTTTCAAAGCAGGCTGTGATGATTACGTGGCCAAACCATTCAGTAGTGAAGAGCTCAGCCTGCGCATCGAAGCCATACTCAAGCGTTGTCGTGTCAACTTAAAACCTGCGCCTGGTGAGCATTACCAGGTGGGGTTGTATTTTTTTGATGCATCTAACTTCGAGCTTAAACTTGGTGAAACAAAACACAGTCTCACGCCAAAAGAAGCTGCCTTGTTGCGCTTATTGTGTCAGAACATGAACGTCCTGCTGCCGCGCGAAAAAGCACTTATGGAAATATGGGGAACCGATGATTATTTTATTGGCCGCAGCATGGATGTCTTCATCACAAAACTCCGCA
>Ga0315290_10004224_pt1 | contig 10336 bp, 11 predicted proteins | sample YL17G12_0_MG_FD_203627 | JGI IMG/M metagenome (GOLD analysis project Ga0315290, IMG submission 203627) | Sediment microbial communities from Yellowstone Lake, YNP, Wyoming, USA - YL17G12_0 | ecosystem: Environmental > Aquatic > Freshwater > Lake > Sediment | place: USA: Wyoming | collected...
CCGCAGTTTATCAACACTCTGCTGAAACCGTTGGGTTAGGACGTTATCGCAGGTCTGGTTATTATGTTTCAGTGACATGTCGGATGGTGCCACCGAAACACCGACCATCTGTGAATAGCTTATAAGATTGGTCGATATCTGTAGTTTTAGGGTTGCCAGACTTTTACGCAGTAGCTGTCAGTAACACCCGCTCAGCGCCAAACGCTTTTCGTGGGATATATCTCGAAGGCACAGTCTATCAAAATTTCGACCAGGAAAGATGATATTCACACTTTTCTGGGGTGCGCTTTGTTTGCGATTACCTGACGAACACCATCAAGTTTTCAAAAATTCCCAGGGATTCTATTAATCGCCGGATGGCATCACTTACAGACTCTTCACCTTTCGTCAGGTAATCAAAAAATACAGGTTGTTTTATTACCACGTCAAGATATCAAATGGTGCGTCGGGCTGTACTACTCGGCATAGCGCTTGTCGCAAGCAGCCTTAGGGGGGCATGCCGGCTGCCGCAGCCGAAACCCTCAAGGCGCCGGATCCGCCGGCGGAAGCCCCCAGCGACCATAGCGCTTTACATTGGTGAAGTTCTGCAACACCGTCACAAACCCGAGCGCCCCATCCACGCTCGCAACTGCCGCGATATTGCCCCCGAACTCCACGGCGAAGGACACGATCGACTTATCCGCCGCTTTGCGGAGGGTCTCACGCAGCTCAGGCGGCGTGGCGATTTTCTTCATCGCTGCGGCCACCTCTGGGTTCATGTGTTTTTGCGAGGCCGCCGGCGAAGAATCGCAATCCGGCTCAGGTGGTCCTGCTCATTTTGACGCATAAACTGCTCCATTTCTTCAAGCCGGCGTTGCAGGATCATGATTTGGTCCCGAAACCGCAACACCAAATCCACAGCCTCCAAATCCAGCCCCATATCCTCGTGCAGGTGGCGAACCAGTTTGAGTTTGCGGACATCTGCAGCACATATTTGCCGAGCAAATCGCCGAAGGTCTGGATGGCGATAACAGCGCCGGGCACCGCATCGCAGTCCTTTGAGCAGGATGTGAAATAGGGCTTGAGGCTTTCCCAGCCGCAGCGACTCAGATCGGTGAGCCGCTTGCGGTCATATAAAAAGCAGTGGCTCAGGATCTTGGGGATACTGAAAACGATGTGCCGGTGCGGCACGGCCTTGACGACATTGCCGCACAACCACTCACCGAATTCCACCACACGCTTCTGATGGCACGAGGGGCAAAAATGCCGCCGCTTGCACGAAAAGGCCAAAAGGTACTCATGACCGCAGGCCCCGCAACGCACCCGCGCAACGCCGTTGTGCAAGTCGCCGCAGTCCAAGTAGCGATAGATCACCTGCCTGATATAGGGCCGGAAAAACCCGTACTGCCGCTCAAAACGCTCCTCATAGACCTGCTCGAAGGTCTCAAAATGATCCTGTACACATTGGTAATAGAAGGAATTTTGCGGCTCCCTCGGTCGATAAACCGCCTGTGACATAACCGCCTGCCGGTTGCAATCGCTCCAACAGACAGATCATAAGCAACCGACATGCCAAATATTTCCTTCGGCGGCGTCAAGGCATATTTTAGTAAGATTCCGAAATGATCTATTCGACAGCTACTTGATCAACCCAAAGAGCTGGGGAACCCAAAGGGTAGTAAACGGGATATAGGTGATCACAAAAAGCGCAAACACTTCGATCAGGAAGAACCCGACAATCGAGATATTCAGCTCATCCAGTTTCAGGCCCGAGATGCGAGCCGCGATGAACAACACTTCCCCGAGGGGAGGTGTGATGAGCCCCATCGTCGTATTCAGCACGAAGACGAGTCCGAAATGGATGGGATGAATCCCCATCTGCACGGCGATGGGCGCCAGGATGGGAGCAAAGATGAGGATGGCGCTGATGTTTTCCATGAACGTACAGAGGGCCAGGAAGAATATATTGACCATGAAGAGAAACATGAAAGGCGTCGTAAATTGCAGTAGAAATTTCGACAGATGATCTCCGACCCGCTCCATGACCAGCACCCAGCCCCAGATCGTGGCCGTTCCCATGATCATCATGACGATGGCTGTGGTGATCCCTGCATTGACCATCAATCGCGGCAGATCGGAGAGTTTGAGGGTCTTCATGACGAAAACGGTGATCACGAAGGCATACCCCACTGCCACGGCAGAGGCCTCGGTCGGTGTGAACATACCGCTGATGATCCCTCCCATGATGATGAGGGGCATGAGCAGGGCAAAAAAAACTTCCCTCAAGGTGACGAAGAACTCTTTGAGGGTCACCTTTTCTTCTCGTTTAGGATATTTCTCCTTCACGGACCAGACGAAGGCGGCGGCCATCAGGAAAAGTCCCAGAAGGATCCCAGGGATCACGCCCGCCAGAAAGAGAGCACCAATGGAAACGCTACACGAGATGGCATAGACCACCATTGGAATGCTCGGGGGGATGATGGGTCCAATGATGGCGGCCGCTGAAACCAGGGCGGCGGAAAATCTCCTGCTATACCCTGACTTCACCATCATCGGGATCTCCACCGGACCCAGGGCAGCCACATCGGCGATGGCCGATCCTGACATGCCTCCAAAAAACATGCTCGCCACGACCGTCGCCATGGCCAACCCGCCCCGGACCCGACCCACGAGGATCAGCGAAAACTTGACCAGGCCATCGGTGATCTTGCCGCTGGCCATCAATTCGCCGGCCAGCACGAAGAACGGGATGCACAGCAGGGGAAAACTGTCCATGCCAGAGTATATTTTCTGGGAGACAATTTGAAGCGGGATCCCTTCCATGCTGAGAACGGACACAAGCGCTCCCACGCCAAGGCTCCAGGCGATGGGCATCCCCATAGCCATGAGCAACAGGCTGATGATGAAGAGGACAGCGATCGTCATGGGAGAGGACTCCTTTCCATGAGCTTAATACCCGAGAGGGGGCGACTCGTTCTTAAAGAGCATCTTGAGGATGGACAAGAGCTGAATCAGGATCATGAGACCTCCCACGGGAATGGCAAGAAACGGCCAGAACATGGGAATGCGAGTCGTATAGCCGAAGGTGTGAAGTTCCTTAATGCTCACCTTCATCCCCAGGTAAATCAAAATGACGATGAAGCCTACGATGGCCAGTTGGTTGATCCAGGTGACAACAGTTCTGGGTCTTTGCCTCAATTTGGAAACGAACATGCCCACGCCCATGTGTCCCCCGATCCTGACGGCAATGGCTGAGCCGATCATCGAAATCCAGATCAGGAGGTATTTGGCAATCTCCTCGGTCCACGAGATCGGGATCTTGAAGATAAACCGGTTGAACACCCCGAACAAGACAATCGCCGACATGACGGCCATCATGAGGGCGACCAAGAACCTCGCCGCCCGGTCGGCCTGATGGCTGACCCGGTCAAACCAGCCCTCTCTTTTTCTTTCCTCGATCTGGTCCATGGGTTTCTCCGTTTTAGGCCGGGGCCCCTCCTTCTGCCAGGAAGGGCCCTCGGGTTCACGACTTATTGGTAGTAAGCAGCTTCCGTGTCTTTGACGGCTTTCAGGACGGCATCCATCCATTCATTTCCGATCTTGGACCGGATATAGGGGATGACGTCCTTTTGGGCGGCCTCCTGGAACTGTTTGTATTCCGCCGCCGTTGGAATGTAGATTTGCATACCCTTCTCGGTCAGGTCCTCCATCCACAGAGTATTTCCCAGGTAAACCTGCGCCCGGTAAATGGAGATGGCGTGCATGGCGGAGTCTCTCACAATCTGCCTATGCTCAGGGGTTAATGACCGGTAGAACTTCTCATTGATGGAGATCGGAAGGACTCCGAGAACGTGTCCGTCCATGGTCAGATGCTTCTGGACCTCGTAAAGCTTTGCCTCAATGATCATGGAGAGCGGGTTTTCCTCTCCGTCAACCACCTTCTGCTGGAGAGCACTGTAGAGCTCGGACCAGCTCACCGGGGTAGCCTGGGCTCCCAAGCCTTCAACCATCTTCACAGCTTCAGGGCTCTGGGTCACCCGGATCTTCATCCCCTTCATGTCCGCCGGAGAACGGATCGGCTTGACGTTGTTCGTGAAGTTGCGGAAGCCGATGAAAGACCATCCCAGGATGCGGACCCCGATCTTGTCAAGCACCAACTTTTTAAACCTCTCGCCCGTGGGACCTTCCAGAACCTTATACATCACCTCCATTGAATCCGTGAGGTAGGGGGCGGCAAACGCCATCCATTCGGGCACGAAGTTGGAGAGGGGCATACAGCTTGCAGACGAAACCTGGATTACCCCATCCTTGAGCTGCTGCCACAGTTCCTGTTCATCTCCCAACTGGGAGTTCGGATAAATGTTGACCTGGATGGCCCCGTTCGATCTCGCTTCCACCATCCGTTTGAAGACAACCGCCGCCGTGTGTTCTGATGCCAGTCCGCTCCCTTCGATGGAAGTCAACGTAATATTGTTGACCGATGCGGAGGTGGCATACTTGATGGTGATGGCAGCGGCCTGGACCCCGGAGGTGAATAGAAACAAACCCAAGATTACCACACTACAAAAAACCATCGTGATCGTTGTTCTCTTGTTCATAAAAACCCCCTTTCTTTGTGAGATCATTCGTTCTAAATGCCGGAGGGACCAGCGCTCAGGCCCTCCAAACGATGTAACAGCTCACCTCCTTCCTTCTGAGTGGGCCCGTTCAACTGCTCCAAGGCCTGCCTCTCAGCTTGGAACTTCGAATGGCCTTTTTGCTCCGCTCTGCCTCGCCCTTTCGAGCGTGAGCTTCATCCGTGACCCGCGGAAGAACGGCACATCCGACCCCCTCCGGCCCTTCAGTCCGGAAGCGTCTTAACGACCGTCTTCATGGACGTCAGGATATGATCTGACTGCTCTTCGATGACGGCAATCACCCGCATTTCCCCCCGGCACGCCGGGCACACCAGGGGATTGACCTCGTAGATTTTCTGGATCAGCCGCGCCCAGTTCTTGCGAAACGTCTTGTCGGGCAGGGGCGGTTCCAGAATATAGGCCATCGCGGCATCGTCTCCGGTTTTTTGGCGCTTGCCTCTGGACACGTTGCTATAGTAGCCGTAATAGCGCACCATGTGTTCGCCCTTATTGGGGACGTGCGAACACCTGGCGGCCAGCCATTCCAGAGCATCAAAGCTCTTTTGCCGGCGGCCGTCTTTGCCTTTATACACCACGGTTGCTGTTTGGGCATCGTAGTCCAGGCGCTCCTGGGAAAACGAGGCCCGGATGATGTAGCGGCCCAGGTTTTCCATGGCCGCTTTCTGCCGGAGCAGGATGCGCGGGCCGCAGTGCACACTGAAGCCCGAATGACGCCATTTGCCCATCAGCGCCACCGTGGCCTCGGTGATAATCGTATACGTTTTATGTCAATAGCTTTTTTCAGAGAACCGAATTGGCGCTCTTGGGCTGAGCACATAGCGTGCCTCAGTCGAATCTTTGGTGGGGTCGGCATTTTGAGGGTTTAGCAGAAGAAACATGCCGCTTGAGGAAATTGCAGATTTGGTTCAGGTCGATGGGGCTGGTAGGTCGCTTTATCCTCCCAGATACGCCTTTTTCACATCAAGATTCTCAAGCAGATCCCGGGAGGCGCCAGCCATCACCAGCCGGCCGGTCTCGATCACGTAGCCCCGCTGGACGAACTTCAGGGCCAGCCGTGCATTCTGCTCCACCAGTAGGATCGCGGTGCCCTCCGCGTTGATTTCCTTCAGGGCTTTGAACAAGCTCATCAGCAGCAGCGGGGCGAGCCCCATGGACGGCTCGTCCAAGAGCATCATCCGGCGGCCGCTCATGTAGGCCCGGGCCACGGCCAGCATCTGCTGCTCGCCGCCGCTCATGGTGCCGGCCTTCTGTTTCTGGCGCTCCTCGAGCCGCGGGAAAAGCTTGAACATGCGCGTCAAATCGACGGCGATGCGGTCCTTATCCCGGCGGGCGAAGGTCGCAAGCTTCAGGTTCTCGGTGACGGTCAGGTTGTCGAACAGCCGCCGCCCCTCCGGGACGTGCGAGACCCCGAGCTCGCTGACCACGCGGTCGGCACTGTAGCCCAGAAGGTCCTTGCCCTGCAACGTCATGCGGGTCCCGGACTCGGTTTTCACCATGCGCGAGATCGCGCGCAGCGTGGTGCTCTTGCCCGCGCCGTTGGCCCCGATGATGCACACGATCTCGCCTTCGTCGATCTGGAAGTTCAGACCGTGCAGCGCCTTGATGTTGTCGTAGGATACCCGCAGGTTTTCAACCGATCATTCTTTCGCTGACTCCGCTTGGGGAAAAAGCAATTTCTTATCATTTCCCTGCTCCGGAAATGAAGTCATCTTTTCCAGCTGCATAGCCTGTCATTGCCTCACTCGATCATGACTCTCCCAAGTATGCTTTGCGCACCATCTCGTTTTCGCTCAGATTCTCTGCGCTGTCGTGCAGCACGATGCGTCCGGTCTGCAGCACATAACCCCGATTCGCCACCTGGAGTGCCATGAGCGCGTTCTGCTCGACCAAAAGGATCGTGGTGCCCTGCGCGTGAATGTCTTGGATGATCTGGAAAATCGTTTCGACCAGAACCGGCGAAAGTCCCATACTCGGCTCGTCCAGAAGCAGGATTCTCGGACGCGACATCAAGGCGCGTCCGATCGCCAGCATTTGCTGCTCCCCGCCGGAGAGTGTACCGCCCTGCTGAGTCCGTCGCTCTTTCAACCTCGGAAAGAGCTCAAACACACGTTCCATGTCTTGCTGGATGCCGGTCTTGTCGCTGCGGTGGAAGGCACCCATTTCCAGATTCTCTAGCGTCGTCAGCCGGGGGAAGATGCGGCGGCCTTCCGGCGCCTGGCAGATGCCTAATGTGACGATGTTGTGAGCCGGGACGCGGTCTATCCGCCTTCCCTCGAGCGTGATCGTTCCCTCTTTGGGATGCAGCAGGCCGGAGATCGTCTTGAGCGTAGTCGTTTTGCCGGCTCCGTTCGAGCCGATGAGCGTAACGATCTCGCCCTTGTCGACGGTAACAGAGATGCCTTTGAGAGCATGGATATTACCGTAATACGTGTGAATGTTGTGGAGTTCAAATAGTGCCATATTCCTGGCTCCCTGTTCACGCCACGACCTTTTGTTTTGCTCGCCGGATCCGCGTGACAACCCCTTTGCCTAGATAAGCTTCGATGACTTTGGGATTGGCACGCACCTGCTCCGGTGTTCCTTCCGCGATTTTGGCGCCATGATCCAGAACTGTGATAAATTCCGAGATGCCCATCACCACTTTCATGTCGTGCTCGATCATCAAGATCGTGATGTCCAGATCGTCGCGCACGCGCTTGATCAGCGCCATCGCGTCTGTTGTTTCCAGCGGGTTCATGCCGGCAGTCGGCTCGTCCAAGAGCATTAGTTTCGGATGGGTCGCCAGAGCCCGTGCAATCTCCAATCGCCGCTGAAGTCCGTAGGAAAGGTTCTTGGCGAGCGTCTCGCCTTTGCCGCCCAATCCAACATACGCCAACAGCTCCTGAGCGCGCTCGCGCGCTTTGGCCTCCTCCTGCATCACAGACCGCAATCGCAGCATTGCGCCGTACCAAGCCGCTTTCAAGCGGCAGTTCATGCCGACCAGCACATTCTCGAGAGCGGTCATGTTGCTGAAGAGGCGAATGTTTTGGAAGGTCCGTCCCAGCCCCAGCGCAGTGGCGCGATTGGGACGCAGTCCGCCAAGCTCCTTGCCCTCCAACAATATCTGACCCGACGTCGGCGCGTAAAAGCCAGAGACCATGTTGAAAAAGGTCGTCTTGCCTGCGCCGTTCGGGCCGATCAGACTTGCGATCATGCCTTTCTCGATATCGAGGTCGAGTTCGCTCACCGCGGCCAAGCCGCCAAATTTCTTGCTGATTCCTCGAGCTTCCAACAAGGCCATGGCGATCTCCTCCGTTATCCTCTTTCTGCCGGCTGGAGCGTTTCTTCCTCCGCCGCGTGTAGTTCGGCGCGCCGTGCGGCGCTGGGAAAGAGTCCTTCCGGTTTGACCAACATGATGACGACCATCGCCAAACCAAAGAAGAACCACCGCCACAGAGAGAGGTCAATCGTTGCCAGCGGAGAAATGTGAAGCGCCTGACCGACGTAGCGCACGAAGAAGGTGGTCTGAGTGAGGATGACACGGTCAAAGAGCTGGAGCAACATGCCGCCGATCACGACCCCCTTGATATTGCCCATGCCGCCGAGAATGACCATGCACAGAATCATGACCGACAAATTGAACTTGAACAACTCTGGGAAGATCGCCTGCAGCTTGGCCGCGTAGAACGCTCCCGCAAAACCGGAGAAGGAGGCGCCGATAGCAAAAGCCAAGAGCTTGGTTCGAATGGGGTCAACCCCCATGCAATCCGCGGCGGTCTCGTCCTCGCGCAGCGCCATCCAGGCGCGACCCAGGCGCGAATCCTGCAGGCGCGCGCTCGCTAAAATGACGAGGGCGGCAATGATCAGGATCAGGTAATACCAGGGTGTGGGGTCGAAGCTAAACGTGAATCCCCAGATCGACGGCCGTCCGACCGGGTTCAGTCCCTGCACCCCATTGGTCAAGTTAAAGTCACTGACCAGCCGCCAGGGCCCAACGCCAATCGTCACACCGCCCAAATTGCGTATGACGACGGGCACGATTTCGCCAAAAGCCAGCGTGACGATGGCCAGATAGTCACCGCGGAGGCGCAGCGTTGGCGTGCCGATGACGATGCCGAAAAGCGCGGCGACGATCACGGCGGCCCAGATAACGATCCAAAAGTTCCATTGCAGGGAATGCCCCGGCCAGGTGAGGATCCCCGTGGTGTATGCACCAATCGCAAAGAACGCGGCATAGCCCAGGTCGAGCAGGCCGGCATAGCCGACGACGATGTTCAGGCCCAGGGCCAGGATCACCAGGACCAGCACGTCGGTGACATCGTTGACGACTCCCCAATTGAACGCATTGTCCACCAGCGGGAAGATCAGGAGCAGAAAAATCGAGAAAGCCCAGGTGAGGATCTGGCGCTGCCGAGCCGGCAGTGCTCGCCAGGGCCCTGTCAATGAATCCCAGATTTGAGCCATAGAACCCCCCACTCAATCTTTCTCCGGTGTCCGCTCGCCCAGGAGCCCGGATGGTTTGAAGACCAGCACCAGGATCAGTATCGTAAAGACAAGGGCACGCGTCCATTCCGAGGAGAGATACTGATCGCTGCCGGCGTTGAGAAAACCGATGACGTAGCTGCCCAACACCGCGCCACCGATATTGCCAATGCCTCCCAAGACCGCAGACGTAAAAGCCAGAAGACCGGCGTCAAAACCCATCAGATAACGGCCTGTGTTCAGGTAGAGGCCGACCATCATGCCGGCCGCACCGGCGAGGGCGCCGCCTATAAAGAACGTGTTGCGAATCACCGTTTCGACGTTGATGCCCATGAGCGCCGCCGCCTCGCGATCCTGGGACGTGGCCCGCATGGCCTTGCCCATCTTGGTGTTCCGAATGAACAGGCTCAAGAGTACCATCAACGGCACGGTGACGCCCATCAGAAACACATCTTTGGTCGTGAACAGCACCGCTGTCGTCATTCCCAACATGTCGTTCAGAATATCGATCGCGGGGAAGATGGCCGGATAATTGATCTGGCTGGGTCCCTTCCAGAGCATTCCCAAATTCTCCAACATGAAGGACATGCCGACGGCCGTGATGAGCACAGCCAAGCGCGGGGCACGGCGCAACGGTTTATAGCCGATGCGATCGATCAGCATGTTGATCGTTCCCGTGCAGAGCATGGTCACAAACATGACCCCGAAGGTAATGACCCACAGTTGCCAGCCTCCCAGGGTACGGTTGACATCGAGAAATCCTAGGAAGGTCAGCGAGATCAGGAAACCCAACATGTAGACGTCGCCGTGGGCGAAATTGATCAGCTGGATGATGCCGTACACCATGGTGTAGCCCAGGGCGATCAAGGCCAGGTAAGAGCCGATCGTGACGCCGTTGATGATGAGTTGAATGAAAAGTTCAGTCTCGGTCATCTAACCCCATCCCCCTCATAAGATAATGTGAGGATCTTCTTACCACCACGCACATGCGCCAACGACTTATTATGTTGGCGAGGATGCGGGTTAAGCCACACTCTAAAAACTTACCCTGGCGATGAGGAAGCAGATCGCCAGGGTAAGCCGAGATTCTGCGAATGCTACTTGCAGGTCATGTCGCCACTGATATTCATCTCCCAGACGTACTTGCCGTCTTTGAACAGAAAGCCGGACATCAGGTAGGTCGTCGGATCGCCGTTTGCGTCGAAGGTGATCTTGCCGGAAACACCATCCAGATCCTTGGTGACGCGCATCGCGTCGAG
>Ga0315290_10004225_pt1 | contig 10335 bp, 5 predicted proteins | sample YL17G12_0_MG_FD_203627 | JGI IMG/M metagenome (GOLD analysis project Ga0315290, IMG submission 203627) | Sediment microbial communities from Yellowstone Lake, YNP, Wyoming, USA - YL17G12_0 | ecosystem: Environmental > Aquatic > Freshwater > Lake > Sediment | place: USA: Wyoming | collected...
AGCCGGGCCACTTCACCTTCGAGTTGTGCATTGCGCTGGCGTAGTGAAGCCACATCACGCGGTACGGTCAGGAATTCCGCCACTGCCAGGTAGCGGGTGGAGATCCAGGTTTGTGCATCGACCATGAGCCTCGAGAACCAGGAACTGAGCGGATTAAAATATCCGCCCAGGGCGAGCGCTATCAAGCCAATCGCCACTAATGCAATGATTACAGCCTGCAGGGAACGGGGAAAACTTGTTTTCATAGCCAATTGGGAAAACCGCGCTGTCTTGACGCGGGCACCTGCTTATGAGTGACGCGTGCTGCCGCGCTCCAGCCCAACCAGGTAACGGTTGCCAGCTGAAAAATCATCCAGAATAATGCCTGTACCCCGCACCACACAGGTGAGTGGGTCCTCTGCCACCCACACACGCAGGTTGAGATCATCAGCCAGCCGATCTGCCAAACCGTGCAGGAGCGCACCGCCTCCCGCCAGGCAAATGCCGTTATCCATCAAGTCAGCCACAATTTCAGGCGGCACCTCGTCAAGCGCATCCTTTATCGTCTCAACGATCACCTGCACAGATTGCGAAAGTGCTTCGCGCACTTCGACGGAGGAAATTTCAATTGATTCTGGCAGGCCCGTCACCAGGTTTCGGCCGCGTACTTCAACGGTCTTTTCGATCGGCAGTGGAAAAGCTGAGCCGATATTCCATTTGATTAATTCAGCAATCCGTTCCCCGACCAGTACATTGTATTTATTGCGTATATATTGGACGATGCTCTGGTCTAATTCATCGCCTGCCACACGAAGGGAACGGGAGACCACCACTCCAGACATCGACAGGACCGCCACCTCGGTGGTTCCACCCCCGATATCCACGATCATTGAACCACGCGTCTCGCTGATCGGCAGTCCTGCTCCAAGGGCAGCGGAAGTGGGTTCCTCGATCAGAAAAGTCTCGCGGGCACCTGCAGCCATGGAGGCATCATATACGGCCCGTTTCTCAACTTCAGTGACACCCGATGGGATGCCGATGACCACGCGCGGCCGCGGCAGCGGCACCACACTCTGCTCGTGAACCTTGCCTATAAAATATTCCAGCATCGCTTCGGTGATCTCGAATTCAGAGATAACCCCATCTCGCAAGGGACGCACAACGACGATATTCCCCGTGGTGCGACCAACCATTTCCTTGGCTGCCAGTCCGATCGCCAGCGGTTGGCGGGTGCGCTTGTCGATCGCCACCCAGGACGGCTCATTTATGACAATCCCCTTGCCTCGTACATATACAAGCGTATTTGCCGTGCCCAGGTCTATCCCAATATCCAGAGAAAACAGACCCAGAAGCCAGTTGAGGGGATTGAAAGCCAAAGTTTGATGCTCCTATTGAAATATTCAGCACAAATATTATACCATGAGGGGTAAAAGGGCATTTTTTACGGGTTTTTATGGGCGCGATTCCTCGCCGAGGCTGTTGCGCGACCAGGCGATACCGTGAAATTCGTGAAAACTAACACGGTTTCTTTCCAGTTTGTAGTGCAATATGCTTATGGATCTTTTGGTTGGATGGTTGCCTGACTAAATCGTTCGTTTGATCCCCAGCATGGTCATATCGTCGTCAGGTGAGTTTGAACCCATGAATTTCCTCACCGAAGCCTCAATTTCGTCCAAAACTTCGCGCACGTTGATGGCCCGTGCTTTCTCGAGTACTTCCTGAAGCCGCTCTTCGCCAAAGGTCTCTCCTTTTGGCGAGAAAGCCTCTGTCAAACCATCAGTATAGAGGAGGAGCAGATCGTCATCTTCAAGTGTTATCGAGCGGTCTTCCATCGGCAGATCCGCGAGGATACCCAGCGCGGCTCCTGTTCGACTTAGCAGTGTCATCGTCCTTTTCTTCCCGCACAACCAGATGGGAGGGTTATGCCCGGCGTTGGCATAGGTGAATATTCCACTTTCCAGGTTGAGCACTCCATACATTGCTGTGACGAACATCGTCTGCAGGTTGTCGGGGATGATCAAAGCATTTACCCGCTGCATGACTTCCGCAGGAGACGGCGTATCAAAAACCACCGCCCGCACCAGGGTGCGGGTAAGTGCCATGAAAAGGGCAGCCGGGATGCCTTTATCTGACACGTCCGCGATGAACAGACCCATCCTGCCACCGGGCAATTCAAAAACATCATAGAAATCGCCGCCCACCTGGGAGGCTGTGATCCAGGTAGCTGCCATGTTCCATCCTGCAATTTCAGGAAGGTGTTCAGGCAGGAAAGTCTTTTGGATCTGCCGTGCGAGATGGACCTCATGTTCCAGACGCTCGCGGACGACCATTTCTCGCTGGAGGTGCTCGTTCTGGATGCTGAGCGCCACCTGTTGGGCGATGCTGGTGACGATCTCCACTCGCTTCTGGCGGAATCGGCGCACATCCGAATCTTCTTCCACCAGCATCACCCCAAAGAAATCACTCTTTACCATCAGCGGAAAGCCAATCAGCAGGTGTTCGCCTGTCTGCAAAGCATATACTGTCTCTTGTTCAGTTCGCGCCAATTCCGGATCCAGCCAATCCGCGGAGATCTCAGCAGGCAGCAATCCGGCAACCATCTGGGTGTTATCTCGAACAGCATCCAGCAGGGGAAAGTCACCCCGGTTAAATTCCCGGTTCAAGAGAAGGGCTTGCGCAGCCTCAGTGAATCCATAGGCCTGGAGGATGCGGAAGCAATCCCCTTCCCATAAATAGATGCCACAGGCTTTTACACCCACGAGAATGGGTGTGATGCGGACAACACTGCCAAGGATTTCTTCGATGCTGTTCGCATTTGCAACTGCCTGCGCCACCTGCAAGAGAGCTGCAGAGGCATACGCCTGCTCCTGCGCAGAATCATACAGGCGCGCATTTTCAATGGCGACCGCTGCATAGCTGGCAAATGTTGCAGTCATTGCCTGGGCTTCGTGTCCGTATCGACCGGAAGTATGGTGTGAGAGTGTCAGAACCCCCAGCGGACGGTCTCCCACACGCAGTCCGGCAGCGATCGAGGAATAATCCGCTGAAAAGCCCAATGCAGTTCCGGTGGGGCCGATCGGGTCATCCGGCTTGCGGACGATCGGTTGTTCCGCTGCCAGCGCAGCGGTGAGGAATTGGTACGCCTCTGGCCAGCGGTGTGCAGCATCATCCACTTCCAGGATGTCCGCGCCGTGCACCTTGGCGAGATATAGGTTTTCTTCCTCCAGAAGCCAGATTGCGGCCACTTCACAGGGCAAATTGCGCTCGAGTTCCTGCAGCACCCTGTCGAGCACATCTTCAAGTCCTGTATCCGCTGAAACGAGTCCAGCCACCTCGCGCAGGCTATCCGCCACCTGGCGCCGCCATCGCTCAGTACGGTACAGGTCTGCATTATGGACGGCGGCTGCCACGCTGTCTGCCAATGCGCTGCAAAGGACGCGGTCATCCTCACTAAAATTATTCAAACGGTCGCTCTGCAGATCGAGAATGCCGACCACCTGTCCATCATATATCAACGGAAGGGTCATTTCCGCACGGGTATCCCCGGGCGGGAACGGCGATGGGCGAAAGCGAGTTTCCTGGCTCACATCGTTGACCAGCATGATCTGTCCATTGCGCGCCACCCATGGGATGAGACCCTCATCATGATCCAGGTCCAATACGGTGCCTTTGAGTGCCACGCTGCGCACACCACTGCCGGCCTCGTAAATGATCTGCCGTCGATTTTGATGGACCGTGAACAGGTGCACGTAAGGAAAATTTAATTTCTTCTGGATCAGTTCTGCCACCCGGGAGAGCAGTTCTTCCAGGTCCAGGAAAGAGGTGATGTCCTTGCTGACCTCCGCCACAAGCGCCAGGTGATCGGCACGCGTCTGCAAATCGCTGTACAGGCGGGCACCATTGATCGCGATCGCAATCGTATCAGCCAACGCCCGTAAAACTAGTAAATCGTTCGGATGAAAGGCGTCCGGTTGATCGGATTGCACATCCAGAACACCCAGGATCTTGTTTTCTATCTTAAGTGGCAATACCGCTTCAGATTGGGTCTCTGGAAGCGAATCGATGAATTTATAACGCGAATCGGTATGGACATCATAACTGACTGCTTCTTCCCCCGACTTGGCGACAGTTCCGATCAATCCTTCTCCCAGCCTGGCTTTAACTCGCTTGCCCCTTCCTCGCTCAGGACCGGCACTCGAGCGGAAGTGAAGTGCCTCCCGATCCTGTTCGCGGGTAAAGATGGCCACATAGTAATATTGAAAAGTTCGTTGGATGAGCTTCGCCACCCGCCGGGTTAATTCATCCAGGTCAAAAACATTGGCGATCTGCGCGCTCACCCTGCGGACGAGGGTCAGCTGCTCGATGCGCCATTGTTCAACAAGAAAGCGATGGGATGCCACCAGCGCCAGCGAGATATGGCCGGCGAGACCATCCAGCAGCTCAATCTCCTTTTTGTTGAAAGGCTGGTTGGATCGTTCCACCTGTAACGCGCCCATCACCGTACCACCGTTCTTGAGCGGGACAGCCAGATGTTTCCTCTGACCTTTTAAGGGAGCAGTTTGACCACTGTAAAAGGCATTCATCATAGGACCGGAAGGAGGCTGCGTATTATATAGAGGCGCCTGGTTCAAGCCTGGTAAGCGGAACAGCCTTTCATCCAGCCACATATCTGCACGACAACCCAGGATCCGTCCCGCAGTGCTTACGATCAAATCATGCTGGGAAGTAAGCGAAGCCGCACGCATGAGCTCCTCGCCCAAATTGACGACCTGTTTCCATACAGATGGCGGCTGGCTGGTCCTGGGTTTATGGATTCCAATTTTTCTTTGTTTGACCATGGTCAGGATGTTGCCGGCTTCGCCCAGCGGTTCAAATCGCACATCATCCATGAGTTTCTTCATCAGGAACACGCCCAGACCGCCAACCGGGCGGGAGTCGAGATCTGCATCCAGGTTGGGTAATGCGATCGACCCGGGATCGAACGATTTGCCATGGTCGTGGATGATGATGGTCAGGTTTTTTTCATCCAGGTCGCAGGTGCATTCGATTTCGCCCCCCTCCACACCTTCGTACGCATGTTCAATGACATTGGTGCAGGCTTCATCCATGCTCAATTCGACGGCATAGATCGCAGAATCATCCATGCCCGCATCACGGGCTGCCTGGGCAGCGAAATCGCGGATGGAATCGAGTTGGTCAAATTTGGCTGGAAAGATTGCCGTTCGCATGTGAATAACGAGGCCGCCTCACAGTGAACAGGATGGAGGCGGCCAGGATTTTCTATTGGCTAGGAAGGTTGTTTAGAAATTCCCAACCGCCGGAGTGATTTCATCAAATATCTTAAAGAGAGGCTTGAATCCGGTCAATTCAAGCGCATCCATCACCTTCTTGGGAACCTTGGCCAGAACGATCTCGCCGCGATTGAAACGCTTGCAATTACGCTGCCCAAGGAGCAGGGCGCGAAATCCGGCACTCGACATGTAATCCAGTTCGCCCAGGTCGAGGATGATCTTGTATCTGTTCTCGGTAGTGAGCGCGTCAATGGCTTTAATCAGGTCAGGCGCAGTAAAACTATCCACTTTGCCTTTTATACTGAGTAGATCACAATGTTTGTATTGTTGGGATGTGATTTCCATTTAACCTCCGCTCAGTGACTCTTTATAGTAAAGAAATTATAACACGAGAAATTCGACCTCCCGGCCATCCCATTGTTGTGATGCTGGGGACCTTGCCAGGCGGCTGATTTCTCTCACAATCCGGCACCGAATATTTCACCACCCAATTTATATCCACTCGCCTCCAAACGCCGGGTGAACAGCGGGCGCATCCCGGTGGGCCGCAGTTGACCCTTGATCTTTCCTTCCGGACTGACACCGGTTTGGTCATATTTAAAGATATCAGTCAATGTGACCACTTCTCCCTCCATCCCGGAGAGTTCGGTGATGTGTGTCATCATGCGGGAGCCATCCGCCAGGCGCGCCAGGTGAACGATCAGGTTGATGGCTGCCGCGATCTGCTTGCGGATTGCAAGCAGGGGCATATCCAGACCGGCCATCATTGCCATTGTTTCCAGGCGGGAAACCGCATCGCGTGGCACGTTGGCATGCAAAGTGGTCAATGACCCGGTGTGACCGGTATTCATCGCCTGGAGCATGTCCATCGCCTCCCCGCCGCGCACTTCTCCCACCACGATCCGGTCAGGGCGCATGCGCAGGGCATTTCTGACCAGGTCGCGCACGCTGACCGCGCCGCTGCCGTCCACGTTCGGCAGCTTGGTTTCCAACCGGACAACATGGCGCTGCTTCAGCTTTAATTCGACCGCGTCTTCAATGGTCACGATGCGTTCATGATCGGGGATGAAACCGGAAAGGGCATTTAATACTGTGGTCTTGCCGGAACTTGTATTTCCGGTGACCAGCACATTCAGCCGCGTCACCACGCAGGCTTCCAGGAATTTTGCCATGTATGTGGTCAATGCCCCCATCGAGACCAGGTCATCCATGGTTATTTTGGTCTGCAGGAATTTCCGGATGGTGATGTGAGGACCATCCACAGCCACAGGTTGGATGATGACGTTTACGCGCGAGCCATCTGGAAGGCGGGCATCCGCGGTGGGATTATCCGCATCCACCCTGCGCCCCAGCGGGCTGACGATCCGGTCAATGATCCGCAGCAAGTGGTCATTATCCTCGAATTTGACATCGGTTTCAAGTAATTCCCCGTTGAGTTCCACGAACACCTGGTGCGCCCCATTGACCATGATCTCGCTGATTTCCGGGTCGGGGAGCAGCAACTCGAGCGGACCGTAACCGATCAGGTCTGCCAGCGCGGAGTCCACCACCCGGTCACGAGTCTCAGTGTTGAGATCAATCTTGGCACGCGCATACTCTTCAAGTACCAGGTGCCGCACTGCCCCCCGGTTCTGCTGGTTCAAGTTGGACTGATTCTGCATCTCATTGGAGACTGCGTTGACCAGGAATTCCTTCAACTTGAGCAGGTTTGAATCCATCTTGGTACGATTTTTGGTCTGGTATCGATTCTGCATATCGCCTTCTCCGCCACCAGTATAGCATAGAGGTTGAAGCCACTGCAATGTACTATCCGCAATGTGAAGTTGAGGTTAAAATCACAATCTCGACCTATGGAGGCAAACAATATGAATAAGAAAGCGATTCTTTGGGTTCTGGTTGGTCTGGTTGTCCTGGGACTTCTGATCCAATTGATCCCCCTGCCGGGACGAGGAAACAATCCACCTGTCACATCCGAGCCGAATTGGGACAGCCCGCAAACGCGCGCCCTGGCGAAACGTGCCTGTTTCGATTGCCATAGCAACGAGACAATTTGGCCCTGGTATAGTTATATTGCTCCGGTCTCATGGCTGGTCTATAACGACACCATGGGAGGCCGTTCCAGGCTGAACTTCTCAGAGTGGAATCGTTCGCAGCGTGGCGCGGGTGAAATAATCGAGATAATCCAGGAAGGCGAGATGCCCCCTGCAATTTACCTGCCCATGCACCCATCCGCAAGGCTGACCGCGGCTGAAAAACAGCAACTGATCACCGGCTTGACGAATTCATTTAGGTAGAAACAGACCTGACGAAAAAACTCCCGCAGGTTGGTTGCGGGAGTTTTTCTACCACGAACTAGCCTGAAGAAATGGGGCTATTTCAATTCCAAGCAAAATATTCTACTTCACTTCCACCAGAACCGCTCGTATCACCACACGATACTTATAAGAGTTATTAGCTTCATCGTAGCTGCGACAGGTGATCAATGTGACCCACGACAACTCCTCATGCTTGATAACCGATGAGATCGCATCCGGAGTTACTTGCATTACACTCCGGACCTCATATATATACCGTGCGCCCCAGGCGTGGACAATGATTTTGTCGCCATACCACAACCAGTTCAGGTGAACGAATGGTCCCGGATTACCGAAAGCATTATAAACATGCCCGGTCATTACCGAGTTACCTGTCCAGGTTGGGAAAGCCGTTCCATTCAGCCAGCCAGCCTGGGAACCCAGCCAGGACACATCCCACACGCCATTTACCTGTGGCACCCCCACTATCGGCATCTGCAAGCCCAGGCGCGGGATCTCCAGCCACAGGTCACCTTGATCTGTATAGAAAACATTCTGAGAAGGCAGACCTGTCACGCGATGCGGAGCAAAACCAGTGCTTGGGAGGATTGTTGGAAGAGTGCTAGCTCGAGTCCAAGAGGCATCAGCAAATGCCACTCTCTGTTCGTTGGGGTCGGTTAAGTTGCCATTCCCGTTCAGGTCCGCATCGATGGTAGCTTCGTTCTGCACCGAGTTGATGCCAGTGTTGACGGTCACTTGGAAGGTAATGACCAACTCATTGGCAGCACTGGCCGCGTCCGTTGCTCCCAGATCGGGCCCTATTTGACCAGTCCAGACGATGCGTCCTCTCGGGTACAGACCGCTCGCGGGCTCGAATAAGCATGTGTCTGTATGGGTCAGAGCGGATGCCGGGATGCAGAGGATGGAGCCGGGGACATAAGTTGTGCCCACCGGGATCTCATCACTGACCGCTGCATTCAACTCCACGATATTAAACCCATTGATCCACACCATCGTCCAGGCGAGTACCGGTATTCCGGTGGCATCGACGGTTTTCACTCCGAATGGCGGGTCGAACAAGGCAGTCGCCGTGGCTGTGTCGGTGTTCGAGGTGGTCCCGTCCGCACTGGCATCCGCCGTGTTAGTCAGCGATCCCGCATTCAGGTTGGCTTGCGTGACGGTATGGCTTGCCGTGCAGGTGAGGCTCTCAAGGGGATCGAGATAGGCATCCAGGTCGCCGACCGTGTTGACGTTCGGGCAGCTGACTGTGGCCTGGTCATCCGAGACGGTTACCGGACCAGCCAGGGAAACATTCCCGCTGTTGGTGACCGCATAGGAGTAGTTGATCGTGCCACCGACGGCGCTGTAGGGGCTGCCCGATGTAATGCTCTTCACCAGCGTCAATTCTGGGTTCTGCACAAACAACAACTCACATATACCCGTCTCACCATAGTAATTCGGATCTCCAGAATACGTGGCCTGGAAGGAGTAATTTCCTCCCGAACCGGGAGTTTGGGTAAAGCCTGTCGCATCCAACGAACCACTGCTTAAAGCCAGCGCGGCAGAAGTAGCCGTGACCGGAACGGTGCAGGTCCCATTTGTGAAGTAACTAAAGGTCACCGTGCTGGTCGGCGTTCCAACCCCACCTGAAACAACAACAGAGTCATGGACAGTCGTCCCAAGCAACACTGAAGTGACCGTCACATCCAACGCATTATGAATCGTCGTTGTTACCGTGGGCATAACCTTATTTACCGTAACTGTGTTCGAATTACAGTTATTATTTGTTTCATCGATTTCGGTGATGACGCCTGCGCCAGGATCCACCTTGCAAACACCGCTAACATTCTTTGGATTGACCAGTGTTCCAGCCGCGTTGGGTGTCACCGTGACCGGTACACTGAAGAAAGAGCTGGTCGGCATCGTGAATGGACCACTTGTGGAACAGGTTAAAACAAAACTACCATCAATGGCACAGGCTACTGTTCCGGTTGTTCCCGAGTATGTTACCGCTCCCAAGGCATATCCTGCACCGGCGACCGGTATAGTATCGGTCAATATTGTTGCGCCACCTGAAAATGTGGCGGGACCGGCAGAGGCAGAATTGGCGACAGTTACCGTCCAGATGAACGGGGGATCACCATATGTCATCGTCCCGGAGGTTGTATCTCCGGTAATGCTGTTAATTTTCGTTGCCGTCAGGTCGGGGGCCAGCGGAACGGTCTTGCTGGCATCCAGGGAATTGACGGTCCCTCCGCCGATAAGATTGGCGATGCCACGTGCGATGTTAACAACCTGTTTAGCTGTCACATCCGCGGCTTGTACCGAATAGGTCACAAAATCCGAGGCGGTAGGCCCAGGGCAAAGCACTGTCTCACCTGGATCGAAGAAACTGTCAAGGTCACCCACTGCGGTTGGGTCCTGGCATGAAATGATACCTGCTTTGTCATCGCTGACTGTGATCGGACCCACCAGCGGATAACCTCCGTCGTTCGTTACCGCGTAACGGTAGTGCAAGGTGTTGCCTTCGATGGTGAAGTAAGATTCCGTCACATACTTGACGATTGCAATGGATTCCGTTCCGTACTTGGCAGTCGAGGTTATCGGAGTAGTCGGGGTGTAGGTGGTGGTAGTCGCTGTAGCTGTATTGACATACGGGTTCGGGCTGGGCGCAGCCGTCACAGATATCGGCCCGAGGATGCAACTGTTTGAGGTGCCAATCGCCAGGGTTGCAGGCAGGGCGCACACGGTATAGCTCGGATCGGTAACGC
>Ga0315290_10004226_pt1 | contig 10332 bp, 16 predicted proteins | sample YL17G12_0_MG_FD_203627 | JGI IMG/M metagenome (GOLD analysis project Ga0315290, IMG submission 203627) | Sediment microbial communities from Yellowstone Lake, YNP, Wyoming, USA - YL17G12_0 | ecosystem: Environmental > Aquatic > Freshwater > Lake > Sediment | place: USA: Wyoming | collected...
CAAAACTCTATATTGAAGATAATCCAAAATGGTCAATCTATGTTTAACCATCCCTTTCAAATCATAACGAGCGATGAAGCTTCGATTCATTTCCTCTCATACGCCAATACGTTGATTGCTGCCATCAGGACTGCCCGTCGTCGGATCTGGGTGTTGGCGTTCGTCATAAACGCCAATCTCAGCAAGCAATCAGATCCCGTAACGCTCTTTATGTCGATACTTCGGTCCCGACAAGCAGCCGGCTGTGATATCCGCTTTATTCTTGATAACCCTCAGATAAATCGTGCAAACTACCACTGCAATAAATTTTTCATGCGGCGCCTTATGGAATGGAATTTCCGTTTTTGCACGCCTCCTGCAAACGTCACATCTCATGCCAAGGCTGTCCTGATAGACGATAAAGTCCTATTTATCGGAAGCCACAACATGACAAAATCCTCTTTGTTGAACCCGCTTGACTGTACGGTCGAGCTCCGTAATGAGTTCTTGATAAAGAGCTTTGCCGAAACGTATAAGATGCTGTGGGACAGCAGCTCTATGGTATCGTACATGCCAAGCGACATACCTCCAGCAAAATATTACGGATAAGGTCAATGGCAAAAGTTAAAGATCAACTTTATGACGGCTCAGAAATCAGCTACATCGATGCTTCAGGCCGGACACACTATTTAGGAGAATTCTTACGTCAGACCATGACAAACGGCTATCCCCTACCCTCGCTCAATCCCACATCTGTTTCTAGGAAGTCACCCAGGGGGAACAAACCCACGACACGCGGTCGCGGCTCAGAAGAGCAAGCTCCCTGGCGTGATTGTTATCAACAGTGTTGTGATAACTGGAATGCCATGCAAGCTGATTGTCCATCGATAGGTCCCTGCATTACCGTCACGTCAAAAAAGAAAATTTGGGAAGCAAAACAAGAACAAGGTGTCATGTGCAGTTATTTTGATTTGTACATGGGTTGCTGCCTAAGCTTCTGCACGGAAATCGAAGTTACGGGCTCAGACGGCGGCGTTCATAAGGGCGGCGCGATTCCTGCAAACGATGGATGCTGGCCATGCGAATCGCCCTGCATGGAATCAATCCTTTCGATAGGCTGTACCACCAACCATATGCAGGTTGGACAATCTCAAGACCTTTGGGCTGTCGATTCTTTTTTCGGTACCAGCATCCCTTGTTATCCACCTGATGAGATTCATTGGAGCATCGCCTCTGGTGGCGGATCACTTAGCAACTTTACCGGCCTGTCAACCACCTACACGGCACCGGATAAAAATGATTATTGCCTCGATAATGTGCTTATTGAGATAGTTGATCCTTGCGAACGTTCCGCAGAGCTCGGCATCACGATCAATGCATATGTCGCATACGAGCTGGCATATATTGTCATTGATTACGTTACTTGTTCGATTCCCGGCTCATGTCACTACATGGGCTCAAAATTTTATTGCTGGGGAGAGTGGACCGGAGAACACGATGGAGACTGGTGCTGCGTCCCCGGGAGCGCTTGTCCCTGCACGCTCGTTTCGCATTGTGAAGGTGCCTGTCTATCGCCTATCGACAAACGCTCGCCAGCCATGATCGCCCAGGGTTGCTGTCCACCATTATGAATGACACACGCAAAATCATCAACACCTCCGCTATTCGCCGTCATGAAATCCATCAGGCCATACAGGAGAATCCCGGCATGGAAATCGGCGCAGCCTATCGCAAATGGAAAGAGGCCCGTGGAGAGGTCGCTACCATTTTGCTCTCGACCGAAATCATTAATCAAAATAATAAGATCGCAAATATGACGGATCAGCTCCGTATGCGTCCATGTACGCGCGACAGCTGCGCCGGCACTCAGCTTCTTGAGACTATCTGCTCCGGATGCGTCGAAGGTCAAGCCGGTTACAAGACAAAGTGGACATGCCAGCTGTGCATGCACCGTGACCTATCCAGGGAGGACATGAACGAATGGATAATCAGGCTGTCTTCTTTTTAAAGGGCATCTTGCTTACAGAAGCCCTCACGCACGCGGTTCGATCCTGGGGGATCCTCGATCACATACGGTCAAAATTGACGCTGCAATTTGATTTTCTGCGCCGACTACTGTCCTGCTTTGAATGTACAGCTGTGTGGGTTGCAGCCGGCGTTTTCACCTATTTATATTTCATAGACATTTGGCCAATTACGTTTATAATCATGATTCAGCGCCTGGCAACAATCATTCACATCGGCATTGACCTGGTTGACACTTGGCGGGCCGTGACGATCAATAAAATATAGGTGCGGTATGGCCCTTCTTGATAGACCGCTATTTGGCGAGAATGCTACCGGCACGCTTGCCCGTGCACTGGCATTCAGGCGAACAATAAATCCCGAAGACCTTCCCGGCGAAACCGTTATCTCCTGGGGAACCGTTACAAAAATTCCCGTCATGTCCTGTCGACCATCATCAAATCAAACGTTACAACACAGCCGCTATGCCGCCGCCGTTTCGTCCTGGCTTTCACTTTCCCAGGGAGAACGCGATTTTTACATTGATAATAAGCCGGCTAACCTATCGGGATTCAACCTATTTGTTCGTCTCTACCTTTCACCGACCTGGTTTTATTTCGGTTATTGCATTTTTGGCTCAGCCATCTTCCAACTCACCACCTCGCCGGACCAGCCGGCGCCGGCCGATTATGATATCAATTTTCCAGGGGCCCTTGATGAGCTCCCCGTGGTGCATGATGGCTCACATTCTCCGCAGGCCTGGCTTTTTAACCGTGCATATTCTATAATGATATCAATCGAATCCTATTTGATCCTGCACAAAACGTCGATCGAGGGAGGATGATGTGCAATGGATGAAACCTACTACCACCTTAAAGAAGCCGATTATTCAACAAATTTCCCGGTTGCCCTGGACGTCGTTCCTTTGCTGATACAGAAGCGCACTTTCCTTGATGCATGGATAGTAAACATGATGTTTGCCATGGTGCTTAACATCGAGCAATATTTGATAAATCATAAATCAATAATTGAGGTTTGACATGACGATACCGACACACTTAACAGATACCGATTACGATAAAAATTTTCCACCCGATCTTGACGAATTCCCAACCGTTATCAATGAGCAGCACTATATCGATGCTTGGATTTTAAACACCGTTTTCAACTCACTTCTTGCGGTCGAGCAATACCTTATCGACTACAAAGACAACATTGAAGCAGCACTTGGCGAAGATGTGCTTGGCGACGACGGTCAGCTTGAAATCCTCATTCCATCAGGCCGCTACACTGGCTACGAAACCGCCACGGCCTGGGATTCAAACTTGCTTGAGGAAAACATTGCATCAGGTGAAGTTATTTTCGGCATTACCGGTTCGTTTGCTGGAGGTGGTCAAGCTATGTACGATCATACCATTTCGGTGGTTTTAAGCCATGCATAAAAAAATACTTCCAGGATTTAACATTCAAGTGCGTGCAATTGTAAAAGATTCCCATGGCAAGGTAATAAAGCGTTATCCCTGGCGTCGCGCAAACTCACTGCTCAAAAATTTCAGCTTGTTGCTTTATTTACAAATGTCACAATCGGCAACCGTCACCATAACCGACACTGGCGGCACGCCTCGGTCTTGTGCCCCAAACGCGATCGTCTTTGAGTCCTATGCAGGCGCCGGCGACACGGGTGGCGGCATCGTGATTGGCACCGGTGCAACTGCTGTAGCCATGACGGATACTAAACTTGTAACGCAAGTCACGACCAATATCACACATTCAGTCGTTTTAACAACAAGTTGGAATCCCTTTGCAAATACATGGGGCGTGTTGATAGTTCGCACTTTTACAAACGCTACAGGCGGCAATCTAAACATAAAAGAGGTTGGTCTATATCTTCAAAGCTATGCTGGCGGAAACCGTTACATTTGTTGCGAGCGTTCACTTTATAACGTCACGGTTGCCAACAATGCATCGGTTATATTCACTTACGGCATCTCTGTTTCCCTATGAGGTAACCATGAGCTTTCAGACAATATTTTTCGACAAGGCATCAGGTCAAATCGTACAAGTCCTGCAAAACCGTTATATTCATTCAAAAGCCGAAAGGCTTCGCCTCTGTCCCGGTCACGCACGTGACGCAATCGGCATTTTATATTTCAATGCCGGCATTGAAATTGATCCCGCTTCACATCACGTAAAATCCATGGGCTCTACCCACCCACCCGTTGTATCGGTCTCCTCCGGTATACCGCTGATCTATGCAGACCGTCGCATTCCCTTTCTTGATCTCAAATCACGCTACAAGACCATAATCGTCAACATGGACGGAGGTCTTGGAGACAATCTCTTCAGAGCAGCTACCGTCATGGAAGCTCGTAAACAATATCCGGAACATAAGTTCTATTGCGGTGTCTATGATCAGGAGTTCGACGTTATGTCGCTGTGTCCCGATATCGATATCATCAAGATTCCCTGGGGCGCCATGAAGCCGCCCGATGATTATCTAAGGGCTGTCGGCCTTGATCCGGACCACTGCGGCCACATAATTTTGAATGGCGGGCTTCTCTGGGATCCCCGTGGCGGCGGGTTTTCAAAATCGGCCCTTTATGGTCTATTTCTTGACCTCGGATACGTTGCCTACAATACTAGGCTCGTACTGCCTTCAGGCTTCACCGATAGCTTCACTGATTTCGCCTGCAGCATCGGCATCAGAGATGATGCGCCAAACTATGTTTTTCAGCTTCGCACAAAAGATACGGACGATAGATCCTGGAGCAAGGAAAATATCGTCACTCTTGCCGCTATGATCAAAGAATCTTACGACTGCAACATCTTTTACCTAGGGGATCCAATCGATATGCCCGACGATGCTCGTGACATGATCAATCTGTGCGGTAAAACGACCTGGCTTCAGTCCATCTATATTTTACTCAGAGCAGCAAAAGTCTTTTGCGTCGATTCCGCTGTCCTGCATCTATGCCGTGGCCTCAGGATTCCTTACTATTGCCTCTGGGGACATACCGATCCGTGGCGTACGCTTGGCGTCGCTCCGGGTCCACAGGATATAGGCACAGGCTTCGGCACGCCGGCGTCATTGATGCGCAGCATTTCACCGCTGCAGGTATTCAACAGGGCCTTTCGATAAGCCAAAAGATTATAAGGAGATGATTTCATGGCATTCCAGACCGTTTTCTACTTTCGCTCCACAGGTAAAATTATTAACGTTGTTCAAAACAAATACATCCGGTCAAAAGCAGAAAAAAGTCGCTTCTGTCCTGGCTTCGCTCCAAATGACGTTAGCTTTTTATATTTCAAATCATCCGATACGATAGGTCCGGAGACACACCGCGTTATGTCGGCCGGTCCTGTTCATCCCGTCTACATTGTCGATGCCGATGGCATACCGCTCGTCTTCACAGATAAAAGACGAACTTTCATCAATCTTATTGAGCGCTTTCCCATCATAATTGTCGATCTATACCTTAGCATGGGCGATAACTTACTTAGGGCCGCTGCTGTAGCTGCAGCTCAGGTAAAATACCAAAAGACCAGATTTTTTTGTGCCGTCAACGACGAATTCCGCCCGGTTATGTCTTTGTGTCCGGAGATCACGCTCTTCGACAACTATATTGCACAAAACCTCGATCCCCGTGATTGCGGAAAGGTCATGATGGGTGAGGGTCCCCTTTGGGATCCCCGCGGTCCAGAGTTCGGCAAAGCGTCACTTTACGGCCTATACCTCAACTTGGCTCAGGTTCCGTACAAAACAACATTGCGACTCCCGCCTGATTTCGACAAGGGCTTTATAGAGTTCTCCCGTGATATCGGCCTGCGAGAGGATGGCCATAACATCATGCTTCACCTACGCTCAAAAGACTGGACCGATAAATGCTGGGAGACAAGAAAGATTGACGATCTTGCCCATTTGATCAAATCGGTTTATGACTGCACGATCTTTTACCTGGGCGCCACATCGGATCTACCCGGTGACCATCCCGATCTTGTCAATCTATGCGGTAAGACGACCTGGTTGCAGACCGTCTATCTGCTTACAAAAGCCTCTAAAATCATTTGCGTCGACTCCGCCATCATGCATTTATCACGCGCTCTCGGACTCCCTTATTTCTGTTTATGGGGCCACACAACGCCCGACCTTATTCTAAGCCAGCCTCCAGGACCCGGCGATATCATGGCGCCGCCCAAGAAGGGCCGCCAGGAGATGCAGGACATAACGCCGCTTCAAGTATTCAACAGAGCTTTCCCGAACTCCAACAGCCCCGATCTTTTTCCATACGATCCGGCCCAGGACTTCAGCGACTTCGGCGGGCAGGCCGTTATGTTCAAATACTTTTCAGCTCACCCCCCGGCGATTCACCAGCTTGTTGACCTGGGCGCTCATGGCAAAAACTCATCAAACAGCTACGGCCTTCTTGCGCTCGGTTGGAAGGGCCTGCTGGTAGAGGCCAACCCCGAAAGGGTGAAAATCATCCGCAATGACTTCGCTGGCCTCAATGTCGACATTGTACAGCTCGGCGTCAGCGACGAAGCCGGCCGCATGCCGCTTTATCTTCATGCTGTTGTGGGCAGCTCATCACTTTTGGAGGACTGGGATCCCCACGAACACACCGGTAAAAAGATCATGGTTACGGTTGAACCGGTAGACAAGATTTTCAGAGATCATCAGGTCCCCGACGACCTTGGCTTTCTATCGATTGATCTGGAAGGTCTTGATTACCGCGTCATGAAGTGCATCTTTGAAAAAACGACTTGCCGGCCTCAACTCATCATCACGGAAGCTGCATCATATCCTGATCCAAAAGGCTTTTTTGAACAGTATGGTTACGCTTTTCTGACACAACTAAAGCAGGACAAGTATGGCAACCTGATTTTCTACAGGAAAGAATGAGGCTCCACGATGACCGAAAAGGATTATGTGCTTGCTTTTATCCAAATTTTGCCTATAATCGTCATTTGGATACGGTTAGAAAGCCGCATGTCCCGCCTCGAAGGTCGTTTCGATATGTTTTTCCTGATGTGTGAAAAGACCTTTAAATCAGAGGAAAAGGGACACTGATCTTAACGAAAAGGTGACCATCATGGCAAAAGTAACGGGTCCATTCATGTCGGTCGATGCCTCCGGCACGATTTATAACACATTGACAGCATCAATCTGGAAGGGCCGCAACTACATCCGCGGCTGGTTCCGTCCCACGAACCCCAAAACTCCGGATCAGTTCACACAGCGAACGCTTCTGGCTTCAGCAGTAGCCGCTTGGCAGGCGCTCGGCGAAACAATGCCCGAGTACTACACCGGCGAGGAAGAGCTTTACAAGGATCAGTGGAACCTTGCAGCCCGAGAAGTATACCCGCCCATCAGCGGGTTTAACTACTACGTGATGCAGTACTGCATCCAGGGCGCTGCACCCACGATCCCCGAAACCGCCCCGAAGGGTTCCAAGTCAATCCACGGCAAAGGCAACTACGGTCTGGATGTCGGCTATTAAGATTTCAATCGGGCACCGCCCGAACAACAGCCCTGGCTCCGGCGTCCTGCCGTCCAGGGCCCTTTCTTTTTTTTTAGAGTATGCCCGGGCCATATCGGTCATTTTCAGCGATGCAATATCGGAAACAACACAGCTCACTCCCATCAATCTGCATCCGGCTCCTCAGGCTGCCCAGCATTCAACGATCCCGATCCGGCCCTTATGATCCCTCGCACATTTTTTAAGCTTTAATTTTACACAGTAGTTCCTTGTAAACTTAAAGATAAGAAAACGGCCCTCCAGGTTCGCCCAAATGACCACATCGTTCAAATCGATAGGTGATGGCCCGGGTTCTTAGGCAGCGTTATACCCATTTGTCTGCCTATAGACATGCACCAGGTCCCCCTGTCATATTCTCATAAAGCTGCTTATTTACGATTACCATATTTCTGCCTAAAATCCCGACAGATAAATAAATTGCTTGACAGATAGGCAGATATATGGGATACCTGATTTATCGTTAGGCAGCGTTACGGGAGATCACTTCATGGGTACGATCCGGAACGGCGATATGGAACAACTTTTTCCGAAGCGTTTTGATGAATCTGGCAAACGGATTTGTCGATATTGTGGAGGTCCTCTGCCTAAAGGTCGGCGCTGGTGGTGTAGCGACATTTGCGTTGATGAAGCCAAAATTAGATGTTGGCCACACTATGCAGCTGAGCAGTGCTTCAAGCGTGACAACTATACATGCCGCAATTGTGGCCTTGAAGATGTCCTGAAATGGCGCTATCTAAAGATCGAAAGGCCTGCTGCTTCAACCCGGGAAGATCTCAAATCGAAAGGCTACGACGTTATGCGATCTCTTCTTGAATGCCATCACATTGTAACGGTCAAAGATGGTGGCGGCGCCTGCGGCCTAGACAACCTGATAACGTTGTGCCAGTTTTGTCATAATGCTACGAAACGTCAATCCTTGGAGGTTTTAAATGCGTGTATCAATATTATCTGATCATGAAATTGAAGTTTTGCTGACACACCTCGATACGAAGTGCACGACTCGGGACGGCCTGATCATCCGCTTTATGCTTCAGTGCGGCCTACGGGTCGGCGAGGTGTCGGCCCTGAATATCGAAAATGTCTGGAAGTGGGGACACGTTCATCCGGCAGTTCATCTCGAGAAGGGTACGACCAAAGGCCACAGGTCCCGTTTCGTTGATATGCCGGAACACTTACGATCGCTCATCGCCAAACATCTCGATCCCTTTGAAGCCGGTCCTGATGCTTTGCCATCATCTCCGCTCTTCATTGGTCGTAAAATACACTCCAGGATACAGGTCAGCGGCATCGGTCGAATCGTTACGACGATCTCCCTAGCTTGCCTCGGTAGATCAATTCACCCCCACCTTTTACGCCATACCTATGCGACGGTCCTGCTCAGGTACACCAACATCAGGGTTGTTCAACAACTTCTCGGTCATATCAAACTCGACACAACACAGATCTATACACACATCAGCTCAGAAGATTGCAAGGTAGCGGTAAACAAAGCTTTTACACGATAACGACAAAACGAAAGGAGATATCATGATGGATGATTCAATCGGTGATTTGACATGGGCCGCCTGCTATATCTGCAAACACGGTCTCATCTCCGGTGATTGTGAGATTGATGATACGTTTGACTTTTCTCTTGACTGTATTGCAGAAATAGTTACTTGCGATAATTACGAACCCCATAAATAATATGATCAGTGAGGTCAATCATGATAGTCGAACAAGGTGTTGAATTAAAAGGGCTTTGCAAGCAGATAAAGGACGTGATTCCCATTATCCGCGTCGTTTTTCTTGAATGCCACGAAACCTTAACCATCAGAAGCACCAGATGGGGCATGGATAGATTCAATGAATCACACGAAAAGGGCCTAGCAATTGACATAGGCCGGCCCCTCGTTCTAACGTCTACGGTGTTTTTGAAAATAAAAGACGCTCTTGGCATCAATTACGTCTGCAAAGACATGAAGAACATCATCCATATAGAATATTCACCCATCGGCAACCATGCCTTGCCAAAAACAGATGACAAAAAGAGAGATGGCTCAGGCGATCCCCCCAGCTTACACGGAATGGATAGGCCAGCAACTTTTAGAACAAATCACAAAACGATAGCCCCCGGGAACCACCGGAAAAAAACCCGAAACTGAAAAAGAAAAGGAATCAAAACCACCGCCGTAAAGGTGAGGAAGAAGGGAAGAATTGAGACCAAATAACCATAGAATGAATGGAAAAGGCTTACCGATAACCTGATAAAGAAAAATAGAAGATGAGGCACTTAACTACCCACGATTACCTAACCTTTCGTAAATTCCTTATTGTTTCATCACGTCAAAGCAATTACTTTGGGGAGAAGCAATTACTTTGGGGAGAAGCAATTACTTTGGAGGAAAGCAATTACTTTGGGGGAAAGCAATTACTTGGGGGAGAAGCAATTACTTTGGGGAGAAGCAATTACTTTGGGGAGAAGCAATTACTTTGGGGAGAAGCAATTACTTTGGGGAGAAGCAATTACTTTGGGGAGAAGCAATTACTTTGGGGAGAAGCAATTACTTGGGGGGTATGTAATTACTTGGGGGGTATGTAGGATAAAAAGAAAAATAATGTAAAAAAAGGAAATACATAGAAAATAATGAAGAAAATTACCTAAATTGTCATTTTTTCAGAAAAAGACAAATTTTTCACACAAAAGGTCGTTTTTCGTTCTAAATATTGTCAAAACGTCTCCGGAAAAGTCAACTCAACTTTCGCCTCAGAAATTGAGCAAAATTCAAAACCATCTCGACACCCGATCGGAAAGAAAACCCGTGCCGGATTG
>Ga0315290_10004232_pt1 | contig 10330 bp, 16 predicted proteins | sample YL17G12_0_MG_FD_203627 | JGI IMG/M metagenome (GOLD analysis project Ga0315290, IMG submission 203627) | Sediment microbial communities from Yellowstone Lake, YNP, Wyoming, USA - YL17G12_0 | ecosystem: Environmental > Aquatic > Freshwater > Lake > Sediment | place: USA: Wyoming | collected...
AGCCGTCTGCCTTGTATTGCTACAATGACTCGCATGGCTTAGTATCAATCCGATAGCAGTCAGGTCCGGCAGGATCAACCGGATTCTGTTTTTACTTGATTATTGAAGTACACATTGTACTATATTGAAATTGACGGATGCACATAATCTTCACATTTCAGATTTGATCAGTTGATCAGATCCTCATTTTGTATGCGTAAATGGAGGCCTATGAATCACAAAATGGTACAACACCATACTTTCATCACAAGCGCCGCCTATTGCTTTACGTATGCAGATGATCAAAATTTTCAAATACATATAAACCATGGCCAAAATTAGCGATCATTAATTAAATAGTCATTCAAGTTCAGAATAGGTAGAAAAACAAATGAGCATTATTTCAGATTACAAAAAAAAGACAAAAAAATCTGCAAAGTTATTTTCATTATCATCTAAATTTCATGTAAATGGTGTAAGCCACAACATACGATTTTTTGAACCATATCCGTTTGTTGTAAAATCATCGTCAGGAAAAAATTTGGTTGATGTGGATGACAACAAGTATACAGATTACTGGATGGGTCATTGGAGTTTGATTTTAGGACACGGTCCAAAACAAGTCAAAGATTCACTGAAAAAACAGATTGAGAAGAGTTGGATGTATGGCACAGTAAATGAACAAACTATCAAATTGTCAGAATTAATTTCAAATGCAGTTCCAGTAGCTGAGAAGATTCGTTATGTCACATCAGGCACTGAAGCTACAATGTATGCAGTAAGACTTGCACGTTCTGTCACGGGTAAAAAAATTATTGCAAAGATAGATGGAGGATGGCATGGATACACATCCGATTTACTAAAGAGTGTGAATTGGCCATTTACAGAATCAGAAAGCAGTGGGATTGTAAATGAAGAAAAAATAATCTCAATACCATTTAACGATTTAGAAAAATCACTAGATATTCTCAAAAAAGTTTCAAATGATTTAGCAGGAATAATCATTGAGCCAATATTAGGTGGTGGTGGATGTATCCCAGCAACACCAGAATACCTTAAAGGAGTACAAGAGTTTGCTCACAAAAATAAATCACTGTTCATACTAGATGAGATTGTAACAGGATTTAGATTTAGATTTGGATGTTTGTATCCCACCATGAAACTTGACCCAGATATCGTCACATTGGGGAAAATTGTTGGAGGAGGAATGCCGATTGGTGTAATGTGTGGCAAAAAAGAGGTCATGAAACATGCAGACACTACAGGAAAGAAAAAATCAACGAGATCATATATAGGAGGAGGTACGTTTTCTGCAAACCCCATGTCAATGACTTCAGGATTTGCAACATTAACAGAGTTAAAAAAATCAAAAAACATCACATATCCAAAGATAAACTCCTTAGGAAAATTTGCAAGAGAAGAACTAGGCAAAGTGTTTGGAGACAAAGTAGTCATTACAGGTCAAGGTTCACTATTTATGACACATTTTGCAAAAGATGGAGTCACCGAGATTGTAAATTCAGCCCAAGCTGCAAAGTGTGATACTGAGTTACTTTGCAAATATCACTTTAAGATGATTGCACAGGATGGGATATTCTTTTTGCCTGGAAAACTAGGTGTCATATCTAATGCACATACTAAAGAAGACATAAAGAAGATGATTATAGCATCTAAGAATTTTCAGCAATAAAATAATTCTCAGATAGGATTTGCTGAAAACGCAACATTAAAGAAATTCAAGTCCTAAACTAAACTTTCATTACCCATAACACTTTGTAACTAACCATGGGCTTGTTTGGTTCAAAAGAAGACACTGAAGACATAATGTATCATGCAATGTCCCTAATGGAAAAAAATCAACCTAAAGGAGCAATCATATTATTTAACAAAGTACTGAAACAGGATTCTAAAAATGCATCAGCATTGTACAATAAAGGACTGGCATTAAATCAAATCAAAAAATACAGCGATGCTATAACGTGCTTTGATTTAGTATTAGAAATAGACTCCAATGATGCATCTGCAATTAACAACAAAGGAATTGCAATGGCAGAGATGGAAAATATTCAAGGTGCATCAGAGTGTTATGATATGGCAATTAAGGCAGACCCAAAATATGGGCCATCATATTTTAACAAAGGTGTTTTGCTTGATAAATTAGAAGAGCATGAAGATGCACTGAATTTCCTTGAAAAAGCAATAAGAATAGAACCTAGAAAACCAAATGCTCAATTTTACAAAGGGATAATTTTGGGAAAATTAAAAAGACATGAAGAGTCACTGAATTGTTTTGAAAATGTTCACAAAAGACACCCCAATCACATGGATGCGTTGTTTCACATAGGAATAGAATTAGCAGAATTAGGAAATCACAAAAAAGCAATAGAAATTTTTGAGCAGATAACGGTAAAGCGCAAAGACAATGTAAATATCATCTATGCAAAATCAAGAAGCAAATCAGCGTTGGGAGAATTTCCAGAATCTCTGGAGTTATTAAAAAAAGCAATCAATTTGAACCCAAAAACAATTAGGGCATGGGCCAAAGAAGAAAAGATATTTGAAAAACTACATAGCGATGACCGATTCAGAAAACTAGTGAAACTCTAGAGAACCAATTCACAATTAAGACAAATTTGGAAAAATATAATACAACACATGAAATTTTATACAATATAAGAACTAAAATGAAAAAATCAAATATCTATACATCGGGGGACAAAAGAGAGATTAACCCAGATTGGTTTACCAACAAAGTACACATGAAAGATATCTCATCTAAAATAAAATCAAAGGAACAAGACATCTATCACGTTTACTTTGAAAAGGGTGCAAAAACAAAAATACATTTGCACAATGGCAATCAAATTCTAATAGTCACCAAAGGAATTGGTAACCTTGAAACATTTAGAAAATATGGCACAAGCAATATAAATTTCAAAATCAAGAGAGCTGAGAAAATTAGCCTCAAAGAAGGAGACATTGCATATATTTCATCTAACACTCTTCACACACATGGATCATCAAACAAAGATACATTCTCACATATTGCAATTAATATTTTATCGTCTAAAAATTCAGAATACAAAACAACATGGTATGAATCAGATTTTAAGACAACCGTCACAAAAAAAATATGACTTTTCAAGATGTCAATTAGAAAAAGTTCTAAAATAGAAACAATTCCAGGAAACGAAGGAACAGAGGTAAAACAATACTTTCATCCACACAACACACTAAATGGAATTAGTTACAGTCTAACGCAATTTACATTAAAGACAGAAAAAAAATCCCTACTCCACAAGATAAAATCATCAGAGATTTATTATATTTTAGAAGGGGATGCAGTTTTGAGGATCAATGACGAAGTACATCAATTAAAAAAAGATGATTCAATTTACGTTCCACCAATGTCAGAGCAATGCATAGAAAACACGGGTTCGATAAATCTACGGTTTTTGTGCATCGTAGAACCTGCATGGAAACCAGAAGACGAGATTATTTTAGAATAAATCAATAACCACTCCGAGTCACATGTAATTGTTTTTAACATATGAGAAATTCCTAACATTAGTGAATACATATCAAGCCCTCAAAGCATTGAATGTAAAATCAGATTCATCATGGGATGAGATAAAAATAGCATACAGAAAATTAGCCCTTGAGTGTCATCCTGATAAAAATACAAGTGAAAAAGAAGGCAATGAATTCAAAAAAATTACAGAAGCATACAACCACTTGAAGAAAAGTTTTGAACAAAATATAGATGAATCAAAACAAAAATTCACAGAAACAAATAACAAAACTAATGTTGGGAGAAAATCTCAATGGGGTGCACCTTCTGGAGGTAAAATACCAGAAGAAGACTGGACTAAATACACACGTGAGTTTGAAGAAGGGGATCCTATTTTTTGGAGAGAATATGAAAAAAGATTCTGGGAAGAGTACAATACACATGTACGTTCAGATGGAAGACATGGTGAATATGAAAAAGCAAAAGAGCCTGAAAAACAATCTAATCTCTTCGTAGACATAGACAAGAGTTTGTGTATAGGATGCTGTAGTTGCGAAATAATTGCACCAGATGTTTTTTTGGTCAACAAGAATTCAAAAACAAATCCAAAATCATCAGTCATAAATCCAAAAGGTGCAGGAATAAACAAAATAATGAATGCCGCTGAGACTTGTCCCACTAAAGCAATAATTGTAGAAAATATAGATACAAAAGAGAAATTATTTCCTTATTGATAGTTATTTTAATTTATGATAAATTTCTTCAATCTCTGAATCAGAAAATGTCACAGGATTAAACATACTATGAATTGCACCTGCAGAATCACCAGTAGTGCGAGGAACTAGATGTACATGAACATGTGGAATTTCTTGTCCTGCTTCTTTTCCATTGTGAATTGCAACAAGTGTAGCACCGGTTAGTTTGTCTATTTTTGGAAGAACTTTGTGAACAAGTAAAAACAAATCAGAGTTTTCCTCATCACTCATGTCTTGAATTTTTACATGATGATTTTTTGGAATTACCAGAACATGGCCTTTGGCCAGTGGAAACGTATCCAAAAATGCCATAGAGTACAGGGTTTCTTTGATGATTTTAGTCGGAATTTGACCAGAAACTATTTTGCAAAAGATACAATCCATATCACTTTAACACATAATCAAAATATTAACTGCTACGGTTCAACATCATAGATCAAACAAGCCACTGCCAAAATTTATTGTTGTTTTATCACCAAATTGTAAATTACAGTTTTCAATTATTTTTGGTATGGAGTATTTGTTTTGACATAACACGTGCCTTTATTATTAGTCAAAATAATTGCCTGCTTAAAAACATCTTCGCTGATTAAATTCTAAAATTGAAAAACCAGTATAAATAATACGAAATGTCACTAAAAAGGCACTTCCAAAAACTAAGTCCATTTTATGACTATAAATTAATTCCACAATTACCATGTACCACCTGAGTCAGAATTTGGATCAAGTTTCTTTTCAGGTATGTTCCCATGTGCCTTTTTTGTGTGTTTTTTGAGACGTTCCGGATCATGTAATTCCAAACCACATACACCACATTTGGTTTCATCATCTTTGTCTTTATTTCGTTTGAATAAACCCATGATTAGTAAGTTTTTGAAATACATTATAAAGGATGTTGTATTTTTTAAAATCTGATGAATCTAAAAAACATCACAGTGTTAGGCTCGGGTATAATGGGGCATGGTATTGCACAAGTTTCAGCTACTGCAGGATACAACGTAATTCTCAGAGATATCGAACAGGGGTTTTTAGATAAAGCCATGGAGAAAATAAAATGGAGTTTAGATAAATTAGCAACTAAAGGGAAAATATCACAGCAAGAAGCAGACGCAATTTATTCAAGAATCACACCAATAGTAAATCTTGCAGAGGCTGTAAAGAATGCACAACTTGTAATTGAAGTTGTGCCAGAAATTATGGAGTTAAAGAAAAAAGTGTATGCAGAATTAGATGCAGTTGCAGGCAAAGATGTCATTTTTGCATCAAATACAAGTACATTGCCAATTACAGAGATTGCAAATACAATATCACGTCCAGAAAAATTCATTGGGATTCATTTTTTCAATCCACCACAGCTAATGAAGTTAGTCGAAGTGATTCCCGGAGAGAAAACGTCTCATGAGGTAATTAATCTGACTCAAGAGTATGTAAAATCAGTAAAAAAAGAATCTGTCCTATGCAGAAGAGACGTTCCAGGATTTATCATTAATAGATTATTCATTCCAATGGTTCATGAAGCATGTTACGTGATGGATAGAACGGGTGCAACAATGACTGAAATTGATTCTGCTGTGAAATTCAAACTCGGTTTTCCAATGGGAATTTTTGAGTTGGCTGATTTTACAGGAATGGATGTAATACACAAAGCGACAATAGAGATGTATTTACGAGATAAAAAAGTAATTTTACCACATCCAACAATTGAAAAGATGTTTGATGCAAAAAAGCTTGGTCAAAAATCAGGTGAGGGATTTTACAAATATTCAGATGAAAAATATGAACGAGTTCCATTATCAGAAGAGGTGGCAGACAAATGCAATCCAATCCAACTTGTTGCAAATATTTTAAACAATGCAGCTTGGCTTGTTACAAATAAAGCCAGTGACATTGAGGAAATTGAAAAAGCCGCACAGTTAGGTCTTGGATTAAAAAAGCCATTATTTGAGACAGCAAAAAAGATAGGAATCAAAAATATCGTAAAAGAATTAAAACAACTAGCTTCAAAACATGGCAAATTTTATGAGCCAGATCCACTGTTAGTGTCTATGCAGTGATTAATTCAAGAATTTTCTTTACAGCGTCTTTTGGAGAATCAACTCCAATAATTTTGACATTTTTTCTATGATCAACATATCCGTCGATGAATCTATCAGCTGTCCCACCAGTATTTCTAATTGCAACCATCGGTTTTTTGTGCATGTATGCGGCACATATTTCAGATAAGGTTCCAGATCCACCACCAACTATGATAATACCATCAGCAGACAGAGCATTTAGAAAATCCCTTGATAGTCCCATTCCGCTTGGAATTACAATATCACAAAATTCATTTGCAAATGACGCATCATCCTGAGGAATAATTCCGACAGTTAACCCATTTGCGTCATGTGCCCCATGAGATGAGGCTTTCATTACACCTCCCAATCCACCCGTGATAAGAACACAGTTAGACTTTGCCACTTCATAACCGATCTCATATGCAATTTTTTCATGATCTGGAGTGCAACCAATATCATTATGCCCGATTACCAGAATCTGGACTCTCTTTGTCAAATCATAGGTAATAATTTGCCATCTAATATCTTCCTAACGCAAAGAATATTAGATAATAAAATACAGTGTTAGTATGGAAAATCGTTCAATGCCAGTTTGTTTTACAGAAAAACAATATAAAATGATCGAAGAATTTGCCAAGAGAAACGGCATGCTCAATGCAAGTCAAGCTCTTGAAAAAATCTTAAATGGTTAGATATTTTTTGTCAGTTTTTATTTTATTTACACAGTATTTATAAAAGCATTACAAAAAAGTTTGATTTTATTTTTTAAATTATAGATCAAAAGAATAAGTATGACAAGATTCTAACGACTAGAACTTTTCAATGATTTCTTTTTTTATTTTATCAATCGTGACAGATAATACTTTAATTTGATTATCAATTATCGAGATTTTCATCAAAAGCGAGTCATTGTTCCAATCAAAGTTTTCCTGAATATCTTTTAACACCATATCATATTCATTGCATTGATTTACGATATTTTTACCCAATAATGGATCTTCAAAGAGTTCACCAGTGTATCCAATGTCACTTTTTATGTTTGGAATTATAAAATATACCATAGATTCCAAATTTTTCTTAGAGGATAAAACTATGTTCTGTTTGTTTTCTTTAGTATCACTTAGATAGTCTGTTAAACCTTGCCTTAATTCATAATAATTCTGTCGTATTGTCTCCAAATTAGATATGATTCTATGACTAAATACAGTCAGTCTTTTTCGTTCTCTTTCATCATGTCGTTGTTCAATGTTTTGTATATTCAAAACTAATTCAGCAATTTTTTCTTGTTGCTCCTCAGATCGACGTTGTTGATTGTTTGAATAAATCAAGATGGCAATGGTAATGGATGTACCTATTCCAGTTTCAATCACAGATGTAATCCAGTTTGTTGAATCATCAGAGATTATGATGGGTGCATTAAAAATCAAATGTACAAGAAAAATTGCCAAAAACATAACTACAGGGGTAACAAAAAATAATAATTTTATTTTTTGATTTATCGAATTTTTTCTTTTCTTCATGGTTTTAAACTAAATTTCATAATTCTTATTGTAATTTATAGAAATAGCCAAAACAAATCAGTCATCGTTTTGTTTATTTATGACTGTATAACTAATGTCTTCATGAAAACTAGCAATAAAAAAACAGTTAGCGATAAATTGAAAAAAGTTAGAACGGGAAAGAAAACAGACGTGGAATTCCCACCTTCAAAAGGAATTCAAAAACCATCAGAACTTCCTAAAAAAAGCAACAAGAGAAAATCACATAAAGCAATTCAGTAGATACGATAAGCGATCCCAATATAACATTTTGAGAGAACAAAAGCAGATAAGAATTTGTTTTTCTAATTTTGTATTAACTTAAATTATTTCAATTATGACATAGCATATGGGATTATTTAGTAAAAAGCCAACATATTGTACTATTTGTAACAAAGAACTTACACACAAACACAAACCCAAAAAAGAGTGGAATATTAAAGGACCACTTTGCGGAGATTGCCATTTTGATAAATCAATGGAATACTATGAAGGAAAAGTGAGACAGTCATGTGTGTCATGTGAAACAACAAAGATCATCTCAGAGTTATGGGAGCCAAGATGGCAATGGGATATGGAAGGCTTGGTGTGCAAAGAGTGTTTTGATAAAAAAGAAGAGTCTTTTGAACTAAAGAAAAAATTTTGTGCATTATGTAAAACAGAGATGGGGTTTATCAGGCATAATCCAAAAAACAAATGGATGATAGAAGGTCAACTCTGTAGGAAGTGTTGGGATGAAAAGAAAGCAGAGTTGGGTTAAGGTGAGATTTTTTAAGAAATTTACTTGTGATGTTTGTAATAACAAATTTTCACATCAAGAGGAACTGATGAATCACAAGCAAATAATACATGGAAAAGATTTGCAGTATGATTGTAAAGAGTGTAAGAAATATTTTTCAAACATGGAAGATATGAGAACACATTTGCAGAAAGAACACAGCTACAAAAAAGACAGGTAACTAGATTGCCTTGACTGTTCTAACTATATGAGGTCTTGCCTTGGTAAATACTCTGAATCCACAAATACATTTAATTTCAGGCAGTCTGGACAATTCAGCATTTGTAACATTAGTTGCGCATTTCAAACAAGAGTAAATTACGTCAAATGTTTCAGGACTTTCTTGAACACTTTCATTTTCTTCAGCCATGATTATCATCAAAATTTCTATAATTTAAGGATACCAGATTATGTTAGGGATAACTCAATGTAAACATCATCAGGAATCTTTAGTCTCATTAATTGTCGGATTGCTTTATCATCTGCACTAATGTTAATGATTCTTCGATGCATCTTCATCTCCCATTTTTCATATGTTTCAGTTCCGCTACCACACGGAGATTTTCTTGTTGCAATATGTAATTTCTTAACAGGGAGTGGAGTTGGCCCTTTAACTTTAACACCTGTTTTTTTACCAATACCCATAATCTCGCCACACACACCCTCAAGTTTAGTAAGACTTATGCTAGTTAGTTTGACACGAGCAGTCTGAGTCATCTCAACTCAGCCTATGGTTTAAACTCTTCAGTGACTTCCTTAACAATTCCTGCTGCAATAGTTGCGCCCATGTCTCTAAGTGCAAATCTACCCATTTCAGGGAACTCTGAGAAAGTTTCTATACAAGTTGGTCTTACAGGTCTAATTTTGACAATTGCTGCATCACCAACTTTAAGGAACTTTGGATTCTCTTCTTCAACTGCACCAGTAGATGGATTAATCCGTTGTAGAAATTCAGTTACAGTTGCTGCAACTTGAGCAGTGTGACAGTGCATGACTGGAGTATAACCAGGTGCAATAGCTGTTGGATGATGAATGACTATAATTTGTGCTTTGAATTCTCTTGCAACCTTTGGTGGTGCGTCTGGAGTTCCAAGTACATCACCTCTTTTGATATCTTTCTTTTCAATACCTCTAAGGTTGAACCCAATGTTGTCACCTGCTTCTGCAGTTGGCATTTCTGTGTGGTGAGTTTCAATTGATTTGATTTCACCTAGAGCGCCAGAAGGCATTACAATTATTTTTTGTCCCGCTTTCATGATTCCGGTTTCAACTCTACCTACAGGTACAGTACCTACACCAGTAATGGTATAAACATCTTGAATTGGAACACGTAATGGTTTACCAACTGGTTTTTCAGCTACGGTAAAGTCATCAAATGCTTGAAGGAGTGTCTTTCCAGTGTACCATGGCATGTTCTCAGATTTTTTAACCAAGTTGTCGCCTTTCCATCCAGAAACTGGAATAAATGGCACATTTTCTAATTTATAACCGACAGATCTTACTAGTTTTTCGCCTTTTTCTTTTGCGGCTTTGTATGCCGCCTCTTTGTATTCAACTACATCCATTTTGTTAATTGCAACAATGATTTGGCCCACACCTAGTGTTTTTAGCAAAAATGCATGTTCTCTTGCTTGACCACCTGCAGCAATTGCAGTATCAGTTTCACCTTCTTTTGCTGAAAGTACCAAAATAGCTGCATCTGCTTCAGAAGC
>Ga0315290_10004233_pt1 | contig 10328 bp, 10 predicted proteins | sample YL17G12_0_MG_FD_203627 | JGI IMG/M metagenome (GOLD analysis project Ga0315290, IMG submission 203627) | Sediment microbial communities from Yellowstone Lake, YNP, Wyoming, USA - YL17G12_0 | ecosystem: Environmental > Aquatic > Freshwater > Lake > Sediment | place: USA: Wyoming | collected...
AGCCGCGACAGGCGGTTCACTTCGCCCTCGGGTGCGCCTGCCGCGTGGGCCCCAGCCATGAGTTCGCAGACGACGTGGACGCTGACGGCAAGGACGTCGTCTTCAGGCAGTCCTTCCAGGTAGGTCGACGCCGGGCCGAACCTGTCGCGCCGTTGCTCGCGCAGCAGGTCCACCAGATAGCTCGTGTCGAGGTGGATCATAGCGTCGGCACCCTGGCGACCGACTTCTTGCGGGATTGGACCACGTGCGCGACGGCGTCCAACGTGTGCTCGGAGACGCCCGTGGAGCGCAGCGTTCGGCGGAAGGCCGCCACGCTCTTACGCGGACCGAATTGCGCCTTGATCACCTGGGAAAACGACTGCCCGGGCTTCTTCTGGCGCGCCAGCGCGTCGTACGCCTCGAGGTCGATGGTAATCGTCTTGACGGCCATGCACTTATCGTGCACTTATCTATTGACGGTGTCAACGTGATCGTTCCTTATCGTGCTCGTTCTGCCAGCCGCGGCGCAGCTCGAATTATCCGCGCATCCTCGTGTGGAATGGGACTTGAGGAACCGACCCGCCACAGCGACGGTCATCGCTTCTTGCTCTTCGTTGGCCGACGTCGTCGTTTGTTCTCGAGCTGTTTCACATGGCTCACGGCCTGCTCGAAGTGCTTCTCGGTCTGGGACGGCCTCGTGCGTGACCTTGCCGGCGTGCTGGAGGATCTGCCGCTCGGAGAGACGGAGAAAGTCGTCCAGCTTGGTGATCCAGTTGGCCATATACATCGGCTTGCGGGCGAGAGCTTGCAGTTCGGCAAATTCGAGGTAGGCGTTGACGATGCGATTGAGCGTCTCGAGTTCGCCGGCGTCGAGGTAATTCTTGGCGATCGCCACGTCGATCTTCCGGAGCGCGTCGCCGGCCCAGCTCGTCAGGCCCATGTTCGGTTTGCTCGCGTCGGCGCGGGCGGCGATGACTTCGGCAGCGGTCTGGCCATGGGCCGCCCAGTGCATCTTGTTCTGCACCGTCGCGAAGAAGAGCTGGGACGCTTCGGTCCGCGGGTCGTAATCGATGCTGGTGGCGTAGATCTCGAGGACCTTTCTCCAGAAGACCTTCTCCGACGAGCGGATGTCGCGGATGCGCGCGAGCAGTTCGTCGAAGTAGCCGCCGCCGCCTGCGCGCTTGAGGCGCTCGTCGTCCAGCGTGAAGCCCTTGACAATGTACTCGCGCAGGCGCTGGGTCGCCCAGATGCGAAACTGGGTGCCCCGATGGGACTTGACGCGGTAGCCAACCGAGATGATGACGTCGAGGTTGAAGTGCTCGACGGCGCGCGTGACCTCGCGATCGCCCTCGCGTTGAACTGTTGCAAATTCTGCAACAGTTGCTCCCCTGCTCAGTTCGCCCTCCTCGAACACGTTCTTGATGTGTCGGGAGATGACGGACTTGTCGCGCTGGAAAAGTTCGGTCAACTGGCCGAGGGAAAGCCACGCGGTCTCGCCGTCGAGGCGCACGTCGACACGCGTGTGGCCGTCCTCAGTCTGATAGAGGAGGACCTCGGCGCCACGGGGAGCGATGTTGGTCGAATCGGTCACGTCTGTCCTTCAGAGAAGCGCGAGGTTCTCCCTGAATCGGGCAGGGTGCCCCCAAGCCAGAGCGAAACTACCACCATCCACCGGAGGGAACAAGGCCCGATGTGACGCGGCCGAGTCTTTCCTGGCCTGCCTGTCGTGAGCGTGTCGAAGGCAGACCCGGCGGACACGTTGCTATCGTGCTCGTTCGGCCGACGTTCGGGCATTGCTGGCCGCGCAGTGCCCCGCCCCCTTGTATTCGTCGTCTGGCTTGACGGTCGGGTCGGTGTCGTCCCCGCCGTCCCAACGGCTCTGAAAGATGCAGATGACGCCGTCGCGGACGAAGGCGAAGCTCGTGCCGTCGGGGCCGTCGGCTGAGTGGTTCAGTTCCTCTTGCCAGCCGCGCGCCGCGAATTGCTCGCGCAGCACGTCGATTGGGTTCGGGCTCGCGCGGAGGGCTGCGTTCGAACCCACCAGCGCGACCGAGCAGCCGAAACGCATGTGGCTCTCGAATTCGTCCTCGAACGGGCCTGTGCTGCGTTTGATCGTGACGCCTTTCGAACGCGCCACGATCTGCGCGACTAGATCGCAGGCGCGGAGGACGGCAGGCGGAACGCGCGTGGTTGGGGTTGTGACCGCAGGGGCAGTCGGCGGCGCGTAAGTAAGGTCGGACTCCGGAACGGTCAGCGCGGCGGCACCGCGCAGACACCATCCCGCAGGTCAGTCCGCAATTTCGGGGACCGTGTTGCTGGCGCGAATCAGTTTCGCGAATCCTTGCCAATTGATGACAATGTCACTAATATAGCGGCATGTATCTGAGTCGTTCGGTAAGTGCCAAGTTGCGGCAGATGGTTCAGACGTTCCCCGTCGTAGTGGTCAGTGGAGCGCGGCAGGTTGGGAAGACTACCCTCGTGCGGCACGTGTTCCCGCAATTCGACTACGTGGTGTTCGATCCGGCCATCGACGTGCAGAACGCACGGCGCGAACCGGACTTGTTTCTGCGGAACCACCCCGCCCCTGTCATTCTGGACGAGATCCAATATGCACCCGAGTTGGTGGCGGCGCTCAAGCGTCGCGTGGACGCCGCCGACGGGCATCCGGGTCAGTATCTCGTCACCGGATCCCAGCAATGGCAGGTGATGAGATCCATCTCCGAGAGTCTGGCCGGGCGGGCGGCGTTTCTCGACCTGGACGGATTTTCGCTGAGGGAATTGGCTGGACAGGGAGGCATGCCCGGCTGGCTGGCCGAGTGGCTCCGGTCACCCTCGGACCTGGTCGCCACCCGGTCTCCGGCGAAACACGAACATGTCCGGCCGCTCTGGGATTGGCTGTGGCGGGGATTTCTGCCGGGCGTTCAGCATGTGCCCGCCGATCTGGTCTCGGAATTCTGGACCGGCTACCAGCGGACCTACGTGGAACGCGATGCCCGGCTGGCCGGTGAGATCAACGACTGGCAGCAGTTCGGCATGTTCATTCGTCTGGCCAGCGCCCTGACCGCGCAAGAAATCAACTACAGCCAATTGGGGCGCGAGATCGGCGTCACGCCGCAAAGCGCGCGCCGCTGGCTGCAGGTGCTGCGCGGCACCTTTCAGTGGTGGGAAGCTCCCGCCTTCAAGGGCAATCTGGTCAAGCGCGTGTCGAGCAAGCCGAAGGGCTACCTGTCGGATACCGGACTGATCTGCCATCTGGCGCAGTTGAACTCGCCGCGCGCGCTGGGCGGGCATCCGCTGCTTGGCGCGCTCTTCGAGACGGCGATGGTGCACGAGATTCGCAAGCAGCATGCGTGTCTGCCTGGAGGCGGCGCGTTTCATCACTGGCGCTCGTCGGGCGGCGCCGAGGTCGATCTGCTCCTCGAACGGGACGGGGGGTTCCACGCGTTCGAGATCAAGCTCACGGCCAATCCGACGCGGCGGGATGCGGCCGGTCTCGCGGCCTTCCGGCAATCCTACCCACACCTCCGGATTGGTGCGGCCGCGATCCTCTGCGCGACTGAGCGCGCGTTCTGGGTCACCGATGATGTGGCCGCTCTCCCATGGAATTGGATCTGAGGAGCCGGCGCTCCCATCGGCCGACCGACACTAGTCCAGGTGTGGCAGCTCGGTGAACCGGTTCAGCACCCGCCGTCTCAACGGCCCTGAAACATGCTGGTGGCGTAGATCCCGAGGACCTTTCTCCAGAAGACCTTCTCCGACGAGCGCCGCGACGCATCTGCGCGCCTGAGCGTGCGTTCGGGGAACCTTGAAGGCCGATGTTGCGGGTCTGCCCGGCGGAAGTGGGCCGGCTTCGCGTGAAATCCGACGTAAGAGGGCCGCTTGAATAGTCGATGCCATCAAAAAGCAATACGCAGAGGTGCTTTATGTATGTATTGCATCCGATGACATATCTGATTCTTGCATGAAATTACGCGACGTGTTATTTTATGCATGAACTGGATACACGAATGATATCCGCGCATGAGTACATCACGGAGTTGGCGGCCGACGGTCGCCACCACTTCACGATAGGAGACGCCCAGTTAGCCCTCGGGGGGGCGTTGCCCGCCGTTCGCGCGGCGCTGCGAAGGCTGAGCCGGCGGAAGGAGATTTCCTCACCTTACCGAGGGTTCCACGTCATCCTCCCCCCCGAGTACCGCAACCTTGGTTGTCTGCCCGCCGAGCAGTTCATCCCGCGCCTGATGCAGCATCTGCGAGAGCAGTACTACGTGGCCCTGCTGAGTGCCGCCGAGTTTCACGGTGCAGCCCATCACCGACCCCAGCGATTTCAGGTCATGGTCGCGAAGAACCGGCGGCCGATCAATTGCGGCCACGTGCGCGTCCAGTTCGTCGCCAGGCATGATCTCGCGAAGACGCCTGTGGTTGAGATGAACACGCCCCGCGGGAGGATGCGCCTGTCCTCCCGGGAGGCGACTGTTCTTGAGATCGTTGGGTACGCGGACCAGTGCGGTGGCCTGGATCACGTCGCGAGCGTCTTGCCCGAGCTCGTCGAGTCGGTCGATCCCTCGATGCTCCTCGCCGCGGCGCGGCTGTGCCCGATTGTCTGGTCGCAACGTCTCGGCTACTTGCTCGATGCGACGGACGCACATGCGCTGGCTGACGTGTTGGCCGACCACGTCTGCGAGCACGCCAAAACGGTCGGACCGCTGGTGCGCGCCAAGCCGTTGACCCGTGCGCCGCGCGCCACGCGTTGGAGGCTGGCCATCAACGAGACCGTGGAGCCCGACCTGTGATCGCCAAAGACTACGTCACCTCGTGGCGAGCCCACGCGCCCTGGATCTCCGACCACCAGGTCGAGCAGGATCTTGTCATCAGCCGTGCGCTCGTGGAAATCTTCGGCGTCGCGGATGTAGGACGACGCCTCGCCATCCGGGGCGGGACCGCGCTCTACAAACTGTATCTCCACCCCGCGGCACGCTACTCGGAGGACATCGATCTGGTGCAGGTGGGTTCAGAGCCCATCGGCCATACGTTCGACGCGATCCGCTCGGTGCTGGACCCGTGGCTGGGCCAACCGCGCCGCGACTTGAAGGAGGGGCGGGTCAATCTGGTGTACCGCTTCTGGTCGGAGGACCCGCCGCCGAAGCCCCTGCGCCTCAAGATCGAGATCAACTCGCGGGAGCACTTCACCGAGCACGGCCACGTCCGCATCCCCTTCGAGTTGACGTCGGCGTGGTGGAGCGGGAAGGCCGAGGTCACCACCTTCACGCTGGACGAACTACTCGGCACCAAGCTTCGCGCCCTCTATCAGCGCCGGAAGGGGCGCGACCTCTTCGATCTCTGGTATGCGCTCGCTCAGGGCCAGGTGTCGCCTGACCGAGTGGTCCGGTGCTTCGAGCGTTACCTCCGGGAGGACGGTCACCATGTGACCCGCGCAGCGTTCGAGGAGAACGTCGCCAGAAAACTTACTAACAGACAGTTCCGCGCGGACATGACCGGCTTGCTTCGGCCCGGCATCGCCTGGGATATCAACGAAGCCGGCGGGATCGTGATGGGGACCCTCCTCGCGAAACTTCCCGGTGCGCCCTCGTCCTCGGCTATCTCACCCACTGGCTGAAGTCGTCCCCACCTTCCCACTGGCCCCGAAGGATGCAGTTAACGTCGCCGATGGGACATGACGCGGTAGCCAACCGAGATGATGACGTCGAGGTTGAAGTGCTCGACCGCGCGTGACCTCGCGATCGCCCTCGCGTTGAACTGTTGCAAATTCTGCAACAACTGACTCGCGGCTCAGTTCGCCCTCCTCGAACACGTTCTTGATATGTCGGGAGATGACGGACTTGTCGCGCCGGAAGAGCGCCTGGTCCTTGCGCCGTCGCGCAGGTTTCCTCCAAGCCAGAGCGAACCACCATCCACCGTAGGGAACAAGACCCGATGTGAGGCGGCCGAGCCTTTCCTGGCCTGCCTGTCGTGAGCGTGTCGAAGGCAGACCCGGCGGACACGTCGTTATCGTGCTCTTCCTGGCGCCTCCGGGGCATCGTTGGCCGCGCACTGCGCCGCACCCGTGTAGGCGTCGTCTGGTTTGACGCTTGGGTCGGTGTCGTCCCCGCCGTCCCAACGGCCCTGAAACAGGCAGATGACGCCGTCGCGGACGTAGGCGAAGCTCGTGCCGTCGGGGCCGTCGGCTGAGTGGTTCACGTCCTCCTGCCAGCCTCGCGCGGCGAACTGCTCGCGCCACTGGTCAATTGGACTTGGGCTGCCGCCGAGCGCTGCGTTCGAACCGACCAGCGACACCGAGCAGCCTGAGCGCGTGCGGCTGTTGTGATATAGTGCGTTCATTGTATGTAGGCCACACAGATGACTAACGGTGAACGAACTATCACACGACAAGCACTCGGCGGGCAAGAGGCGCGGTTCCTGACGCACGTCGGTAGCCTGTCCAGTTTCTCACTCGCGGATGGTCGCAGAATCCTCGGCCCACGCCGAGCGGATCACGTTCGGCAATTTCTCGACCGCCTGCAGAAGAAAGGCTGGGTCGAACGGATCAAGCCCGGTCGGTTCGCCGTCATTCCACTGTCTTCTTCATCCAGGAACCCGCAGATTCACGAGTTCCTTGTCGCCATGGAGTTGGTGAAGCCGGCGGCGATCGCGTACTTCTCCGCGATGAATCATCACGGCTTCACGGACCAGTTGCCGCGCACCGTCGTTGTCGCGACGGACCACCGGGTCTCGCGGCCGGAGAGGAGCGCGCTCGGCTTCACGTTCCGAATTGTGTCGCTCAGGAAGCCACGATTCTTCGGGCTCATGACGGCCTGGGTCGAGCAGCGGCCTTTCGTCGTCACCGATCGGGAGAAGACGATTGTCGACGCGCTCGACCTCCCTCGACATGCCGGCGGGATCGGCATCGTGACCGCAGCCCTGCGCACGTCGTGGCAGACGCTCGACGAGGCCCGCCTCCGGGAATACGTCGTGCGGATTGGCAATTCCGCGGTGGCCAAGCGGCTGGGGTTCCTGATGGAGACGCTTGGAGTCGGCGACGCGCACGCGCTGCGAGAGGCCATGATGCTCGGCGCCGGGTACTCTCGTCTCGATCCGACTTTGCCGGCGAAGGGCGTTCACAATCGACGTTGGGGATTGCTTGTCAACGCCAGAGTGACGCCGTGATTACGACCGCCGAACTCCACGAGGCCGCCCGGCGGGAAGGCCTTCGTTTCGACCAGGCCGAAAAGGATTACATCATTCTGTGCGTGCTGTCCGGGCTGGCGAAGGCAGGAGTGCACGAAGCCGGGTGGACGTTCAAGGGCGGCACCTGTCTGCGCCATTGTTACTACGCGGGCTACCGGTTCTCGGAGGATATCGACTTCTCGTGTCCGCCCACCAGCGACAATCTGGCGGCCGTAGTGAGTCTGCTGGAGAGGACTGCCGGCCTGGTGAGTAATGAAACTGGCGTTGCCATTGACGTGCGGGCGGCGGCGCAATCCTCCGGTCAGGAACAGCTCGAGATCCCCCTTCACTACTCGCGCGGGGGCGTCGGCCGGCAAGCGCTTCCTGCGGTAAGGGTTCACCTCACCTTTGATGAACCGGTGCTGACGTCAGCGGAGATTCGGACGGTGGAGCCGCCGTACGCGGATCTCGGTCCGTTCCGCATCACCGCGTACAGCTTGCGGGAGATTGTGGCCGAGAAGCTGCGGGCGCTCCTTCAGCAGCAGGAGAAGTGGCCGCGCCCTCGCGACCTTTACGACCTGTGGTTCATCATCTGCGACCGGGCGGAACCTGTCGGTGGCGAGGAGATGCGCCGTCTGTTCGAGCGGAAATGCCAGGTCCGGCACATCGAGCCCGACGTGTCTCGGTTGAGCTCGGAAACGCTCAGGGAATGGAATCGTCAGGCGTGGAGAAACCAGCTCGCGCCGATGATGAAGGCCGCGCCAGAGTACGAACGGATGTGGGCCGACTGGGTCCGGGCGTCGGCGACGCTGCTGTGAAAGGTGCGGCTTGTTCTGGCAGCTTGGGCGCATCGTTGGCGGCGCACTGCCCAGCCTCCTTGTATTCGTCGTCGGGCTTGACGGTCGGGTCCGTGTCGTCTCCGCCGTCCCAGCGGCCCTGGAACATGCAGATGACGCCGGCGCGGACGTAGGCGAAGCTCGTGCCGTCGGGGCCGTCGGCGGAGTGGTTGGTATCCTCTTGCCACCCCCGCGCCGCGAACTCCTTGCGCCACTGGTCAATTGGACTCGGGCCGCCGCCGAGCGCGGCGTTCGAACCCACCAGCGAGACCGAGCAACCGACGCGCGTGCGGCTCTCGAATTCGTCCTCGAACGGGCCCGTGCTGCGTTTGATCGAGACCCCTGTTGAGCGCGCCGCGATCTGCGCGACCAGGTCGCAGGCGCGGAGGACTGCGGGGGGAACGCGCGTGGCTGGAGCAGCCGCCTGCGCGGCGCCGGATGGGGCGGCACCGCGCTGGCTGGTAACTCCCGAAGTGGTGCCTACCGTCTGGCCGGACGGGCGACCTGCTGCCCCAGGGGGCTGAACTGATCCTTGGAGTACCGCGGGCGACTGAAGTGAACCTTGGGGTGCCGAGCCTGGAATTGACGCGGGGCCGGATTCTGGCGCGGCTGTGGCTGGAGTAGCGGGCTCTGGCTGCTGAGAGGTCTTCTTGGCGTCACCGTCCGGCTGCACGGAGCAGGCCGCCGTCAACACGATGAGCGCGAAGAGGACGCTCGCCTTCATACTCGTCACTGGCGGAGAGTATTGCACCCCGCTTGTGCACTGTCGAGCGACAGGTCGGGACCAGGTGAGGGACTGGTTTCAGTGGAGAGCCGGCGGGCAGGGTCTGGCGGGACGCCGGCCCACATCGCAGCCCGGGGTGGGACGTCTGCCGGATAAAGTGAAGGCGCGGCTTGTGGCCGCGCCTTCAATAGCGTTCTCCGAAACGACTCGAGCTGGCGGACGGGCTCGCGCGGGACGTTGAAGTCCTCTCGCCGTGCTTCTCCCCGACCCCTCGTTCAGCGCGAACGCTTCCTGGCCCCTACCGCGGCGGTTTCCGCTGGTCAACCAGCCGCACCCGCCCTGATACCGTCGTCTGCGTGCCGTCCTCCTGGACCTGCAGCGCCAGGGCATTGTCATCACCCGAGCCGGCAGCCGCCGCACCCGAGATTCCGAACTGCATCGCCGCCGCACCATTCGTCGGCCGCGCTGTCAGTCGAATAGCGTCGAGGACGATCCCCGCGGGGGCGGATACGTTGGCTGTCACCGCCCGGTCGTTCTGCGACTCGAACACGATTGCGAACCGCCCGAGTGGTGTCTTCCGGTTCACGTACTCCGGTGCGACCAGCCCGACGCCCGAGCCGGCCTCGACGATCCGCGCCGGAACCGCCGACTCACCCAAGAGCCGCATCTGCCTGAGCGGGATGGATACGATCCCGCCTGCAGGAATCGACTCTGCTGTGTCGGACGGCGTCCAGACCGAGTAGGCCGCCTCAGGATCCGACCCTGCCGGGCTGCACGGCACTGGCGCTCCGCCTTCCACCGCCACCTTGCACCTCGGGTCGGCCGAGAGCCTGGCGATCACGAGATACTCGCCTTGCTTCTCGCCGTCTGTCGCGGGCACGCGGATTGTGGCCGCGCCGGTCTCGTCCGTCACGCCCTTGGCCTGACTGCCGCCCGTCATCACGACGGAGCAGTTCTCGAAAATCTGACCCCACGCGCTCGCCGGTCGCGTGGCCAGCATGCCGCTCGTGCACGCATCGGCCTTCGAGAACACCCGGACTTCGGCTCCGACGACGTTCTCGACGTGTGTCTTCGGGAGGGCCGAGTTGTCATCGATGACGTGCGTGACGAACTTCGCGCGCAAGGCGGCCGACCGGACGATGCCCGCCTTCATGCGCTCGTACTCAGGGGTCCTCGGCGTCGTCGGGCCGCCCAGCCCCTGCAGGTTGAACATCGGGATTTCGACCCGGCGGATCCTGACCTCGCCCTTGTGAACGATCGTGTAGGTGATGCCGGTCTTCGACCAGTCGCTGCCGACATCCAGCATCGTCACCTGCACCGCGTCGGTGGTGTCGACGACGTGGACCGTCACGTCCGTCGTGTCGGGCACGAACCCTTCCGGGGGATCGATTGTCGTCGTCACGGTCCAGTCGCCTTCCGCCTCGAAGATGATCGGGTATTGCGCCGTCTCATCGGTCCAGTCGAGGTAGTCGGGCTGGACGACGAAGAGGATCGTTCCGTACTCTTCGATGTCGTGGGCCGGCACGACCCGGCCGTTGTAGAGTCGCAGCTTACGGAGCTTGACGTGCGTGGTCGTGCCCGGCCGGACCGTGGAGATGACGCTGTTCGGGTCGCGGCCCGAGTAC
>Ga0315290_10004234_pt1 | contig 10328 bp, 9 predicted proteins | sample YL17G12_0_MG_FD_203627 | JGI IMG/M metagenome (GOLD analysis project Ga0315290, IMG submission 203627) | Sediment microbial communities from Yellowstone Lake, YNP, Wyoming, USA - YL17G12_0 | ecosystem: Environmental > Aquatic > Freshwater > Lake > Sediment | place: USA: Wyoming | collected...
ACGAGGGCCACGACCAGCAGCTCTTCGGGGCCCAGCGCCTCCGTCTCGAAGATGGGCTGCAGGATGGGCAGGTAGATGAAGGCGAGCTGGATGAGGGCCGTGACGACGACCGTGATGAGCAGCGGCATGTTGGTGCCGAAGCCCAGCCGGAACGTCGAGGCGCGCTCGGAGCGCACGGCCATGGCGTGCGCCAGCTGCAGGAAGGCAAGGACGGTGAAGACCATCGTCTGCCAGTGCCAGCCGACCTCGATGGCGGCCGCCTGGACGGCCAGCGTCACGCCGCCCATCAGCAGGCCCACCCACACGGCGTGCTGCCACAGGCCGTCACCCATGATGGACGCGTCCGGCCTGCGCGGTGGTCGTTCCATGGCGTGCTTGTGCGCTGGCTCCACGCCCAGCGAGAGAGCCGGCGCGCCGTCCGTGACGAGGTTGATCCAGAGGATCTGGATGGCGATGAGCGGCAGGGGCAGGCCCAGGATGGGCGCCAGGACCATGACCCAGATCTCGGCCGAGTTGGTGGTCAGCATGTAGCGCACGAAGCGGCGGATGTTGGCGTAGATGCGCCGCCCCTCCTCCACCGCGGCCACGATGGTCGAGAAGTCGTCGTCGGCCAGGATCATGTCGGCCGCTTCCTTGCTGACGTCCGTGCCGGTGATGCCCATGGCCACGCCGATGTCCGCGCGGCGCAGGGCTGGTGCGTCGTTGACGCCGTCACCGGTCATGGCCACGACCGCGCCGCGGGCGCGCCAGGCGTCCACGATGCGCAGCTTCTGCTCGGGGTTGGTGCGCGCGTAGACGCCCACGCGCTCGACGTTCGCGGCGAACGTGGCGTCGTCCATCGCGGCGAGCTGGGCACCCGTCAGCGACTCGCGGCCGTCGTCGAGCATGCCCAGCCGCGCGGCGATCGACGTGGCCGTGAGGTGGTGGTCGCCGGTGATCATGACGGGGCTGATACCCGCCGAACGACACTCGGCGATGGCCAGCGCTGCCGCTTCTCGCGGCGGGTCGGCGAGGGCCACCACGCCCACCAGGCGCAGGCCCTGCTCGGCGTGCTCGGGCTCGTCGGGGATGGACGCCACGGCACCATCGGCCAGGGCCAGCACGCGGTAGCCGTCCGCGGCGTAGCGCTCGGCGACCTGGCGCGCCTCGACCAGCACGGCCGCCTGGTCCGCCTCCAGCAGGGGGGCGATCGATTCGAGGGCGCCCTTGACGGCCACCCAGTGCGGGTCGGCGGCGGCGCTGTCCGCGAGAGCCAGCTCGGCCGGCGTGTGGAGCGTCGTCATGCGTCGTCGCTCGGCGTCGAAGCCGACCTCGGCCACGCGGGGGTGCGAGTCACGCAGGTCCGACTGGCGTGCGCCCAGCTTGGCGGCGAAGGCCACCAGGGCGCCCTCGGTCGGGTCGCCCGTGATGGACCAGCCGGCGCCGGCGCCCACCGGCGGAACGAGCGTGGCGTCGTTGCAGGCGGCCGCCACCCGGGCAGCTCGCGCCGCCAGCCCGTCGCCCGCCGGGTCCGGCTCGATGCGGCCTTCCGGGGCATAGCCATCGCCGCCCACGCGGTACTCGCCGGCCGGGGTCCAGAGCCGCTCCACGAGCATGCGGTTCTCGGTCAGGGTGCCGGTCTTGTCCGAACAGATGACGCTCACCGAGCCCAGCGTCTCCACGGCCGGCAGGCGTCGCACCAGCGCGCGCCGCGCGGCCATACGCCGCGCGCCCAGGGCCAGCGAGATGGTCACGACGGCCGGCAGGCCCTCGGGGATGGCAGCCACGGCCAGGCTGACAGCGATGAGGAACATCTCCTGCGGATCCTCGCCGCGCACGACGCCGCTGCCAAAGACGAGGGCACAGACGATGAGCGCTGCCACGGCCAGCCAGCGGCCCAGCTCCCCGAGGCGCTTCTGGAGCGGCGTGGGCTCCTCCTCGCCCTGCTGCAGGAGCTCGGCGATGCGGCCGATGGCGGTGGCCATGCCGGTGGCGACGACGATGCCGCGTGCCCGCCCCGAGGTGACGGCCGTGCCACTGAAGGCCATGTTGAGCTGGTCGGCCGGCGCGTCCGCGGACACGTCCGGGAGGGCCCGGGTGACCTTAGCCACGGGCTCCGACTCACCCGTCAGGGGCGCCTCGTTGACGCGCATGGCCGGCGCCTCCAGGAGGCGCAGGTCGGCGGTCACGATGTCGCCCTGCTCGAGGAGCAGGACATCGCCCGGGACGACCTCCCGTGCCGGCACGAGCCGCACCTCGCCATCGCGGACCACGCGGGCCTCCGGGCTGGACATCCGCTTGAGGGCGTCCATGGCCTGCTCGGCGCGGTACTCCTGGATGAAGCCCACGATGCCGTTGAAGACGACGATGGCCAGGATGATCAGGGTGTCCTTGGTCTCGCCGATGAGCGCGGTGATGACGGCCGCCACCAGGAGCACCACGATCATGGCGCTCGTGAACTGCTCGAGCAGCAGCCGCCAGGCGGGCCGCTGCTTCTTTTCGACGAGCTCGTTGGGCCCGAAGCGCTCGAGGCGCTCAGCGGCAGCCTCCGCCGGCAGCCCGGTCTCCGCCCGGGTCTCCAGGGCAGCCGCGACCGCGCTGGACTCCAGCCGCCAGGGCTGGATGGTCGGCGTCGGCATCAGGGGCGTGGCCGCGAGGTCGCTGCTGGCCATGGTCTCCTTGGCTCGGTGGTCCCGGCCAAGGGCCTCTTGGCCCCGCGGGAGGGCAGCGGTCGGGCACGGGTCGGGCTGCACCCCGAATCGTATGTCAGTCGTCCCGTGAGCGCCGTCGAGCGCGCCGGCGCCCCGGAGTCAGGCGGCCGCGAAGACCTGCTCGTGACGCGAGCGGACGGAGATGGTCTGCCCCTGCTGCAGCGAGAGTCGCTCCGCCTCGTCGCGTGGCACCTGCACCCAGACGCGCACGCCATCGTCACGAGTCAGCTCGACGCGCACCTCGAAGCCAAGGTAGACGACACGTTCCACGACGGCCTGGCGGCTGCCCTCCTCAGGTGCGAGGAGGATCTCGATGTCGTGCGGCCGCACGTAGGCGTCGCCGAGCCGAGTCACCGGGCCGATGAAACTCATGACGAACTCGTTGGCCGGGTGCTCATAGAGATCGCGTGCCGTGCCCTGCTGCTCGATCCGTCCGACGTCCATGACGACGATGTGGTCGGCCACGTCCATGGCCTCCTCCTGGTCATGCGTCACGAAGACCGTCGTCACGTGGGATTCGTCGTGCAGGCGCCGCAGCCAGACGCGCAGCTCCTTGCGGACACGGGCGTCGAGGGCCCCGAAGGGTTCGTCCAGCAGCAGCACGGAGGGCTGGATGGCCAGGGCGCGGGCGAGGGCCATGCGCTGCCGCTGGCCGCCGGAGAGCTGGGCCGGGTAGCGGTCGGCGAGGTGGGCGATCTGGACAAGGTCGAGAAGGTCCCCCACGGTGCGCCGGACCTCGTCCTTGGGCCGGTGGCGGATGGTCAGCCCGAAGGCCACGTTGTCCCAGACCGTCATGTGCTTGAAGGGTGCGTAGTGCTGGAAGACGAAGCCGATGCCGCGGTCCTGCGGCGGCACGCGCGTGACGTCACGATCGTCCAGCAGGACGGTGCCCGAGTCGGGCACGTCCAGGCCGGCGATGATGCGCAACAGGGTGGTCTTGCCGCTGCCGCTGGGACCCAGCAGCGCGGTCAGCGAGCCGTCCCTGATCTCCAGCGAGACGTCGTCGAGAGCGACGAAGTCACCGAACCGTTTCGTCAGACGCTGCATGCTGATGGCCACGCCCGATCCTCCTTCCCAACCAGCCGGATTGATAGACGGTCATGGCCAACAGCACCAGGAGGGCCATGCAGGCGAGCACGATCGAGGCGGTGTAGGCCCCCACCAGGTCGAAGGCCTGGAAGCGCTCCTCGACGTGCGTGGTGAGGGTCTCGGTCTTGCCGGAGATCTTGCCCGAGACGATGGCCACGGCTCCGAACTCGCCCAGCGAGCGGGCCGTGGTCAGGATGACGCCGTAGATGACACCCCAGCGGATGGATGGCAGGGTCACCCGCCAGAAGGTCCGCCAGCCGGAGGCACCCAGGGTGTAGGCAGCCTGCTCCTGGTCGGTGCCGATCTCGCGCAGGACCGGCATCACCTCGCGCACCACGAACGGCAGCGAGACGAACATCGTGGCCAGGACCATGCCGGGCATGGCGAAGATGACCTGGATGCCGAGGTCGGAGAGGACCTCGCCGAACCAGCCGTTCTTGCCGTAGACGAGCACCAGGGAGAGGCCGATGACGACCGGCGAGATGGCGAAGGGCAGGTCGATGAGGGCGTTGAGGAGCGAGCGGCCGGGGAATCGGCGCCGCACCAGCATGAGGGCCGCGAGGATGCCGAAGACCGTGTTGACGGGCACGGCGATGGCCGTGATCTGGAGCGTCATCCAGAAGGCCGACTGGAAGGCCGGCCGACTGATGGCCCGCAGGACGGGCTCGAGGCCGTCCTCGAAGGTGCGCCAGAAGACCATGAAGACGGGCAGGGCGAGGATGAAGGTCAGGTAGCCCAGCACGACCAGGCGCAGCGTGAGGCGGATGGCCCGTCCCCTGGTCGTGGTGATGGGGGCGCCGGGGGATGTGGCCTCCACGGGGGTGCTCTCGACGGCGGTCACGCCGAAGCCTCCTCGTGTCGCGAGATGCGCCGGCGCAGGATATCGAAGACGACCAGCACGGCCAGGGAGACCACGAGCAGCACGACGGACACGGCCGAGGCCGAGCCCGGCTTGTCGGCCTCCACCTGGCCGTAGATGTAGACCGAGGCCATCTCCGTGCGGTAGGGGATGTTGCCGGCGATGAGGATGACGGAGCCGAACTCGCCGATGCAGCGCGCGAACGCGAGCGCGGACCCGGTCAGGATGGCCGGCAGGAGGTTGGGCAGGACGACGCGCCGCAGGACCGTCGGTGACGAGGCGCCCAGCGATGCGGCCGCTTCCTCCATCTCGCGGTCGAGCTCCTCGAGGACCGGCTGCACCGCGCGGACGACGAAGGGCAGGGTGATGAAGAGCAGGGCCAGCATGATGCCCACTTGCGAGTAGGCCGCATTGATGCCGAAGGGGCTCTGCGGGCCGTACAGCGCCAGGAGCGTCAGGCCGGCCACGATCGTGGGCAGTGCGAAGGGCAGGTCGATGAGGGCGTTGATGAAGGGCTTGCCGGCGAAGTCGTCCCGCACGAGCACCCAGGCGATGGCCGTGCCGATAAGGGCATTGATGACCGTGACGATGCCCGAGACGGTGAAGGTGAGCTGCAGCGCGGCGAGCGCCTGCGGCGACGTGATGGCCGCCCAGAACTCATCGAGGCCATCGGACACGGAGCGCCACAGGATGGCCGAGATGGGGATGAGGACGAGCAGGCTGAGGTAGGCAGCGGTGATGCCGGGGCCGAGCAGGCCCCGGCCGTCATACCGCGTGGAGGCGGGCCCCCGGACGGCGGCCGCTGTCCCGGAGCCGAGACTCATGCCGCGTCGCGGCCGAGCTCTGAGAAGATGCCGGCCACGATGCCGGTGTCAGGGTCGAAGAAGCGCGGTCGGGCCTCTGCCCAGCCGCCCAGGTCCTCGATGCTGAAAAGGTTGGCGATCACGGGGTAGTCGAACTCGGCGAGGATCTCCTGGACCACGGGGCGGAAGCCCTTCTGTCCGAAGACCCGCTGGGCCTCCGGCGAGTACAGGAAGTCCACGAAGGCCGCGGCCGGCTCGAGCGCGTCGCCAACCGTCGTCACGGCCACGGGGTTCTCGATGAGCATCGTCGAGGACTCGGGGATGACGAAGTCGATGGGCTGACCCATCTGCTGCGCGAAGATGGCCTCGTTCTCATAGCCGATCATGACGTCGCCCTGACCGGCCATGAAGGTGGCCAGGGACTCGCGTGCGCTGCGGTCCATGACCGAGGTGTTGGCGATGAGTTGCTTCAGGTAGTCGAGCGCCTCGTCCTCGGTCTTGCCGGCTTCGAGCTGCGCCTGGTAGGCGGCCAGGATGTTCCACTGCGCCCCGCCCGACGTGAAGGGGTTGGGGGTGATGACGTCCACGTCCTCGCGGATGAGGTCGTCCCAGTCACGGATGTCCTTGGGGTTGCCGGGGCGGACCGTGAAGACGACGACGCTGTCGTGGACGATGCCCTTGTACTCGTTCTCGTCCCAATCGGCCGCGATGAGTCCGGGCTCCACGAGCCGCTCCACGTCCGGCCACAGCGAGAGGGCCACGAGATCGGCCGGCAGGCCAGCCTCCACGGCCCGGCTCTGGTCGCCCGAACCGCTGTACGACTGCTCGAACTCGATGCCGGCGCCGGCCTCGGTGGCCTGGAAGAGCGGGATGATCTCCTCGTAGGCCTCGCGCGGGGTCGAGTAGGCGACCAGTGTCACTGCCCCTGGCGTGACGGCGACCGGTGACGGCGAGGCGTCCTGGGCAGCCGCCCCGAAGGGCGTCACCAGGAGCGCGGTGACAGCCAGGGCTGCTGCCGCGAGGGTGGCTGATGACCCGCGGCTGCTCCTGGCCGCCGTCACTCCAGTTCCCGTCGATCGGTGACCCGGTTCGCTGGTGCAGGCTCGTCCGGTGTCCATCATCACACCCCCTGAGGTTATTCCCTACATTGCCTATATTGTCCATATTGTCGATAAGAACGACCGACAATATGGGGAGCCTACGCCGCTGCTCCGGGCGTGTCAAGCGGGGCCGCCATCGGGGCCTATGCTCGGTCCGTGGCAGAATCGCCGGGCGCGTCAGGCGACCGCGACAACGCGATCGTGCTGGCGTCCACCGACCGGAGAAGGAGAGCCCCCATGGACCTGCTGCGCCTCATCGCTCCCACCAGGAGCGCCCACGCCCACTGCGACATCCCCTGCGGCGTCTACGACCCCGAGCAGGCACGCATCGAGGCCGAGTCCTGTCACCGCATCATCGAGCGCTTCCACGCCTCACAGGACGAGGTCTTCCGGGCCCGCTGCATCGCCGTCAAGGAAGAGCGCGCCGAGCTCGTCAAGCACCACATCGATGTCCTCTGGCACGACTACTTCAAGCCCGAGCACGTGGAGCAGTACCCCGAGCTCCACGACATCTGCTGGCGCGCCTCGAAGCAGGCCTCAGCAGTGAAGCAGGGCGTCGACCTCGAGGCCGCCAAGAAGCTCCTCGCGCTCATCGACCAGATCGACGAGATGTGGAAGGGCAGCGGCGGTCCGGCCAAGACCCGCATGGCCTCCTAGGGCGACGACCACCTTCGCTGGGCACCGGAGCCGGCCGCGCTCGGACCGCCTGTGAGTCGGCGGATGCTGCGCTCCTGGCGGGCCCGCGTGGCCGTGGTGGGCCGCAGCATGGCGCCCACGTTGCTGCCCGGTGACTGGCTGCTGGCCGATCCCGAGGCCTTCCGTGAGCGTCTTCCGGGCGTCGGCGAGCTCGTCCTCGTGCCCGACCCGCGAGAGCCGCGACGCCTGCTCGTGAAGCGCGTCGTCGGGGTCGACCAGCTGGGCTGGCTGCTGGTGGGGGGTGACGACCCGGCCGCGTCCACCGACTCGCGTGCCTTCGGCGCCCTGGACCCAGCCGTGGTCGAGGGTCGGCCGTGGTTCCGCTACTGGCCCGCCTCGCGGATGGGCCGCGTGCGCTGACTACAGCCCCGCAAGGTCCGCCATGAGCGCCACGTGCTCGAGGTCGCGGGGCAGGAAGTCCTGCAGGAGCAGGCGGTCGATGCCCGACTCGGCGTACTCGGCGATGCGCGCGCGCGCCACAACCGGAGTGCCCAGCACCCAGCGGTCGCGGCGCTCCTCGAGCCAGGCCGTGGCCTCGTCGCTGGCGCCGCCGAAGATGGCCACCTGGGCCTCGGTCCGGCGCGCCATGTCCGCCTCATCGCGCCCCACCAGCGTGCCCGCCATCGCCGAGCGCGCCAGCGTCGCCGGGTCCCGCCCGATGGCCTCGCAGGCCGCATCCAGGCGGGCGATGATCTCGCCCACCTGGGCCGGGCTCGAGGAGCTGACGTTGTACTCGTCGGCGTAGCGCGCCGCCAGCCGGATCGAGCGCGGCTTGCCGGTGCCGCCGATGATGAGGCTGGGTCGGCGGCCCTTGGGGCGGAAGAGCGAGTCGCGCACCTGGTAGTGCGCCCCCTGGAACGACCAGCCGTCGGGCTCGTCCCAGAGGCCGCGCAGGATGGCCAGCTGCTCCTCCATGCGGTCCACTCGCCCGACGGTGTCCGGGTAGGGGATCCCCAGCCGGGCGTGCTCGCCCTCGTTCCAGCCGGCGCCGACACCCATCTCCACGCGCCCGCCACTCATCTCGTCGACGGTGGAGACGACCTTGGCGAACGAGCCCGGGATGCGGAAGGTCACGGGCGAGACCATCGTGCCCAGCCGGATGCGTGTCGTCTCCCGCGCCAGCCCCGCCAGCGTCGTCCAGGCATCGGTCGTCGGCAGGTCGGCCTCACCCGGGAAGCTGGAGTAGTGGTCGGACCGGAAGAAGGTCTCGAAGCCGAGCGTCTCCGCGGTCAGGGCCGTATCGAGGATGTCCTGGTAGCTGTAGCCCTGCTGTGGCTCGGTCATGAGTGCGAAGCGCATCGGTCGTTCTCCTGGCGGGGGCTCTGGCTGACCTGCGCATCATGCCGCAGCGCCCGCGTCAGCCCCGCTCCGCCGAACACGTCGCCGGGCCAGGCCGAACAGCAGGAGCAGGGCCAGCAGCGGCAGGACGACGAGGGGCAGGACGACGACGGCGAACCAGACGCCCAGGCTGACCAGTCCCTGGAGAGCCTCGACGGTCTGCGCCAGGGCGGCGTCGACCTCACTGCCGATGTCCCAGCCCTCCTGGGCCGCGGCCACCGCCGCGACAGGGGTGTACCAGCTCACCGTCAGCGTGGAGAGCGCCGCCTGGTCGGCGAGGTGGGCGCGCTGCGCCTCCAGTTGCTCGATCTGACCACGCACGTCCTCGAGTCGCATCTGCACGGCGAGGACGTCCTCGATGCGCCCCGCGCGGTCCATGATCTGCACCAGCGCCGCCTCCGAGGCGCGCAGGTTGGCGATGCGGGCGTCGAGGTCCATGACCTGGCCGGTGACCTCGATCGACTGCGTGGCTTCGCGAACGACCCGGTCGGCCTCCCCACGCAGCGCATCGATGGCCTCACCGAAGCGCGCCACAGGCACGCGGTAGGTCACGCTAGCCCAGCGGCTCTCGCCCTGGTCGTAGGCATCCGAGCCCGAGACGTAGCCGCCCAGACCTAGGATGGCCGAGCGAGCGGACAGCAGCGCCGCCGCCATGTCCTGCACCTCCAGCTCGAGGTTGGCGGTGCGCACGATGCGGGCATCATCGGTTCGCGCCTCGGCCTCCGACGCGACGACCGGCGAGGCTGCCCCGACCTGGGCGTCCAGCAGGCGAGCCGCCTCCATCGGAGCGGCCATGGCCACGTCCGCGCCGCCGTCGAGCCATCCTGCCGCGGAGGAGTCGGCCGCGGTCGAGGTGGCGACGAGGCGCTCCTCGAGCATCACCTCCCCGTCGGCCATCTGCAGGCCGACCGGCCCAGATTGCCCCGCGAGCCGGATGCCGAGTGCCACGGTCACCACTACCACGATGAGCGTCAGGAACACGTAGAGCGAAGTCGGGCGCGGACGGCGCGACCGGGCGGTCAAGGCCTCCATGGCTGATCCTCCGTTGTCGGGTCTGGGTCGCCGGAGGTCGTCTCGGCCGATGCCGGCGGTAGGATGCCGCCATGACGTCATCGAGCCTGCTGCCGTTCCCTCCCGAGCTCCAGGCGCCCGGTACCGACGCGTCGCCGTTCGAGAGCGTGGCTGCCGTGGCGGATATCCCGCCCGGCACCATGCTGCGCATCAGCCGGGGCGACCTGGACGTGCTCATCGCCCACAGTGACGCAGGCATCGCCGCCATCGAGGACCGTTGTCCACACATGGCGGCGCCCCTGAGCGTGGGGCGGCTGGAGGACTGCATCCTCCACTGCCCGCTGCACCGTGGGTCGTTCGACCTGCGTGACGGTGAGGTGGCGACCTTCCCGACCACGGGCGGTCTGGATGCCGACGGCGGGTCCCGCCCCGCCTGGTCGCCGGAAGGCAGCGCACCCGGAGCGCCGACCACCGATACCAAGGCCAGGGCCCGGGCGCTCACGCGAGTGCGGCGCCTGCGCTACTTCCCGCTGCGGATCCGCGACGGCCTCGTGGAGATCGCGCTGCCGCGGTGAGCAGATCGCACGAGCGACGCCGCGCCGCGGCCCGCTGGCTGACCGTCGCAGCCTGGATGGGGGTGATCTTCGCGCTGTCGTCGGTCAGCGGGCTGCGGGTCAGCCAGGACGCCGAGGTGGATCGACCCCTCCGCACGCTGGCGCACCTGGCCGCCTTCGGCCTGCTG
>Ga0315290_10004235_pt1 | contig 10326 bp, 5 predicted proteins | sample YL17G12_0_MG_FD_203627 | JGI IMG/M metagenome (GOLD analysis project Ga0315290, IMG submission 203627) | Sediment microbial communities from Yellowstone Lake, YNP, Wyoming, USA - YL17G12_0 | ecosystem: Environmental > Aquatic > Freshwater > Lake > Sediment | place: USA: Wyoming | collected...
GAAAACTCCCTATTATTCCTTTATTCTTTTGACGATCAAAAAAACTCTGTCTTGTGTATAAGATAGACTGACCTGAATATTGACCTATATCGATTGAATTGAAATTCAATTCACCGGTGTTACTTTTAATTTCAACAGTCCCAATAGGTGGGGATCCAAAAGAATCAACTATTTGAGGGATGAAAGTAACAACTCTGATTGGAGAACCGATATAAATATCAAATGGAGAATCAGTTGATATTAAATCCGGAACTTGAACAATTAAACCATTCGCTATAGGCCCTAAATTTGTTGGGGAAGATCCGGGAAGAGGTGACCATCTTCTCCCAAAGTTATCATAATCAAACCTGTTTATGGCTATATTGTTTGGAGTTTCATTTTTTGTCCATAGAAAACGAAGATCTGGATCGGCAATTTCTAAACCATAAGTACTAGAACTTAAACTATCAGAAGTTACTAAATATTCAACCCGTCCTGTAGATGAATTGAAAGAAGTAGAATCAGTCACCCCGACTGTCGGGGGGAACGTATAAACGCTGTTACCAGTTGAAACTCTGGTATTTTCTAAGAAAAACCCTGTAGTATTAAGCGTCATATCTCATCAATACGGTACCCATAATAATACTAATTTATTTCTAATCCACAAAGATTCTAAAAAACTTTCCCAACTCCCACTCCAGCCGATGGTATCACGGATGGTGATCCGGCTATAACAACAGCTCCGACAGCCGATGTGAGCACAGAATCAAGTCCGATTGCAACAGCTCGAGCCAGATTTTGAGAAGCAACCCCAACAATCCCAGCAGCAGAAAAACCACCAATAAATGCAGGTATGGATATGGCAGGGTTCGGGACTAAGGAAACTATTCCTGCGCCAATCCCAACGGTTGGGCTAACAGTGATTATATTCGCTATAGCAAAAACTTGCATAAGTCCTAAAGATATTGCATTTATTAATGGTAAGGACATAGGGCCAGCTATTAAATTAGCAGGAAAAGTTCCAATAAAAGCAGCAGCTAAAGTAGAAGAAGGCAAAATAATACCAAATCCAATCCCAGCCCCGACCCCGAAAACCCCGGTATCAACAGATGTTGCAATTATGCCGCTTAAAGCGTAAGTAGATATGGCATTTGCTAAACCACTAGCAAGTTGTGGAGAAGATATGCCTAAAAATGCATTTGCAGTAAGCGTAGATAAAAATATTGGTAAAGCAGTCCCTTGATTTATAGCCATGATTAGCCCATCAATACTAAGGCAGACCCACGAATAGGGATGCCTGTTACATAATCAATATGGGGTCCAGGAGGGCCTGGAATGCCCGAGACGGCTCCTCCGACTGGAACTGCCCCTATCGTAACTAATGGAGCCGTGACGACAGTCGCGACCCCACCGGCTATTGTCGTGGTCAACGACGATGCAAATGTAGCAGCCCCAGCTGCTGTAGCTAAACTAATAGCCCCAGCCCCAACAGCAATGGAAAAAGAACCAGCGCCCACAGATATTGAATAACTTCCAGCGCCCACAGATCCAACATAATTTCCAGCTCCAACAGTATCTACGATTCCGGCCCCGGCAGTAACTGTTCTTAATTTGGACCCAACTAAAACAGTTTCGCTATCAGTACCTGCAATAACAACTTTTGTATCATTAAGTGCAAAAGTTGATATTCTAGGAAGAGCGTAAGCTCGAGAAGTCTTTCCAGCTACTATCTCGAAAACATCTCCGGAGGATTTCATCCTCCTTCCACCGGGCCCGCAATTTTCATTTATTGACGTAGCTTCAACCGTTTTCGCTCCACCAACAAGTTCAGAAGAACTACCGCCTACATTTTGAAATGCGTTAGCTGATACTGAATCAAAAGAAGATCCGCCAACAGTAGCTCCACGAGCAAGACCGTTGCTATCATTTCCTTCATATCTTAAAAATATTCCGCCCTTAAGAGTCATGTCGATAGAATTACCATCAGCCTGACCCTGACCGTTGTTATTCATTCGACCGATGGTTCCTTTAATACCACCAGCCATATTAAAAAATAGACTAACTGAATCCGCCGGATCTGCCCCTAAAACAGCTCGAACTTTCCCAGCAGTGTTTAAATCAATTGATTTCCCTTTGTCTTCAGGAGAAATTTTTCCACTGCTAGCTGGGACATGAAGAAAAACACGACCTTCTTTTGAAACTCCGAACGTATATTTATTTGAATTTACTGGGCATTGAATTGTAAAAAGTTTTGCAAGCGCTCGAGTGTCAGTGTCATTAGTATTCTTTTCTAAAGTATCTGCGGTTGAATACTTTGGAATAATTCCAGTCGTGTATCCAGGTTCCGCATCATCAAACAATTGCATTGTAAGCACTTGTTTGTATTCATTTGGGAATTTCGGATCATTTCCGACAACTGTCCCTTTAACATCTTCGATAAAAGCAGAGAAATCTTCTATTTGAACCCCGTCCCCCTCTGCGGTTACCTCCATGATCCCACGAGAAGTATGGCGAAGCTCAACACGGTCTTCTATATAGCATTCATCAGTTTCTGAAAATCTTTTATTTCTTTCATCATGGACTACGAAACTTACTCTTTGTCCGTCAGGAAGAACATCATATGGATAAAATGGGCTATCCGGATTATCAATTAATATCTTAGTCCCATTTTCATTAATTAGTCCAAGTTCTAACATTTTAGAAAAAGCTGGACTATCTTTTTTTACATTTCCACTTTCGTCAACAGGTATGTCCGGAAAAAAATTAAATGCATTTCTTTTAATTAAACCTCTTCTATAATATCCGGCCGCATTAGACGTGAATTCATTTATTGTTTGAAGAATATACGTTTGATCTGAGTCTCGGAGTCTTATTTCGTTTCCAGCTCGGTTAACAAACCAAACGTCACGATCCATTACAGAGTCTGCGCCGCTAGAAGATGAAACCATCCAATCTCCAGAGTATCCTCTTGGAGATTTAAGACGAATTGGCTTCAAATTTATGGATGGGTCATCCTCAAGAGTCGGATCAGCTTCTAAAGCAAGTTCTGCTTGTTCAGGAGAAGTTGTTTGAAATGGAATATAATCTTTACTTAAATAAGAACCGGAAGTTAGAAACTGAACAATTTGAGGGACAAACCCTCCTGAAGTAAATTTAGACCAACCAACAAGTACTCTCGTTCCAACTTCAGGAATTAATCCAGCCCAAGATCTTGGACTGGATCCGGCAGGAGCGGGAAGAAGAACATCATTCCTTTCCCATGTTCCAGTTTCACCTCTAACTGAACATACCATGGTCGAAGTATCGACATGAATTATTCGACCAGCCCCCAAATATGATTTAGACTCTTTAGTACCTTCGGCATCTTGGCGAGCTCCACCAAGAGGACCAGTAATTCTAGGACGGTTTACAGTCACATCAATACCATACGATTTTGGTAACGTGAATCGTGCCTTCTATAATTCAAACGACTACTATAGGCGGAACAATAATAGATAAAGCTAGATGGGAGATTAAAGACCAATCTTTAATCCGGGAAGGACACGGGGTATACTTAGAATTTCCAATATCCGATGAAAAATTAATATCTTATATTTCAAATTTGAAATCAACAGATTGCAATATTGATAAAGAAGAAAAGATATATACAGTAGTTTTAAATTGTTTAGTTAAAAACATAAAGCATATGTTAAACACTCAAAATGGAAATATGGAAACCATGATAATAACCATTCCATCGAATAGGGTGGTCGAAAGTGTCTTGCTTTATATTTTAGATCCGAAGAAATGCGATCCGAAATTTATCAAACTAATAACAGGCCGTTAATATTATTCCCAAGGCGTTTTTATGAAGAGTCAGGACGGAATATCAATGATTATTCTTGACCGGCCGAAGGGGGAATAAAAACATCCCCGGAAGCCGCACTGAATTTGGTTGAATTTAGAATATCCCCAATCATTGGTGGGTTAGAAGTCGGTTGGAATTGAGGAGGGGATACTCCAGTATTAACAGAGTTCTGTAAAATATTAACTTGAGTTTGAACCGAAGAAACATTATTTCTAGCTTCATTAACTGCGTTACGAGCACGAGCAGAATTTGGGTTAGCCGCTAATAATTTATTCGCCCTGTTGAGTTGATTATTTGCCCCAGAAAGCTGATCTTGAGCATCTTTGAGAGCTTGTTTAGATGGAGAACTGGTTGTAGCCGAAAAAATAGACTTTGTATTTCCTTCTGTTAAATTAGCTAAAGATTCACTGAGTTTAGCTTTAGAAGTTTCAATCCCGCTCTTAAATTCTTTAAGACCTTTTTCTGTTAAACCAAAATTAAAATTAACATTATTTTGGAGAGTTTTTATAGCATCGGGATCACCCAATGCTGCTCTTGAGAAAAGAGAATTCCCCGGATCAGGTAATATGTTGTTTGTCGTATCCTTTGGAGGAGCAAAAACTTCTCTTTCTCCTTGAATATCGCGTTTTTCTCTTCTTGCATTAATTTCATAATTAGGGACGATAACATCATTTATCAAGTAATCATTTAAAATCCTGAAAAATCCGCCAGGATCTTGAAAAGAAAATTCTGTATTAAATTCATTTGAATCTAAACCAGAATCTATATTAATTCCAGATTTTACGTTAGAGTTTTCTAGGATATCAGCGGCAGCGGCAGCGTCACCTTCAGTTTTATTTATACTAGAAGCTTTTCCAGTAACTTCAGGATTACTGCCTCTTATTATTCTTTCTAAAGTTTTTTTAGGTAAAATAGAAAGCCAATTCGTTTTTCCAAGCATACATTTACATTCAACTATAGAATCAGAAAGAGCTCCAAAAGTTAAAGTTGGACTTAATTCTGCTAAAGTCAAGGCACGACGAGTCGCGTCTGCTTCGACAAAAACTTGTTTCCCTTTAGATTGTCTAATATTCTGAGCATATGTTTCTTGACTTGTGATATTTATTTCTGCAGCGGTATCTTTATCCCCAGGTATCATTCCAGAAAATGAAGCTCCAGTTTGATAATCTTCAGGAGCCATCCTATCATAAGTTTCAGAAAGAGATTGTAAACCAGGTCCTTGAACACCAGCAGTAACCCCTATGGAACTTGATAAAAATCCTCCAGTTTGAGCAAACTGGATCCCAAGTTGATTCGCTATTTTCCCAGTATCACTACTTTTAACTTGAATTTTCCCTAGATCTATGAAAGCTCCCCGACCATATCTATTATGACCTATAACTTCAAATCCAAATTCATCAGAAACTGGACGAACCATAATACTAAGTTTAGGAAGTTTTTTTATTTTCCCAAGACCATTTTTAGTAGAAGCGAGTTCTTTTTTTATACTATTTAAATCATTTGATGACTCTTGAGAAGCATTTTGGGCCAATATCAACGCTTGAGAAGCTTCTACAGATTGATCATTCCTTACTTTTGTCTGTGCTGCTTTCAAAATTTTATTCGCTTCATTGAATATTATTTGAGCTACACTAAATCTTTTTTCAACTTCTTTAGTGTCTTTTTCAATTGCTTTTTGTCGTTCCTTAGCATTATCTATTGTAATAGCACCTTGATCATCATCAGGATCTTTAGTTCCTGGCCCCCAATTAATTGAATCTGTCGGAACTATCGTTATTTCTTTGAAATCTCCTTTTTCATCCCAAGCATAATCATAAGCTCCAATATTACTCATAGCAGCTTCATATCGATGAGACCGAAGACGATTTATTATTGTTTGTTTATCAGCAAATTGAACTTCACTTAGAGTTCCTTTAATGTCCCTATTATAATTGAAGTTAGAACCTTCTGGAGATTTCGTTGCTTGTCTTTTCGGATCCATTGCAGTAGATTTTCCAGCTTCTAATGATATGTTGGCGAGTTTTTCTCCATTTAAAGCAGAACGAAAAGTCATGACGACATTCGGAAAACCTAAAATTTTTCCAGTATTCGGATCACGAATAACTGCTCCTTCACTAAATTTAGATTTTTGAGGGTCCGGATCATTTATGGCTCCTGAAGATTTTCCTGCACTGTCAGGAAATTCAATTTTATAAGAGTTTACTTTAATTTGTCTAGGAGTAGTCTTTATAACTTTTCCTTGTTTATCAAATTGCTTATCTTGAATAGTTTCTGTTCTATCTTTATTTCTAGTAATTTTTCCTATATTTTTAGGAGCTACGAATTTACTTCTTTTGGCTGTAAGACTAACATTAGTTGTAGCTTGCCCACCTATTGAAAAATTATGGGAAATTGCTTGAACATAAAAAAAAGAATCATACTTTGGGATCCAAACAGGAAAACCCATACGAAGTTCCGGGCGCATCGGAATAGTTATACTTCCATTCTGACGTTTTGCATTTATACGATCTAAATAGTCAAGTAAATGGAAGTATAACTTTTTAGCGTTAGCAGCCCATTCAACTTGATAGTCAAGTCTTCTCCACCCATAACGACGAAGTAAATGATAATCAATAGCTCCAGTTCTTTGTGTTGTTATTTCGTCACTTAACCCAGCGTCCATCAAACCGCCAAAGGCATTTCCACTTGATGATATATGAGTAAAAACTTCAGCTTCAGAATCAGTAACACTGTCATCAATTATTTCAAAATCATTTATCCAAGAGACAGGTTTATTTGGAATAACGTTTAAATTATAAAAAGGAGGTTTAAAAACAATATCACCTGTTGTATCACAATAAAATTCATAGCAGGCTTGATCTCGAGCGTCAGTAGCTATGGAAAGTTTACTTCTTTGCTCTGCTTCAAATAATTTGAAATCAGGGGCTTTATCTATATCATATTTCGCTACAGCTATTTCGCTAGGTTGAATCTTAAATTGCTCAGTTGCTTTATTAAAATGAAGTATTTGAGCTTCTTCTTCAAATATTTTCTTTGAAACCTCTAAAGGAGAAACTTGAGAAGAAGGAGCGGAAAAGGTATAGGCTTGTCCTGAAGTTCCATATATGACCAAATTATTCCAAATGTTTGAGAACTTTAATTGCCAATAAGCCATAATATCTCTGGCATAACTAGCAATAACCCCTCCTTCAGCCCCTTGTTCAGGTAAAAACTGTTGAAAAGATCCGGTTTGATGAGAAAAATCACCCATCGCATCACGGGCTAAAGTAATAATAACAGTAGTCGGATTTGCTCCTGCAAATTGATTCCCCCAAAAAGCCATTTGTCCAGTTGAAGAACCAAACGGATTCATCCATGCAGCATTTATATTTGTTTGAGTAAGTTCCCACCAACGAAGTATGTCCCTGCACGAAATACTTATTGATGTGGTTCCATTAGACCAAGATTTAGTGACCGTACTAACTAAACCCCAAAAAATTCTATAATACTGAGGAAATCCACCAACCACATAATAACCTTTCGCGTATATTTCAATTTCCATCATTGGAACAATGAGGAATTGATCATTAACATAAAAATTATTGAAATCAGTGTCAGGAATAGAAAGATTTATTGTAGCACTGCCGGGAGGAGAATCAACAGAAGCTTCTGTTGAAAGACTTGTCAAATATTGATTAATGTTAATTTCGCGACGACATTCACCGCAACCGATAACTGTAGTCTCGCCTTGAATAGCAACAAATGCGTCAGGGGCCAACGTCACGAATGGACGTGCGTTTGGGGTGAAATTTCCTTTAAATGCTGAAACTCTAGGCATGATGTTTATCCAGGAGGAAGACCGGCTCGTCTTCGAGCTTCATTTTCTGCTGCTTCAGATGCTGCTTGATTAGATGCATTTGATGCATTGGATGGACTTGATGGACTTGAAGGAATAGATTTATTTGATGTAGCTCTTGGTTTTCCTCCAGATTTAGAAGGAGCAACCACAACTGTTTTATTCGGTGCTTCGACCCCAGCACTAGGAAGAGGATTATCGAATGAGTCACCAACTCGAGATTGAATTGCACTAACTCTTGATACGAAATTTATTTGGTCACGTATCGGGTCAATTGCATCTAATTCAGCTGCTTGATTGAGTTCAATTTGAAGATCAACACTAGATCGACCACTTCCAGCTCCACCATTGGAATTCATTATAGTATTGAATGCAACTTGATCTTTAGGCAACGGATCAGGAATAGATTGAACGACATCTGGAGTATTGCTTGTTCCATTATCAGACAAAACTGGAAAATCGTAACGAGTAGTAAATTTAAATGAGTATTCTAAATTGTGTGGTTTATCTCCACTATCAGTAATTTCAAAACTGTCAAAAGAACCTATATACATGTGTTGATCATAATAAATGAAAAGACTCATCGGAATCGAGGGAATACCTTGATTATAATCAGAACTCTCAGACCCTGTAAAAGCTATACCATTATTTCTATATGTAAGAACTAACGACATCAAATTTTGATAACTTATACTATGAATTCTATTATGATGATTAAGACCACCAGACCCATCAATATTTAAAACGTATTGAGCTGCTGTAACACCTTTCCCTGAAATCGATAAAGGTTTTTCTAACCAAAGGTGAACAATATTTTTTTGTCTTCCTTTATTCCCATCATCAACTGACTTTTCATAATTTTTAGTGAATTCTCTTGGATTTAAAAGAAGAGCGAGAGGGGGGATAGCTTGAAAAAGTTCAAGTTGTCTTCTAAGCGCTTGAATTTGAGCATCAACAACCGGTTTCCGTTTGTCTGATTCTCTTAGATTTCTTCCAAAATTAATATTTGGATCTGAAGCATTCTCGGTTGTGAGACCGACGCCAAACCGAGCTATGACACTAGAAACATCAGGTCTTGAGGCTGTTGTTTTAGACGGAGCATTTTGAGGACTAGGACGTTTACCATTTTTTACTTGTTGAAGAGTTAAACCTGGGTGGTATTCAAAATGAGTAGCATCTACTTGTTTTTTACCAGTTACTGAATTAGTTATCATTACACCATACTGTAATCCTATATCACTACCGATAGAACCAACGGCTGCAAAAGTATCAGGATCAGGATAAGTGTAGCTTGGAACACCATTTCTTTCTATAATAGGTAAAAATGCAATATCAAAAGCCAGGCCATAGTTATGAAAACTATTGCCTGGCTTAGCATCAGTTACAGTCGGGCCTGAAGTGTCTCTACCTTTATTATATATTTCTTCTTGTGCTTTTAAAGAGCGAGTTCCGTCAGAAATAACTATTTGATATCCTCGTTCTGCTGCTTTATAAAAGAGTTCTATAGCCAATGGTTGAAGAGCCGGATCTAAACCGTCTATCAATAGTTTCGATAGTTCTAATCCTTGAGGAACAACGCTTTTTTCTGCAGCCGGAGTGAATTTTGTTGTAGGACTTTCTGTAGGAACAAAATTCAATAAATTTAGATCGGGAGGAAGAAAACCGATTATGAATGGTTTTGCTGCTGTTTTTGCACCAGTTGTGGAACCGAACACTTCAGAGTTATCAGAAGTGTAACTGAAATTTACTTGTCCACCAACTTGTGAAATATAAGGAATTATAGATTTCACATTCTGTTGAAGTTTATCGAAAACACTTGCCATATTAACCAGCTGTTCCTATGGCATTTCCATCTTTATCAACAATTAAGGTTGGACCGGAAGATTGATTTGATTCTGGGGCAGGGGCGGAACTTCCTCCTGGAGGGCTACCAGATCCTCCACCTGTTGTAGCTGACCTACCGATATTAGGAGAAGTTGCTTTTGTTGTGGCTTCAGTTTGAGCAGAAACAACTCTCCCACCTTTCTTTTGTGCGTTCCCGCCCCCACCGGAAGTAGCTTGTTTAATATCTCTTTCTACGGGAGTAGTCAGGGGAGGAATTTTATCAAATTCAGCTTCAAGTTCTTGAACAGCTTGGTTCGTACTAGTGTCAACACCTCTTGCCTCGTCAACACTTATTCCAAAAGATGAAGCATTCCGGAGAGCGCTCTTTCCGTTTCCTTGTTTAACAACATCTGGGATAATATTGATTGGGAATTTATAAATAATTTTTTCTACTTTAAACTCCCAATCAATATTCACAGTAAATGGAAGTTCATCGCTTTCCGTAACAGTAAAAGTAGAAAAATAGCCCTGAAAAATCCCACGGTCATATATCATCAAAACTTGTCCACGTAAAACTGGTTTTCCTGCCCCATCATAGACAGTTCCGTTGTTTTGAAATAAATCAAGCAAATCCTGGAATCGTTCCCAAGCTATAGTTTTTTTAGAATCAGAAGATTTACTGCTTGGGGAAGTAAGACCATCACTTCCATTTACTAAACCGCTAGGTCCTAAAAAAGCTCCTGCTGAATGACTAGCCGATATTGAATCCAGTTCATCAGGCCAAATGAACTCAACAAATCCTCCATAAGTCATGACGACATTTTTATTTTTCGTCATACTT
>Ga0315290_10004241_pt1 | contig 10322 bp, 20 predicted proteins | sample YL17G12_0_MG_FD_203627 | JGI IMG/M metagenome (GOLD analysis project Ga0315290, IMG submission 203627) | Sediment microbial communities from Yellowstone Lake, YNP, Wyoming, USA - YL17G12_0 | ecosystem: Environmental > Aquatic > Freshwater > Lake > Sediment | place: USA: Wyoming | collected...
CGCGCGGTGCCGGTGTCCTCGCTCTGGCGCTGGCCCTGGCCAATGCCGGTGGCGATCGCGCGGAATTTCACGGGGTCGACGGGCTCACCGCTGTGGGTGAAGCTACCAAAGTCTTTCTTCATCGCTGCTCTCCTGCTGGGTGGGGGTGGGCGCGACAGCCTCGAGCGGGATGTCCAGCCGCCATTCAACCGGTTCGCGAGACGAGTCCGTGACCTGCCGCGGCTTGATTATCTGCGCTTCTTCGACGTCCCGGGGGTTCAGGCGGCGGGCCTTCGCGCCGTTGAGCCGATCGGCCAGCACGTTGGCCAGCAGGTTGATGCCGTCGTCCTCGTCCCCGACGACCTTGTAGTGCCGGGCCAGGATGGCCAGCGCCGCGCCCTTGTCGGCGCGCTTGACCTTCCTGACCTCGGTCTTGATGCTGCCGTCGGCCGCGCGAATGACTTCGACATCGACCTGCGTGATCGTGGCCGCGACGTCGTCGGGCAGTTCGTGCAGCGGAATCAGCTCGCCGTCCTTGTCGTACAGGTCGGACACGCTCGCAAAGGCGATCCGCGCCAGTTCGGTCTTGACTGTCTCTGCGGTGACACCGATGTGGGCGAACTGCGTCTCGTTGAGCTCGATGATGCGCTTCTGGACATCCGCTCGACGCAGCAACTGGCCGCCCCTGACGCGTTCCAGCCCCGCGGCCACGGCGGCCTTGGCCACGCTGCCGCTGTGGCTGTAGTGCTGCGCGAAGGCTTCGTGCACGGGTTGCAGCAGGGCCGGCATCATTGGATGGTGGGGGGTAGGGCCGTGGGCCCGCGCTCGACCAGGTGGGCGCGCAGGATGTCGTTGAAGTCCTTGATGATGCGCTCGATCGCGGCGGTCGCGCTGACCCAGTTCGTGCGTTCAGCGTCATCGACGCGCCGCTCGTCCAGCAGGGCCTGCAGGGCCTTGGCCGAGTACGACATGGCCGCTTCCCGTGTCGGCAGGATCAGGCGGCCGTCACTTCGCCAGTGCAGCGTCTGGCTGTGGCCTGAGGGATACGTGATGAGGACGCCACCGTCCAGCGGATTGGCCGGTGGAGACGCCTCGAGTCGGCGCAGTTCTGTCATGGGTGCGATGGTAGCCGGGAATTTGATTTTTGGGAATCCGCGCAAAAAATCGGAGGCCGGTTTTTCTGGGGTAAACGCCGGTTCCAGCCTCAAAAACGCCGATTTCCAGATTGCAACTTGGGGTTGCTCCGTCCCTATCCTACACAGAGGGGGTGACCCCCCTCGCGCCTGGCGGCCTTCTCCCCCACCCACCCCACCCCCTCGATGGGGCCCCACTTGCAAGCTGCAGCGTGCGAGCTGCGCAGCGTGCAAGCTGCAGCGTGCGAGCTGCGCAGCGTGCTCGTCACTGGCCGGTGACAGTGCTAACAGGTGTTATGTCAAGTAGATTGCGGCTTGCAGCTTGGAGCTTGGGCTTTATGCCTTCAGGTTGTAAGCCTGGCCAAGATCATAACTTTATCGCAGCATGCGACTTTTTGGCGAAAACTCCGGTCTGGCGCCCGTTGCGCGCTTGGCGTGACACTTTTTTACCCCGTTGGTGACCGTTTTGGTCGTCTGGGCGACCGTTTTCGTCACTTCCCGTGTGTTTTAGCCCTGTTTCAGGCATGGCACAGGGTTTGCGTATAGCTGGCTGTCAACCCCCTCACACAACCGGAGCACGAACCATGATGGATCAATTCTGGCTATACACACTCGCTGATGGCAGACGAGTGTTAGTAGAAGCAAACATCAGATTAGATAGATTTGATCTAATGATTGGTTTCGGCGTAGTACGTGCAATTCTACGAGCATGACGTGATCCGCTTCTACTTCAAACAGATAGGCACAACCCCTCACACAACCGGAGCACGAACCATGAGCTTTATGAAACTTCAAATTACCCGCAAAGGCGCCCTGTACTGCGCAGATTGCGCGAAGTGTGGCGCAACCCTCTATGCACACGAATGGGCGCACCAGTACAACAATGCCGACAGGGACGCGCTGCAGGCCGGCACGGCGCAATGCGATCAATGCAGCGGCCATGCCGACCCGGATACCTTTCATGCTTGCGGCCGCCAATATGCCGCGCGCTACAGTGCGTCGGGCTATCTGGACTGCACCGACTGGACCTATGGCGCGAACCTGCGCAAGCTCACGCGCGAGGTGCGCGACATGTACGGCGACGAATAGGGGCTCACAACATGACATCAATTAGCACAATGCACCTCGACGATACCGGCGAATGGCATCACTCCGCGCCGGTCGAGGTGGAGCAAAAAGACTCGCCGCTGTGGCATCACACTGCGGGCCTGCAATACACCTCTACCGGCTACGGCCGCCGCATCCCTACGCGAACGCTGGTTCGCTATCTGGGCAAGTGGCGCCGCGTCTACTGCTGCATCTACAGTAACAGTGGCACCTGCTACATAGGCGAGTTCAAGCGCAACGGATCGCCCGCGCTGATCGTTTCAGATTGACACACCCCCTCGCGCATTCTGTGCGCTTGGGAGTGTGCCAACCGCATGTATCGTGGCGTCTCACGCGGATAACCGAAGCCCCCCAACCGTCCTAACCACAGGAGCAAGAGCATGAAAGCCGGAACCAGGATCACCGTAACCTTTATACGCCCGCAGGGCGACGTGCAAGAGCGCGCCAAGGTAGCGCGCACGATGCGCTACATGCTCCCGATGCCGGCTGGTTATGTGCCCGTGCGCTTCGACTCCGGCGTGCTGCTGGTGCATGTATCCGCAATAAAGGAGGCAGCTTGAAGCACTTTTATTTCATAGTCTGGTGGACAGACGAAACCGGGGTTCGTCAACACTCCGCCCCGATTGAAAAGTGGACTGACGCCATGCAATACAAACTTGATATTGGCGGAGACGCAGAGATACATACCTATTGACACACCCCCTCGCGCATTCTGTGCGCTTGGGAGTGTGCCAAACGACACACTTCGCTACCGGGCCGATTGCCCGATTCCTAGGGGTAGAAAATGACGTTCGTATTCAGTAGAGGAGAACCCGCAATGAGTGACCACGCCTATCGATTGATTCTGATGAAGCGCGCGCTCGCCCGCAGCGATGCCAAACTGTTCGGCCATCGGCCTCGGTATCTCGAAGTGGCCAGGCGCCTCGCGGCGCTCTTGCTTTCCACGGAACTGCCCGTTTCAGATTGACACACCCCCTCGCGCATTCTGTGCGCTTGGGAGTGTGCCAACACTCCGCACCGGCCGGCCGCCGATCATCCTAGAGGATCAACCCATGAAACTCACCAAGCGCGCTCAATCCTTGTTCCCGTCCTATGCGTCGGGCCCGTTCCCGGTCACCCTGCAGCTGATCGCCGCATACGCTGTGCGCATCGCGCAGAGTCGCAACGAACAATCGAAGGCGGCAGCATGATCGCCATGTTTAACGCCTTCGAAATCACCATGACCCGCGCGCAAGCGCTGTCATGCTCGCAACCTGGCCACGACGCGGCCCCCGACATCGAACGCCTGTTAACCGATCCGCGCATCGCCCGGCAAGTGCGCAAGCTGGATTCGGCCGCCTTGCGCGCAGAGCTCGATGAGTGGGGCGCGTGGAATGACGCGGAACTGGCCGACCATCAAGCGAACATCCGCCGCATTCTTTGGATTGCGGCCGGCAACATTCGTGAGGGGGGCTCAGCATGACCACCACCAAGCGCACCCGCCGCACTCCGGCGCAACTCAAGGCCCTCAAGGCTTACGAATTTGCAGAGCGTCAATTCGACCGCTACATGGGGTCAGTTTTCGTCAACGCCTACGGCCAGCGCGAGCATGAGGCAAGAGTATCGGCCGCCTATGCAGAGTGCAAGCGCCTAGGTATGGGCGTCGAGCACGGCCTTTAACCGTCACCGGAGATCAACCGTGCGAACCACCAAGCGCTACACAATTTGGACCACAAAGCCGTATACGGGAGACAAAGCCGACTGCATAGCCGAATACTCAAATAAAGGCCATGCCCTAGCGAAGCTGCACGGCCTTCGGCGCCGCGCTTGGGCCGCAGCATCGGAGATGCAATACGCGATTCAAAGTGAGTGCACCGCCACTATTCGTTGACATAGCGGGCAGGGCAACCAGCCCCGCCCAGTGTGCCAACACTCCGCACCGGCCGGTTGCCCGATTACCTAGGGGTAGAAAATGACACCTGAACGGATCAATCCTAGCTTCGCTGCGCTATTGGCCGAAGTCCTCGAAAAGCCGGGTATTCTGAGCGATGCCTACCGCGCTTTTCATACCTATAGCTTCGGCAACCAGATAGCGGCAGCGTCTCAACTCATGGCGCGCGGCATACCCATTACGCCGATTGCCTCGTTTATGTCATGGAAAGACAAGGGTCGCAGCGTGAAGAAAGGCGAAAAGGCGATAGTTCTCTGTATGCCGTTGACGTGCAAGGGAAAGCGCGAGAACGAATCCGGAGAATCGGAAGAGTTCACATTCGCTCGCTTCGCATGGCGCCCTAACTGGTTCGCGCTTTCACAGACTGAGGGCGCGGACTACGCTGGCGAAGTGGTTAACCCTGAATGGTCGAAGACTGCTGCGCTTGCTGCGCTTGACATCAGCGAAGTCCCGTTCGAGATCGCTGACGGTAACTGCCAGGGCTACGCGTCGGGCAAGACAATCGCAGTATCTCCGATAGCGCAATACCCGCACAAGACCCGGTTTCACGAGCTGGCGCATGTCGTTCTAGGACATTGCGCTGAGTCGAAAATGTCAGACGGCGAACGCACCCCTAAGGACATCAGGGAAGTCGAAGCTGAATCTACGGCATACATCCTGTGTGCTCTGCTAGGTCTACCCGGCGCCGATGAGTCCCGCGGCTACGTTCAGCACTGGTGCATGGATGCGCAGATCAGCGAAAAATCTGCGCAGAGAATCTACAAAGCTGCGGATACGATCTACAAAGCCGGGAAGCCGGTAGCAGTCTGACGCACTGACCTAGACACTCTGCGGGGTGTCTATCCAGTGTGCCAACACTCCGCGCCGGCCGGCCGCCGATCATCCTAGAGGATCACTCCATGTTCGCACTTGCACAATCCGCCCCCCTCGCCGATCGCCTGCGTTACAGCCCCGCAAGCGTCAACCCCGACGAGCTCATTGAAGCCCTGGCCGAACTTGATCGGCTGCAGGCCTGGATCAACGCATCGGACCCCTCAATCGATACCGATTCGCCCCTCGACGAACAGATTGACGACCTCGTTGACAAGCACATCGAAAAGGACTGCCCAGACCACGCCGCCTATGTCCAGTTCTTCGATGACTGTTTCGAGTCCCTTGGCGCTCACTACCCCTGCCCGGAAGTCACGAGCGACTACGACTGTTCCGTGATCTTCGACGCGATCCGCAAGGGCGAAGAGGCGCGCGCCGCTGAGGACGAGGATCTCGCATCGTGAAAACCGCCGCCATCTCCGCCGGCTGGGGCTTCGATGTCGGGGGTGACTTCGCCCGCGCAAAGGTCGACACCCAGATCGAACTGGCCCCGGACGAATACGCGAAGCCCGGACACGTTATCGGCTACATCAAGGGAGACCCGCAAAGCCCCCTCGGCTTTATGCGCCACCCGCGCGTCCGGGTTCACGTCACCCTGCAAGCACTGAGGGCTGAACCATGACCCGCCCGACACACTGGATAGTGCGGTGGGAGCGAGACTCGCCGTGGCGCAGCGGGTCGGCCATATTCACGCAACGCGCTGCCGCCCGCAGGTTCGCAGCGGATAAGCGGGCGCAGGGTTTCATCGTGGTCATTGAAGCGAAGGGATTTTGATATGAAACTTTCCCACACACCGGGGCCGTGGGACTGGCACGGCCCATACATGACTGGCGGCTACAAGGTATCCGCGCTGGACAAAGACGGGCATCAAACGATGCAGGCTTTTGTCGATCGCGCCGACCGCGCAACTAACGAAGCAAACGCGCGACTGATCGCTGCGGCGCCTGATCTGTTGGCCGCCCTGCTGCGCTGTGTTGCCGTGCTTGAGCAAACCGGCCCGATGCCTTCCGCGATCTGCACGGAAGCCCGCGCTGCTATCGCCAAGGCAACGGAGGGCGAATGAGACCCGCCTTTGCCCTCGCCTGCGCCCTTGGCGCGTGCCTGACGCCCTTTACGTGGTGGTCAGGCCACCTTACCCGCCCCGCGGCCGGCGCGCTCTCCCTGGGCCTGATCCTGGCCGCCCTTGTCCTGTCTTTCCTTTCGGAGTGACCCATGCCTACCCTGAACCCCCTGTTGGCTGCCACCATGCTGAAATCTGAAAACGACCGGGCCGATGCGGCCAGGCCTGCTCAGCCATCTGACTCCATCAAGCTCCTGACTCTATCCGGCGCCTCGACCGGCTGGAGTTACCGCTTCGAGCCCCCGCCCGTCTGTTGCACTTTCTGGTCTAACCGTGATTGGATCAACTGGATCGGCGACAACTGGTTCAAGCGCTCGAACAACCTTGTAGCCCCTGTAGCCCCGTAGCCCCTATATCTCAAGAGTCTCGCGGGGGTGCATGGGTGCGCCCTCGCGCGCCGACGCGCAGCGCACGCTCACATATCTAACCCCCTTTTTAAAGTAAGACAGAGGAACTTACGGGCTACACGGGCTACACCGCGCCAACCCGTTGATTCTAAAGAGGGATCCCGCGTAGCCCGTACCCGTTACACACGGGCTACACGGGTAACAATTTTGGGGAATTTTTCAGGAACCACAGTTTTTGCACCCCACCACCGGTATATCGTGCGTTCCGCTTCTCAAATCCGAACCCACGAAGCACTGCCCCCACCCGCCTCATAGCGAGCATGTTCATATCTCTAGAGGACAAACCTAGCGCGCCGACCATAACGTCGTGGACTGTGAAGGGGCTACAACTTCTCCGGGATTTTGCGGAAATCGACGCACCACCCACCGCATCACCCACCGCATCACCCACCGCATCACCCACCGCATCACCCGCCTCATCACCCGCCTCATCACCCGCCTCGCCACCCCCCATACCTCCCCCGTCGAACCCGTCGACCCCGTTCAACCAGGCACCGATCGCTCCTTCCCAAGCGTCCTCGACCATGAAGTCGGCGTGCGCCTCGGGCGCCAAACGCTCCGCGTCCTGCCATGCCACCCCCCGCTCCCTCCAGATTGCCAGCCCCTCGGCCCATAGTTGGTCGCGGTCGCGCTCGATCGCCGCCACGTCGGCCCGGTACACCTCGATCGGCAGCCACCGCCTGTTCCCTGTGTCGTCGCTCAGGATGCCGTCGAGGTTGGTCGTGCCGATCAGCACGCAGCGCCGTGGGTACGCCTTGCTGAACTCTTCGTACTTGGGCGTCCACTTCTCATCCCTTCTACTCACGAAGCCCTTGATGCCTTCCTGGTCTTTGGTGTGCAGGCCGCGCAGTTCGCCGATCTCGCCCAGCAGGGTGCCGCGCATCACCCGGGCCAGCTCGGCGTCGTCTTTGGTGAAGTCGACCTCGACGAACAGTTTCACCCCGGGCACCATCACCCGCAGCGCGCTGGTTTTCTGTACGCCTTGGGGGCCTTTGAGCACCACGGCCATGTCGGCCTGGCAGCCTGGGTCCATCACCCGGGCCGCGAGCGCGGTCCACAGGTACAGCGACACGGCGCGGGCGTACGCGCCGGCGCGCCCCTCGCTGCCGCACCCGAAGCGGTCGGCCAGAAACCGCTCCACCCGATTCTTTCCGTCCCAGGCCGGCAGGCCGGTCAACCATAGTGCTGCGCTGTCGTACCGGTTCTCCTGTGCCACCAGGACCACCACGTCGCGCGCCAGTTCCTTCGGCACGGACTTGAACCGCAAGCGCTCCAGGCGGATCCGCATGGCCACCACGTCGGAGTCCTTGATCGCCCTCCACTCGTCTGTCCCCTCTCTCGCAACTGTGATCTCGTCCCTGAACGTGTCGTATGCCACCCGCAGGCCCACCAGGTCGGGCCGGCGCCAAGCCATCGCAGCGTTGTCGAGCAGTGGCAGGATTGCGCCGGTCTTGTCGCGCCTGAAGGCGGGCAGTTCGAGATCCTCCAGAACCCCATCACTCCCGGCCGCCGCCACGGCGCCAACAGCCCCCTGCCCCGCGCCAACAGCCCCGGGCCCCGCGCCAACAGCCCCGGGCCCCGCGCCAACAGCCCCGGGCCCCACCACCTCGAAATCGTCAGCGCTGGGCACGTCCGTGGGGTCGAGCCACCCCACGCTGCGCGCCAGCCAGCGCAGCGTGCCTGCGCCGATCGCACCGGGCTTCCCCGGCCGGGCGTTGTCCCAGATCTTGTCGACCTGCTCGGCGTCGTAGTCGGGTATCGATTGGCTCCACGCGTGCGCGATCCCCCGGCCCGCCTCGCCGCCGCCGGCAGCCTCGTGCAGCCCGAACAGGCAGTCGCGCCACTTGTCGCGGCCCCACCCCTCTATCTTGTCCACCATCACCGCGGCGCCGATCGCGTCGAGCGCAGAGGCCACCACCGCCAACCCCTCTTCGTCCAGCCCACCAGGCTCGATCGCCGCCCGCACCGGCCGCTCCACGATCGGAGCAGCAGGCACGGGCGGCGACGTCTGCCATGCTGCTGCACTCAGCAGCCCCCCGGCCGGCACCAGCATCCCGCTCAGTTCGTCCCACTCCAGCCACTCGCCCTTACCGGCGAGCGGCAGGATCACCTGGTTGCCCCATCCCCCAACGGGCACCTGGTTTTGCTTGGGGAAGACCTCCACGAAGCCCCCGGACACGCCGCCCACGCCAGCGCGCAACCCCACACTCTCCAGCACCCTGCCCAGCCACTCGCGCACGCTGCGCGCGTCCTGGGGGTCTTCCCACAGCACGTACACGTGCACCCCGGACCCGCCGGACGATCTGAAGACCACCGGGCACGCGCCCCAGGCCAGGCTCATGACCTCCACCACCCTGGCCACGGCACTGCTCATCTCGGGCCACCCCACCGCACCAGCACCAGCACCAGCACCCCCGTGGGCGTCGAAGTCGAGCAGTCCGACCAGCGTCACATCCTCCCCCGGCTTGATGAATGCCACGCCCCGCGGCGGGCCGCCGTTCAGATGCCGTGCCAGCCTTTCCTCGGTCAGCGCCTCGTGCGTCCACCGGCTACCCCCCTCTCGCTTCTTCACCGCCGTCACGTCGCGCCTGACTCGAGACACCAGCGGCTGCAGTGCCGCGATCAGGGGGTTCGGGACGTCGGTCATGTCTCATCCTTCCCGGAGCGCACCGCGGCGATACGCGCCCTGGCGAGCTCGATGTACTCGGCTTGCAGCTCGATGCCCGTGAACCCGAACCCCTCAAGGGCGCACGACGAGTCGATGGAGTTATCAGCGAGTGCCAGACCGAGGATGTCCTGGCAGTCGCCGTGATACAGGCGGGAAAGAGTCATGGAGCTATCACCCGCGCGTTGCACGCAGGCGTCTGATGAACCGAGGGGGAGTACAGCCTACACCCGCAGCCCGTCTGTAGCAAGTGGTACAGGCGGCACGGTTCTTGCGATAGGACATTCAGCGCACTGCGCGGCCTGTCGTATCTCGCTCAGGGCTTCTTCGACGCCGGCACCGGCTTAGCGGTGGGCGGGGTGGAGGTAGAGGGGCACGTCACCGTCTAGCGCACCCGGCCCGAATTTGCTTGGCCGAATGTATGCGTTGTGCCCAGACGCGAGGCGTTCGAGTTCATAGGCGGGGCAGTACCCCACCGGCTCGGGCTTCGGTAGTTGATCCGCTGTGTCGCAGCCAGTAGCCTGCTGAAACTTGTAAAGCTCATCCATTGCAAGTGCGCGGAGTTGATCCGCCACCGGCTGAGCATGACCGGCATAGAGCATCATGCCGCCATGCAATTCCCCAAGTTTGTGTATGCCGAATGAACCATCGGCACGCTCGTAGACCTTCGCCACCGGCTCGGGCTGCGCTATGCAGTCAAGCCCGTATGGACTAGCCTGCTGCATGACTTCAAGCTCTTCGGCAAGGCGTTTGATCAAATCAACGCCACGCAGCATGTCCGGGTTGCCTGCGTAGGTGCGTGACCGATCCTCGGCAGAGGCGCGAAGATAGGCTAAAGCGGCAGTTCTCCAATCTCCCTGGATTGGCACTGCGGGCTGCGCTAGTGCTGCGCGGGCTTGCCATGCATACCATGCGATCTCGCTGTTACGTACTGGCTTCGGTGATCCTGCCGGCGTGATACTGCCGGCCCACGCCTCAAACCTCTCGCGTTCTGTGCTCATGGCTTCTCCTTTGGCGGGGATGGCATCGCAGCGTTTAGGCCACTTTCGAGCCTTCGACCTGGCGGGCCTTGCGGTCGTTGGTGCGCTTCTCCAGCCACATCAACGCCTGC
>Ga0315290_10004242_pt1 | contig 10321 bp, 19 predicted proteins | sample YL17G12_0_MG_FD_203627 | JGI IMG/M metagenome (GOLD analysis project Ga0315290, IMG submission 203627) | Sediment microbial communities from Yellowstone Lake, YNP, Wyoming, USA - YL17G12_0 | ecosystem: Environmental > Aquatic > Freshwater > Lake > Sediment | place: USA: Wyoming | collected...
CTTGAATACTGGGTTGCAGTTGTAAAGCCGGGAAGGATTCTCTATGAGATGTCAGGTGTTACTGAAGAACTCGCAAAAGAGGCTATGCGTCTTGCTTCTCACAAATTACCTGTAGCAACAAAATTTGTTAGAAGAGATGAGGAGGTTCTGTGAAACCATCTGAAATCAAGGCGATGACAGTAGATGAATTAACACAGAAGGAATATGATCTCAGAAAGGAACTCTTCAATCTGAGATTTCAGCAGGCGACAGGTGAGATAGAGAATCCGATGCGTATACGTACCGTGAGAAAGAATATTGCAAGGGTATTGACAATAAGAAGTGAAAAGTTAAAAGTGAAGAGTTAAAGGTTGCCTTATATGAATTCTCATATTCGACTTTCAACTTTAGACTTTAAACTCAGGGAGAGGTAGAAGTGACTAAGAAGATTTATACAGGTAAAGTTATTAGCAACAAGATGGACAAGACTATAGTTGTAGCTGTGACAAGACTTTATCAACATTCGAAGTATAAGAAAACTGTTAAACGTGTGACAAAGTTTAAAGCACATGATGATAAAAATACTTGTCAAATCGGGGATATGGTAAAAATTATTGAAACAAGACCTCTCAGCAAGGAGAAAAGGTGGATAGTAATAGAATAGCTGCTGATTGGAGTGATCTAAGATGATTCAGTTGAGGAGTATGCTCGTAGTAGCAGACAATTCCGGCGCTAAGAAGGTTCAGTGTATTAAGGTGCTTGGCGGTCACCACAGAAGATATGCGAGGCTTGGTGATGTTGTTGTTGTAAGCGTTAAGGAGGCATTGCCGGACAGCAATATCAAAAAGGGAAGTGTTGCAAAGGCTGTTGTGGTAAGAACAAGAAAAGAACACAGAAGACCTGATGGAACGTACATACGTTTTGATCAGAACGCAGTTGTTCTTATTAATCCCCAGGGTGAGCCTGTAGGAACAAGGATTTTTGGCCCTGTGGCCCGTGAGCTCAGATGGAAAGAGTATACAAAGATAATATCGTTGGCTCCGGAGGTCTTATAGGAGAAATATGGGTTTAGGTATAAAGAAAAACGATACGATTTTAGTGATTACCGGTAAAGAAAAGGGGAAAAAGGGCAGGGTACTTTCTGTTTCTCCGTTGAAGGATCAGCTTTTGATTGAGAAGGTAAATATCATTAAAAGACATATGAAACCAACTAGGAAATATACACAGGGTGGAATTATTGAAAAAGAGGCACCACTTCACATATCAAATGTCATGTTGGTATGTCCGAAATGCAGTAAACCAACAAGGATTGGCAATTCATTATTGCAGGATGGCAGGAAGGTGCGTATGTGCAAGAAATGCAGGGAGGTTATAGACCAGTAATGATCCCGACACTTAAAGAGAAATATCTTAAAGAAGTGGTACCTAACATGATGAAGGAGTTTTCTTATAAAAATATTATGGAGGTCCCAAAGATCCAGAAGGTTGTTCTCAATGTTGGATTGGGAGAGGCGATTCAGAATATAAAGCTTCTTGACGCAGCCCAGAAGGAACTTTCCTCAATAACCGGGCAGAAGGCTGTAGTCACAAAGGCCAAGAAATCAATAGCAGCTTTTAAATTGCGGCAAGGGACTCCGATAGGATGCAAGGTAACCCTCAGAGGGGACAGGATGTACGAATTCCTTGACAGGTTCATAGGCCTTGCATTACCAAGGATTAGGGATTTCAGAGGGATATCAGGGAAATCATTTGACGGAAGAGGGAACTATTCTTTGGGACTTAAAGAACAGTTCATATTTCCTGAGATCGATTACGATAAGGTTGAGATGGTTCATGGGCTTGATGTAGTATTCTGCACTACCGCCAAAACGGATAAGGAGAGTAAAGCCCTGCTGCGTTATTTTGGAATGCCGTTTAGAAATTAAAACAGTTATTCGTTACCGGCTATATGTTGAAAAACAGATAGCGAAAAACAAACAACTAATAACGAATAATTAAAATCGGGAGTAAAGAATGGCAAAGACTTGTTTGATTGAGAAGACGAAAAGACCACCGAAGTTCAAGGTAAGGGCCTATCACAGATGCAAGTTATGCGGAAGGCCAAGGGCATATTTGCGTAAGTTCGGAATGTGCAGAATTTGTTTCAGAACACTTGCACTCGAGGGGCAGATACCTGGAGTGGTTAAGGCAAGCTGGTAGTCTATGTTGGAGGTGATTAATGCTAACTGATCCAATTGCAGATATGCTTACAAGAATCCGGAATTCCATACAGATTAAAGCTGAAAAGGTTGACATGCCTATTTCAAAGCTGAAATTAGAATTGGCAAAGATATTAAAGGAAGAAGGGTTTATAAGGGCATATAAAATATTGAAGGATAGAAAGCAGGGTATCCTGCGTATAATTCCCAAATATATTGAAAATGAAAGTGTTATCTCGGGATTGAAAAAGATAAGCAAACCCGGCAGAAGGGTATATGTGGCCAAAGACGAGATCCCGAAAGTTTTGGGTGGTTTGGGAATTGCAATTTTGACAACATCGAGAGGGGTGTTAAGTGATAAGTCCTGTAAGCGGGTAGGTGTTGGTGGTGAACTTATCTGTTATGTGTGGTAAAGGAGAATAATTGATATGTCGCGAATTGGTAAAAAGCCAATAGAAATACCTGAAAAAGTAACTGTTGAAATAGATACCGGAATAATAAAGGTTAAAGGCCCAAAAGGGGAATTGAGCTGGAATCATCCGGATACGATTAAGGTTTCGGTAAATGGTGGAACTATTTCTGTAGAGAGAACAGGTGACTCTAAAGCTGAACGGGCACTTCATGGCCTTGCAAGAAGCCTTATCTCCAACATGGTTATAGGTGTTTCACATGGTTACCAAAAGGTTCTTGATATAGTCGGTGTTGGATATAAGGCGCAGGTAACTGGTGATAAGATTCTCTTGACTCTTGGTTATTCACATTCCATACAGTTCCAGTTGCCGCAAGGTATTGAGGCGTCCGTTGATCCTAAACAGATAAAGATTACACTTGTTGGGATTGATAAACAGCAAATTGGACAGGTAGCTGCAAGTCTGAAGGCGTTGAGATTACCAGATGCCTATAAAGGCAAAGGAATCAGGTATTCAGGCGAAAGGATTAAATTAAAGGTTGGTAAGGCAGGAAAGAAATAGCTTATATAGCTAACAGCTCATAACTAAGAGCTTACAGAGGAGGTTAGTTTGGCTGAAAGTACAAATGAGGGCAGAGTAAGACGCCACAAAAGAATAAGAAAAAAAGTTTTCGGTTCTCCTGATAGGTTGAGACTATCAGTATTCCGGAGCCTTAATCATATATATGCGCAGATTATTGATGATTCCAGAGGGCATACAATTGTGACTGCATCAAGCCTTGATAAGGAATTCAAAAACGAGAAATCTCACAAAGGAAATATAAAGACAGCAAAAATGGTCGGGGCACTTATAGCAAAGAGGGCTCTGGAAAAGGGTTTAAAGAAAATTGTTTTTGACAGGAGCGGATATCTTTATCATGGCAGCATTAAGGCATTAGCAGAAGCCTCGAGGGAAGCAGGGCTGGAATTCTGATTAGTTTTTGGTTTTCAGTCTTCGGTTTTTAGTTTTTGACAATTTACAACTGATGACTCAAAGCTGATAAATGGAGGTTATGTGGAGAAGATTGATCCGGAAGGAATGACTTTAAAAGACAAGGTAGTATATATAAACAGAGTGGCGAAAGTCGTGAAAGGCGGCAGAAGGTTTTCTTTTACTGCGCTTGTTGTTGTCGGAGACGGAGAGGGGACTGTCGGTGTAGGAAAAGGCAAGGCAACAGAAGTCCCTGAGGCGATAAGAAAAGCGGTAGAACAGGCAAAAAAGTCGCTCATGAAATTTCCTCTTAAAGATGGGACCATACCGCATAGAATTATAGGGAAATTCGGTGCCGGCGCTGTTGTTATCAACCCTGCAGTAAAAGGTACCGGAATTATAGCAGGAGGCGCTGTTAGAGCTCTCCTGGAGGTAGGTGGGGTACGGAACATTGTTGCAAAATCCCTTCGCAGTCATAACCCTTTTAATTCGGTTAAGGCGACATTAAACGGACTTACAAACCTCAAGGATCCTGAATCTGTTATGAAACTCAGGGGAAAAGCTGAGGAAGAGACTCAGGAGGTATCATGAAAATAGAGGATTTAAAACCAGCCCCGGGAAGTCGAAAGAGAAACAAAAGGGTTGGCAGAGGGATTGGTTCAGGTCATGGAAAAACGTCCTGTAAAGGTCATAAAGGACAGAAGGCCCGCTCCGGCGGTACAAAAGGGCCGGGCTTTGAAGGTGGCCAGACGCCCCTGCAGAGGAGGCTCCCTAAACGGGGATTTAAGAACCGTTTTGCCATAGAGTATGCAATTATCAATCTTAAGGATATAGTAAAGATACAGGATGCAGATATTATAACTCCGGAGATTCTTGTAGAGAAGGGCATTATAAAGGATTTAAAGAATGGCATTAAGGTTCTCGGCAATGGTGACATTCAGAGGCCATTAACAATTAAGGCACATGCTTTCAGTGCTTCTGCTATATCCAAAATATCTGCTGCAGGCGGCAAGGCAGAGGTAGTATAAGAAGTTGGGCATCCTCTCAAGCTTTCAGAATATATTCAAAATCGCAGAACTTAAAAGCAGGGTTCTGTTCACTTTAGCCCTACTCGCTGTATACAGGATGGGAGCTCATATACCTACTCCAGGGATTAATGGAGAGGAATTGAGCAAGTTTCTTGCTGAAAAAGGCGGGGCGCTAATGGGCTTTTTTGATATGTTTTCAGGTGGTGCGTTATCGAGGGTGACTGTTTTTGCCCTCGGGATAATGCCGTATATCAGTGCATCTATTATCTTTCAGTTGCTGACAGTTGTCATCCCTGCTATTGGCAAGCTTGCAAAAGAAGGGGAGGCCGGGCGAAAAAAGATAGTCAGGTATACCCGATATGCTACAGTTGTTATTGCTGCAATTCAATCTTTCGGGATAGCAGCAGGTCTTGAGGGTATGGCTGGAGGCGCGTTTGTTCAGAATCCTGGCTGGTCATTCAGAATTCTCACAATGATTACACTGACATCCGGCACGGCTTTCATTATGTGGCTTGGAGAACAAATTACTGAAAGGGGCATCGGAAATGGCATATCGCTGATCATCTTTGCCGGTATTGTGGCAAGATTCCCCAATGCGATAATAAGTACCGTCAGATTACTTCAGGCAGGTGAGCTCTCCATATTTTTTGTTATTTTCCTTGTTGTGATGATGGTGGCGGTTGTCGCTGCAATAATATACATGGAAAGGGGACAGAGGAAGATCCCTGTACAGTATGCGAAGAGGGTTGTGGGCCGAAAGGTATATGGCGGGCAGGCAACACATCTGCCCCTGAAGATTAATACTTCCGGCGTTATACCTCCAATATTTGCATCTTCTATCATTATGTTCCCTGCAACAATAGCAGGTTTTATTGCAATACCCTGGGTACAGGAGATTGCCAGACAGCTTTCTCCCGGCACAATTTTCTATACGTTACTTTACGTAGGTATGATATTTTTCTTTGCCTATTTTTATACCGCTATTATTTTTAACCCGGTTGATATAGCTGATAACCTCAAAAAGTACGGTGGGTATATACCGGGCATAAGGCCGGGGCAGAAGACCTCTGAATATATCTACAAGGTATTGTCGAGACTAACGTTTGTAGGTGCTTTCTATCTCGCTATCGTATGTATTATCCCTGAAATTCTGATAAGCCGGTTTCATATACCATTCTATTTTGGAGGGACTTCTCTTTTGATTGCAGTCGGTGTTGCTCTTGATACCGTTTCCCAGATAGAATCGCATTTAATCACCCGTTCATATGAAGGATTTCTCAAGAAAGGCAGACTCAAAGGGAGAAGATGACGGTGTACTGCCGCGGGAACACAAAATCCATGGTGTCGACTGTGCAAGTAAATGATTATATTGAAATCTCAGGAAGAAATAGAAAAGATAGCCCTTTCGTGCCGTATTGTAGCAAAGACTCTTGATTACTTGCGGGATAAGGTGAATCCTGGTATAACAACCAGGGAAATTGAACGGCTGGCAGAGGATTTCATAAGGGCAAATAATGCAATGCCAGCATTTAAAGGGTATAGGGGCTACCCTGCAAGCATATGCGCTTCGGTGAATAATGAGGTTATACATGGGATACCCTCAAACAGGGTACTTGAGGAAGGGGATATTCTGGGAATAGATCTTGGTGTTTATAAGGACGGTTTTTACGGAGATGCTGCATATACTTTTCCTGTTGGCAAGGTTGATTCAGAAGTGGAAAGGTTACTCAGGGTTACAGAAGAGTCCCTAAATATAGGAATAGAGAAAGCAAGGGAAGACAAGAGGGTGTCAGATATATCACATTCGATCCAGAAACATATTGAGACGAACGGTTTTTCTGTTGTAAGGGCATTTGTTGGTCATGGAATAGGCAGGAATTTACATGAGGATCCCCAAATCCCGAATTTCGGTTCCCCGGGACGTGGCCCAAGGCTGAGATCAGGCATGACCCTGGCAATTGAGCCTATGGTTAATGAGGGAGGACACGAGGTCGTAGTAATTGATGACGGGTGGACAGCCATAACGTTAGACGGCAAGTTATCTGCCCATTTTGAACATACTATCCTTGTTACATCCGATAAACCAAGAATCTTGACTAAAATAACGTAAAATATTATAATATTTAGCTAATGCCGAAAGAAGATAATATAGAGGTTGAAGGTAAAATTAAAGAAACCTTACCAAATGCAATGTTTAAAGTGGAGCTTGAAAACGGTCAGATTATTCTCGCATATGTGTCGGGGAAGATGAGGATGCATTTTATAAAGATTTTGCCTGGTGACAGGGTAACAGTCGAGCTTTCACCTTACGACCTTACAAAGGGAAGAATAACATACAGATTTAAATGAAATATAAAAAGGGGTTATAATGAAAGTCCGTTCTTCAGTCAAACCAATATGTGCTAAGTGCAAGGTAATAAAGAGACAAGGTATTGTCAGGGTTATTTGTGATAATCCGAGGCATAAACAGAGACAAGGATAGATAAAGTAGAAAGCATACTGTAGACAGTAAGCAGGGAACAGAAAAAGAAAAACTAAAACTCCAAATAGAGGGGGTATAAAGTGGCGAGAATTGCTGGGGTTGATTTACCAAAAAACGAACGTGTGGAGATAGGTTTAACAAGGATATTCGGTATAGGGAGGTCTTTGTCACAGAAGATATTGTCTGAGACGACTATCAACCTGAATACTAGGGTTAAAGATCTCTCAAACGAAGAGATTGTAAAAATAAGAGTGGTATTAGAAAGAGACTACAGAGTTGAAGGTGATCTCAGACGTGACATATCACTGGGCATAAAAAGACTTATAGACATCGGCAGTTATAGAGGAATGAGGCACCGTTTGGGACTTCCTCTAAGAGGGCAAAGAACAAAAACTAATGCACGAACCCGTAAAGGTCCAAGAAAAGCAGTTATGGGCAAAAAGAAAGAGGCATAGCGAATGGCTCAAAGAAAGAAAGGCGCAAAAAAAGAAAAAAAGAATATAGCATATGGAGCAGCACACGTTCAGGCTACTTTTAACAATACCATAGTAACAATAACCGATCCAAATGGAGATGTTATAACATGGGCAAGTGCGGGCAACCTCGGGTTTAAGGGATCGAGGAAAGGGACTCCTTATGCTGCACAGATTGCAGCCGCAGCTGCAGCAAAGAAAGCAATGGATTTCGGTATGAAACAGATTGATATTTATGTAAAAGGTCCTGGTGCAGGAAGGGAGTCTGCAATACGTGCGCTTCAGGCGGCAGGCCTGGAGATTAATCTCATAAAAGACGTTACCCCTGTTCCTCACAATGGGTGTAGACCTCCAAAAAGGAGGAGGGTATAACATGGCAAGGTATATAGGAGCAGTATGCAGGATTTGCCGGAGAGAAGGAGAAAAACTCTTCATTAAGGGTGACAGGTGTTACACAGAAAAATGTGCTATTGAGCGTAGAAAATACCCGCCTGGACAGCACGGACAGGGTTTTAAGAAGTTATCTGACTATGGGGTTCAGCTCAGAGAAAAACAGAAAGTAAGAAAAATGTACGGACTTCTCGAGAAACAGTTCAGAAGGTATTTTTATGCTGCGGACAGGGCGAAGGGAATTACAGGAGAAGTGCTGCTGCAGCTTATTGAGAGACGTCTTGATACAATTGTCTTCCGTATGGGATTTGCTCCGAACAGGCGCAGGGCAAGACAACTTATCGGACACGGGCATATTTTAGTAAATGGTAAAAAGGTAAATCTTCCTTCTTATTCAATAAAACAGGGAGATTTAGTCGAAGTTAAGGAAGCAAGCAGGGATATGGCTGAAATAGTAGACAGTCTTTCAAAAAGTGAACATAGGGGATTACCTGGATGGGTTGAAGTTGACAGTGCTCATTTTCAAGGAAAGGTCTTGCATATTCCATATCGTGATGAGATACAACTTCCTGTTCAGGAACAGCTCATAGTAGAACTCTATTCTAAATAAATATATTAATTAGTTAAAAGTGAGAAATAAGTAATGAGCAAGACAAAAACCGCATTGCTTTTTCTTACGTTTCATTTCTAATTATTAAGAAGTATAGGAGGCCTTATGGACCTGAGAAAAATAGGCTTTCAGCTACCCGATGCGATACGGTTTGATGAGGAAACACTGACTGACACATACGGTAAACTGATAGCTGAGCCTTTAGAACGTGGTTTTGGTACCACTTTGGGAAATACCCTGAGGAGAGTGTTACTTTCCTCTATTGAGGGTGCAGCAGTAACCGCAGTGAAAATACCTGGCGCCCTCCATGAGTTTTCTACAATAAAGGGTGTTAAGGAAGATGTTGTCGACATTATACTGAACATAAAGAAACTCAGATTTAAACTGTATGCCAGTGGAAGGAAGACTGCAACCATAAGGGTAAAAGGGCCTAAAAGTGTGACAGCCGGAGATATTCAATCAGAAGCATCCTTTGATGTCCTCAACCCCGAACAGGTTATCGCAACTCTGGATAAGGATTCTGCCTTTGAAGCGGAGATGTATATAAAGAAAGGCAAGGGGTATCAATCGGCAGAGTTCAATAAAGAGGAAGACCTCCCGGTGAATATGATCGCAGTTGATTCTGTATTCACACCGCTAAAGAAGGTTAACTTCACTGTTGAAAAGGCAAGGGTTGGAAGGGCAACGGACTATGACAGACTTATCATGGAGATATGGACTGACGGCAGTATAACACCTGAAAAGGCAATTTCACAGGCTGCTTCCATCATGATTGAACATATGAGTCTGTTTATACTGGAGGAAGAGGAAGAGGAAGAGGAGAATATCTCTTTAGATCAGGAAAATCTGACACATGCGATGAACGAGGAGCCTATTTTCAACAGTAATCTCCTGAAAAGTGTTGAAGAACTCGAACTTTCCGTAAGGTCGTATAACTGTCTGAAAAATGCAAGCATCAAGACTATTGCCGACCTTGTACAGAAGAGCGAACAGGAGATGCTGAGGACAAAAAACTTCGGACGTAAATCCTTGAATGAGATAAAAGAGATTTTACATACCATGGGGCTTCGTCTCGGAATGAGAGTTGACCTTGACGCCCTTCATAAGGAAGCTGTTTTACAAAGCGGAGGTATTCAGCAAAATGCGACACAGAGTTGATGGAAGATTATTCGGCAGAACTGCCAACCAGAGGAAGGCGCTTTTAAAAGGACTGGTGGGATCACTCCTGGAACATGAGAGAATAGAGACAACAGTTGCTAAGGCGAAAGAGGTTAGGAAGATCGCAGAAAAAATTATAACCCTTGGCATTAAGGGTGACTTGCACGCAAAACGAATTGCCTTTTCGTATATTCCTAACAGAGCAGTCATATCAAGGCTTTTCAGTGAAATAGCCCCGAGATTTTCAGGAAGAAATGGCGGGTATCTGAGAATCATACAGACCCGGAACAGAGTTAATGATTCTGCACCAATGGCTGTACTTGAATTTGTCGACTATGAAGACATAAAAAAATCAAAAGAGACAAAAGAAAAAAAGACAGAGAAGTCCAGCTAAATATATAAACATTGCTAAATGAGAAGTGAGAAGGTGAAACCCGACGCTTCTCATTTTTTGTTTGTAGACGTGCTAATCTATACTAACCGTGTGAAAGCAGTGGAGTAATCTTGTTTTTAAACACTTATGATATTGAGCAGACATTAAACCATGAAGATTCTTGTTACAGGCGGGGCAGGATACATCGGAAGTCATATAGTGAGGGCTCTTGGTGAAAAGGCGCATGATAT
>Ga0315290_10004243_pt1 | contig 10320 bp, 21 predicted proteins | sample YL17G12_0_MG_FD_203627 | JGI IMG/M metagenome (GOLD analysis project Ga0315290, IMG submission 203627) | Sediment microbial communities from Yellowstone Lake, YNP, Wyoming, USA - YL17G12_0 | ecosystem: Environmental > Aquatic > Freshwater > Lake > Sediment | place: USA: Wyoming | collected...
AGCTCAAGTAACGGCATTGCTTTCCCGTCCAATATTCGCCTTGGTTATCCTACCTGCGCCGCTTGCCATATAAATCCTACTGGGGGAGGGGTGCTAACTCCCTACGGTAGATCTACTCTTTCAGAAGGCATGACGAGCTGGTCATACGATGGGGAGGAGGGTCTGCTATATGGATTGTTAAAGACTTCAAAGCAGCTCGATGTTGCTGCAGATGCGCGTTGGCTGCAGCTTCCTGAGCAAAGTTTTTTCATGCAACGTGAACTCGAAATATCGCTCAACTTGAAACGTCAATACTACATAGTTGCATCGGGGGGGGTTTATGGGCCACTGGATGAGCAGGATTCTCGCAGATATTATGTCATGTTTACTGACCAAAAAAGCATTTGGTTCAAAGCAGGCCGATTCTTCCCAGCTTATGGAATCATGTCAAACGAGCACTTCTTGCTTTATCGAGGCCGCAATTTCAATCAAGGGAGAGAAACCTATAACGCCGAAGTCATCTATCGAGGAGAATGGTTCGAGGCTGCAGGGAGCAAGATATTCGGCCATGCTGATGATAAAGAACAAGGAACAGCAACACGAGGATTTTCAGGCCGCTTCCTGCTTATGCCCGCAAAATGGGGCACAAGTGCGGGGGTATCGGTTCTGGGTCTAGTCGATGATATCGGAGTATTCAAAACTCAGACGGCGTTTAGTGCGCTTTATAGTCCTATAAAACAAATTGAAATGGAGCTACAAGCGGGCGAGGAAGACTTATACGCACGATTGAGCGTAGAGGCTTACAAAGGCTTTAGTATTAAACCTACCATGGAATGGATATACACAGACAAGCAGAAGTATTCTTTAGCGATTGAGTGGCTACCAAGGCCACACTTTGATATTCAGATGATTTTCGAGGAACAAAGATATATCTTCCAATATCATTTTTTCCTTTGATATTAACCTAGCCGTTGGATGTATTATTTTGCTCACTTTTTATCGCCATAGCCAAAGAAAGGAGACATTTTCTGCAGATAGTTATGCCAGTAGTCGTATAAATATTTCTGGCCTGCTTCCAATATCCGACGAAATAGCAACGAGCTTCCACGCTGCAAACCGAGCATTTATCTGTGCTGATAAACATGCCGGAACATGGATAAAATAATTTTATAATTCTGTCTATTAGTCTCATTTTTTCACTAGTATATAGAGTGTACAGCAAGCTGCATAAACGAAAGGGCTATAGGCCGAATTTATGGAATGAAATATAGCTGCTATGCCAATAAATAAAGCTATAACCACGACTCTTTTGGAGATAAATATGATAAAATTTTCGCGGTTTCGCTGTTTTCTATTTTGAGAAGACAGCCAAAAATCTTTGATAACAAACATCATTGTAAGCTCAGAAATTTTATTGTCAACCATGATATTCCCCTCAAAAAAATGTACTAGCTATTTAACAGATACTAGCACAATTTTTTGGCAGATTCTCAATGTTTAGTTTTCGGCCTACCGGATTTCATTGTCCTTGGCTTATAGTTCTTTTTATCAAGAAATTTCTCTATTCTGAGCATGTAATTTTCATTCGGAACTTTGTTGAATTCGTACATTTTTAGGACTACTTGGTAATGGAGCTCTAGCTGCTCGGAAAGGACCTTGTAACAGTATCCAGACTTTTCGTAAGCATGATCGAGTAACTTTATAGATACAGCCATAGGCTCGCTCATTTTTGCCATTGTAAAACCTCCCAATAAAGTCTTGTTTTTAGCAAACAATCTTTAAAACTGCTATACTTTATTTATGCTAGACACTGGTGCGGGGGTAAAACCATGAAAGAGATCATTCTTTTCTGTGCGTTGTTAGGATGCGGCCAAAGCCAAAGCCAGAGCCGAAACCTGCCGAAAATAGTCGTGCCTAGAGTGGTCGCTACTGCTATCCAGAATGATCCAAGAGGAGCTTTGACCATTGCCATTGAATTTCTACCGCTAGTCGATAAATTTGAAAGCCTATGGGGGTATAAGGTAAAAACTCCTATTTGGTTTTCTACAAAATTAGAGGAAAATGTCTTGGCTTTATGCCATACTTTCAGTCGATCAGACGGGCTAGAACTGACAGAAATCATAGTGCAGCAGACAAACTATAAGCAAGATAGCATACAAGCAGAGATCACTATTTTCCATGAGCTAGGGCACTGCGAGTTAAAACGCGAACATGATACATCGCTCGCACGCTCGGAAGATGGGCAGTTTGTTGCGTATTCGGTCATGTATCCAACTATACTTGACGAGGATGATTACCAAAAATATATTGACCACTATATGCTAGAGCTTTTCAAGCGCGGTAGTTTATTGACGAAATTTGACCCCGAGGAGTAGCTTCGTATTCGATGATAAAATTGAGTCTGGGAATAGATTGCCCAGACAATTGTTCGACTGATAATAGATTGATATCTCTCAAAATATTCTGAGCTCTCAAATCTTTCTGATGTCTTGCAACACACACGACTTTTCTAGCGTGTTTGATAAGGATTACAGCTTTATCAGCATTGAAATGTATCGAGAGAAGTTTGAAGTCTAAAATTTCATCAAAATGGGGATTAGCAAGCATAACAAAATGCGAAGAATTCCTTATAAACTCAATTCTCTCGGTCTGTTTCATCGTCAATAACCCTACCTCTTGAGCTTGGCTTTTTGCCATGCCGGTCAACTGTCAAGCAGTCTTTGTCAATACATAATAGAATAGACATACCTAAAAATTCTGGGCTAGTCGAGAGGGTTTCAAAGATTTGTTCAGAGTCAGTCATTGGCGCTGACTCTTGGTCTTTGACTGTTGTGCAATTTATCAGCAGGAGCGGAAGCAGCAGGAGCAGAGCGGTTTTCATTTCACTTTATACCTCCGAATTGAAGACCATATCTAGCAATAATTATAGCATCTACGATACCCGAATGAGCTACTTTGCTTCGCTCGGTTGCAAGAAACTTTTCTTTAGGATAAAGACGCCGAGCTATTGCCAGGGTCTTCTTTTTTGGGTCTTTTACCCCAACTCCCAAGTGCATCTTTTTCGTCCAGGTCACCGGGGAGACAAGGGTATATGGAATCCCAAGCATTGTGAGAGCCGAGCACAATTCACCAAAATGCTTACCGTAGGTGAAAGCAGACACGATGCCCTGCTTTGGGAAGACCTGGGCTTTCTCAACCCACGCATGGACTTGGCCTTGCCTTGAGCAGTTTAGGATAAAGGCTTTCAAGTCGAGAAAATTATCGGGCATAGCGATATACACCAAGCTCTTGGTTTTAGAGTGAACTAAAGCCAAGCCCCCCTTTTGACCCGGATCAATCCCAAGGTGATACATGCAAGCCCCCATGTTATAATTGACTTATGGGGGTTTATCATGAAAAGAATACTTACGGCTATCTCCGATCTAAGATTGGGAAAAACCCTGTTTTTTCGTCTTCGCTCAAGTAAATGGCCGAAGGTTAGAAAAAAGTTTTTGGCAAAAATGCCAATCTGCGCCGTCTGCTTCGAGCGAGACATGAGCAAGCTCGAAGTTCACCATATTATTCCATTCAGTCTTGACCCAAGCCTAGAGCTAGTCGATAGCAATCTAATCACCCTATGCAACGAAAAGGCTATGGACTGCCATTTGATATGGGGACACTTCCAGAACTTTCGGAAGATAAACCCAGATATTGGTTACATGCGTGACTATATCTTTGAATCGAAAGGCTGTGGACCTTTTACCAAGTAGCAATAACCATTGCAGAAAAATGATTATCAAACTCGTCACTGGCAATAGAAAATTTTATCTGTATGCTAGGATCAGACTTAAGCTGTCTTATATAATCATTGATCATTTCATCAAGGGATTCTGTATCAGTGGCATAAAATGTTTTTACCCTCATATCTTGTCTTCTATTCCTTTTATTTTGTTCCACCGTTTCTCCAAAGCCGCTAGCTTATCTCTCAAAAATTGCTTCGCTTGTTCTAGTTCTTCTTGCTCCTTTTTAAACTTTTCTTCGCAATATCTTATATGATCCTGAGTAGCTTTTTTTTGCAACCGAAGTTTCTCGTTAGCTTCGTCGTCTATTTCTTTGATAGTTTTGTGTGAGAGTGTCTCAGTATACTTTGACGAAGCAAAAGCTGTGTATCCGCAATACTTACATGCTTGTTCTTCATTAACCTTCGTTATAAATGCTCGACCAAAACCGATCACACTATAGCATTGCCTTTTGAATCTTTGGATCTGCTTGCAATTGCAAAAGAACTGCACTTTTTTGCGCGTAGCATCCCCGACCAATTCTTGCATGGAATGAGTCTGGAAATTGAAGCCTACTACGCCGCCGAACCATTGCCGTTCTTTTACTGTGATTGGGAACATAAAAAACCTATAAAGTATCTTCTATCGGTGCAAATTCAGTAATCTTTTGTAGTCTCGAAAGAAAGGCATAGTAGTCTTCATATAACATGTAGCCCATTTTTCCATCCCATATAAATGTTTTTATTTTTGGATCATCATAGGTTCCTTTCCGTGGCTCAATCTTCTTAATAGTGTTTGCATTTAAAACAACAGGAGTATTAGTATTGTGCTGAATAAATTCTATAAACGCAGCCATGCTTATCTTTCCTTTCCGAGTTTAAAACCTGATTCAAACAGACTTGAAAGAGCTGCTGCTAGGAGAAAATCTTTCATATCTCCTTCTGCTAAAGACAAAGTGAAAAGTAATACTCTAATCATAGCTATAATTTCTTCAGCAGAATCAGATGGCTCTAGGACTCCAAGCTCTTTCAGTGTTGTTTCTACTGTGCTTTTGCTTATCATACTAGATCTTTCATAATTTGCATCAAGACTGCTATCGGCTGCTTCTCGATATCATCAAGTTCAAAGCCAATGGTGTTCACGATTACGGCGTCAACCATTCCAGTTTTTTTCTTCTCAAGTATTTTATTTTCGACTCGAAGAAAGACTTCCATCCTTTGCTTTTCTTCGTCTGTGTCTTCTTCCTCAACATCTTCGTACTTGATTTCTATGTCCTGAGAATCGTTTATCTCAAAAACAGCTTCACCTAGACTTAGAGTCGGTTTGGGTTCTGGTACGACTGTTTCACGTTCTTCCACGCTCGCAGCAGTCTGCCCAAAAATATGGGGTGCAACTTCGTTAATCAGGAAAGAAGCTGCTCGTTTTTTGAGCATGTAAGCTGGCATGGTTCGGTATTTAGGGTTCTTCGTCCATCCTTCTTCCTTCGCCATTTTAAGGCTCACCGTAGTACCGTAAACCTTTTCCCCGTCTGGTCTTGTACCTACTGCTCTAACCCAAACGCCTTCGTCCTTGCCGCCGGTTTCGTACTCCATTCCTTTAAAAATCCCAAGCTGCAAAACTCGTTTTATCTTGAATTCGGTGTACCAGCCCCAACGGCCATGCACAAAATAACCACCTTGCAAAACTTCGATTAGGGGGCAATTCATCGAATCAGCATTAATCGACATGATGTAGATGCTTCGATAGTCGTCCTTAAAGGCATCGGGCACTAGACCATTGGAGATACTCGAAAAGAAGTAGGCTCTTTTAAGGTGCTTAAGTTCTTCACCGGAAAGCCCGAAGGTTTCGGCTGTTTCCTTGATTTGCTCAGCTATTAATGCCTCTTTAGATTTCATTAGTTTCGCCGTCGTCTTGATTATCTGATTCATTGTTTTCCCCTAGAAAAAATTCTTTATTCTTATACCAAACGGGCAAGGAAAGTTGTTCTATATTCTGCGTATATCCTGGCCAATTGTTAGAATTTTTGCAGGATTTATAAACTTCCAGGCAGGCGTAAAATTCCTGCTTGCCTGTCTCTAACATTTCTTCGCTAGCTTCGACAAAACGGCAAGCAAAGGGCGCGGTATTTTCAACAAAAATCCATCGGAATTTTTTCATAGGAAGACTAAGGGCCTTGCCTACTTCGATATACATAGCAGCCGAAAAATGATAGCCAAGTTTAGCGATTACTCTCGATAAGTTTTCATTGTCTAAGGATTCCCTAGTCGATTTTAGGTCTATTATCGTATCACCGATAAGCAAGTCATACCGAGCTTTGACAGGGATTCCTTCGATTTCTGCAAAAAGACTAATTTCAGCTTTTTGCCTATCGGCCATAACCTGCCACAAGGGATGGGCAAAAACCGAATTTCTCATAGCTATGCCATTCCTGTAAATCTCATGTTTGACAAGGGGTAGACCCTGGTCTTGGGATTGCTTTTTCATGGCATCCCATTCCCCTTTGGAACCTCCATTTTTTTCCAGCTTAGTCTTATCCGATAGTGGCTGACTTTCGATGATGTATTGATCCATGAGTTTTTTGGGCTCTCCCACTAGTGTATGCACTAGTGAGCCCAAAAGGATGGAATCCCCTTCCATTGTCTGAGGATTTTCTAACGCATACTTAAAATGATATGCAGTACTATTGGCTAGTTTTTTTAGCTTAGTGCTACTGATAGCGGGGTCAGCATGATACTGCTCGTTAGTTACTGACTTATAGATGCCTGTCTTCAATTGTGAGTCTCCTTTTCTTAGACCCGAGTCTTATCAACAAAAATAGTTAGCTGTAAAGCATATTATTTTTCTTGCCTTAAAACATGTGGCGAGTTAAAAGATCTGTCATCATAGGAGACGATGCCCATGGGCCTTGTGTTTATTAACATCAAAAATGACATGCTTAATTTGGCTAGTGCAGCCCTTTTAGCTACAGCCAGCGAAATGACTAAAGATGAGTTTTTTGCGCTTAATCATATCAATTTACCCAGCCCGGATGCTGTCACAATCGCATTAACAGCGATCATGGAAAATATTTTGAATTGCACAGACAAAAATCCTGAGCCGTTCATCAATATATTGAATCAAGTTATTCTTAATATGAAAAGACAAGAAGGGCCAAGGAGATGAAATTGGAATTTTACAGCCTACATGCTGACATGGTGGGGATGACTGCTGATGCTATTATTGCAACGGCCAATCGTTTAGAAAAAAAAGAATTTTTAGCTAAAAAGCAAATGAAGCTGCCGCATCCAGACAATATTGCTGCTGCTCTTGTCGCTGTGCTTTTGGACATAAATGAGAGAGTCAAGCAGCCCGATTTTGGTCCAATATTATATATCCTTGAGACTGCTACGAATTATTTTGATAATAAAGAAGGGCCTAAACGTGGAAACTGATATAAATTATTCTGAAACCAAACTCAAGTATTGTCCATCAACTTTGATGCAAATTAAAGTTCTTTTCCTATGCCTAGCATATGAAAAGCCGTATTCCCAAGCCCCATATCTTATAGATCTTCCTCACCCAGAGGCTACTAAATTCATTGCTGCTTTGCATTTAGTCGCTACAGAGGTCGCGGAATTTATGTCTTTTGATGGGGAAGGGGATAAAGTACACGAGCTATATAAAACCCTATTGGATACTCATATTAAGACGGAGAAAGTAAAGTAACATGATGGAACTAGGTAACATCGTCCAAGTGGTCTTGGAAGATAAAATATACACGGGAAGAATCATAAAGCTCTGTAAGAGCGATTTTGTCCGCGTGCGCTTTTTCAACTCAGATCTTGAGATAATGCGGATAGAAGAATTCAGCGCCTACGATCTAGTCCTTGCGGATGAGAAGCAGATTGCAGAATTTCTGGCAAGGGCGAGAGCGGAAAATATTAGGCGAAATTTAGAGCTAGGTACTAAAAAGAGACACGAGGCAAATAGCAGGCGGTTTGACTGAGTAGATAAGCCTTGACCCGATTCCCAGCCGAGAGCATAACGAAATACCTAGAAAATTCATAAAAATTAAGCCCCTATATCCCGAGATATAGGAGCTCGATCTAAGAAAAAGTTCTAGGAACGGATACCCTGCAAAATACCAATTTTCCGTTGGTCTTTTGCTCACATCTAATGCTTTGACAGGAGCAAGAGAATGATTCAGCCGACTGATAGCAATCCAGCACAATCCAAGCAAGCTAAAAATCATCCTCGTAGACGACTAGACCATTTGACAGACCTATCCGATGGTTTCGACCAATGGGATATGATACCACGCAAATTGACGCGGGCATATATCGACGGAAAATTCCCAGAGTCAAAATTCAGGCTTTTGCTGTGCATGATGTCGCATAGTGGCGGGTTCCATGTAAAACGATCGTACCTCGAAGAAAGGTTTTCTCCGAACACTTTGAGCAAGTACGTGTCAGAGCTTACCAAAGAAGGCTATATCTCTTTAGAATCCATACTGAATACGGCTGGAAGGAGCATAAACCTTTATCATGTACGTCCACTAAGCGATTGGAAGGTGTACTGTCAAAATGTCGATCCTATCGCAAGTGAGGTGCGTAATTATGTCGATCCTATCGCAAGTGAGGCTATCGCAAAGAAGGATCATAAGGATTTCAATCTTAAGGATTTCAATTCTGAATTAGATCCACACACACACACAGCGCCTAAAGGCGTCAATAAGACTGAACAGCCACCAAAGAACAAGGAAAAACCAAAAAACCAAGCCGAAGACCTGGCCGAGAAGTTTGGAAACGAGCTCAACAAGTTCGGGGTCATTATTGATTTGAAGCTGATGGCCATGAATATCGGTCTGGTTTCTCAGAATCTTGGGAAGTCTTGGGAATGGATGGATCAAACCTTTGGCGAAGCCGTAGCCTATTTGTGTGGACGCAGGAACTATGTCGCAATGGACGTAGGACATGATTATTTTAAATGGTGCAAAAACTACCGCGATATCCCAAAACCACAGCCAGGGAATAGCCGGAAGAAAGCAACAGGAAGCGGAACAAGCAAAGTAAGCAAGTTTGACCCACAAGCGGAACTAGCCAAACTTGTGGAGAGTCAAAATGATTAAGACCAATTTTTTCAAGCTGCGCAACATGATACCGAGCCGATCGGCTGAAGAGATGGCGATAGCTATTCGGAATATTGAGCAAGAAGATAGGGAAGCAGCCATTAAAATCATGCGAGTAGGAAACTTGCAGATTCCCCATGTATTGCCCGAAGTAACCCAAGCTGATTTGATCGTAGAATTCGGCACTGATATTTTCTTCAAACGGTGCAAGTGGGCTAGGGAGCAGATTGAGCTTTTTGAGCACTTACGCAAAGCTGAAAGCGGTTATATATATGGCGCAACAAGGTGTGGTAAAACCGTGTTCATGAAAGCTAAAGCTCTTGAGGTGGGTAATAGCGCCAATATTTTTAATAGTACTTTCGTTAAATTCGTAAATTTTGGCAAGCTGGTCAATGATTTGGGCAAGGACAACTGGGCTTATAAAAATTTCATCATTGAAGAATTGAGGCAGGCAACTCACCTTTTCATTGACGATATTGGAACAGAAATGGGAACGACTTGGCATGAGCAGGTCTTGACCGAGCTCCTTGACAACAGGTTGTTCAAACAAGACAAGAACGGCAACAAGAAGACTACTAGCTTTTCGTCGAATAAAAGACCAGACGAGCTCCCATACCATCCAAGGGTTGTCGCTAGAATTTTGGACATGGGCAAGGTGACTCAAGTTTTTGAAACAGACGAACAAAAGCCCAAAACATATTGATAGGTTAAATATGACAGATGAAAGACTACCCGATGGAACTTTAACAATAACGAGGTCTGAATTGGCTGGAACTTTTGACTACGTGGAATGGGATGAGGAAAGTCAGAACAATTGTGATGACATTAAAAAGGCTGTAGAGCATTTGGAGGAACTTATCCTAGAGTATTTAAACCCAAGCAGAGAAGCTAGTCTAGCTATTACAAACCTAGAACAAGTGTTCATGTGGGTAGGCAAAGCAATCAGACGCGATCAAATAGGGAGAGAATAAGTAAATGAGCGACCTTAGCGCACGAATATTTGTGGAAGAAATCGCAGAACTTTGCCACGAAGCAAACAGGGCTTACTGCCAGTGTATGGGAGATTCCTCCCAAGTACCTTGGAAACAAGCTCCACAGTGGCAAAAGGATAGCGCGATAAAAGGCGTCCAGTATCACTTGGATAATCCAAACTCGACTCCAGAGGATTCCCATAACTCATGGCTCAAAGAAAAAGAGGAACAGGGCTGGTGCTATGGTTTGACCAAGGACCCGCTGAACAAGACTCACCCTTGCTATGTCCAGTACGCCTTGCTTCCGATCCAGCAGCGAGCGAAAGACTATATATTTACTGCCATAGTAAAAACGATAGAGAGACAATTTGAAGATGACGCACATTAACAGGCTTTCAATGCAGAACGTCTTAGAGCTTATAAAGCAGCATACAGACGAGGAAATCCTGGCTCACTTTCGTTCCATAAACTACTCTGTACCCGCTACTCAGGACATGATAAAGCG
>Ga0315290_10004244_pt1 | contig 10319 bp, 8 predicted proteins | sample YL17G12_0_MG_FD_203627 | JGI IMG/M metagenome (GOLD analysis project Ga0315290, IMG submission 203627) | Sediment microbial communities from Yellowstone Lake, YNP, Wyoming, USA - YL17G12_0 | ecosystem: Environmental > Aquatic > Freshwater > Lake > Sediment | place: USA: Wyoming | collected...
GAGAGCCAACATGTTCCTGAGCGTCATCTGAAGTCTCCTTCTCGGCTGAACGTCGTGCGAACCTGGCATCGTGCGGGCGCGCACTCTGTTCTCTCTTCCGATTCTCACTCGAAGCGGCGTTCGACAGCAAGCCGCGCGATTCGGTCCGGTCCCGTTTTCGGTCGAGCCGCGGCTAGATACCACGGCGCGACGGCGGTCAACGGGCTCCTGGCCGCATTGTGCGCCGGTCCGCGTGCCCGGTCGCGCCCCACCATTTCTCCAATTGCGGTCCGGCCGATTCGACGCTACCCTTTCACCGATCGCACTGCCGACCAGGAAGATGCTGTTGCTGCCAACATGAATCCGGCGGATATCGGCCAGATTCCCTCCAGCGCACGGACCCAGCGCGCGCTCGATGTGTTCTGGATCTTCGCCGGCGCCAATATCGTCGCCACCACCCTCCAGGTGGGCGCCGCGCTCGCCACCGGCTACAGCTCGACCTCGGCGCTGATCCTCGTCGCGGCCGGCGCCACCGGAGGCTCGCTGCTCGTCGCGTCGCTCTCTGTCCTGGGCCCGCGACTGGGCGTGCCGTCGGTTATCGCGGCGCGCGCGGCGCTGGGCGTTCGGGGCGCGGGACTGGTCGCCGCCCTGCTCTACGTCACCAACTTCGCGTGGATTGCCGTCAACAATGTCATTGCCGCGTCGGTTGGCGCCAGGCTGCTGGGCGGTCCGACGGCGGTGCCGCTGTGGATCGCCGGCCTCGGACTCGTCTCGACCGCCGTGGTCGCGCTCGGTCCGCGTGCGGTGGGCCTGGCCGATCGGATCGCGGTGCCGTTGCTGCTGCTGGTTGGAGGCGCGATGACCTGGGCGGTCATTCAGGCACCACCGCATCTGGCTCCGGTGACATCTCCAGCCGCCCAAGGCCAGCCGTGGTTTCGCGGATTCGACATCGTCGTCGGCTACCAGGTGTCGTGGATTCTGATGTTCGCGGACTACTCCCGCTACACCAGCTCTGAGCGGAAGAGCGCGTGGGCGGTGTTTCTCGGGCTGCTGCTCACCAGTCTCTGGATGATGCCGCTCGGCCTGGCGGCGGCGCGCGTGGCGGGCAATGCCGACCCTGGTGCGATGATGGCGGCCATCGGCCTCGGGTGGGCGGGCGCTGTGTTGATGGTGCTGGCCACGCTCACGACCAACTTCGTGAACATCTACATGTCGGGGCTGGCCTGGAAGAGCCTGGTGCCGCGGATGAGCGCCCAGTGGTCGATATGGTCGATTGGCATCATCGGCACGTTGCTCGGACTGGTCTCCGCGAGTTGGCTGAATCGGTACGCTGACTTCATGGTGGTGCTGGGCGGCGTACTGGTGCCGGTCGGTGGCGTGCTGGTGGCGCATTTCCGGTTCGGCGAGCCGGCGCCGCACGTGCCTGATCTGTACGACGCCCGCGGGCCGTACCGCGGCGTCCTGGTGCCGGGAGTGGCGGCGTGGGCGCTCGGAAGCCTCGCCTACTATCTTGCCAGTTCGTGGGGCGGAACACTGCCGTCGCTCGTGACCGCGATCGTGGCGTACCGGATCCTGGCGCGCCGGCGGTGAGCGGATTCTCTTCCTTCTCGCGTACCCGGCCGGGACGACGATTCCTCCGCGTCCCCGCTCACGCAAGCCGGCAAAGCGCACCTTACCGGACTCGTCGCCGGTCTCACGTTTGCGCTATTCGCGCAGCCCGTCCTGGCCGTCACGGTGCGTTTTGCAGACTGACGCTGTCGGCTTGGTTCGAGGGGCCGCTTCGGAAGTCGTTGTCCCGACCGGTCCAGCTCCTGCTCAGGTTCCGCCCGAACCCCGAATCCCCAATCCCTAACCCCTAATCCCGCCCTCTCACTGCTCTCGGGCCCTCGGATGCGCACGGCGATAGACGTCGATCAGTTGCGCGGCGCTCACGTGCGTGTAGCGTTGCGTGGTCGACAACTGCGCGTGCCCCAGCAGTTCCTGAATTGCACGCAGGTCCGCACCCCGCTCGAGCAGGTGCGTCGCAAACGAATGCCGCAGCGCGTGTGGACTGATGCCATACCGGACACTGCACTGCGACACGTAGAGGCGCACCAGCCGATGCACGCTTCGGCCCGTCAGCCGTCCGCCCCGGGCGTTGAGGAACAGCGGGCTGGCGCCTGCTGAACCCCGCGGCTGCCGTCGAGGCGCGCCCACTCTGGCGGACGATTTCGGCGGCCCTTCTTTTTGCCGCAACGCCTGTTGCTCGATCACCGGGCGATCCTTGAGATACGCCCGCAGCGCGTCGGCCGCGCTCTGGTTGAAGGGGACGATTCGTTCCTTGCTGCCCTTGCCGAGCACGCGTACCAGTCGGCTGCCGAGATTCACGTCATCCAGGTCGAGACCCACCAGTTCGCTCAGCCGCAACCCGGACGCGTAGAACAGCTCGAGCATCGCGCGATCCCGTCGTCCGAGCGGCGACTGCGTGTCCGGCGTTTCGACGAGCGCCGTCATCTCGTCGATCTCGAGGTGCGCCGGCAGCTTGCTCTCGAACTTCGGCGTGGCGACCATCGCACCGGGATCGCCCTCGATCAACCCCTCGCGCCGGAGGTAGCGGGCGAACGCCCGGACCGCCGCCAGTTTCCGGCCGGCGCTCTTGCGCGACCTGTGGGTCCGATAGAGCTCGGCGAGAAACGACCGGATGGCCGCCACGTCGCAATCGGCCGGCTGCTGCTGGCTGCGGGACTTGCCGTTGTGAACGGGAAGGAAGTCGAGAAACTGCGACAGATCGCTCTCGTAGGCGCGCACCGTGTGCGGCGAGGCGCCCCGGTTCAAGCGGAGAAAGTCGAGAAACGACTTGAGGTGATCTTTCATCGGCCGCCGACCCATACACCCAGGTCCGCCAGCGCCCGTTCCGAGATCGCCAGCTTGCGCGCCAGCTTGTTCCGTGGCGGCTTCTGCAGCGGCTCCATGATGCCGAATGTGATGTTGCTCGGCTGGTATCCCGCCGACGTCGCGTGAGACACATAGTATGCCAGCGCGCCCATCGCGGTGGTCCGTGGCGGCGCGGTCGGCTGCTGCCCCTGCGCGAGCGACGCGGCGCTCATCCCGGCGACGAGTCCCGATGCCGCCGATTCGACATAGCCTTCGACGCCTGAGATCTGGCCGGCAAAGAGGAGCGCGGGGCGCGCCCGTGTCTGCCAGGTCTCAGTGAGCACCGTCGGACCGTTGATGTACGTGTTGCGATGCACCATGCCGAGCCTCACGAATTCGGCGCGCTCAAGACCGGGGATGAGCCGCAACACCCGGGTCTGCTCGCTCCACTTGAGCTGCGTCTGGAACCCCACGAGGCTGTAGTGATCGCCGGCGAGGTTGTCCTGACGCAGTTGCACGACGGCGTACGGCAGCCGTCCGGTGCGCGGATCGGGCAAGCCCACCGGCTTCATCGGTCCGAAACGCAGCGTGTCGGGACCCCGGTCGGCCAGCACCTCGATCGGCAGACACCCCTCGAAAAACTGCTTACGGTCGAAGTCATGCACTGTCGCCGATTCAGCGTCGGTCAGCGCGTCGTAGAACGCGCCGTACTCCTCGGCGTTCATCGGGCAGTTGAGGTAGTCACCCTCGCCGCCATCATCAACGCCGCCGCCGATGTCGGGGCGACCGGCGTCGTGTTTCGGGCCGAGGCTTCTCCCCCACCGCGACGCTCTGAAGACCCTGCTCATGTCGATGCTCTCGGCAGAGACAATGGGACTGATCGCGTCAAAGAAGTAGAGGTAGCGCTGCCCGACGAACTCGCGGATGTCGTTCGACAGGGAGCCGGAGGTCAGCGGACCGGTCGCGATGATGACCGGACCGTCATCGCCGCCAGGTGCGGGGACGCGGTCGACTTCCTCGCGGCGCACAGTGATGAGCGGATGCTGTTCGATCACCCTGGTCATCTCGACCGCAAACCGTTCACGATCGACCGCCAGCGCCGCGCCGGCGGGCACGCGCACGGCATCGGCCACGCGCATCACCAGTGAATCGAGGCGCCGCATCTCCTCCTTCAGGAGACCGACGGCGTTGTCGAGTTTGTCGGCGCGGAAGGAGTTGCTGCAGACCAGTTCGGCGAGATTGGCGGTCTGGTGGACCTCGGTCGGCCGGGTGGGCCGCATCTCGTAGAGCGTCACACGCACGCCGCGCCGGGCGATCTGCCACGCGGCCTCGCACCCGGCAAGCCCGCCCCCGACGATTCGAACGTGTGGCATCGCTCCTCGCGGTTAGCCTCGAACCGGCGGAAAGGCGGCTTCCGAAGCGGCCCCTCGAACCGAGCCGACAGCGTCAGTCTGCAAAACACACCGTGACGGCCAGGACGGGCTGCGCGAATAGCGCAAACGTAAGACCGGCGACGAGTCCGGGAAGGTGCGTTTTGCCGGCTTGCGTGAGCGGGGACGCGGAGGAACCGCCATCCCGCCGGCCGTCTGCCCTCTTCCTACTTCTTACTTCTCACTGCTCGCTTCTTGGCCGCGGCAGCCGGGCGGGCGCGGTCACTGCCTCCCCGACCACGGCCCTGCTTCGCCGGCCCCGCCGCCGCGCGGGCGTTGAGCAACTCGACCGCTTCGGCGATCGAGAGAGCCGCCGGGTCGCCACCCTTCGGCAACGAGGCGTTCACCGTGCCGTCGGTGACATACGGGCCGTAGCGGCCGTCCATCAGTTTGATCTCGGCTCCGCCATCCGGGCGATTCCCAAGCGACCTGATCACGGTCTTGGTCTGCGTCCGGCGCCGCGAGACCTTCGGCGCTGCGAGCAACGCCAGGGCTCGCTCCAGCGTGATCGTGAACACATCGTCGCCATCCTCAAGCGAGCGGAACTGGTCGCCGTGCTTCACGTAGGGGCCGAATCGCCCCCGGCTGGCGACAACGATCTCGCCATCACCCGGATGCGCGCCGAGGTCGCGCGGCAGGCTCAGGAGCTGCAATGCCTCAGCCAGCGCGATCGCTGCGTGACTACTGCTGGCAGGAATCGACGCCCGTCTCGGCATCTCGGGCTTCTGACCCTTGACCCGCGGCGGCGTCTCGCCCAGTTGGACGTAGTGCCCGAAGCGCCCGTGCTGCACGGACACCGACAGTCCGGAGACCGGATCCGGGCCCAGCACGCGCGGACCATCGGCCTTGACCTTGAGCAGCGCCAGCGCCTTCTCGATGGTCAGATCGGCTGGCGGCAGCGACTTGGGCAGCGTCGCCGTGTTGCCGGTGCCGCCTTCGCCGCGCTGGAGGAACGGTCCGTACCGGCCGAGGCGCACACGCACGGTCTCTCCGGTGGCCTGGTCCAGCCCGACATCGAGGGTCGGGTAGTCGATCTTCGACTCCTCCCGCCTCACCATCGGCTCGAGCCCGGGATGGCCGCCTTCGCCGTCCCGATAGAACGCCTTGATGAACGACAGCCAGTCGCGTTCGCCGTTGGAGATCTGATCGAGATCCTCTTCCATTTCGGCCGTGAACCCCACATCCACGTAATCGCCGAAGTGACGCCGGAGCAGGTGAATCACCGCGAATGCCGAGAAACTCGGCACCAGGGCCTTGCCCTGGCGGAACATATAGGCGCGGCGGTCGAGCGTCGCGATCGTCGGCGCAAACGTCGAGGGGCGGCCGATGCCGGCCTGCTCGAGTTCCTTGATGAGCGCCGCCTCCGTGTACCTCGCCGGCGGCTGGGTCTCGTGGCCTTTCGGATCGAGACTGGTCAGGCCGACCGCCGCCGCGCCTGTCGCGCCAGCGCGCGCGATCCGATCGCCCTCGGTCATCGTCGGCAGAATCGACTCCTGATCGGCCAGTTCGGCCTCGGGATCGTCGCTGCCTTCGACGTAGGCGCGCCTGAACCCGGCAAACTCGATGGCTTTGCCGCTGGTGGTCAAGGCACACGATTCACCGCCGGGGCCACGCCCCGTGATCTCGACCAGCGTCTTCAAGACGCGCGCGTCCGGCATCTGCGAGGCCATCGTGCGCTTCCAGACGAGTTCGTACACCCGCAGTTCGTCGGCATCGAGCACGCCCGCCAATTGCTGCGGGGCCAGGCGGAAATCGGTGGGCCGGATCGCTTCGTGGGCTTCCTGGGCGTTCTTGACGCGCGTCTGGTAGCGTCGCGGGCCGGTGTAATACTCGTCGCCAAACATCTCGCGGATGACCCGGGCCGCCTCCTTGATCGCCTTGTCGCTGAGCGTCGTGGAATCGGTGCGGTGATACGTGATGAGGCCTTCGATGTCGCCCCCGCCGATCTCGATGCCCTGGAACAGCCGTTGCGCGATCTGCATCGTGCGGTCGGTCGAGAACCCGAGCTTGCGGCTCGCTTCCTGGGTCAACGTGGAGGTCGTAAACGGCGGTGCGGGCCGCTCAAAGCCAGGCTTGGCCTCGACCGAGGTCACGTCCCACGGCAGATGGGCGATGAGCCCATGGGCAAGGCTGCGGGCGCCGGCCTCGTCCAGATGCCGCACGCGTTTGCCTGTAAGCAGCCCGGTGGCCGGGTCGAAGTCCTTCCCGGTCGCCACCCGCTCGTCGCCCACTCGAACCAGCGTCGCGGTAAACTCCCGCCCGCCGGATGTCAGCCGGGCTTCGAGATCCCAGAAGGTGCTGGCCCGAAACGCCCGCCGGGCCTCTTCGCGCTCCACGAGCAGGCGGACGGCCACGCTCTGCACGCGGCCCGCGCTCAAGCCGGTCTGCACCTTCTTCCACAACACCGGCGACAGCGTGTACCCGTACAGGCGATCGAGAATCCGCCGGCTCTCCTGCGCCCTCACGAGGTTCTCGTCCAGACCGTGGTTCGACTCGAGCGCCTCCCGGATCGCTTCTTCGGTGATCTCGTGGAACGCGATACGGCGAACCGGGACCTTGGGCTTGAGAATCTCCTTCAGGTGCCAGCTGATGGATTCGCCCTCACGGTCGGGGTCGGTCGCCAGTATCAGCTCCGACGCGTCCTTCAACGCCGCCTTGAGCACCGCCACCTGTTTCTTCTTGCTGGCGGGAACGACGTAGTACGGCGTGAAGTCGCCATCCGTGTCGACCCCCATGCGGCCCCAGGACTTGTCACGGATTTCGGCCGGCACTTCCGATGCCCGTTCCGGCAGGTCCCTCACATGCCCGTAACTGGCCTCGATACGAAATTTGTTGCCCAAGAACCGTGCCAGCGTTTTCGCTTTGGCCGGCGACTCAACGATCACCAGTGGCTTCGCCATTGAACTCCTGCAAATAGTCCAGTTTTCCGTTACCTTAGCACGTTCGAGCCGGGCTTCACGAATCGGCCCCCGCCCGCCCTGCAGATCCAGCCGGCCAGTTCCAGTTCGGCCAGCCGGCCGAGCGCCCTGCCAGGATCCAGGCCTGTTTCGGCGCAAAGCGCATCGAGGAGGTACGCTTCTCCTTCGACCATCACACGCAGTAACGGGTCGTTGGCCGGGTGAGAGAGCCGCGCCACCGGGTCGTCGGCCGTGAGGATCTCGAGGCGCAGTTCCTCCAGCACGTCGCTCACCGCTTCCACTATGCGGGCGCCGTCCTTGAGCAGCGCGTGCGCGCCCCTGTTGCGGCCGCTCAGCACTCCGCCTGGCACGGCCATCACCGGACGATTCTGGTCGAGCGCGCACCTGGCGGTGATGAGCGATCCGCTGTCGGCGGCGGCCTCGACCACGACGACGCCCAGGCTCAGGCCGCTGATGATCCGGTTGCGCCGCGGAAAATGCCACGCCCGCGGCGGCGCACCCGGCGGCAGTTCGCTCACCAGGGCGCCCGACTGACTGATGCGCTCGGCCAATTGGGCGTGTTCGGGTGGATAGACGATGTCGGCGCCGCAGCCCAGCACGGCGATGGTGCGGCCGCCCGCGTGGAGGGCGCCGCGGTGGGCCGCTGAATCGACACCGCGAGCCATGCCGCTGACCACGACCAGACCGGCGCGCGCCAGCCCATCCCCGAGCTGGAACCCGACGTCGAGCGAGAGCGGCGTGGCGGTTCGCGAGCCGACGATGGCGACGGTCAGATCGGTCGGCCTGACCTCTCCTCGGGTCCACAACACCACTGGCGCGTCGGGAATCGCCGCGAGGCTGGCCGGGTAGCTCTCCCCGCCACGGATCAACGGCTGCAGCCCGTGCGCGACGCCATCGGCCAGCGCCATATCGGCCCGCTCCAGGAGCCGCTCGCGCGCTCCATTTAGAGAGCTCACGCCGGCGATGTCGAGCGCCTGTTCAAGATCGTAGACAGCCGAGGTTCCGGCGGGAACCCGTGGGGTCTCGGTCCAGAGCAGTGACAGCGCGACGATCTCCCTGAGGCTTGCCATTCGCGGTGCGCTGATGCGAAGACCATACCACCGCCCGGGCGGCGCTGCCGGGCTGCTTGCGCCCCACCAGATCGGGGGATATAGTGGCTGTAGATTCGCTTGTCTCTATCGTGCACGTGAGAGGTGGCGCCCGTGGTGTCTATGACCCGATTGAAGAAATCGCTCACATTGGCCTTCGCGGCCGTGGCAGTTTCTGCAACCGTCGCGTCGGCCGCCGACCGCAAGGAGGCCAGGTCCCAGGTCGAGTTTGGCATCAAGGTCGCCGAGCAGGGCCTGTGGAAAGAAGCCATCTACCGGTGGGAGCGCGCCGCGGAGCTCGACCCGACGTATGCTGCGGCGTTCAACAACCTCGCTGTCGCGTATGAGACCGAGGGCCTGATGGACAAAGCCAAGAAGGCGTACGAGCGCGCGCTCGAACTGGACCCGAAGAACGTCTATATCAGGCAGAACTTCGACTTGTTCAAGGAAATCAACGATCGTGCGAATCGCCAACCGTCTCGCTAGCGCGGCGTTCGTCCTGGCGGCCAGTGCGTGCACTACGACGTTCGAGGTGCCGGTCGAAACGCCGATCAAGCCGAAGCTCGATGTCGCCGCGTTCTCGCGCGTGCTGGTCGCCGGCTTCGTCGCCGGAGGCACCGAGGACGTGGACGCGAACCTGGAGACCGTGCGCCTCCTGCGCAACCAGCTCAAGAACAAGTCGCGTCTGAAAATCATCGACGCCGACGTGCTGCCCCTGAGGGAAATGGCGGCGAAGATTCATCCGGCCAGCCAATCGGATCCGGCCAACCCGGCCCTTGCCGTCGATCTGCCGAAAATCATCAAGGAAGACCGGGACCTGCAGGCCTTCGAGCCGCTGTTCGCCAACGTGGCGTACTGGAAGAAGATCGGCGAAGAGTTCCAGTCGCCGCTCATCGTCACCGGCACCGTGATGTTCGCGCCGCAGGCGGCAACCGGGTATGTGCAGCGCGAACAGGAGATCTACGACACGTTCGGCCGCCGCCAGGTCGTCCCGATCCGCACGTACATGGAGCGCAAGGGCTTCATCCTGAAGCCGAAGTTCATCTTCATCGACGGGCGCACGGGTGCGGTGCTGTACACCGAAACGTTCCGTGAGGAGGTGCTCTATAGCGCCGAGCAGAGCAACCCGGCCCTGTCGACCTACTTCGAACTGATGGACCGGCTCGTTCCGGCATTCCTGTCGACGCTGAGCAGCCAGTCCATCAGGGGAACCCGAACGTTGCTCAAGTAGGCGCGAGCACTTCTTGACACCCCTGGTCTGGTTCACCGCGCGGCGTCGTACCGCCGGGACGACGGTTCCTCCGCGTCCCCGCTCACGCAAGTCGGCAAAACGAGCCTTGCCGGGACATGTCGCCGACCTGACGGTCGCGCTATTCGCGCCCCCTGTCTTGGCCCTCACGGCACGTTTTGCAGACTGCCGCTGTCGGCTTGGTTCGAGGGGCCGCTTCGGAAGCCGCCCTCCCGCCGACCCAGCCGCCGCGTCGCCGGCGTCCCTCTAATCCCGAAACCCGAACCCCGAGTTGGCGCCGTGCTGGCGCGGCGCGCCCGATTTCTGGTAGTATCAATGTTTGCGCCGCTGCCGCCGGAGCCTTCCGGGGAGTGCGAGGCGTCGATATCAGCGAGGGGTGACGCGTGTACGCGATCGTTCAGAATGGCGGACATCAGGTCAGAATGGAGCCCGGGACGGTCGTGACCATCGACAGGATGGCCAGCGGCAAGGGCGCCGAAGTGACCTTTGAGCAGGTGCTGTACGTCTCGAAGGACGGCGGCGAAGTGGTGGCAGGTGCGCCCTACGTGGTCGGCGCCAAGGTGGTTGGCGTGGTCGAGGACGAGACCCGCGGGCCGAAGATCCGGGTGTTCAAGATGAAGCGCCGCAAGCAGGAGCGCCGGACCCTCGGGTTCCGAGCGGATCAGACTCGCGTGCGCATCACCAGCATCGAGATGTAGGCGGGTGCAGGGGCACGGCATGCCGTGCCCTTGCGGCGAGCGACACGCACCGAGTCGACGGGTAGTCAGGACGATCAGAGATGGCACACAAAAATGGGCAGGGC
>Ga0315290_10004248_pt1 | contig 10313 bp, 7 predicted proteins | sample YL17G12_0_MG_FD_203627 | JGI IMG/M metagenome (GOLD analysis project Ga0315290, IMG submission 203627) | Sediment microbial communities from Yellowstone Lake, YNP, Wyoming, USA - YL17G12_0 | ecosystem: Environmental > Aquatic > Freshwater > Lake > Sediment | place: USA: Wyoming | collected...
GGTGTTCGGAAACGGAGAGGTCAAGGTCCGTGGAATCGCCCTGCGCCGCTCCGACACCCCGGCGGTCGTCGCCGCGCTCCAACGGGGCCTCCTCGACCGGATGGCGAAGGCGGGCTCGCTCCGGGAATTGCGGGCGATGCTGCCGGAGCTGCGCGAGGTCGAGGACGCCGCCGTTTCCGAACTTCGAGGCGGGCGCATCCCCGTCGAGGGGCTGGCGATCGCGCGGCGCCTGTCGAAGGCCCCGGAACGGTACGTCGCCAACACGGCCGCCGCCGCCGCGACCAGGGAGCTGTGCGGTCGCGGCGTGACCCTGCGGCCGGGGTCGAAGATCCGCTATCTCCTGGCAGACGGGAGCGGCCGCGCCATGGGGTTCCTCGACGGGACCGAGACGCCGGACGTGCCGCGGTACGAGGAGATGCTGCGCGAAGCCGCGGACGAGCTGATGGGAATCGTCGCCTGCTCCCGGTGAGGGATCAGTCCAGCGCCTTGTCGAGGAACATCTGCTTGTCCACCTCCGACCACACCTTCCTGTAGAGCTCCTCGACCTGGCGCGGGTAGTAGATGCCGTCGAAGCGCAGCTTCACCTTGGTCTGCCGGGGGCTCTGCTTCACCATGGAAAGCGTCAGCCCCGCCCCGCCTTGGCGCTCCATCATGGCGCCCATATCGAAGTCGAACTGTCCCTTCTGGAGCACCGAAGGCGGGTATCCCTTCGCCTGCGCGTACTGGGCGAGGGCTTCCTTGCGCAGCCCCTCCTGCTGCTCGGGCGGCAGCTGCGGGAGGGACGACGTGATGTATCCCGAGGCCCGCTCCATGTTGTTGACGCGGCAGCCGAGGGAGGCGAGGGTGGTGATCATCGAATCGAACACGCGGTCGAACCCCTTGTCGAACACCCGGTCGCCGACCGCCATCGCCATCTTCTCGCGCTGCGCGTGCCAGGCCGGGAGATCCGGATTCTTCATCATCTCCTGCTGGAACTGCTGCTTGGCCATCATGCCGCTCACCATGTCGTTGCCCGCGTTCTGCTGCGTCATCAGCCCTCCGGCCGGGTTCGGCGTCGAGCCGAACATCCCCGCGCCGGAGCAACCCGATACGATTGCGGCAACGGCCACGACGATCCATCCCATCCGCGTTTTCATGGGAGGGGCCCCTTAAAACTGGCTGGATCGGACGGAATAGTCCTTCACCGTCTTGTCCGCGTTGAACTTGACAATCACGGTCAGGGAGCGGAACGAGGACGCGGTCGAGGAGGCCGATCCGCTCTGGCCGCCGCCGGCGGAGGCGCCGCCCTGCCCCTGGCCGAAGGAAACCCCAAGGTTGGCCGCCGCCTGCCAGTTCTGGCTTTTGCTGGCGACATCCGTCTGGCTGACCGAACGTTCATAGAGCCAGGTTTCCACCCCGTCGGCGTCCACGGTCGAGATGTTGGGTCCGCCGAACCACTGGATGAGATCCATCTGGGTGGTTTTTCCCTTGACGACGGCCGAGGTAACGGTGCCGTAGGAGAGGGCGCTCCCGCCGCTTTGGGCGGCAGGGGCCGAGACGGCCTGCGTGGCGGGCGTCACGGGTGCGGAACCGGGTTGGATTTGCGGGGCGGACATGCAGGCGGGAAGGAGGAACGCGGCGGCCGCGAGCGTGAGCCAGCGGGAAACGTGGACGTGGGGGTTCATCGGTGGGGCTCCTTTTCCTTTGGCACAAATTTAAAACATCATTTCAGTATTTTCACCTACGGTCAATCCGATTCCACTTTTTTCGTCATCGTACGAAGGGAAACATCGTTTCCGCGACAGGAAAAACCGGCTGATCGAGGGGCCGTGTCCCTGCGGATGCATCCTCCCGCGCTCCGAGCGCAAGACGAAGCGGATCTTCGACAACCGCCCCGTCTGACCCGGCTGGGAGGTTAGCCGAAGCAAGTTGGACAATATTGCGCCAATCGGCAGAACAGCATTGTCCCCCACTGCCATTCTGACTTACAATCTCCGCAATGCCGACATTCGCCGAATACTTGGAAAAGTGGCTCAGGCAGTCCACGGTACAGGGATTGACCAATCCTTTGGTCAAGATGCCGGTGAAGCGATTTCGGTTTTTACAGCTGGATGAGTTCGGTTCTCTCGCAAATGGTGGCTCGCTGATTATTGGCACGATGTCTGATCCGATCGCTCGTAATCTCCACAAGAATTATCAGACACGCATTCGTGAGCGTGGTGAGCACTGTGCATTCGTTTGCTCTGGTTCGGTAGAAATGATTGTTGCTGGTGCGACGGATGGAAAGCAGCGCAAGCAGCTTTTCCCGGTTTGTCTCAAGCGAGCCTCGTTTCAAATCAGCGGTGACAGAATCAAGGCGGTCGTTGCTGAAGATGAAACTTGGCAATTTAATCCTGTGTTGAAAGCGCATCTTCTTGGGTTGGCAATTCCACCAGTCCCAACGTCAGTCGCGGACAATCCTGTTCAATCAACGAATTGGGTAATAGCGCAATTGGGGAATCGCGCATCGCAGGTGACAAGCGACAGCTACGTGGGCCTTTTCAGCAGCCAGCAGATGGTCGTTCAAAACCGCTTGACTGACCCGCCGTTGAGGCAAGCTTTGGCAAAGAATCCGGTTGTCCAGTCGAAGATTGCCGGAGGGAAAATTGAGGCAGTTGATCTTGGGGAAATCACTGACGACGGTTTAGAGGAGCTTGGGCTTACGTTACCCTGCGATGATAGTCAATTGCGCGTCGTCCAACTTTCGCACGGCGGGCACTGTCTGCAAGTTGAAGGGCCTCCCGGCACTGGCAAATCGCAGACCATCGCCAACATCATCAGCAACGCACTTTACCACAAACGTAATGTGTTATTGGTCTGCGACAAGAGAGCTGCAATCGTTCAAGTTGAAGAACGCCTGTCGAATGTCGGGCTTAAACCGGCGATGCTGAATCTTCACGACGAGGATTTGGACAAGCGAGAGTTTCTGAAACAAGCAACGGACAAATTTCCCGCTTGGCAGAATGCACGCGTTTATCCGTTCACTCAATTGAAGGAATCGCGGCAGACACTCAACGAGCGCGTGCGGTTTTCTCGCGGGATTGCTCACCCGTCTTTGCAGGTCACGAAGCGCGAGGCACTGTCTGGGTTGATTCAGTTGCGGAAACAATTGAAGAATGTGCCGAACATTCCAATTGCCAACTGGCGGTCGCTTTCCAAGGAACGGTTCACAAAATTGCTCGGCTGTTTAGGTGAATGGCCCGAACTTGCCGTCGTGTTGACGGAAAATGACAACATCTGGAACAACGTCCGCGTAGAAGCGTTCGATGACAATCCAAACGCTCCAAACGAACTGCAAAGCACCATCCAACAAATCCTGACACAGCTTAAATCGCTACAAGAATTGGGAGAGTGGACGGCCACTGTTGGAATTGAGTTTCCTCTGAATTCAGACGCGAACGTAGCGGATATGCTCGCACTCGTAATGGCTGTATTAAACAAACCGACTTGTCATCCTAAACTGATTGGAAACTCGGAAGTTAGTTTGTCGGAACTTGAGCATCTGAATTCGCAATGGATACGCCGAGAAAAGTTGATCGCTGCTCGTCACCCAGTTTTCCTTTCAGAGAAATATTCGGAGGCCGCAGAAAAAACGGCTCTCGGTGTTGTGGAACGAACGGCAGTGGAATTGCTTGCCGCTGAAAACGCAACGACTTGGAACGATCTTTCGGGGCGAGATAATTATCACACGGACAGGCACAACGAAATTGAAGCGAGCCAGAAAGCATACCGCCGCCTCTGCGAACAAATCGGATTGGTTTATTCGCCTCTGCTAACGGTCAGGCGCGCACAGTTACAGTCTGTTTTATCGTTGGCATATTTTGGCGCAACAGTTCCTCGTAGTTGGTGGAAATCTGATACCACGCCTGTTCTGACGGTTGCCGGTTGGAAAGCCCACTTCCAAGCGTGCGCCTCTCATGTCAAGAAATCTCCATTACCGATGCATTTCATCGCGTTGGAGCGCGTAGCGACAACTCACTGGAAGCACGTCGAAGCGAAGGCGGAACATGGATTCAATCTCGTCAGTTATTGCGTGAATTTCGTCAATGACCGCAAATGCAAGTATGCGCTCCGCCAAGTATTTCCTGCTATTCCCGCGCGTGGATTCAAGCAATGGCAAGAAGTTACGTTACATGCGGTCGCAGCTTTACGCACAGTCAACTCGCTCCGATCAGCAGCAGAGACGCACGTCGTTTTGAAGCAGTTGACTTCGGCATATCTCGCTGTGGCTCACGAAGACTCAGATCACACTAATAATTATCTTTCCCGTGAAGAAGTTCAGGCTCTTGAAAAAGTTGCTGTCATTGTGGAACAAATGCGCGATAGGAATGACTTGTTTGAAGTTGGCGGCGTTCACTGGCAGACGTTTTGGGAATCCACAAACACACATATGCTGGCGAACGCACAAGCCGCGCTATCAGAATTGGACACCTTGGTTGCGCCAGAGGGACTGCAATCAGAAAACCTCGAAGACGCGCAAAAATTCTACAAAGAGTCTCAGCAGCGGATTCGAAAATTTCTGCAAGATTACGAACAACAAGGAGGGGAACGCACCAACTCCGTGATGGCTGCGTTTGCCGCTCAAAGAGATTTTGCCGATTGCCAGCAAAAGCTAGTTCCGCTCATGAAGTATCTGGAATTACAGAACGAGAGTCAGCCGGATTGGGAATGGCTGCGCGAAGTCATCGTGTGGCGGGATTTGTTTGAGCGACTGCGTGGGCAGCAAAAACTAGATATTGACAGCGGGCTTTGGGCGAAGGTACGCGGCCGTCTGGAAATGCACCAAACCGTCATCAAGGAGACACGGGAAGAACTCGACAGTCTCTTTGAAGATCCTCGCGGTGGAATTGCTGACTACACCTCGCTCGTGGCGCGAGTGGATGAAATTATGAATGAATTGCCGCGCCGCTCGTTATGGCTGGAAAAGAAACGATGGCAGGGAAAAATCTCGGCATTTCCAGAAATCAAATCTCTCTGGGCAAAGATTCTCGACAGTTCGGTGAAACCTACGCAAGGGCAACGGCTCTTTTGTTTCAACTTGCTTCGCCTGTGTGACCCGGTTGCGAAACCGCACGGAGCCGAATTTAGACAGACGCTCATAAACTTCGTTGAGCATGATGAAAAACTAGCCTTGTGGGTGATTGACCATCTCAAGGCAAATATGCGGCAATCAATGGATGTTGCGTCAATAAAATTTCCCGCCAGCGAATCTAGGTTGCGAACATTGAGTGGAATGCAGCGGATTCGCGGCACGGTTCGCGAGTTGGCTAACGCGCATCTGGATTATCTGCTTGCGGCCAAACCTTGTTGGCTGATGAGTCCAACGTCTCTTGCCAACCTTATTGACTCGAAGATTTTTGAAGAACATGGCATTCCATTCGACTTGGTAATCTTCGACGAAGCCTCGCAGATTCGAGTGTTGGACGGCCTGCTCTCCATGTCGTTCGGCAAGCAAGTCATTATTGTCGGCGACAAAAACCAACTTCCGCCAACTGATTTTTTCGCTGGTTTCGCCAGCCCTGAAGCAGATCCGGAAGATTTTGGCATAAGCGAAAGTCTGCTCGAAGAATTCGGCGGCGTGTTTGAGGAAGACAAAACACAAGTGATGTTGATGTCTCACTACCGGAGCGAAACACCTGACCTTATTGGCTTTTCCAACGATTGGTTCTACGACAGAAAGCTGGAAATGTTTCCGCCAGCGCACATCAGCGGGATCGGTCGGCGACTGGTTTATCTCCCTAACGCAATTTACTCGGAATCCGGTCAGCGCAACAACCCGACGGAAGCTGCAGAAGTTGTGAGGCTCGTTGAGTTGCACGTCCGCGAACATCCCGGCAAATCCCTAGGCGTCGTAACGATGAACATCCCCCAGATGGAACTGATTGACGAGCAACTCCTCTCCGTTTCAGAGCAAGCTCGCGCCTTCTGTTCCGACGAATCAAAATTCTTCCTGCGAAATCTGGAAACCGTGCAAGGCGATGAAATGGATCGAATTATTTTGAGCCTGACATACGGGAAAAATGCCAGCGGACAATTCAATGCCTCTGTGCTTGGACCGCTGAACAAAAGCGGAGGCGAGCGACGGCTGAATGTGGCTATCACACGTTCACGAAGCGGACTGATTATTGTCTCATCGATGAAGGTTGCCGATTTGGAAGCGACCAGCGCGCAAAGTCGTGGTTTCCGGTGTTTGAAAGATTTTCTTGCAGAGCTGGAAAATACCGAGCAGGCCCGAACGTTCGGAATTGGCAGTAAAAGATTTGAGCGCAAAAACGATGGTGTTTCAAACATCGTATATTGTGAATCGCCATTTGAAGAACAAGTCGTAGAATTTTTGGAGAACGAGGGCTACGACATCGAATGCCAATACGGTGCTGGTAAATTCCGGCTCGACATTATTATCAAAGAGCGCGGCAAAAATATTCTCGCCATCGAATGCGACGGTGCCGCATATCATAGTTCTCTCGTTGCAAGAACGCGTGACCGCGCAAGGCAACGAGTCTTGGAGAAACTTGGTTGGCGATTCCATCGTGTCTGGAGCACTAATTGGTGGAATTATGAGCAACAGGAGAAGGAAGGCATCGTCGCCGCAATAAACGCCGCGCGCGGTTGAATCTCCTGGCGTAAACTGGCCCGCCACTTTCAAATCAGAAGAAATGAAGATGACAAACGGACAGCAGATGACCCGCGAATGGGAGGCGAAGCATCCGAGGGATTGACCTTCAATCCACCTTCCGTAAAACCTCCAATGCAGGGAGTGAACATATGGCCGATTTCTCTGATGCAAAGGTCGCTTTTGACGCACTAAAACTTGGATTAGGATTATTCAGGGACGCCATCGGACTCGCTAGAGACGTGCAATCTTCCCTCCCCGAGGGAGAGAAGAAAAAGGCCATCACTGAAAGTCTCGCGAGAGCTGATGTGTCGAGCAGAACGGCAGAGGCGCAGATCGCACAATCATTCGGATACAATCTTTGCAAATGCACTTTCCCTCCCCAGATAATGCTCTCCGTCGGGATTAGATTTGAAAAATCCTCCGGGATGGACTTGGAACACTTCCAGTGTGCGAGTTGTAAAAAAGAATCAACCTGATTTAACCTTATGAACTTTTCGCGAGGGAAATGAAGAATGATGGGTAAGTGGAAGATGCGCATCGTCGGACGCGCCTCCAGAGAAAATGTAGGCTTTGTGGGTATGGTCACCCTCGGCAAAGGACCTACCACCGATAAGGTGGTCATGCGTCTTAGAGGAAGCGATACTCGCGACCTCTACGGTTTTGAAATTGAAAATAAGCAACTAGAGGTTCCGGTTAACGTACAGGATAGGGTCTGGGTCTATCGCAACACTATTGTACAAGTTGACTCTCCAAACGACCCGAATCCTGATGAACTTGCACTTCGGATCAAACATTTGGTCCTGAAACAGGACAAAGGCATATCGAAGATCAAGCGCGAGGTAGAGGCTCTTGAGAATACTGGGCGTGTTTCCTCACCTCGGCGTGAACGGATTCCAGATGATGTGCGGATGTTCGTATGGCAGAGGGACGAGGGTCGTTGCTTCAAATGTGGGGCTCGAGAGCGACTTGAGTTTGACCATATTATTCCTGTTGTCGAGGGTGGGAGTAATACTGCTCGCAATATCCAACTGCTATGCGAAATATGTAATAGGCAGAAAGGCAAATGCATCTGAAGGTCCGCAGTCCTGATCAATTGTAAATGAGCGGTGCACATCCGGAAGGGGAGCGGCCCAAGAGCCGCGCCGTCGTCCTGCCGTGCCTTCACCATCACGTCAGAGCGATGAATGCTAATTGAAGGGGGAGCTTCCTCGCCCTTACGTCTCTCTCTCGTGGACAAATCAAGTCGGTGTGGGACCCAGAATAAACCGCGCCCGTTCTTTCCTGAGCATTTCGAATGGTGTCATACACTTGATGCGAAGCCCGATACAGACATTGGGAATCTTTATCTTCTTCGTTGAATTGGACGCGAGTTCGTGGGTTACCACCGTGTGCCCGTGGGCGAGCGCGTAAGCCACAAGGTAATAATCAGCGACCTGAAGGAACGTGTTCACTGCGGCAGATTCGTAGCCTTGTGTCGTCGTCCAAACACTGACATTGCTGAGAGCTGGTAATATTGCCGGGTCAGGCTCGAGGAAGAAGCCGGGCCCGCGCTTTGCGGCCCAGCCCGCAAGCGAATCGCCACCAGCATTGATTTCATCGCCGATTTTTTCGATGCTGAAAACCAATCGCCCTCTATTCTTCTGGATGAGCCAGTCCCAGAATGCCGGACAATAATCGAGGCCATAGTAGAGGTTTTTCGCCTGAATAAACACGTTGGCGTCGAGTAGATACGCCATCAAATCAGTCCTAAGCTGTGCCCGAGATCACGGAAGGTCGCGAGCTTTGAGAACCCGAGCAGATGGAAGGCATCGCGGTGAAGCGTCCGCCCCTCAAGTGTACTGACGACGAGCGCACGGGCGAACCGCTTGCTGACCCGTGCAGCTTGAGTCAAGTAGAAGTCTCCTCCGCTGCTCTTCGGCATAGCACGCAGTCGCTCCATTTCCTCCCGATAAACCTCCCATAACTGCGACTGAGTGATACCGTCAGCGTCGCGGATTCGGCGCAGGATAACCAACGTACTCACCTTGAAATATCGTGCGAGCCGATCAACCTCTTCCCGCAAATTGGAGCTTTGCCTGTACTCACCTCGCAGGACAGCGAGCGGCACAAGCAGCTCCGCAGCAACCTGATTGCACCAGACCTCGACATCGTGCGATGGCGAGGTAGCCGGGCCAACGTCGGAAAGGGCGGATTGGCCGAGCCAAACATGTGCAAGTTCGTGCGCCAGCGTGAACATCTGGGCAGCCTTAGTGTCCGCACCGTTGATGAATACAAGTGGTGCAAGGTCATCGGATAGGGTGAAACCGCGAAACTCTTCCGGATCGAGCTTGCGATAATTGTTATTGCCGACGACGCCGCTTACCATCACCAGCACGCCCAGAACATCCGCCTTTGCGATAAAATTGCGAAGGGCATCGGTCCAGGTCGGTGTCTTGCGTCGCTCCTCGACGTTGAATCCAAGCGCGGTCCGGATCTCTGCCGCGGTCACCTCGATGTCGCTCTTAAGATTGGCGGAGCCAACGACCTGAAGCGGCTCCTCGCCCTCGGACCGCGCGAACTCCCGATACCATTCCTGCCGTTGCTGACAGATGTAGATGGTGTCGAGTAGGTCCGGACTCGGGTGTCCAATATGCTCGTTTCCGATCGTGCGGAAATCTGGAATTGGAACGCGCTCGATGGGAGGTTCCTGAAGAAAGAGGTAGCCAACAGGCGTGTGCGTGGTCTTGGCGAAGCGCTCGATCTGCCTAAATGTCGGAGTCGCCTCGCCACGCTCCCAGGCTGGTAGTTTCGGAAACCGTTGGGCCAGCACATCGAGGGCAAAACCTGCTCTCTGGCGGGCCCAGTGCAGCAACTCCGGTTTCACCGCTACACGCATCGTTGTGATATCTCCTCCTCTTGTTCACATTCTGCCACAATAGCTACTTTGGGGCACGCCTCACCTTTTCGGGGAGTTCTCACTCGATCCATCCGGTGTCGAGAAGATGTCTGTGTTAATCCCAGTGACAACCCAAGACACGAAAAATGGCTATTTTGCTAATAAAATCAATACGCATATTGTCGACGAGTACAACAACACCGCGATTGCCATTTAATCGCCATGTTACTTTCCCTTCGGTTCCGCCACCTCGCTTGCCCCGGCCTTGTACCCCCGCTTCGCCTTCTCCACACGCGGCAATTTTTCGACCAGGGCAGCCAGATCCGCCGCGATTCGGGCGAGGTCTGTCAGAAAGGGATGAGGATGGTTAGGAGGTTGGCCTCCTTACGCTCCGGCGGGGGGACCCCCACTCCCGTACGAATTGCGCTCCCTGGGGTACCCCCGGGACAAATCACGCTTCCGGGGGCAGTTCGGGCTCCACGCCGGCACCGGCGAAGCGGGCGGCGATCTCGCGAAACTCCTCGTGAACTTCGAGGAAGGCGTCCACCACGTCGGGGTCGAAGTACGTCCCCCGTTTTTCGCTCATGGTGCGGACCGCCTCCTCGTGGGTGAGCGCCGGCTTGTAGACGCGGGGGGAGATGATCGCGTCGTAGGCGTCGGCCACCGCCATCAGGCGCCCCGGCAGGGGGATCGCTTCCTCCCTCAGGCCGTTCGGATACCCCGTTCCGTCCCACCGCTCGTGGTGGTTGAGGACGAGATCGTCCGCGATCTGGAAAAAGGCGTCTTCCCCCATCATCCGTTTCG
>Ga0315290_10004250_pt1 | contig 10311 bp, 10 predicted proteins | sample YL17G12_0_MG_FD_203627 | JGI IMG/M metagenome (GOLD analysis project Ga0315290, IMG submission 203627) | Sediment microbial communities from Yellowstone Lake, YNP, Wyoming, USA - YL17G12_0 | ecosystem: Environmental > Aquatic > Freshwater > Lake > Sediment | place: USA: Wyoming | collected...
TATGACAGAGGGAACTAAGGCTACAATAACACTAGGATGCTCAAAAAGGCTGTCCAGCAAGGCCGCAACGAGCGAAGAGGCGAGGCGTACGCTTCGGTACGTTGAGCCTCTGAGCGATGTGAGAACGCCGCTGGCGGACTTTTTCAGCATCCTGCTGAATCGATGCCATAGCGCGGTGCTGCGATACCTTCGCTTCGACATTGCGGGCAGCGGCTTGGGCTCGTTAGACGCCTGCGGTCGCGAAAAACAAAATCGCAATCCTGACAGCGTGCCGGGTCCAGGATGAACTTCCTTGTCTTGTCGCGCGCGATGGTCTTCACGACGTGGGTCAGATGTTCCTCGACCTGTCGCTCGGGAATGCCCAGCATTTGTGCCAACTGGTAAGACGAGAGCCTGGTGCCCGTGATCAAGTCGATGATCCGTTGACGCGGCGTCCGATCGGGAGGCAACATGACACAATATCGTAGGGCATCGTGTGAGAAAAACCAAGTTCAATGTAGCCTGAGTTGAACGGCGTTGGTGCCTCTGTCAGGATACAGACAGCATGCACGCTCATCAAAATCCTCATCAGGACGAACTTACCGAACTCGCGTTGAAACGCGTTGTCGCTTCTGGCGCCGAGTACGGCGATATCCGGATCCTCGACAGCAGAACCCAGACCATTCGAGGTGAAGACCGCCGGATCGCGTCTATTCGAGAAACGCAGGACAGAGGGTTTGGGATCCGCGTCCTCTATCACGGCGCCTGGGGCTTTGCCGCCAGTTCGGTGCTGTCGCTGGAAGAGGTCCCGCGTGTAGCTGAGTTGGCGATTGAGATTGCCAAAGGCTCCGCGTCTGTCGCGAGTGAAAAGGTAAAACTTGCCGATGAGCCGATCCATCGAGACCGGGTCGTCACCGCGCAGCGGATCGATCCCTTTGCCGTCGCGCTCGAAAGAAAAACTGCGCTGCTACTGGAGACGATGGAATATGTCCATCGGCAGCATGGCATTGTGCGGAGCAGCGCGAGCCTGTGGGCCCGTCAGGACCGCAAACTCTTTGTGTCAACCGAAGGGTCGCGTCTGGAGTTCGACCTCCTTGCCCTGAGCGGAGATTTCGATGCCACGGCGGTCCATGACGGGCGCTTCGCTTCGCGGAGCTTCAATACGCCACATCTTCGGATGGGCTATGAATTGATCGAGGATGCGAATTTCCTGGCCGAGGCTCCCCGCATCGCGTCTCAGGCCGTCGAAAAAGTGAAGGCACCCACCACCGAGCCGGGCCTGTACGATCTCATCCTCGATCCGGAACATCTGTCGCTCACGATGCATGAATCCTGCGGCCATCCGAGCGAGCTTGACCGCGCGCTCGGGTACGAGGCCAACTATGCCGGCACCAGCTTTCTCACAACCGACAAACGAGGAACCTTTCGATACGGCTCTCCACACGTAAGTCTCGTGGCCGACAATTGTGAACCGGAGACCCTCGCCGCGACCGGTTACGATGACGATGGCGTCGCCTGCCAGCAATGGGACATCGTGCGCGATGGGGTCTTCGTCGGCTACTGTACCAATCGCGAAGTTGCTCCGAATATCGGGGAGAGTCGCTCGCGCGGGTCCAATCGGGCAGATAGCTGGGGCAGTGTTCCGATCGTCCGCATCGCGAACATCGGCCTTGAACCGGGCGCTGCCACCCTCGACGAGCTGCTCGCCGATGTAAGGCGGGGCATCTACATCGAGGGCCACGGGTCCTTCAGCATCGATCAACGACGGTATAACTTTCAGTTCGGTGGGGATGCATTCTGGATGATCGAGAATGGCAAACGCACCCACATGGTTCGTGATGTCGTCTACCATGGGATTACGCCGGAGTTCTGGGGCAGCTGCGACGGAGTCGCGGATCGGTCGCACCGCCGTCGGTACGGATTTATCACATGCGGCAAGGGTCAGCCTGCCCAGTCCGGCTGGATGACCCACGCGGCCTCCCATGCGCGGTTCCGCAACGTCAACGTCATCAGTGGGCAGGCCGGATCATGAGTGCGACCGGTCACAAGACCTGGCCGAAGCTGACGAGCCGGGACGAGTTCCGGTTTCTCGCGGACCTGGTCCTGAAACATTCGACCGGCGACCACACGCTTGTTTCGTTGCACGATCAGCATAGCGGAACGACGCGGTTTGCGAACAATCAGGTTGTCCAGAACGTCGATACGAGGCGCGGGTCTTTACATGTGACGGTGGCGTTCGGGCAGCGTCATGGCACCGCCGGCACAACGGACTTTACCGCGGGGGCGGTGCAAGAGACGGTGGCCAGAGCTGTGCAGATCGCGCATCTGTCGCCGGACGATCCGGAATATCTCCCGCCGGTAGAGCCACAGCAATATGTGACGATTCCTACAACGCGAGCTGAAACTGTCGTGGCCGGCCCGGCCCGTCGGTTGGAATATGCAAACGAGGCGATCGGGCAATGCCGGATGGAAAATCTTGGAGCAGCCGGCATTGTGTCCTCGTCGGCGGCGACAGTCGGAGTGGCCGCGAGTACGGGACTCTTTGCCCATGAAGAACGGACCGATGCACGATTCAGCCTCACGGTTCAGGCTGGCGAGGCGACTGGTTGGGGCGCCGGGGCCCATCGGTCCATCGATCATCTGAGGGTCCAGGAGCGGACGCTCACCGCGATCGATAAGGCCAAACGAGGCCTGGAGGTGCGCGAGCTGCCGCCGGGGCGCTATACAGTGATTCTTGAGCCGGCTGCCGTTGCGGGGCTGTGGTCTTCGCTGCTCTGGACGCTCGATGCGAAGTCTTACGAGAAAGGCACGAGTGCCTTCTCGGGCAAGTTGGGCCAGCCGATCGTCGACAAGCGACTGACGCTCCGTAATCTGCCGGCACACGAGGATCTTTTGGGCATTGGGTTCACCTCTGACGGGTTGCCGACCGTGGCGTCCGACTGGATTTCAGAGGGGCGGCTCACACAGCTTGCGTACGATCGGTTCACCGCGAAGAGGCGAGGGATTGATACAATTCCCACACTTGACGCCCCCTGCCTCTCAGGGGGAGGGTCGTCCTTGCCGACGCTACAGGAATTAATCAAGGGAACAGCGCGCGCCATACTCGTGACGAACTTCTGGTACATCCGGACGGTCAATCCAACCGATCTCACCCTGACCGGTATGACGAGAGACGGCACGTTTCTCGTCGAGAATGGAGCGATAGTGTCGGCCGTGAAGAACTTTCGGTTTCACGAGAGCCCTCTGCGAGTCTTCAACCGGATTGAGGCCTTCACCAGTCCCACTGAAGCGATCACGTCCGAAACCGGCAAGCTGCTCGTGCCGGCAATGACGCTGCGCGACTTCAACTTTTCCAGCGTCACCCGATTCTGAGGTTTGCCCGCTGTGAGCGGACAAGAAAGGTGGCGGACATGGTGTGGATGACAAAGTGGTGTCAGATGGCAGTGCTGGGAGCGAGCCTGTTGGGCGCCGGCTGCAACATCGCAGGAACTTCGAAGCAAGAGAATCTTGGGCAGGGGATCGTGCGGGGGACGTTGGGAGCCCAATCGACCGGCGAGATGCGGCTTGCTATGCCGACCAATGTCTTATCTCTGCCAGGACAGGTGACGGCGGTCGAGGGTGGGGCCTACGTGCTTCAGGATGTCAGTGGCGTCGAACATCGCATAGCGCATGACGAAAATACCCGAATCGATCGACCGGCCCATGTCGGAGATCGGATCGAAGCCTTCGTGGATGACAGGGGCCGCGCCGTCCTTATTCGGAATATTGATCACGACGGACGAGTGCGGTAGACCTAGCAGGATGCTGAAAATGTCCGCAAGCGGGACGAAGGTTTAGGCTAAGGCTGAGATACAGAGAGTCTGATCTTCGCTCAACCTTGACCTCAACCTCAGCCTGCCGGACTTGTTGCGGGTTTAGCGGAGTAACGGGCTTATGTGGGTTAGGGGAGAATTGATGTTCGCGACGCTCTTGGTTGCAGGTATAGCCTGTTGGCTTGGAATGGTTTCACTGGCGGAAGCTGCGCCTACCGACCAGACTGATGCTCCGCCGCTCTTCGACAATCTGGGCTCCCTTCACCATCCCATTACCACCACATCGGAACAGGCCCAACGGTTTTTCGATCAGGGGCTCCGACTTGTCTACGCCTTCAACCACGAAGAAGCGATCAGATCGTTTGAGGCTGCGGCCCAACTCGATTCTCAGGCGGCCATGCCCTATTGGGGAATTGCGCTGGCCCTCGGCCCCAATATCAATAGTGAGATGGAAAAAAAAGACGAACGTCGTGCCATCGAGATGGTTCAGAAGGCTCATCGGCTGGCAGGCCACATCACCCCTGTGGAGCAGGCCTACATCGAGGCGTTGGTCACACGGTATGTGGGCCGGAAGGGGGTCAAGCGCAAGGGACTCGATGAGGCCTATGCGAAGGCTATGCGATCGGTAGCACAGCGGTTTCCCGAAGATGCCGATGCGGCCACGCTGTTTGCGGAAGCGCTGATGGATCTGCGGCCTTGGGATTTCTGGAAACCGGATGGGCGACCGCAGCCTGGCACCGAGGAGATCGTCGCCACGCTCGAGGCCGTGCTCGTGAAGAATCCCGATCACCCAGGGGCCTGCCATTTTTACCTGCATGCGGTCGAGGCGTCATTGCAACCGGAACGAGCATTGCCCTGTGCGGATAGGCTACCAGGCCTGATGCCGGGCGCCGGCCACCTCGTTCATATGCCCGCCCACATTTACATGCGGGTTGGGAAGTACCACGAGGCAGTGGAAAGGAATCAGCAGGCAGCCCATGTCGATGAGCAGTACTTCGCCAGTCAACACCCAACCGGCGAGTACGCTGATGGTTATTACCGGCACAATCTCCACTTTCTCTGGGCGTCCTTGGCGATGGAGGGTCGCAATGTCGAAGCCATGAAAGCGGCTCGTGACGTGGCGGCGACGATTACCGTGGAGGAAGCCGGCAAAGATCGTTCGAAAGAGTTTTACCTCCCGACGCCAATCTTTTCGATGATTCGGTTCGGCCGATGGGAGGAGTTGCTCAAGGAACCTGTACCGCCCAAGGGATTGCGTTTGATGGACGGGATGTGGAGGCTGGGACGAGGACTCGCCCTTGTTGCGACCGGCCGACTTCCCGGGGCTGAGGGTGAACATGTCGTTCTTGCCGGCCTCACTAAGCAGATCCGCCGGGATCTCACGACGGAAGAAAAGACCCAGCGGGCGCTTCTCAAGATTGCGGAGCGGATCCTGTCAGGAGAGATTGCTGCCCGCCGTCAGCGGTATGATGACGCGATCAGGCTGTTTGAGGAGGCGATTAAGATGGAAGAGGCGCTTCCCTACTCGGAACCGCCGCTCTGGCCATTATCCGTTCGGCATCATCTTGGGGCTGTGCTCTTGCTGGCTGATCGCCCGTCTGAAGCGGAAGCGGTCTATCATGCGGATCTTCTGCGCCATCCGGACAATGGATGGGCGCTGACTGGATTGATTCAGAGCCTTCGGGCGCAACAAAAGGATGATCAGGCAGCTGAGGCTGAAGATCGTTTCAAGAAAGCCTGGGCCCATGCCGACTTCATTCCAGCTGATTCTCGAATGTGAAGCGTGAGCGAGACAAGCAAGACATGCGCGACACGAAGTTCGAAGTTCTTGGTTCGAAGTTCCGAAAACCTCGAACTTCGGACCTCGAACTCCCCTCGTCTCGCCCGGGAAGTGTAAGGCTTCACAAAGCTATTCGACTGAGTCTGTAAGGAGGGCCGTTTCATGAGAAGACAAATCACCCGATCGGTTCTTACCGTGGCCGTTCTCCTCATTGGAGCGTGGAACGTGCAATCGACCAGCCTGGCTGCAGCGGGTGCGACGTCGGGCAAGGCCTACTTCGCTGGGGGCTGTTTCTGGTGCATGGAAGAAGTCTTCGAGAAGGTTGAGGGGGTGTTGTCTGCGACCTCGGGCTATATGGGGGGGACGGTTTCCAATCCGACCTATGAAGAGGTGTCCGCTGGACGAACAGGCCATACGGAATCGGTCGAAGTGGTCTATGATCCGGCCAAAGTGAGCTACCCAAAGCTCCTAGAGGCTTTTTGGCGCAATGTTGATCCGATCACACCGAATGCACAGTTCTGCGACCATGGCAATCAGTATCGCTCCGCCATTTTCTTTCAGACCGAGGATGAGAAACGCGCATCGGATAGCTCTAAACAGGTGATCGAGCAATCGAGACGATTTAAAGAGCCGATTGTCACCCAGATTGTGATGGCCCCGCAGTTCTATCCAGCCGAGGAGTATCACCAAGACTTCTACAAGAAGAATCCCATCCGCTACAAACTCTACAAATACAATTGTGGTCGCGCCCAGCGGCTGGAAGAGTTGTGGGGAAAGCCATAATATAAGCCGCGCGTCCTGCTTCTATTGCCCTGACACTTCGCAAGAGTCAGGCGACAAATCCTCTGTCCTCAGTGTATATTCCCAATCCCAGTAACTTGTGCCGACTTCGTTGTCCAGTGAGGCGCGGTCTGTGAAACGTCCGATCCGACAATCGACCAGAAAACCAGTGATCGGTGTCATGGGTCCGGCCAAGGCCGGGACCAGAGAATTGGCCGACGCCAAAACCTTGGGAGAACTCATCGCACGTCAAGGGTGGGTGGTGTTGACAGGAGGGCGCGCGAGCGGCGTGATGGACTCGGCCAGTGAGGGGGCGAAGTCGGTGCCCGGCAGCTTGACCATCGGGATTCTCCCGGATGGCAAGACACTGGTGTCCCGTTATGTGGATGTGGCGATTATCACGGACCTGGGCCAGGCGCGCAACAACGTGAACGTTATGTCCAGCGACGTCATCGTGGCCTGTGGGCTCGGCGGTACCGGGACGGTTTCAGAAGTTGCCTTAGCATTGAAGGCAAAGAAGACCGTGATATTGTTGGGAGCTGACAAGGCCGGGGTTGGCCTGTTCAAAAATCTCGCGCCGCATCTTGTCCATGCTGCTGCCTCGCCTGAAGAAGCGGTGAAGCTGATCGGCGATCTGCTGTAGCAGGATGCTGAAATAGTCCGCCAGCTATCTTGTTCATTTGGTCTATTCGGTCTCTCTGGTTTGTTTGGTTGAGCCAAACTAACCGGATAGATCGTATGATCCCTATCAACCCTTCTCGTCCGATTCTGCGTAGCTGTTCCCGGCTCACTCGTCGATAATTTCAGAAAAGTCTTCACCCCTGAAAGAACTGTGCCACCCGTGGGGGGCAACAGTTCCCAAACGTCCACTCTGTGCAGATCGCACCACAGCGCGGTATAAGGCATAGCAGCCGTTTCCCCTGTCCTATCCGCACGTTAGCGGAGAACCATCTCGGCATGGATCTTGAGGCTTTTCAGGCTTCTTATGAAGGCTGTTTTGCGCACAGGCATCCAACCGCACACAATGGCTATCGACAACGGGAGGCGCAGACCACTCCATTTACGCTTGCTGCGCATTTCTTGTGCGCTGGCGCTGTTGTGTCTGCTGGTCGCTGCTGTCCCTACGCCAACGAGGCCCGACTACGACAGCGTCTACCCTCGGTATTCTAACCAGGAAATCCATCGGGCCATCAAATGGTACGCCAAGAAATATCGTCTCGACCCTGCGCTGCTACGCGCTGTCATCAAGACCGAATCCGGATTTCGCCAGCATGCTGTATCCCGCAGAGGCGCGGTCGGCTTGATGCAACTCACACCGGCTACCGCGACCACATTGCGTGTGCAGGATGTCTATGACCCGATCCAGAACATACGCGGAGGCGCGAAGCAGCTGCGGCACCTACTGAACCTTTACCAAGGCGAACTTCCCTTGGCCCTGGCGGCCTATAACGCCGGGGTCCACCGGGTCAAAGGCCACAAGGTTCCGCGCATTCGAGAAACCCGTGCCTACGTCAGGAGAGTGCTGCAGTACTACGAGGTGTTTCGTTCTCACCCGCAACCTTCGCTCAAGAATAAGAACAAATAGGGACGGGCGGTATACCATGCCGCCTGCACTTGGATAAGAGACATTGCCTGACACTCCCGGTGGAGAGATCAAGCACACTCGCCTCGCCCTCGAAGTCTTCCTTCCAAAAAGAATAGACGGCAAGCCTGAGCCGGCGGTCTTGACGTTCCGCTATCGCGACCTCATGGTCAGAGATTGAAACTCGGCTATCGCATCGGAACCGGCTTCTTTCACGGTCTGACTAGAAGAGGGCTTGACCTGTATGGAATTGGTCTGCGACAAGAGAGAAACTTTGATCGAGGAGGAGTGCGACGATGAAACGGCACATCAACCAACGAATGGCCGGATTGGCCCATTCGGAGATTCGAGCGATGACCCAGGCCTGTATCGAGGCGAAGGGCCTCAACATGGCGCAAGGGGTCTGTGATACGCCTGCTCCACCGACAGTGCTTCGAGCTGCGGCGCAGGCGATGGAGCAGGGGAAGAATGTCTATTCGCGATTCGATGGATTGCCCGAACTACGGCAGGCGATCGCCAAGAAGCTCGCGCAGTACAACGGCATCGTGGCTGATCCGGAAACGGACGTGACAGTCAGTGCGGGAGCTACCGGGGCCTTTCATTGCGCCTGCCTGGCGCTGCTCGATCCCGGCGACGAGGTTGTCCTCTTCGAGCCCTACTATCAGTATCACATCAGCGCGCTGCTCGCGGTTGAGGCGGTTCCGGTGGCGGTGAAGATGCGAGCCCCCGATTGGAAATTTTCCGGAACCGATATCGAGCGCGTCATCACGCCTCGAACCAGGGCGATCATCGTGAATTCGCCCAGCAATCCTTCAGGAAAAGTATTCAGCCAGCAAGAACTGGAGAACATTGCGGCGATCGCGCAACAGCATGATCTATTCGTGTTTACCGATGAAATCTACGAATACTTTCTCTATGACGGGCGTACCCATGTGAGCCTTGCAACTTTGCCTGGTATGGCCGACCGCACGATTACCCTCGGCGGCTACTCCAAGACTTTTAGCATCACCGGCTGGCGCATCGGCTACAGTGTCGCTGCAGCGCGGTGGGCTCAGGCGATCGGCGCCATGAACGATCTGCTCTATGTCTGTGCTCCGACGCCGTTGCAGGCTGGGGTGGCGGTAGGGATCCAGGAACTCCCGGACTCGTTCTATCGCGACTTGGCGCGCGACTATCAACGGAAACGCGATCGGTTCTGTCAGGCCTTGGCGAAGGCCGGTCTGGCGCCGTCGATTCCGCAAGGCGCATACTATGTGCTGGCCGATACGTCGCGTCTGCCCGGCACAACGGGAAAAGCGCGGGCGATGTTTCTCCTCGAGACGATTGGCTTAGCCGGCGTGCCGGGGGAAGCCTTCTTCTCCGGGCCTGAGGGGAAACAGTTCATTCGATTCAGCTATGCGAAAATCGATTCCGATATCGACGACGCTTGCCGGCGGCTTGCGCGGCTTGGGTAGGAGCGGGCCTCAAGTCTTCTGCCACGCCTCCAAATCGCTCGATCGCTTGTGCGCCTGTTCGCCAAATGGTAAATAGGGAGAAATGACGGGGAATCTCATGGAAGGACGTAAACATACCCGTTTCGCGGTGCAGCTCCCCGTGTCGTTCAGTGGAGACCAGCTTTCTGACGGGGGCACTATCTTAAATGTGTCTGCGGAAGGTTGTGCCATCACGTCGGACACAGTCGCCGGCGTTGGAGTCTATCTGCGATTGACAATGCAACTCCGAGAACGAGAGGAACCGACCCTGATCGATCTGGCCGCAGTCCGGTGGGCTTCTGCGACGAGGTTCGGTGTTGAGTTTATCAAGATTCGTCCTGAAGAGAGGGAGCGGCTGAAGCCGTTTGTCAGCGCGCTGGAATCAACGAGCTGAATGAGGCATAGGCAATGAGACTCAAGTAGCTATCTCATGGCGACGGTCCGGACTTGCTCATACGTGGTCAGGCCGGCGAGTATTTTTTGAATTCCATCCTGCACGAGCGTCACCATCCCTTCCTTCTCAGCCAGGCGTTGAATCTCTGTCGTTTTGGCGCGGTTCTGGATCAGGTGTCGCAGTTTATCTGACCCACATAGGAGTTCGTGCAAGGCGACCCGACCCTTGAGGCCTGTCTGGCCGCAGGTATCGCATCCACGCCCTCGATAGAGCTGAAAGTCCTCGCGATAGCCCACTCCGAGCGTATCCCAGGCCTGTTTCCCGTACCAATGAGCCAGTCTGTCGTACTCTTGTGTTGTTGGGTGGTACGGCTCTTTACAATTGACACAAATCCGCTTGCAGAGGCGTTTGGCGATCACCCCTTGCATGGCATCGGCGAAATTGAAGGAGTCGCATCCCAGATCGAGGAGGCGGACCACAGTCTCGATCGCCCCGTTCGTGTGCAATGTGCT
>Ga0315290_10004252_pt1 | contig 10307 bp, 12 predicted proteins | sample YL17G12_0_MG_FD_203627 | JGI IMG/M metagenome (GOLD analysis project Ga0315290, IMG submission 203627) | Sediment microbial communities from Yellowstone Lake, YNP, Wyoming, USA - YL17G12_0 | ecosystem: Environmental > Aquatic > Freshwater > Lake > Sediment | place: USA: Wyoming | collected...
ACATGGGCAATGCCATTGTGGATATAACAGAAGGGAATCCACTTTCAGAGTATGCATTTGTATTTTCAACAGGCAGCAAAATTGATTCGCTTGGTCTGAATGGCAGCGTGCTTGAAGCTTTCGATAAGGTTCCGCCAAAGCTTGCTCTCGCTATGCTTTACGATGGTGCCGCCGATTCCCTGCCGTATCTGAGCCGACCGCTCTATGTGGCAAGGGTGAACGATACTTCAGGAATTTTCAGGTTTCTGAACCTGAGGGAAGGCTATTTTAAATTGATTGTACTTCAGGATCAGAATGGCAACTTCCTTTATGATAAGGGAGAAGCCATTGCATTTGCAGATTCATTGATCCAGGCACATCGTGTTATTATCCCAAAGATGGACAGCCTCGGAAAGACGATTCATACAATAGAAGAGGAAATTTTTAAAAATCCTGCCTTAGCCATGTTTCGCGAAAGCGATTCCGTACAACGAATCCTGAGAGCAGCAATGGTGGCGCAAAACCAATTGCAACTATCGGTTAGGTTTCCAGTAAAGACACCGAAACTGAATAAGTTTGTTGCAGACACCTTAGGGACCTGGTACGTGAGTGAAACCAATGCCACGCGCGACACACTGAATTTCTGGTTAAAAAATATTCATTCCGATTCGCTCCATTTTATTGTAAGTGATGGCATCAGAGCATTGGATACGCTGAATATCGCGCTCGCTTTCAAAACCAAGGAAGCAAATAAAGCAGCACGCGACGGGATTAAACAGAAACTGAGAATAAAGACAAATGTTTCACGGCAAGGTAACTTCCCTTTGCATACCCAACTTATTCTTGTTTCGGATAATCCGCTCAAAGAAGCAGATTTTTCATCTTTTAAACTGGTGGAAGACACCATCGCGCTTCGGCCAAAGGTTCAATTTTTGGATAGTCTGAACCGCCGGATCATTTTTAAAAATCCCCTGTTGGAAGCTACACAATATCAATTGATTATCCCCGATTCGGTTTTTGAAGATATTTATGGTCTGGCTAATGATTCTATTTCGGTGAGCTTTAAGACCCGGGCTTTAGCGGAATATGGAAGCCTGACGCTCAAGTTGCACCTTCAGATGCCCAGGCATTATATTATTCAGCTATTGACAGATGCCGGAAAGGTTCTGAAGGAGAACCTGATGCATGAAGAGGGTAAAATATCATATCCCTTTTTACTGCCAGGAAAGTATAAGATAAAAGCCATCCTGGACAGCAACCGGAATGGGGAATGGGATACCGGCAATTACCTCAGGCATATTCAACCCGAACAAATCATCATTTTCCCGAAAGTTCTTGATCTTAGGGCCAATTGGGATCAAGAGGAAGATTGGCAGTTATAAACAGCCAATCTTTCAACTTTCATGAAGATACCAGGGTAAGCAAAGAAAATTCAAAGCTGCTATTCCGCACTATTGCACCTGTTAATACAGGTAATAATCTCTGTAAGGGTGGCACTCTTCAGCGAATAATGAATTTGCTTGCCATCGCGCTTTGATGAAAGTATACCTTTACTCTTTAAAATATTAAGGTGATGCGATGCAGCAGCCTGTTCTATTTTAAGGTATTCGTATATTTGAGTTACGTTCATTTTCTTTTCGTTATTCAGCAGGTCGATAATGGCGATACGCATTGGGTGAGCCATTGCTCTCAGTTTGCTGGCAGCAGCTTCTAGCTTAACGATGTCTAATTCAAGTTCAGTCATTTTGATGATTTTTTTGCAAATATATGAAATCAATATGATATAAACGTAAATATGTATATTTATATGATCAGTTATCGAAAAGTGAGGTGAACTTGAAGGTATTGCCGTCAAACATGCCTTTATCACTGAGTTTCAGTGCAGGGATTACCAATAGCGCCATAAAGGAAAGTGTCATATAGGGCGCCGTCAGTGAACTCCCGAGTGAATTGGCCAATTCATTAATTTCTTCGTACCTGCGTGCAACCTCATATCCATCACTATCGGACATTAATCCAGCCACCGGCAAAGGCAACAGGCTGATTTTATCACCATCAGCTAAAGCGATGCCTCCCTTTGCGGCTACAAGCAGGTTTGCGGCTGTTGCGATATCTTTGTCCGACGTGCCTACCGCAATAATATTGTGGCTATCGTGCGCCACTGTTGACGCTATTGCCCCACGTTTCAAGCCAAATCCAAGCACAAAATCAACAGCAGGAGAACTTGGTGCATACCGGTTCATTACCATCATTTTCAGGATATCACGATCCGGATCACTTTGCACACAACCATCTGTTATCAGTGGTTTTAGGTAAATCGCTTCTGTGATCAATTGACCATCCTGGGCTTTTTGTACTTTAATATTTCCTGAAGAGGCTTTAACCCGGAGGTCAGCTTCCGTAACCGGTCTTGCCAGAAATTTATTCGGTCTTGTTTCAACTACGCCTTCAATAAGGGTTCGGCCGTTTTCGGCAACTTTAAGTCCACGGATATAAGTGGCTTTAATGTTGAAATCAGAAAAGTTGTCGGTTTCAATAAAATCGGCATCATCGCCGGGACGGAGCAGACCAACAGGAATATTGTAATGCTTTACAGGATTCAATGTGCAGGCACGAATGATTTGAAGTGGATCGTATCCTTTGGCGATGGCACGTTTTATGAGTAAGTTGATATGTCCGTGAACAAGGTCGTCGGGATGTTTGTCGTCGGAGCAAAACATTATTTTAGTAGCATGATCATTCAATAGCGGAAGGAGTGCATCGAAATTTCGTGCAGCACTGCCTTCTCTTATCAGCACCTTCATTCCCCATTTAATTTTATCTAGCGCTTCTTCCAGCGTAAAACATTCGTGGTCAGTGGTTATTCCTGACTGGGCATACAGGCGTGCATTTTCTCCTGCAACTCCTGGCGCATGGCCATCCACAGGTTTCCCGGATTTATGCGCTGCTGCCAGCTTAGCCATCACTTCGGGGTTCTTTGCTATTACTCCGGGGAAATTCATCATCTCCGAAAGATACCAGATGTCGGGTTGGGCCAAAAGTGCCACAGTGTCGGCTACATCCAGGCTTGCACCAGAGGTTTCGAAAGGAGTGGCAGGTACGCAGGATGGAGCTCCGAAGAAAAATTTAAATGGTGATTTCTTACCGTTGGCTATCATAAAGTTAACACCTCTGATGCCTAACACATTGGCAATTTCGTGAGGATCGGATACAGTGGCTACCGTGCCATGAACCACAGCCAGTCTTGCAAATTCAGATGGCAGTAGCATTGAACTTTCGATATGAACGTGTGCATCAATAAGGCCGGGCAGAATATATTGTTCCTCAGGAACAGGCCCGGCTTCTAAGGATGCAATTTTGCCGCCATTTACATGCACAGTGCCTTTAAACACGCACAGGTTAATCACATCCACGATATTACCGGAAACAGAAAATGATCCTTTAGCTGCCATAATTTGATGTGATTATTCGATAACATATAATTCATCTATCCCAAAATAACTAAACCGGGTGGTTGAACAAAAAACAGGGCTCATTTCGAATGGAAAGGCTGCAAGTTGGGCATGTGCTTTTTCATAATCTGTGGTTAATGCAATTTCAGAGGACGAGCTCATCATACCCGAATATCAGATTTATTGTTTTGGAAGAAAAATAGGCCCTAAGTTCGTTAAGCGTTCCGGTCCAGGTGACCAGCAGGAAATCTCCGCCCCAGGCGCCTATCGATTTAATTTCTCTTTCAAAATCGTTGAAACGTTCTTCCTTAACCGGTTTTAAATGCAGAAACCTGCTGATGATCCTTTCGTGCTTCATCATGCATGCTTCAAATTCGGTAAGTGTGGATGCCTGCGTCATAGCCACTGCAACAGCTGACAGGGATGCTATTTCTGAAGGTTTTGGTTTGCTCAGTCTGCGATAGAATTCGATGCCAGTATCGGAGTCTTTTTTTAGTCCGGTATACACAAAATATAATTGATTGCGAAATGAAGGGAGGAAAGCTACCGGTTCAATTCTTTGGGTTGATTCCAATCGCTGATAGAACAATGGTCCGCTGGCGCGGGCACTGGCAATATCGTATCCTGAGCCACCTGAAGTTTTGAAGAAGAGCGCGAAAGAATCTACATTGGCCCATGAGGCAATATTTGCAATATATGTAGCGCTGCTGCCAAATCCCCATAAACGGCTAAATTCGAGATGGTTGTTCACCTTAACGCCGCCGGCCATCATAAAATCAGGGTTTAACTGGCGGGCTTTAGTCAATATCATACTAAGCTTCTCAGCTCTGTAAAGATCGTTACTGCTTAAAACTTCAAAATGAACAGCAGAAAGATTGGCTTCGAACCAAAGGAGATTATGTTCGTCATAAGCTTTCCAATGAATCGTACGGTCATTGGAAGGAGTAACCTCCATAAGTTGTCCCTTGTTCAAAGTTAAGGTTAATGCCAGGGCACCATCAAGAACCATGTATTCCCCTGATAGCAGAAGCTTTCCGCGCGCGTAAAACCGGGATGTCTCCATTGCTGCAATTACTGAAGTTGACGTTGCAAGCGAAGTTCCGAGAGGAATTTGCTGACTGAACTGTACGATACTTTTTCGTGTTTGGAAAGCTTTGAAAATCCTGCTATTATTCGTTTATCTTTCATTTTTAATATCTCCTGATAGCTACCGGCCCTTCATAACGATCATCCTGATTATGCATACAAAGATAATCACTTACTGCACTTCCAACCTAATTTTGCGAATGATCTGGCGTATTGGTTGCGGTCGCTAAAAAAAAATTATATTTGTAAGAACAGTCAGACTAAATAACGTTTAATGTTTTGGCTATTTTAATTAAACATGCGCTACTTCACCGCTGACCTTATTGTACCTGTGACCTCGCCTCCACTGAAGGACGGAATTATTGCCGTGCATGAGGATGGCCGGATAAGCGGGCTGTTTCGTGAAGGAGAAGCTCCTGTTGATCAGTCCGAAATAGAACAGTTGCGTGGAATTTTATGCCCTGGCTTTGTGAACACCCATTGTCACCTCGAACTTTCATATTTGCGGGGACGAATTGCTCCAGGCTCTCATCTGGATGGTTTTATCAGCCTGGTGCAAAAGGAAAAAGTTAGTGCGAAGCACCCGGAAGAAATCCAAACGGCTATCATCACGGCTGAACAGGAAATGTTGGACGAAGGAATTATGGCAAGTGGTGACATTGCAAACAGTGCAGATTCCTTCATGGCAAAGGAGAAGCAGCATATGATCTACCACACTTTTATAGAAGTATTTGGTTCGGATCCTGCCCGGGCGAAAAAAATCTTTGGCAAAGCTCATCAGCTTTATAAACAAGCAATGGCTATGGGTCTGGCAGCATCTGTTGTTCCGCATTCCCCATATTCGGTTTCGATAAAGCTTTTTGAGCTTATAGGCGCATTCGCAGATAAAACCGCTGGCGTGATGAGCATTCACCATCAGGAAAGTGAGGATGAAAACCAGTATTTTGAATCGGGCGACGGACCGGTATCAGAAAGGCTGAGAAGGCTGGGTGTGAATACCGTAGCTTTTAATCCTCCTGGAAGAAGGCCGTTGCAAGCTGTTGGATCATATTTGCCGGACAATAATCCGGTTTTGCTGGTGCACAATACTGTTTCCAAGCCTGAAGATATTGCCTTTGCCATGAACCGGTTTGCTAAATTATGGTGGTGCCTGTGCCCTAATTCAAACCTTTTTATAACAGGGCAATTACCTGATGTTACAGCTTTGAGGAGCGCCGGGGCTATTATTACATTGGGCACTGATAGCCTGGCTTCCAATTACAGGCTTTCTATTCTGGAAGAAATGAAGACTATATCAGGAAAGTTCCGTGATGTCGGTATCGAAGAACTTATTTGCTGGGGCACATTAAATGGAGCAGCAGCGCTGGGATTGGCAGATACCTTGGGTAGTTTCGGGCCGGGAAAGCGCCCTGGCATAGTGCTTATTGAGCAGAAAGTGGACGAGAATGTTGTTTTAGCAATGGATAGTACCGGGAGGAGGATTCTTTAGTAACGGGTTTTGGATTGCCTGTTTTTACCTGATGTCATTGGCTCTGTCAGGACTGCTGGGCGCACAGGTTATTGTTTCCGTTGATACCACTAAGATTTTCATCCTTTGTGCGATACAACCTGGCTTCTTTTTTATCTAAAGGAAATCATTTCTCATCTACCAAACATCTTCCTTCTTCTGAATGCCCGGTTGCATTCCTTTTTTCAGACTTTCGATCAGTTCCTTCACTTGTTTGTCCAACTGGGCGATGTATAAGTCGTAATTCGGGTTATAGGCTTTGTCGGTTTTATCGAGCCAGCGCTCGACGGGGAACCTGGACGATTGCTTCAGGCTCATATCAGTGATCTTGTATCTGTAGCGTCCATCTTTCAAATCGAGGCGAAGGGTGTACACTACAATGCCTGCATCCACAATATTCCCGTTGTTGTCGGTACGATCGAGATCAAAGCGATGAAAAATTTCGATGAGACCGCTTTCGGGGTTGCGCACTTTGGTTACTTCGGCAGGATTCTTATAATTGACGTTAATCCATTCGATGGCGCGGTTGAACAATTCTTTTTTTAATCCATCCACTGTCAGTACTTCCTGGTAAGTAATCAGTTTGGTTTCGGGGTTCACAGGCATCACCGGGATCGTTTCCTGAGCAATCAAAGCACCCGGAAGTCCAAGAATTGCTGTCATAAATAAGGTGCGTATGCTTTTAAAATGCGCTGCTTTCATAAATTAAGCTTAGTATTTGTTTGGAAAGTGAAATTATAGCAAAGGTCGGGCCAATTATTTGGGTTCTCTCTTTTCCCTCACGATGATGTAGATATCCTCGCTATCCTTTTTCATCATATATTTTTCACGTGCATAACGCTCCATGCTTGCTGTATCGGTAGTGAGGTCGTGCAAGGCAACACTGTCTTTTTGAGCCTGATCGATGTAAAATTTCTTCTCCGTTTTCAAATCATTCAGCACTTTATGCGTCCTGAATTGCGACACCAGGTTATTACGATCGAAAAACGCCAGCCAAATTATAAATGCCAGCCCTGTAAGCAGGTATTTGTTTTTGAGGATGGGGGGAATTTTGCTCAGTATATCAGAGGTTTTCATCCTGACAAAAATACGATAAATGTGTTATAATTTGAGAGTTTGATATCGTTAAAAGTTTTGAAAGATTGAACAGACTCTCAGGAAATCATTCTCTAAGTAATCCAAACGTCCTTCCTTACAATCCGATCTTATCAGCAATAGACGCCATGGCCGCGATAGACAAAGCAGCAAATTCGTCGAGACTAAGGTCGATCTTCTCACATTCCATGATGCTCTCTCGCCTTACGGATGCCGCAAAGGCTTTCTCTTTCATGCGCTTGGTCACGGATTTGGATTTTACTGAAGCCACTTTCCGGTCGGGATAAACCATTGCAGTGGCTGTTATAAGTCCGGTGATGGTTTCGCCTGCTGCCAAAGCATGCTGAAAAAGGGTAGAACGTTTCAGGCCAGTTGCTTCTTCGTTGTGCATTCGGATGGCATCAACAATATCTTCATCCAGCCCCATTTCGCTCAGCATCTTAGCACCAACAAGGGCATGTGTATAAGGATCGGCATTGGTCATTTCCACATCAATATCGTGCAGCAGGCCGGCAAGACCCCATTTTTCAACGTCCTGCCCAAAGCGAAGGGCCAGTGCGCGCAAAACGGCTTCCGAAGCGAGGCTATGGGCGAGCATGCGGTCGTTTTTGATGTGGGTTTTGAGGAGGGCAAGGGCGTCGGGTCGCGGGAGTAACATTTGATATAATGATTTAAGGGATAACAGAAAACTAATCAGGTCTAACTTTTGAATTAGAGAAAATGATTTAAGAACAAGGATTAACGATTTTAGATTTAGGATGTTTACTTACTTCTAAAATCATCATTCGTTAATCGATATTCGTATTTCAAAAAGTTCATTAGTTATGCACATCCAGCCCATTCAGCATGTAAATACTATGTTTCATCGTCTTGAAAATCTCTTCGGCATATTCCTCCACTGCTTTTACACTTCCTGGCAAGGCATATACCAGTGAACTTCCCATTACCCCGGCTATAGAGCGTGTGAGGAGGGCATTGGGTTTTTCCTGCCCGTATTTTAGACGGATTAGTTCCATAATACCGGGAATCACCTTATCGAGAAGTGGTTTTACTACATCTGGTGTAAAATCGCGTGGCCCTATTCCGGTTCCTCCTGTCGTAAAAACGAGATCGGTATTGTTAAATTTGGCTTCCAGCAAAAGTTCGCGCAGCAAGTCGGCATCATCAGGGATTAATTGCCGGTTGATAGTGCATTTCCACTTAATAGAATCGAAATATGATTGTACACGTTCGCTGATGACCGTTCCGCTGCGATCTTCATATTCTCCTGCACTGGCGCGATCGCTCAGCGTGATTATGAGTACTTTATATATTCTGGGATTGTAGATAATCCGGTCGCCTGCTTTAATGGTGCCTGGATTTATTACGCGACAAAAAATCCCTTCCTTTGGCATCACGCAGTTGCCGACTTCTTTAAAAATATTGCAGGATTCACCATGGCATTTCTTCCCGATCTGTGTAACCTCAAGTTGTGCTTCGCCAATGTTGAACCTATCCAACGGGTTGGTGAGATGTACGGCAATCCCTTGCGTAGTAATGTTTTCGGCAAATTCTCCATAATTGATTTTACGACCGGCTGTTCCGGAGAATATATCTATACTTTCTTTGGCCAGCAAGCTTACCTGCCGGTGCCAATGCCCCGAGTGCGCATCACCCACGAGGCCGATATCGCTTATCCGAATTGAAGGAACAGGTATTTTGATAGTGCCTTTTTTCTCTGAAATATTTACCGAAACAACCTTTATTTCACGATTTGCCATATATCCTCAATATTAAATAGTTTCTAAATTTATCCTGCTTACTTCCATGTCCAATAATAATCGCAGGCTTAAATCGGTTTCTTTAACAAATAGAACCGGTATCCGGCATAAAGGTAATAGATGGCTGCTGACAGCAACGACAGGCCAAGCGATATAAAAAAGGTACCCAGGTAAAGGTCGGGCATCAGATGCCAACGGCTTATCGTAATGCCCATGGTAACCATTAAGGTCATGAGCACATACCCCCGGATATCGAAAAATGCGAAAATGCAGGGCTTCTCCTGTTCCAGGTTAATAATCCTCAGAACATATCGTTTACCCACTTTGCGGAAAATAAACCAGTAAAAGGGAACGAAACCGGTAATACCAATAACATAATTCAGCCAGATGTGCAAAGCATTATGGTCAATCTTGTTGAAAGCCATTTTGAGTATCCTGTAGGAAGCAAAGCCCCAGAGGAAGGCTGCCACCAGGATAAGTACCTGTTTGGGCGCCCCAGGTTTGAGTTTATGCCAGAGGTTCATCGGAATCGTTTTTAATGGGTTGAAATTTAAAGACGGCATATGAAAAAATGAGCAGTACCGGTACCAAGCCAACAAAAGAATCAGTCATACCGCCGGAGAATTAAGGATTACAAATCTGCTCTTGTCTTTTCCAGCAAGGTTATTCCACTGATTACCATTTGCTTATCTACGGATTTGCACATGTCGTATATAGTAAGCAAGGCAACGGAAACAGCAGTGAGCGCTTCCATCTCCACACCGGTATGGCCAATGCATCGCACCGCGCTTTCCATGTGGACACCCAAAGGCTGTAGGGTAGCCTGGATATCAATGTGCGAAAGCATGAGCGGATGACACAGCGGAATAAGCGTTGGCGTTTGCTTGGCTGCCTGTATGCCTGCAATCCGGGCAATGGAAATCACATCGCCTTTTTTTACAAGGTTATCTTCAATTAGCTGTACCGTAGAAGGCAACAGCAAGATATAGCCTTCCGCCCTTGCCACGCGCAACTGATCGGTTTTATTGCTTACATCTACCATGCCGGCTTTACCCTTGTTGTCGGTATGGCTTAGTTTTTCGTTTGTCATTTGCAATTCATTTAATGGTCATGTATGCTCAATTTTTATCATTCAAATGTTTGAATACATCCATTTTACACAGTCTATTTTACACAAATCACATTTTCAAATTCTCAAATCATTTTTGCTTTCTCACATTCTCACATTCTCACATTCTCACATTCTCACATTCACTTATCCCTCACCCCGTCCCAATTACCCTCCAATGTTATAAAATTTTCCTGACATACTGTTCGTTCCGCATGCAGGTTTGTTGCCGGATGCTAACCGGAAAGCTTCTTCAGGTCCGAGTTCGCGGACATTATATTCCAGGTCGTTGAAAAGGCAGGGTTTTATCATGCCATTAG
>Ga0315290_10004255_pt1 | contig 10303 bp, 6 predicted proteins | sample YL17G12_0_MG_FD_203627 | JGI IMG/M metagenome (GOLD analysis project Ga0315290, IMG submission 203627) | Sediment microbial communities from Yellowstone Lake, YNP, Wyoming, USA - YL17G12_0 | ecosystem: Environmental > Aquatic > Freshwater > Lake > Sediment | place: USA: Wyoming | collected...
TCCGAGGTGCGCTCCGCCTTTGCGCGCGCCGCGACGTCGGCGCGCACGCACTCGAAGCGCAGATGATGGGACTCGGCCAGCGCGCGGCAGAACTCCTCGTCGTCGTCGCTGTCAGCGCCGCGCAGGCTGTGATTGACGTGGGCGAGGGCGGCGATCGTGAAACGGCACGTCGGCGCCAGGTCGACGAGCAGTTCCAGGAGGGCGACCGAGTCCGACCCCCCGGACACCGCCACAACGACCCGGGACCCGGGCGGCAGCAGGGCATCGCGCTCGATGGCGCGGCGGACGCGATCGTGGAGGGACATCATGGCGTCGGTGGGGACAAGAAAGACGACGAGGGGTCGCACGTAGCCACGAACGACCCCTCGAAAAACTGGTGCCGGTGCAGGGACTTGAACCCCGGACAACGCGGATATGAGCCGCGTGCTCTAACCAACTGAGCTACACCGGCGGAACACTCAATATTACCACAGGCGGGATGCCGGCCCGGGGGCCGGGCGGCGCGATCGGGCTGGCTGGTAGTATCCCCGCGTGCCGCCGGTGACCATCGCCAACCCCATCCTCAACTCCCCTTATCGAGAACCGGGCCGCCACTGCCGGTTCGACGACGAGGGCATCACCAACGACATTGTCGACAAGCGGCGTCTGAGCGGCTACTTCGTGCCCATCCCCCAGCCCAGGAAGAAGGGCACGCAACTGTCGTTCGGCACCGAGTGGACCGACGGCCGGTTCGAAGAGACGGCGTTCATCAACCGGATTCGCGACCGCGTCGGCCAGTGGCGGCTGGGCGGGCATGTCGGCGTGACGACCGTGACTCGCCGCCTACTCGAGTACTGGACCGACGCCGCGCGCGACAAGCCGCTGTTCTTCTGCCAGATCGAAGCCGCCGAAACCGCCATCTACCTGGCAGAGGTCGCACGCAAATACGGCGACGCATGGATCGAGAACGAACTGCGGACCGCCACTGAGAATCACAACCCCGGCCTGCCGCGTCTCGCCGTCACGATGGCGACCGGCAGCGGCAAGACGCTGGTCATGGCCCTGCTCATCGCGTGGCAGGCGCTCAACAAGCTGCACGACCGCCAGGACGCACGCTTCTCGGACGCCTTTCTCATCGTGACGCCCGGCATCACGATCCGGGATCGGCTTCGCGTCCTGCTGCCGACGGTCCCGGACAACTACTACCGCCAGCGCGACATCCTGCCGCCCGATCTGCTGGAGCGGCTCGGGCAGGCCCGCATCGTCATCACCAACTTCCACACCTTCCTGGCGCGCGATCGCGGGGACGCCGCACGCCTGACCAAGCGCATCCTCACGCGCGGAGAGCGCAGCGCCTTTGTCGAATCTCCCGCCGAGGTGGTGCGCCGCGTCTGCCGCGATCTGGCGGGCAGGAAACAGATTGTCGTCATCAACGACGAAGCGCATCACTGCTACCGGAGCAAGCCTGTCGACGATGCTGGCGGCGAATCGTCGTCCCCGAAGCTGGTCGGCGACGAACGGATCGAGGCTGAGCAGCGCGAGAAGGAGGCCCGCGTCTGGGTATCGGGGCTGGACGCGGTCAGGGAGAAGCTCGGTGTGCGCGCGGTGTACGACCTGTCCGCCACGCCGTTCTTCCTGCGCGGCTCGGGGTACCCGGAGGGCACGCTCTTCCCGTGGGTGGTCTCGGACTTCTCGCTGATCGACGCCATCGAGTCGGGCATCGTCAAGATCCCGCGCGTCCCGGTGGCCGATGACTCGATGACGGGTGCCCTGCCCACCTATCGCGAGTTGTGGCCCCGCATCCGGGAAGATCTGCCGCGCAAAGGTCGCGGCACCGAGGACGTCGCCGGCGAGCCGACACTGCCCGTTGAACTGCAGGGTGCGTTGCACAGCCTCTACGGACATTACGAGCAGGCGTTCCGGCGGTGGCAGGCCAACGGCGAGGCGCAGGCGCGCGGACTGACGCCGCCCGTGTTTGTCGTCGTCTGCGCGAATACGAATGTGTCGAAGCTGGTGTTCGACTATGTCGCCGGCTGGGAAAAGCCGCTCGGGCCCGGGCGGGCTGTGCTCGTGCCAGGCCAGCTTCCGCTCTTCAGCAATGTCGATGGCGAGCGCTGGCTGAACCGGCCCAACACGATGCTCATCGACTCGCGCGAACTCGAGTCGGGCGACGGGATGACAGCGGAGTTCAAGAGGATCGCGGCCACCGAGATCGAGGAGTTCAAGGCCGAGTACCGGGCGCGCTTCCCGGGACGCAACGCCGACGATTTGGAAGACGAGGACCTGCTCCGCGAGGTGATGAACACCGTCGGCAAGCCCGGCAAGCTTGGCGAGCACATCCGGTGCGTGGTCTCCGTTTCGATGCTTACCGAAGGATGGGACGCCAATACCGTCACGCACATACTCGGGGTGCGCGCGTTCGGCACGCAGCTTCTCTGCGAGCAGGTGGTCGGTCGTGGCCTGCGGCGCATGAGCTATGCGACTAACGAGGACGGGCTGTTCGAGGCGAAATACGCCGAGGTCTACGGCGTGCCGTTCTCGTTCATCCCGACGTCCGGATCAGGCGTCGACCCGCGCCCGCCGCGCCTCAGCACGCGCGTCCGGGCGATCGAGGATCGACGCGCCTGCGAGATCACATTCCCGCGGGTCACCGGCTACCGGTACGACATCGCGTCGGAACACCTGACCGCCACCTTTGGCCCGGACGCCCGGTACGTGCTGTCCACCGAGAGCATCGCCACCATCACCGAACTTCGCCCCATCGTCGGCGAGGAGAGCGTCCACACGCTCGACGATCTCAAGACGCGCCGCGTCAACGAGGTGGCATTCCGCCTGGCGAAGCTGACGCTGGAACGGTACTTTCCTGCTGAGCCCGACGACACCGGCGAAGCAGCCCTGAGCGAGCGTGCGATCGCGGGCGCGTCGCCCCTCGACGTCACTCGGGGCGACCCTGAGCTCGTCGAAGGGCCGCCCGTGGCTCTTCCCGCAGATCCTCGCCATCACGAAGCGCTGGCTCACGGAGGGCCTGACGCTCAAGGACTACACGTTCCCTCAGCTCCTGCTGCTCGCCGAGTTCGCGCACGACGCGTCCGATCGCATTTACCAGTCCATCGCGCTCGGAGCCGGGCAGGCGCCCTCGCTGAGGCCAATCCTCCGCCCGTACGACGTCGTCGGCTCAACCCGCTACGTGGACTTCGACACGATTCGCCCCGTCTGGAACACCCGCGCCGACAAGTGCCACGTGTCGCATGTCGTGGCCGACACCGGGGCCTGGGAGCAGAAACTGGCGCAGGTCCTCGAAGAACTGCCCGAGGTCCGGTGCTACGTCAAGAACCACAACGTGGGGCTCGCCATCCCCTACACGTTGAACGGCGACGAGCACCTCTACTATCCCGACTTCGTCGCCCGGATCGACGATGGGCGCGGAGCGGATGACCTGCTGAACCTGCTCGTCGAAGTGAGCGGCGAGGAGCGGCGGGACAAGGCGGCCAAGGTCGCCACCACGCGCACGCTTTGGGTCCCCGCGGTCAACAACCACGGCGGGTTCGGACGATGGACGTTCGTGGAGATTTCGGACCCGTACGAGGCAATCGGAACGATCAGAGGGACGCTCGCGCGATGAACGCTCGCCTCGTCGGAACTAGCCTCTCGTCACAACCTTTACGATTCCCGTGCGGGTAATGGTCGCGATGAACGGTCCCGGCTGCCGGCACAGCCACCTGATTCGGGGAAGCACCGTGGCGAGCAGGGCCGCCTGTTCGGGCCCCTTCATGTCGGCGGCGGTGAGCACGGACGCGCGTGCGCCGGAGGCGAGAATGGCGTTCAGCTCGAGAGGGCGTTTTCGCACATGGCGGTCTTTCGTCAGAATAACCCAGCCGTTCGCCCCGACGACCGGAAGCCAATCCGGGTCCAGCGTCCCGGAAGCGAAATGCTTGTGGTGGGGTTCAACGACTGCGCCAGCTGCGGTCAGCGCTTCCGCGACGTGGTGCCGGCCCAGGCACTCGTCGACAAAGAGGATGATCGGCGGCTCGTCAGGCCGCTTCGCACCGGATCGCTTCTTCGATGTCCGCCGGTGCGCGTTCATAGTCCTGAGCGAGGTCTCCGATCGATTCGCCGGCATTGAAACGGTCTGCGATCTCCGCCGTCGGAATGCCGGTCCCGGCAATGACGGGGCGGCCGAACGCGATACGCGGATCCATGACGACGATTCGGGGGTACTGCGTGAGTTCGTGTTCGGGAAGCGGATCGGCGCCGCGTTTGCGCGCGAACGGGTAGAGCCGAATGGCAAGCCCCCTGTCGTCCCGTTCGATGCGTCGAAGGTAAGAGTCCAGCAGCACTCGCATGCCGAGCTGCCCGTGCCTGGACGCATTGATGAGGTCCTCGCACTCCCGCACGAACACGTCAACACCGTCGGTGTCCATCGCATGGTCGACGAGGGGATGCCGGGAGCCGAACTTCTGCTCCAGATACTCCATCGCCGCCCGGATGCGTTTCATGTCCAGGTGGTGGTACCTGCGGAAGGCATCGAGTACGTGGATTTCGAGCACATTGACGAACGACAGCAGGCGCTGCCTCGCGTCGGCTGCGTCAACGACGGGCTTGACTTGCCGGGTCCCGTTCCCACTCTGGTACGAACGCCCGAACGCCCACGCGCGGATCGTGTTCTCGGGCACGCGGAGATAGAGCGACGCGTCGCCCACCCGGTACGCGGGAATCTCGCGGGGGTCTCGCCCTCCGTAGAGGTCGGTACGTCGAGGCCTGTGCATGGGTGTGGAAGTCGCTGTCCGCTCTCCTCGGCTGATGTTACCGCGATCGGGGTCGATCCGCGAGGTCAACCGCCCCATCAAACCGCCGGGCACCCTGGCGCCAGCCGCGACTCACAGGCGCATCTGCACTTCGCCGGCAGCCACAAGATACTGCAGAACAAGGGCTTACAAGAGCAACGCCAACTAGGAGGCCGTCCGAGTAATCCCAGAACGGCCTCCTAACCCGGCTCGCATTGAGCGCCGAGGTCGGTTTCATGAAGATACCGATCGAATCAGGCAGCCCGCCTGCAGGAAATGCCTGTGTTGTCAGCGATTGGGCAGTCCCCTAGAACGGCTGGCGAAGTTCGGCGCTCAATGCGGGCCGTTCTAGGAGCGTGTCCAGTCATTACTCGGACACGCTCCTAGAGTCAATCGACTGACTCTAGATGAGTGCTTTCTGGAACGCCACCATGGCCAAGAAGAAACAGACCGGCCCGACGCCCATCGACGCCATCCGCCACAAGGACACGCGGGTGAACATCCCCACGGAGGAGTTGCGCGACTTCGTGGTGAAGGACGAGGAGCGGCCGGCCACCGTGCTCTACCCGCGCGACCCGACGCTGGATCCGCAACTGGTGTGGCGCGGTAAGGACGCGCAGGACGCTGAGGCGCTGGCCGTGCCCGTGGTGCCGATCTACATCCAGGAGAAGATCCACCCGCAGGCGCTTATCGAGAACCTGCGCAAGACGGCGAAGGCGGGCGAACTCGAGCCGGAGCAGTTGCTCTTCTCGGATTTCAACGGCCTGCCCGACGACTTCGACAAGCGCGTGGACTTCTACAGCCACGAGTCGGCCGCTCAGCCGCACTGGTCGAACCGGATGATCCTCGGCGACTCGCTCACCGTGATGACGAGCCTCGCCGACAAGGAAGGCCTGAAGGGCCGGGTGCAGACGATTGACTTTGATCCGCCCTACGGCATCAAGTTCGGCTCGAACTGGCAGGTCTCCACGCGCAAGCGCGACGTCAAGGACGGCAAGGTCGAGGACGCCACGCGCCAGCCCGAACAGATCCGCGCCTTCCGCGACACCTGGCAGCTCGGCATCCACTCATACCTCGCCTACCTGCGCGACCGCCTCACCGCCGCGCGTGATCTGTTGACGGATACCGGCAGCATCTTCGTCCAGATCGGCGATGAAAACGTTCACCTAGTCCGGTGCGTGATGGACGAGGTGTTTGGGAGTGAGAATTTCTGTGCGCAGGTAACGTACTCCAAGACAACTGGGGCGACGGTTGTCCTGCTTCCGGGAACAACCGACTATCTGCTGTGGTACGCCAAGAACCGGACGCTAGTGAAATACCGACAACCCTACATCGAAAAATCACTTGGGGGCGAAGGCTCTGGGAAGTACGACCAAGTTGAACTGAATGATGGCCAGAGGAGACCGCTCGCAGTTACGGAGCGCGACGGCGAACGCCGACTTCCGGACCGAAGCCGCGTGTATCGGCTAGACAACTTGATGAGCCAGAGCATGGGACGCGAGAAAGGAGAAGGGGCCGCCTCCTGGTTCACCGTTGACCTTGGTGGAATGAAGTTCCAGCCGAACATCAGGAGTCGGTGGAAGACCAACGAAGACGGGATGTCACGACTCATTGCCGCCCGACGGATCCAGGTCACGGGAAATACACTGGCCTACGTCCGATTCATCGACGACTTCCCGGCGTTCCCACTCGATAACGTCTGGTCGGATGTCGGTGGAATCCGGAGTCGGACTGATCCCAAAGTCTATGTGGTGCAGACTTCGGCAACCGCGGTCCAGCGCTGCCTCCTCATGACCACCGACCCTGGCGATCTGGTGCTCGATCCGACGTGCGGATCGGGGACGACGGCGTATGTGGCCGAGCAGTGGGGGCGGCGGTGGATCACCATCGACACCAGCCGCGTGGCTCTGGCCCTCGCCCGCACGCGCCTGATGGCAGCGAAGTACCCGTTCTACCTGCTCGCCGACTCCCCGGAAGGTGTGAAGAAGGAGATGGAGGCCAGCGGCAAGGTCCCCGAGTCCCTCAGCCCGAAGGGCGCCGAAGCCTCGGCGAAGGCGTCCGAATCCCGATCGATGACCAATGACGTGCGCCGGGGGTTCGTCTATCGGCGCGTCCCTCACGTGACGCTAAAGTCCATCGCCAACAACCCCGAGATCCACGAGGGCATGACGCGCGAGGAGATTGACGCCGCCATCTCGCGCCACGCCGACACGGAACTCCTCTGCGACAAGCCCTACGAGGACACCAAGCGCATCCGCGTCACCGGCCCGTTCACGGTTGAGAGTCTCTCGCCGCACCGCGTGATGTCGACAGACGAAGAACGCCCGGCGTCCGAGGCCGACGCGCAGCGCTCGCCGCGCGCGGTGCCCTTCGAGACGATGATCCTCGACAATCTGCGCAAGGCCGGCGTGCAGAACACGCGCAAGAATGAACGCCTCCTGTTCGATCGCCTCGAGCCGTACGCGGGCACCTGGGTCCACGCCCGCGGCGATTACACGGACGTGGACAAGAAGCTGAAGCGCGTCGCCGTGTCCATCGGCCCCGAGCACGGCACCGTCAGCCCGCTCCACATCCGCGAGGCCGCCAAGGAGGCCGTCCAGGGCCTCGGCCACGACCTCCTCATCGTCTGCGGCTTCGCGTTCGACCCGCACGTCACCGAGGAGGCGAAGCGCTACGGGAATCTCACCGTGCTCGTGACGCGCATGAATCCTGACCTGGCGATGGGCGACGAGTTGCTCAAGAAGACCGGCGCCGGCAACCTCTTCATGGTGTTCGGCGAGCCCGACATCGAGGTCTCACCCGTCGGCGCCGAAGGCATGCTGCCGATCGAGCTGAAGGGCCTGACGGCCCAACCTGCACCCTCCACGTGTCGCCCCTGGTGTTCAGACCCGGGGCCGCCGAAGGCACGCGCGCAGGACGATTCGATCGCATCTCCCAGTCAATCGCGCTCGGAGCCGGGCAGGCGCCCTCGCTCAGGCCGATCCTCCGCCCGTACGACGTCGTCGCCCGCTTCGACGATGGCCACGAAGGGGACGCCCTGCTGAAGGTCCTCACGGGGTAGAATCGACGCGCTTGGGAGAACGGTCAATGTCGGTGGGCCGCAACGATCCGTGCCCGTGCGGAAGCGGGCGCAAGTACAAGCAGTGCTGCCTCGCGGCGCAGGACCTCGTCGAGGCGCGCTGGCTGGCCTGGCGCCAGGCCGAAGGCGCCGTCGTGCCCGCGGTGGCGGACTTTGCCCTCGGCGAGTGGGGCGCGGCCCTGTTCGAAGCGGCGACGGAGATCTTCTTCGTCAACTCGGCGCCGCCCGCCGACAAGGAAAGCGCCGGGGCCTGGGAGCAGCTCTTCACGCCGTGGTTCGTGTTCGATTTCGTCCCGGAGCCCCGGCGGCGCGGGCGGGGTGAGATCGGCGCGCCGTGGCCCACCACGCTGCTCGCCCTCGAATATGCGCGTCTGCACGCGAACGAGCTGTCTCCCCATGAGCACCGGTTCCTGCGCGCGGCGTGCGAGGCCCCACTCAGCTTCGCAGCGGTCACGGCCGTCGATCCGGGGCGATCGATCGACCTGAAGGACATCCTCACGGGAGAGGCGCACCACGTCGTCGAGCGTGGCGCGTCGTCCTCGCTCGAGGCGGGACACATCATCCTGACGCGCGTCGTCGCGGACGGGGACATGGCCATCATGGTGGGGCTCGGCCCGTATCCCCTCTCGCCGCACGACCACAACCGGGTCATCGATTTCCGGGAGCGGTTTCTGACGCTGCTCGGTCCGGTCGACCGGACGACGCTGAAATCACGCGCGACCGAGGTGGTCCTCTTCTACCGCCAACTCGTCGAGCAGGCGCTGAATCCCGCCCCTCCCCAACTGCGGAACACGGACGGCGACCGGTTCGAGCCCACCACGCTGGAGTTCGAACTGAAATGCGGCGTGCGCGAGGCGTTCGACCGGATCGCGATGCTTTCGGTCGTCCGCAGCCCGGAGGAGATCCTCGAGGACGCGACGAGGTCCGACGCCGGCGAGTTGGTCGAGGTCGAGATCGACTGGGGCAAGAAGGGCAACCGCCAGCATCGCGACTGGGACAACACCACGCTGGGCCAGGTGACCCTCACGCCGGGTGCGATTCGGGTCTCGGTCAATTCGGCGAAGCGCGCGAAGAAGATCCGCGGCCTGATCGAGAAACGCCTCGGGCAGGATGTGCTGTACCTGCGGCAGACAATCGAATCTGTCGATGCCTTGCTCGACCCTTCCCGACGGAGGGATCCGGACGCGCCGGACCAGTCCGCCGCCGACCCATTCGCGGCCACGCCCGAGGGGCGCGCGTACATCTCGGAACTGAACCGCCGTCATTGGGAGGGGTGGCTCGACGGCAAGATCCCGGCACTTGGTAACATCACGCCCCGGCAGGCGGCGAAGACGCCGCTCGGGCGCGAGCGACTCGAGGCGCTGCTGAGCGACTATGCCTGGCGTCAGGACGCCCGCCCGGCAAATCACATCACCGTGGACGTCGATTGGATCCGGCGGCAGCTGCGGATGGGTCCAGCGTAGACGGCGAACAGTCCCGGCCAGCCACGTATACTGGCAGCGATGCGTGCTTCTGTTCCATCCCCCGACCCTGCCGAGGCGCTTCGGCCCCCGCTCAAGTGGGCGGGCGGCATGCGCTGGCAGGTGCCGCGCGTCGTGGCGCTCTACCGAAAGCTCGGCTTCCGCCGGCGGTTCCTCGAGGCGCCGCGCATGATCGGCTGCACGGGCGCTCGCACCCCGACCCTCCAACTGCTGGCGACAAGAAATCTGTAGGCGGCCATTGGGGTCAGAGCCAGTGTCCCGAGTCCGGGACGAAATCGGATCTGACCCCAATTGACGATCTTTAACGTAGCATCTCGATCGTGTGGGCCCGCCATAAGGGCCTGTCAGCGAACCACTGCTGCTACCTTTGTTCGCTAACAGGCCCTAATGCGGGCCGGGCGATTGCAGCCGGCGCGATCGACACCGTCGCCCACGCTGTCCACGGCCTATGCCGCCGTCGTCAAGATGTTCAGTGCCGGGTCCGTGACCTCTGCCGGCGACGGGCTCGCGATGAACTTCCTGATGGACCGCGACGCGGCGCACCGCGCACGGGATCTCGCCGAACTCAAGGCGCAGGTGGCGACCTGCGACGCCTCCGCGCCGCTCGCACCAGCGGGCGCGTGAGCGGCACCCTTCACGTGGCGTTGCGATCGCGGCCGCGTGGAAGGGGAACTGCTGCTCGCGCGACGCCGTGAACCCGAACACGGACACAGCAGCGTTCCGAGTCGCCGCCGCCGTCGCTGTCGTCAGATCACGTCCTGACGACGCGTGTTGTGGTATGAGCTTCACCACCGAAGGAGCACACACATGTCCAGTGGAAAAGAAGGCGGTATGGCAGGCAAGCGCGGCGCAGCCACGAGGAAGGCCGCCAAGAAGCGCTAAGCCCCCGGACGTCCGGCCTCAACTCGCTCGTCGTCGAGAGGCGATGAGCGGGTTGAGGGCAATCCGATCCCACCCCGTCGCCTTGCACAAGGCCAGTT